>Ga0306924_10007950_pt1 | contig 10672 bp, 10 predicted proteins | sample sta12Can44000111_FD_203756 | JGI IMG/M metagenome (GOLD analysis project Ga0306924, IMG submission 203756) | Lab enrichment of tropical soil microbial communities from Luquillo Experimental Forest, Puerto Rico - statanox.12C.anox.44.000.111 (v2)... | ecosystem: Environmental > Terrestrial >...
CTCGCGGATGCGCGCGTCCGGGAGGCGCGTCAGGTGCGGGTGCGTCTCGGTGTGGTTGCCGATCTCGAGCAGCGGGTCGCGGGCCAGCTCCGCGAGGGCCGCAGGCTCCTCCCGCGCCCAGCCGCCGCCGACGAAGATGGTGGCGGGGACGTGCATCGCCTCGAGGACGGCCGTGATGGCCGGGTCGTAGGGGGAAGGCGCGCGCGTCGTGCAGGCGTCGAACGTGAGCGCGATCTTCCGCTCCCCGCGGAGGCCGTGCTCGACGGCGGCCTGGACCGCGGGGCTCGCCGCCGCGCGGCCCGCCGGGGCGAGCGTCAGGAGCGCGAGGACGAGCGCGGTGGCCGGAGTCCGTCTCATGCCTTCTGAACGGTTCGGCGGGTGCTGGTATTCACCAGGCGTCGAGAGTCGGGGGGCCCTCCTGAGAGGGTGCTACCTCGACCCACCCCTCTGAACCCTTCGAATCCGGGCCCGGTTCGGGCCAAGGATCCAAGCGGTGAGCGGTGGAGGACCTGGCGAGGGTCATGTGATCGACGCGTCGCCCGCAGACGAGTCAGGGAGGACGGGGCGGCCCTCGGCGCCCGCGAGTCACCGCGACGGGCTCGCCGCGCTCGCGATCACGTTCCTGCGCCTCGGACTGACGGCGTTCGGCGGACCGGCGGCGCACATCGCGCTCATGGAGCACGAGTTCGTTCAGCGCCGCCGCTGGCTGACCTCGTCCGAGTTCCTCGACCTCGTCGGGGCGGCGAGCCTCATCCCAGGGCCGAGCTCGACCGAGGTGGCGATCTACGTCGGCCACCGCCGCGCCGGGGCGGCTGGGCTCGCGCTGGCGGGGAGCTGCTTCATCCTGCCCGCCGCGCTGATCGTGAGCGCCATCGCCTGGGCCTATGTCCGCTTCGGGCGGCTCCCGGTCGCGTCCGGGCTGCTCCACGGCGTGGAGCCGGTGGTGGTCGCGATCATCGCGCAGGCGCTCTGGACGTTCGGGCGAGCGGCGCTCAAGACGCGCCTCCTCGCGGCGCTCGGCCTCGCCGCGCTCGCGCTCGATCTGCTCGGTGTGAGCCCGCTGCTCCTCCTCGCGATCGCGGGCGCCGTCTCCGCGTCCTCCCGGATCCGGCGCGCCCCGGAGCTCCCCGGCGTCGCCCTTCCGCTCCTGCCCCTCGCGGCGGGGACGCTCGCGGAAAGCGTCTCGCTCGGGAAGCTCTTCCTGGTCTTCCTCAAGGCGGGGTCGTTCGTCTTCGGCAGCGGCTACGTGCTGCTCGCGTTCCTGCGCGGCGACCTGGTCGAGCGGCTCGGGTGGCTCGACACGAAGCAGCTGGTCGACGCGGTGGCGGTCGGGCAGCTCACGCCCGGGCCCGTGTTCACGACCGCCACGTTCGTCGGCTACCTGCTCCGCGGTCCCGCGGGGGCGCTCGTCGCGACCGTGGGGATCTTCCTGCCGTCGTTCCTCCTGGTCGCCGCGACCGCGCCGCTCCTGCCGAGGCTCCGCCGCTCCAGGATCGCGAGCGGCTTCCTGGACGGCGTAAACGTCGCCTCGCTCGGCCTGATGGCGGCGGTCTCCGCGCAGCTCGCGCGCACCGCCGTCGTCGACGCGTTGACCGCGGGGATCGCCGTCGCGAGCCTGGCGCTGCTCCTCCGGTTCCGGGTCAACTCGACCTGGCTCATCGCCGGTGGGGCGCTGCTCGGGGTCGTGTTCGGCGCGCGGTGACCGTCCGCGGTGCTCCCTGCGCGGCAACCCGAGCGCGCGAGGCGGTCGCTCCCGTCGTCGCTCACAACCCGCGCATGCCCCAGAGCTCCCCACCGAGCGCCCCGCGGCCGTCCTGGCTGCCCGAGTCGCTCTTCCCGTTCGAGAGCCGCTTCCTCGAGGTGAGCGGCTGCCGCGTCCACTACGTCGACGAAGGGAGCGGCCCGCCGCTCCTCCTGCTGCACGGGAACCCGACCTACTCGTTCCTGTACCGGGACATCATCCGCCGGCTGTCGCCGCGCTTCCGCTGCGTCGCGCCCGACTACCCGGGGTTCGGCCTCTCCACCGCGCCGCCCGGTTACGACTTCCGCCCCGCCACGCACTCGCGGGTGCTGGAGGAGCTCGTCGGACGGCTCGGGCTCTCGGGGCTCACCGTCATGGTGCAGGACTGGGGAGGGCCGATCGGCCTCGGGCTGGCCGGCCGCCGGCCCGAGCTGTTCCGCGCCCTCGTCATCGGCAACACGTGGGCGTGGCCCGTCGAGGCCGCCCCCTCGATGGAGCGCTTCGCGAAGATCATGGGCGGGCCGATCGGCGGGTTCCTCATCGACCACCTCAACGTGTTCGTGAACGTGTTCATCCCCGGCGGGATGAAGCGGAGGAAGCCTTCGAGAGAGGTGATGGAGGCGTACCGCGGCCCGTTCACGCGCAGGGAATCGCGGACGCCCGTCCACGTGTTCCCGCGCGAGATCCTGGCCAGCCGCGAGTATCTCGCAGAGGTCGAGCGGAACCTGAGTCGCCTCCGGGATCTCCCAGCGCTCATCGTCTGGGGCGATCGCGACGTGGCTTTCCGGAAGCCCGAGCTGGAGCGGTTCGAGCGGCTCTTTCCCCGCCGCCGCACCGTCCTCCTGCACGGGGCGGGGCACTACATCCAGGAGGACGCTCCGGAGGAGATCGCTGCGGCCATCGAGCGCTGGTGGACTGCGGACGTCGAGCGCGCGCCGTCGCCGGAGATCCACGCCGTGCCGGGTCACGACGAGCACGCGCCGCATTGAGGTCATCGACGGTGGGCCGGCGGTGCCGCGGAGGCAAACGCGGGGTCGGGGCCGCGGCGGGTTGCGGGGGCGCCGCACCCATCGCGGAGCGGGCCGGCTGGTTTCACGCTCAGTGCGTTATTTCCAGAGATCGTGACTTTCGCCGGGGCAGGTTCACGAAGGACGCCGCCGACGGCCCAAGGTGACCGCTGCGCGCCGGCGCGCCTCGCCGACCCCTACCTCGGGACCGCGCCCGAACGCGGCCCTCTAGCGCGCACGGCGATCATGACGTCGCGGCAGAGGTCCGAGCGCGAGCGCGGCGGAACAGGTCCATGAACGCGCCCGCCTGCGCTCGACCGGAGCGGTGCGCGGTTCGGTGGCCTGGGCGGTGCACGCCGCTATCTCGGGCGCCGTCTCCGACGGCTCGTTCAAGGTGGGCGCGGCACCGAGCTCGGCAGCGCGGACGTCGAAGGCGAGGTCGCCGTGCTCACCCGTGGGCACGTTCGCCGGGAGCTTGCGAATTCCGGGCGCAGGTGCCGGCCGCGGGCGGAGCGAGACGACAAGCTCCTCGACCTCGCGCTTGGTGCGGAAGGCTGCGCGCGCGAGCAGCGCGTCCAGGTTCACGCCCACAGCGAGGGGTGGCCCGCCTCGAGGTAGGCGCGGCGCGCGTCGAAGACGGCCAGGTGGAGCAGGAAGTCCACCTGGACCTCCCGCTCCTCGCCGGCGAGCTCGGCGAGGCGAAGGGCGAGGGCGTTCGAGTCGAGCGACGCGGGGATGGGAGCGGACATGAGGAAGCCTCCTGTGCACCCTTCGTAACATGCGAATTCGCCCGCTCGGGAAGCGCGCCGGGAGCGCTGCTGCGCAGCGTTCGCAGGGCGTTCCTCGCCGATGGCCTCGGGGATGCGGATGCGCGAGCCAGGGGCCGCTGCGTGCGCGAGAGGGGCCGTCTCGCGCGACGGCGCGAGGCCGGACGCGGACTATCAGGAAAGGCGTCAAGTGCGACGATGCCGCACCTCATTCGAGACTAATGTTCACACATAGTGCGCTATCGCCAGAGAGAGTGATTCACGCACCGCCCTCGTTCGGTCGACACGACTGCCCGCCCCGAGCTGGAGGCGCCCCGCAGCGCGCCGCCTGCTAGCGTCGGACGCGAGGGGACGAGGCTGGGGGACGCGAATGGACCCGCCTCCCCGATCACCACGCCCACCTCCACGAGCAACGGCACCCCTCCCTCCTCGTAGCCTCGCCTGCGCGCACGCGCCCACGCCCCGACCGATCAGGCCGGCGTGCGCGGACGACTTGGCCTGTCAGGGGTCCTGAGCTGCGGCGGCGGGCTCGGCGCTGCGCAGCGCATCGGTGGATTGTTTCACGCGATCTGCGCGACGCCTGAGCCGAGCGGCTCGCGCGGGGCCGCGGCGCCGGCGCGCGGTATCATCCCTCGCATGGACCCCGCGCTCGAAGCCGCGGCCGGCAGGGCCGCAGACGCGATCCGCCAGGCGGACGCCCTCGTCGTCGGCGCCGGCGCCGGCATGGGCGTCGACTCCGGGCTGCCCGACTTCCGGGGCGACCGCGGGTTCTGGAAGGCGTACCCACCGTACGAGCGGCTCGGCATCGGCTTCGTCGACGCCGCGAACCCGGCGCACTTCGAGGCCGACCCCGCGTTCGGCTGGGGCTTCTACGGCCACCGGCTCGCGCTCTACCGCGCGACCATCCCGCACCGCGGGTTCGAGATCCTGCGCCGGTGGATCGGGGAGCGCGGTCTCGCCTCGTTCGTCTTCACGTCGAACGTCGACGGTCAGTTCCAGAAGGCGGGCTTCGATCCGGAGCGGATCGCCGAGGTCCACGGCTCCATCCACCACCTCCAGTGCACGACGCCGTGCTCGGAGGCGATCTGGGAGAACCGGGAGGCGATCGAGGTGGACGCGGCGACGATGCGCGCGCGGAGCGTCGTCGGCTGCCCGCGCTGCGGCGGCGTCGCCCGGCCGAACATCCTCATGTTCGGCGACTACTCCTGGCTCCCGGAGCGCACGCACACGCAGCTGGCCCGGTTCGACGCCTTCGTCGCGGACCTCGGCGGACGCCGCGTCGTGGCCGTCGAGCTCGGGGCCGGGACCGCCATCCCGAGCGTCCGGATGCGCTGCGAGGGGATCTCTCGGCTCCCGGGCGCGACGCTGGTCCGCGTGAACCCCCGCGAGGCGCAGGCGCCACCCGGCGCGATCTCCCTCGCGGCCGGGGCGCTCGCCGCGCTCGACGCGATCGACCGGGCGCTCGCGGGGTGACGGCGCCGCTCAGTCCTTTCCGAACTGCGTCACCGCGATCGCCAGCGCGGCGACGGCGGAGAGCGCGACGACCGCGAGCTCGAGCGGCACCGGGACGGTCCAGCCGAACCAGGTGACGCCCTGCGCCGTCGCGGCGAGGGGACCGCCGGCGTGCGCGAGCACGGCGCGCCGGAGGGGGTCGACCGCGTAGGTGAGCGGGTCGAGGCGGGTCAGCACCGCGAGCCAGCCGGGGAGACCCGCCACGGGGAACAGGGCGCCCGAGAGGAAGAAGAGCGGCATGAGCAGCATCTGGACGAGGGCCATGAACGACTGGATCGCCCGGATGCGCACCGCGAGGGCGAGGCCGAGCGCGGTGATCGCGAACGAGACGACGACGAGCTCGCCGATCACCGTGGCCACGAACGACGGCGTGTAGCGGATGCCCACGAGCCCGGCGACGGCGAGCACGACGACGCCCTGGAACGTGCCGGCGGTCGCACCGCCGGCGCACTTGCCGACGAGGATCGCCGACCGCCGCACGGGGGCGACGAGCATCTCGCGCATGAAGCCGAACTCGCGATCCCACACGAGCGAGCCGGCGGAGAAGAAGCTCGTGAACAGCACCGCCATCGTCATCACGCCGGGGAAGAGGAAGACCTTGAGGTCGCCGCGGCCACCCGCGACCATCGACGACATGCCCGTACCGAAGACGAAGAGGTAGAGCATCGGCTGGAGCAGCGCGGTGACGATGCGCGGCTTGTCGCGGAAGAAGCGGATGAGCTCCCGCTGCCAGACGATCTTCACGGCGCGCAGGTCGTTCCGGACGCTCCGCTCGGGCACCTGCACCGGGACGGGGACGGGGACGGGGAGCTCGACGGGGAAGTCGGTCACGCTCATCTCCCTCGGGCGAACGGCCCGACGCGCGTCCGCTCCGCGCGCGACGCCTCGGCGTCGCGGATGGTGGTCCCGGTGTGGGCCATGAAGACGTCGTCGAGCGTGGGGCGCGCCACGCTGACCGAGCGGATGGGGACGCCCAGCTCGGCGAAGAGGCGCGGAACGAACCGCTCCCCCTCGGCCACGGAGAACGTCACCGCCCCGTCCCGCACCGCCGCGTCGAGGCCGAAGCGCGATCGGAGGGCCGCGATCGCCGCGGCGTCGTCGGCGGTCCGGATCTGCACGCGATCCCGGCCCACCTCCGCCTTCAGCGCCTCGGGGGTGCCGAGCGCGACGATCCGACCCGCATCCATGATGGCGATCCGGTCGCAGTACTCCGCCTCCTCCATGTAGTGCGTGGTCATGAAGATGGTGATCTCCTCGCGCCGCTTGAGCGCGTCGACGTACGCCCAGATCGAGCTGCGCGTCTGCGGGTCGAGGCCGACGGTCGGCTCGTCGAGGAACAGCACGCGCGGCGAGTGGAGGAGCCCGCGCGCGATCTCGAGGCGGCGCTTCATGCCGCCGGAGAAGGTGCCGACGAGGCTCGCGCGCCGGTCCCAGAGGCCGACCATCTCCATCACCTGCTGGATGCGCGGGCCGGTCACCGCCCGCGGGATCCCGTACAGCTCGGCGTGGAAGCGGAGGTTCTGCTCAGCGGAGAGGTAGTTGTCGAGCGTGGTGTCCTGGAAGACGAGGCCGATGTGGCGCCGCACGTCGTCGCGCTCGCTCACCACGTCGAAGCCGGCGACGCGCGCCGCGCCGCCGCTCGGCGCGGTCAGCGTGCAGAGGATGTTGATGGTGGTCGACTTCCCCGCGCCGTTCGGGCCGAGGAAGCCGAACGTCTCCCCCGGCGCCACCTCGAGGTCGATGCCGCGCACCGCCTCGACCGCGCCGTACCGCTTCGCGAGCGCCCGCGCAGCCACCGCCGGCGCGCGCCCGGTGGATGGCGCGACGAGCGCCTCGCTCACTTCGCGCCCCCCGCGCCGTCCTCCGCGAGCAGCCGGTAGAGCGCGCGCCGCGCGTCGCTCACCACCTTGCGCGCCTCGGCGATCTGCGCGGCGTTCCCGGCGCGCACCACCTGGACTGCGGCGATCCCGAGCTGGCGGCAGAGGTGGATCATGCCGACGACGTCGTCGCCCGCGGCGCTGCTCATCGCGCCCCACGGCTTCTCGAGCTCGGCCCCGTGCTCCTTCACGTAGGCGCGGCCGCGCTCGGTGAGCTCGAACACACGGCCGCCGCCCGCGTCGGCCGCCCGCACGAGTCCCTCGTCCTCGAGCTGCTGGAGCGCCGGATAGACCGACCCGGGGCTCGGCCGCCACACTCCGCCGCTCCGCTGCTCGAGCTCCTGCATGATCTGGTAGCCGTTCCGCGGCTGCTCGGCGAGGAGCGCGAGGATGCCGGCGCGGACGTCGCCGCGCCGCGCGCGCGGCCCGCGGTGGAAGAAGAACGAGAAGGGGTTCCCGCCCCAGGGATTGCCGCCCCACGGGTTCCCGCCGCCCGGCGGATCGTCAGGCCCGCCGTGGCCGCGCCTCCCGTGCGCGCCGCGCCCGCCGTGCCGCCCGCGCGGTCCGGCGAAGCAGGCGCCCTCCTCGTCGTGGAAGGGATGGAAGTGAGACCAGCGGCCCATGACCGTCCTCCTGCCGTCGAGTGTTTACGACGGCTCTCGTTATGATGTCGATATATCGCTTGGAGGGCTCCCGTCAAGCGATCCCTCCCGGCCCCTCCCCGCGCGGGCGCGCCGGCGGGGCTGGTCGGGTCACCCTTCGCAGGTCCGCCGCGCCGGGGCCTGGCCGCGCGGAGGACGCCCGTTAAGCCCCGGGCACGAACGGAGGGCCCATGGCCCCTACCCGACTCTCCCTGGCCGTTGTCCTTTTGCTGGCCGCGTCGCGCGCGTCCGGCGGCGCCCTCATCGAGGGGACGAGCGGAGACCGCGGCGCGACGGGGCCGGAGCGCATGCTCGCCGATGGCCAGAACGTGCGGGTCGAGATGAAGGGCGGGGAGCGCGCGGTGATCTTCGACGGCGCCGGCAAGCGGATGATCCAGCTCGAGCCGGCCAGCCGCTCGTACACGGAGATCACCCAGGCCGACATGGAGAAGGTGCGCGCGCTGATGAGCCAGCACGGCGCCGCCCCGGAGAAGAAGCCGATCTCGCGGCGGTACGAGAAGACCGGCAGGACGGACTCCGCCCTCGGCAAGTCCTGCGAGGTCTACCGGGCGATCGACGCCGAGGGGAAGAGCCACGACGAGCTCTGCCTCGCGCCGTTCGGCAGCTTCGGCGTGGAGCGGTCCGACTTCGAGGGCTTCCGCGCGCTCGGCGCCTTCGCGAACGCCATGGCCGGCCGCGAGGGCGAGCGGAACTGGGCCGAGATCCCGGGCGTGCCGCTCATCGGGTGGAGGACCGAGGGCGGCGCGCGGAAGGAGACCTTCCGCGCGACGAAGGTCGAGAAGCGCAGCTTCCCCGCGAGCGAGTTCTCCGTGCCCGCCGGCTGGACGCGGAGGCCCGGCCCGGCGGAGCAGCTCGAGCAGCTCCAGCTCAAGATGGGGGAGAAGGGGTCGAGGTAGCGCCGCTACGTCGGCTGGTGCGCGGCGCCCGCGTCCCTCGCGCGCTCCTCGTCGCGACGAAGGAGCGCGGCGCGCGCGGCCGCAGCTCCGATGACGCGCAGGGCGAGGGGCCCACCCGCCTGCTGGAGCCGGCCGCCGTCGCGCAGCGATCCCGTGTCGATCGCCGCGAACCCCACGTCGTCCACGATCGCGGCGACGACGCGCTTGGCCTCCTCGTCGTCGCCGGCGAGGAAGAGCGCGGTCCGCTCCTCCACCGGGAGCCGCGCGTCGCCTCGCGTCGCGAGGTCCTGCGCGCGCAGGTGGTTGAACGCCTTCACGAGGCGCGCCCCGGGGAGAGCCTTCGCCACCTCCTCGCTCGAGGTGGAGTCGCCGAGGTCGTAGAGCGAGAGGTCGGGACGGTGCGGGTTCATCGCGTCGACCACGATCTTCCCGCGCAGGCGATCGGCTGGGAGATCGTCGCGGCTCCGCCACGGGATCGCGAGGAGCACGACCTCGCCGAAGTCGGCCGCGTCCTCGATCGTCGCCGCCCGCGCGCGCGGCCCGAGCGCCGCCACCTGATCGCGGAGCGCCTCCGGGCGGCGCGCGTGGCTGAGCGCCACCTCGTGCCCCGCGTTCACGAACAGCCTGGCCGCCGTCCCGCCGATGTTCCCCGACCCGATGATCCCGATCCGCATCTCGCTCCCCTCCGGGGGGAGAGATGGGACGTCCGGGTCCGGAGCGCAACGGAGACGGGGCGCTACTTCACCGTGAACGGGATGGCCACCGTCCCGAACGTCTGCACGGTGTCGGCGTCCACGAGCGCCGCGAGGAACATGAGCGCCGTCCCCTTCGGCTGGTTCGCGAAGTAGAGGAAGCCCGAGACGCGCCCGCGGGGATCGAGCACGCCCTCCGGCAGGGCGTTGCGCAGCACGTCCTCGTCCGGCAGCGCGGCGGGCCAGCCCCCGTAGAACCGATCGTAGTAGGCGCCGTTGAACGCGAATCCGCCGTGCGTCCAGAGCGGCGCGCCGGGGTAGTACGGGCCGACCCACGGCGCGTACCCGAACCCGACCCCGAACCCGAACGCCGGCTGGACGGCGGTGGCGTTCTGCGCCGCGACGCGGAAGGGCGGCAGCGCCGCGAGCCGGAAGCCGTTCGGCCCGCCGAGGGTGAAGGCGTCGTAGGCGATCCGGAGCGGCCGCCCGCCGCCGTTCTCGATGGTGACGCGCACGGGCGAGAGGACGTCGCGCACGGATCCGCCGCGCCAGGCGTCCGAGTCGACGACGACGCGCACACCCTCGACGGTCTCCTCCGCGGTCCGCGGACGACCCGGCAGTGTCTGGGCGGACGGCGCGGGGACGAGCTGCCCCTCGTGCGCGCACGCGGCGCCCGCGAGCGTCAACGCGAGCACGACCCTTCCGATTCCCTCCATGCTGGGCGGAAAGGTGCGGTGCTGTCGGAGCGACCGCAACGCGCCGCGAGCGAGGAGGCGCCGGCGCGAAAGGGGCGCGAGCGCTCCCCGATTTCCGGACGAGCAGGGCTTGAGGCGCCCGCCGCCTCGGCCGTACAGTGGCCGAAGAGGGTGCAGCGGCGATCGTCGCTGCAAGGTTCACGAATGGTTGGGCCGCCATTCGACACCATAGCGGACCTCCGGGTCCGCCGCCTGGGCGTCCAGGCGCAGCCGCTGGAGCGTGCATGGCCCTCCGCGTCCTCGTCCCGCTCCTGTCGATCCTCGCCGCGCTGACGTGCGGCGCGACGCAGCTCGTGAACAAGATGACGCGCTCCTGGTTCGAGCGGGACGTCGCCCTCCGGGCGCGCCTCGTGACGAGCGGGGCGCGCGAGGCGGTCGCGACGCACGTGCGATCCGGCGATCGCCGAAAGCTCGCCGCCGTGCTCGACGAGATCGCGCGCGACGACCGGATCCTCGCCGCGTCCGTCTGCACGCCGTCGATGCGGACGCTCGCGAGGACGGGCGCGGTCCCGCCGCGCTTCTCGTGCGAGGGGCTCGCGCTGCGGGTCGAGCGCGGCGTGCCGCGCTCCGGGCTCGATCTGCTGGAGGACGCGGACGGCGGGCTCGTCCACGCGGTCGTGGTCCCCGTCATCGACGACGACGAGGAGCTCGGCGAGTTCGTCGTCGTGCACGACCTCAGCTTCGTCGCGCGGCGCGAGGCCGCCATGCGACGCTACACGATCGGCGCGTTCGGGGTGGTCGCGCTCCTCGCGTCGATCGCCAC
>Ga0306924_10007951_pt1 | contig 10671 bp, 9 predicted proteins | sample sta12Can44000111_FD_203756 | JGI IMG/M metagenome (GOLD analysis project Ga0306924, IMG submission 203756) | Lab enrichment of tropical soil microbial communities from Luquillo Experimental Forest, Puerto Rico - statanox.12C.anox.44.000.111 (v2)... | ecosystem: Environmental > Terrestrial > Soil...
ATTTTCGCTTCGGTGGCAGGATAATCGCCTTCGCCGACGTGGTCGAGCACGACATGTCCGTCCGCATTGGCGAGGAACTCATGCGGCCAGAACGAGTTATGGTAGCGTTGCCAGATCGCGCCCTGACCATCGAGCACGACGGGCCAAGAGATGTCGAGGCGCTTCACGGCCGCGGCCACGTTGGCTTGCTCACCGGAGAATACGAATTCGGGCGTATGCACCCCGATGACCACAAATCCATATTGCTTGTAACGATCATACCACGTTCGGACGTAGGGCAGCTCTTTGAGGCAGTTGATGCAAGTGTATTCCCAAAAATCGACGAGCACGATCTTGCCCCGCAGGCTCTGGGGCGTCAACGGGTCGGAGTTGATCCAGCCGGTGTTGCCGTCAAAAGGCAGGATGGCGGGGACGCTTGTTGCAGCCGCAGCACGCACGAAGCCTCCACCTGCCAGCAAACACGCCGATAGCAGCGCCACGAGGATGAGCAGGCAACGTAATCGGCTGCCTTGTGGGCTCATGGCTCGATGATGCCTGATGCCAGCACTTCCTCGTCCGCGTCATCGTAGAGCACGAGGAGCTGGCCTGGTGCTAGCAGAGGCACGGGTTCATCAAAATCAACGACGAGCGCGGAGCCTGCAAGGCGCGCGGTCGCAGGGATGCCTTGGCTGCGGTAACGGCACACTGCCAAACCCCGCGCTGTGCCAGTGCTGAAGTGTTCGGGTCGCAACACGTTTGCTTGCGAGCACACCGCGCTTTGGCGGCGCAGATCGTCACGCCGGCCGATGATCACCGCGTTGGACATGCGATCCGTCCGTACGACATACCACGGGCCATCGGCGAGCGTATCAGGCAGGCCGCGACGTTGCCCAACGGTGTACCCGAGCAAGCCCTCGTGCTCCCCGATGATGTGGCCGTCAAGTGTGACGACTGGTCCGCGGAGGGCGCTTTCCGGATGACGCTCGACGATGAACGAGCGGTAGTCTCCGTCGACAAAGCAGAGATCGACGGAATCGGGCTTGTCGGCGACTTCTAATCCGAAGGCTCGCGCCAGGGCCCGGGTCTCGTCTTTCGAGTACTCGCCGAGCGGCATCACAAGCGCACCGAGCTGTGCCGGCTGCAAGCCCGCGAGCATGTATGACTGATCCTTCGTGCGATCTATCGCGCGTCGCAAGTGCGGGCCGTTGCCGTTGCTCTCGACACGCGCGTAGTGCCCAGTGACGAGCGTCACAGCGCCGAGCGCTCGTGCAAAATCCAAGAGCACGCCGAACTTGACGAGATTGTTGCAGGCCACGCACGGATTGGGCGTACGCCCCGCCAGGTACTCGCGGCAGAAATAGTCGACGACCGCTCGGCTGAACGCCGCCTCGAAGTTGACGATATAATGAGGTATACCGGCCACGGCGGCGGCGTTTTTCGCATCTTCGTACGCGGTCGGACCGCAGCATTGGCGGACCTTCTCGCTCAAGCGTCCGGAGCCTGGACTCCAGAGCCGCATGGTAACACCGACCGCTTCGACCCCAGCGCGGACGGCAAGCGCCGTCGCGACGGCACTATCGACGCCCCCGCTCATGGCAGCAAAACACAGGCCGACCGCGCCTGGCAGGCGGTCGACGGGTATTTGGAGCGTTTCGCTGTCGGTTATCACAAGCTGCTGTATTTCACGCTGGGGCGAACAGTCCACCGGAGGACAAACCCCGGGCCTTTCCAATTCTTGGGAACGGCGCCGCGTTCATCCACGCTCTTCGAACACCGCTTCGCACCCGTCGTGGCCTTTCGGACGGTGCCGCACGGCCATCCCGAAGGCTCCTTTGCCCAGCGACGCAAGCGCCAAGGCTTTATGAGCGACACACGCATTCAGGACATCGGCCAGCAGCTCGCAAGCGCGCGCGAGCGTCATGGCCTGTTGCCGTGCGATGTGGCTGATCGCCTACGCATCCGAGCCATGTTCGTGAACGCTTTGGAGCGCCAGGAATGGGCGGTGATCGGCGAGTTCGTGTACGTGCGCGGCTTTTTGAAGAATTATGCCAAGCTTGTTGGCTTGGACCCCGCCCCGCTCGTCGCTCAGCTTGCCGAAGAGTATGCGCCCGAGGTCGCCGCGCCTCGCCCCGCGCTTGATTCGCTCGCCGGCGCGGGTCTCTCGAGCGTCCGCACGGAGGAGGAGCCGACATCGCGACACTGGTTTCCATGGATGTTGGGAGCGCTCACGACGATCGCCGCAGCGCTGGTCGTGATGGTGGGCATTAGTCTTGTCCAAACGCTGACTGCAGGCAACCGCGTGGTGCCTGTTGCGACTCCGCTGGCGCTTGCGACCACGTCGTGGGCGACGCCGCAACCCGCTGTCGCACTGAGTGATGGTCAAAACGACGGGCAGACGCAAAATGAAGGTGTGAATCTCCGCTTGCAATTGACGCAGCCCAGCTGGCTATCGGTGGCCGTCGATGGCAAGCGTGTCGTGTACGAAACGTTGCCCGCGGGCACCATTCGAGAGTTCCACGGCGTCCGGGAGATCACGCTTCGGGCCGGCAACGCGGGAGGCGTGGTCGCAAAGATCGATGGGAAAGACCTCGGGACGCTCGGCCACTCAGGACAGGTCCAGGACCGCATCTTTGCCGTGAAACCGCCGTCGGAGCAGCAGCTCAAGACGCTGCATGAGTGAGTTCTCGTTTGACATCGTCTCCAAGGTCGATGGCCAAAGCCTCGCCGATGCGATCCATCAAGCCCAGCGGGAGATCGCGACACGGTTTGACTTCAAAAACTCGCGGTCGTCCATCGAGGTTGCCGATTTCACGATCACCATCATCGCCGATGATGAGATGAAGCTACGCAACGTCGTCGATATCATGCAGAACAAGTGCGTGAAGCGCGGTGTCTCGCTCAAAGCGCTGAAATACGGCAAGGTTGAGCCCGCTGCTGGCGGGACGCTGCGACAAATCGTCACTTGTGCCCAGGGCATCGAAAAAGACCAGGCCAAAAAAATGGTCGAAGCAATCAAGGGCGCGAAGCTCAAGGTAAGCACTCAGATACAAGACGAGCAGATACGGGTATCAGGCAAGTCCAAGGACGACTTGCAAAAGGTCATCACGCTCGTCAAGGCTATGCCGCTCGATTTTCCGGTGCAGTTCGTTAACTATCGCTGACCGATAACCATATCGTGAGGTCCAAGATTGGCAGATCTGGATAACCTAGCACCCGTTCCTGACGCGTCGAGCGACCAAGTCGCGGCGACGGTGCCGGTCGAACCGCCCAAGCGTTTCCGGCGCCGCTCTATTCCTATTGCGCTCGGCGCGATCGCCGTGATCGCGCTGGCCATCGGCTACGTCGTATTCAAGGGCGGCGTCGGCAAGGCGCTTGCTCCGTTCATGCCCTCGCCCAACCTTGTCGACGTCTTCGGCAAGCCGAATGTGCGTGTGCTCGTGATGGGCCTGGACGAGAACTGGACGGACAGCGATGTCGCGTACACGGCGGATTCCCGCACCGACACGCTCATCGGCGTCAATGTCGATCTCGCGAACAAGCAGATCAATGTACTATCAATCCCGCGAGACCTCTGGGTCTACATCCCGAAGTCCGGCTACGGCAAGGTCAATGAGGCCTACGGCGATGGTGGTCCCGAGCGTGTCGAAGCGACCGTGGTGAAAAACCTCGACACGCCTGCGTTCGATTATTACGTCGTGTTGCGCCTGGATGCGACCAAGAACATCATCAATGCGCTTGGTGGCATCGATGTCGACGTCGAAAAAGACATGGACTATGACGACACATGGGGCCACCTGCATATCCATCTGAAGAAGGGGCTGCATCACCTAAACGGTGATGAGGCGGTCGGCTACATTCGTTTCCGCCACGATCCAGAGGGTGACCTCGGACGCATGCGCCGGCAGCGGCAGGTCGTGCAGATCCTGGCTAAGCGCATGCGCGATCCCAGCATCGCGCTGCACCTCCCCGCGCTGCTTGGCGTGGTGAAGGACAACGTCCGCACCGATATGCCTTTTGGCAAGCTGTACGAACTCGCGCTCGGTATGCGCGGCGTCTCGCCGCAGTCGGTGCATAGCGCGGTGCTCCCAGTGGACATCGGTTGGACGAACGGCGAGTCGGTGCTGTTCGCGCAATCCGACGCTCACAAAGCCGTGCGCACCTATCTCGTCGCCGGCTACGGCAACAACTTTGACCCCTCGACCGTCCACGTTCGAGTGGAGAACGGCTCGGGTACACCCGGTGTCGCATCGGCGCTGGCAGACGTGCTGCGGCAGCGCGGTTTTGATGTGATCGAGACCGGCAACGCCGCAAACTTCAACAACCCGACGACGACGATTGAGACCGCAGATCAGAAGACGGCCGGAGAAGTAGCCAAACAGCTGCCGGTGAGGAACCCGCGCATCGCGCTGCGCCAAGTGCCGGGCGCGGATGTCGTGATCGTCATCGGTCGCGATTATCGCATCTAACGGCGAGGGCATGAGCGATGCACCGCGGCCGGCTCCCGCCGGTCGTTTTGGCCGATGGAGCGACTGGGTCGTCGCCGCAGCCGTGCTCGTGGCCATCATCATCCTCCGCCGCTGGGTGCATCACGCCCAACTTGAATCTGCCCCCGTCATCGTGCCGGCCGACGTGGCTGCTCGCGACATCGTCGCCCCGCCGGCCCCCACCATCGCACGACGGATGCTCAAAGACGTTGAGGACATAGTCGCGCCGCCGAAACGGCCGCGCTTGGCGGTGCTCACCTTCGACGATGGGCCCTTTCCGGTCACCACGCCGTTGCTCGTCGCCGAACTGCACGCGCTTCACGTTCCTGCGGTGTTCTTCGTCATCGGTCGCGACGCATACGAACAGCCCGCGCTGACGCTTCGCGCACATTCCGCAGGAATCGAGATCGGCAACCACACGCAGACGCATCCCGAGATGAACACATTATCGCAGCCTGCGCAAGCGAGGGAAATCGTCGAATGTACGACGACGATCGGCCGACTAACGGGCGTTCGCCCAACCTACTTCCGGCCACCGCATGGCGCGTATGACGCAGCGACCATCGATGCTGCGCGCGAAGCAGGTGACACGGTCGCGTTCTGGGACGTCGATCCAGGGGATTGGCGCTTGCTCACCGCCGATCGCATCGTGGACAACGTGCTCGCGCATGGCCGTTCGCCAGCCATCTTGCTTTTGCACAACGGCAAATTCGCGACGCTGGAAGCGCTGCCGCGCATCGTCAAAGCCTACCGGGCTGCGGGTTTTGAGTTCGTGACGCTGTCGCAACTGCAAGCGCGTCTCTCGTTAGATGAGATCAACGATCCCGTTCGCGTCGCATTGCAATGAAACCAAAACGGCAAATCATCAAGACCCGCCCGCAGCGTCCGTACGTCATCGCGCGCATCATCATCGCGCTGATGCTCGCACTTGCAGCTGGCATCAGTGCGTGGTGGGTGCTCGCGCATTATCATGCAACGGGATTGGGGGCGCCGGCGCCCACGGCCAGCACGCGTCTTGTCGCAAGGATAGACGCGGGTCGTCACCAGCCTGGAGTTACGCTGCGTCCAGCCGACGCTGCGAGCGTGCGTTCCCCGTGGGAGGAGGCGCATGCCGCCGGACGAATGCCGCCAATCCGATCGACTTGGGAGCACGTGTGGGCATGAAGATATATATCAAAGGCCGCAACCTCAAAGTCACAAGCGCGCTGCGTTTGTATGCGGAAGAGAAGATCGGGCATCTCGCTCACTATCTCGACCCGATCGAATCGGCGCATATCACCTTGCGTACGGAACGAACGGTGCAGATCGTCGATGTGGTGCTCACGCTCAAGCACTTCCTCATCAAAGCAGAGGAACGATCGCCCGATATGTACGCCTCCATCGACCTCGTGCGCGATCGCCTCGAGCAGCAAATCCGAAAGTACAAGACCAAACATTGGGGTCACCACGCACGCTTCAACGGCAAGGCGGAGGGTGCACCCAGCCGTGCGCGGTCGCGCAAGCAGCCGGCCGCACGGACCGAGTCTGAGGAGGAGTTCGATGAGACGGACAAATCGCTTCAGATCGTCCGGTATAAGAAGATAGACGTTCGGAAGATGACCGCCCAGGATGCAGCCCACCAGATGGAGCTCCTCGGCCATGACTTTTTCCTCTTCGTCAACGACCAAACCGGGGCCGTCAACGTACTGTATAAGAGACGCGGAGGTCAGCTCGGCCTCATCGAAACCGTCTCGTAAGAGCGACGTGCTCCGCGCTAACCAATACAGAAAGAAGTTCTTTTAGGTGTCCCTGCTCAGCAGTATCCGATCGTGGGTGGACGGGAACGACCGGGAGGTCGCCCGCCTGCGCAAGATCGCTGTCCGGATCAACGAGCTCGAATCAGAGGTCTCCGCGCTCGGCGATGAGGCTCTTGCGGCCAAGACCGCCGAGTTCAGGCGCCGGCTCGATCAAGGTGCCGTCCTCGACGACTTGCTCGTAGAGGCGTTTGCCGTGTGCCGGGAGGCTGCCCGGCGCACCCTTAACATGCGTCATTTCGACGTCCAGCTCATCGGCGGCATGGTGTTGCACGATGGGAAGGTCGCCGAGATGCGCACCGGCGAGGGCAAGACGCTGGTAGCGACACTGCCTGTGTATCTCAATGCGCTGCAGGGCAAAGGCGTGCACCTGGTCACGGTCAACGATTACCTCGCCAAACGCGATGCCGAGTGGATGAGCCCCATCTACAAGTTCCTCGGGCTATCGGTCGGGATCATCCAGCACTTCCTGCCGCCGCCCGAGCGGCGCACTGCGTATGCGAGCGACGTCACCTACGTCACAAACAACGAAGCCGGCTTTGACTATTTGCGCGACAATATGGCACCGCATCTCGCTTATTGTGTGCAGCGCGAGCTGCACTATGCCATCGTCGACGAGGTCGACTCGATCCTCATCGATGAAGCGCGGACCCCGCTCATTATCAGCGGATCACCGGAAGCAGTGCTTGGCCCAAATTATAAGGATACTTCGCACCTCTACGAGCATTTCGCCCGCACGATCATGCCGCAGCTGCGCAAGGACGAAGACTACACTGTCGACGAGAAGATGCATGCGGTTCCGATCACCGAGAAAGGCGTGGCTACGGTCGAGCGACTGCTCGGGGTGCAGAATCTTTACGACCAGTCGAATCTCGAACTCACGCACCAGCTGCAGGCGGCGCTCAAGGCCAAAGAGCTCTTTCGCAAGGACGAGCAGTACGTGGTCAAAGACGGCGAGATCATCATCGTCGATGAGTTCACCGGCCGGCTCATGTATGGGCGGCGCTATTCCGACGGCATACACCAAGCGATCGAGGCGAAAGAAGGCATCAAAGTCAAGAGCGAGGATCAAACGCTCGCCACCATCACCTTCCAAAACTACTTCCGCTTGTACAACAAGCTGGCGGGCATGACCGGCACGGCCAAGACCGAAGAGCGAGAGTTCCGCGACATCTATGGGCTTGATGTCATCGTCATCCCGACCAACATGCCGGTGAAACGCAGCGACCACGACGACGTCGTGTACAAGAACGAGGAAGGCAAGTTCCGCGCGGTTATTCAGGAGATCGTCGACCGGCATAACGCTGGCCAGCCGGTGCTCGTCGGCACGCGCTCGATCGAGAAGTCCGAACGCCTGTCCGGCCTGCTCTCCAAGCGTGGTATCGAGCACAATGTGCTCAATGCGAAGTATCACGAGAAGGAAGCTGAGATCATCAAAGACGCTGGACAGCCCGCCAAGGTGACGATCGCGACCAATATGGCCGGGCGTGGTGTCGATATCAAACTCGGCACAGGTGTCACCGGTGCCGGCGGGCTTCACATCATCGGTACCGAGCGCCACGAGTCGCGACGCATCGATAACCAGCTGCGCGGACGCTCGGGCCGCCAAGGCGACCCTGGGTCATCACGCTTCTACGTCGCGCTGGACGACGAGCTCATGCGTATCTTCGGCGGCGAGCGTATCCGCTCGACGATGGAGCTCTTCAAGCTCGACGACGACACGCCAATTGAGGCCGGCATCTTGACCAAGTCGATCGAGAACGCGCAGAAGAAAGTCGAAGCGCACAATTACGAGCAGCGTAAACACGTGCTCGAATACGACGACGTCATGAACAAGCAGCGGACGGTGATCTACGCCGAGCGCCGGCGCGTGCTTGAGGGCCACAACCTGCGGCCATCCTTGGGGGAGATGCTGCACGCCAAAGCTGAGCAGGCAGTCGCGGCCAATTGCGCTGACAACGTGCATCCGGCGGAGTGGGATCGAGCGCAGATTCTCGCTGACCTTGAAGCTGCAGGCTTGCGCGGCATCGCAAAGCGCGTGCCGGCCGAGAAACTCGAGCCGCTCGCCAAGGAAGAGATGGTCGAACTGCTCGCGCGCGAAGCCGACGCGATGTACACGGAAAAAGAAGAGCGCATGGTGGCGCGCTATCCCGACCTTGATGGCCCCGCGCTGCGCGAAGCGTTGCGCAACCTCGAACGTGGGACCATGCTGCAGATCATCGATCGGCTATGGATCGACCATCTGTACACCATGGACAGCCTGCGCCAAGGCATCGGGTTGCGCAGCTGGGGCCAAAAAGATCCGCGCGTCGAGTACGAAAAGGAGGCCTTCGAGCTGTTCGAAGATCTCAAAGTCGCGATCCAGGATGAGTTCCTCACCGCTATGTTCCAAGGCGAGGATTTTCACATCGTCGTGCAGCAACAACAGGCCCCTCCGCCGCCGCAGACCGGCCTCACCGAAGGGCCGCCGCAGCAACTGCCGGGCTCGACGATGCCGATGCCAGACGCTAGGGCGGTACGCCGCTTCGATCAGTTGCATTCCAACCGCGATGAAGCGTCAGGTCCCGCCCCCGTGCGCAAGAACGACAGAAAAGTCGGTCGCAATGATCCTTGCCCGTGCGGTTCCGGCAAGAAATACAAAAAGTGCCACGGAGTCGCGGCTTAAGCAAAAGGCCTATTCCCGGAAACCCCCCTGCCCCTAGTCCATAAATCGCGCATGTAGCTACACTGGCGCGATATGTAGCGCTTAGGGTGCGATATGTAGCGCTAAGCCTCTGCTATTTCTTTGACGGGTTGGACGCGAGCATCACGGTTGGGCGAGCTCGAGTTCGATCTCGTCGCGAAGTGGAATGCCATCCTCCCCAATTGTCCGGATTTCCGGCTTTAGCGTTCGGCTGACCGCAAGTGCGTTAGGGCGCAGGGCCCGCAGTGTAAAGCCTCGCTTCTGATAAAAGCGCAGCGCGTTCAAGTTGTCGTTGGTGGTGATCAGCCACATCGGAACGGTGCGTGCGCGCGCGATCGCCCGGACAGCGTCCACCAGCGCAGTGCCGACCCCGCCACCGGGATCAAGGCTGTTCAGAGTGACCATTTCCAAGCCTTCGGGTCCGAAACGATACGTGACCACACCGACAACAGTATCGGCGCGACGCGCTGCGAAACCCTCAAGTGAAGCGGGAAAGTGCTTGGCACCGCGGGTGACGATAAACGGACCGTTCCAATGCTCGTCGATGAACGCGGTAAGCCACCCACGGTCAGATTCATCGAGCGGAGTAATCGTCAAATCCGGCATCGGCACGCTGCTAACGTTTTAGTAAGTCCGCAAAACTCGGCTGCATGCTTATGTTTATCAACTTGCAGTCTGCGATGCTAAGCTCGGCGGCGACCCACCATCAAACCGGAGGCTTGTGTTTCCTAAAATAGGTCTCAAACCGCTCGAGGAGTTCGCCGGCGAGGTCATCATCCTCATGGTCGACATCTTCTAAGTTCCAGGAGACCTCAGAAGCGTCCCCGCTAAGCAGAAATACTCTTAACGAAGCCACTACAGGCTTTCGGAGCGACGCGCCTACGCCGGGCATCCTTTCTCCTAAACCTGGAATATATGCTGCGACAGTGGGGTTTGGTCCGAACGTAACATCCATGCTTGGAGGATGAGGTCCGAGTCCATCCGAGAACGCGCCGGGATTGTATCGAACTGTCATTGTCACGTTTCTATAGGATACTTCCATAACGCGGCTTTGATCATACTCGATTTTGAACTTTGAACTGCCTTCGATGTCTTCATTCTCAGCTGCGATGCTCTGTCTTAGCTCTTGAGCGAACGAGTCAAATTTGGGTGGCCCGGCTGTTACCAGCATGTCGCTGCGTTCGCGGCTTATTGCCTGAACGTCCGCCCTATCCTCGCGGACTGCCTTCTCTGCTTTGTGCAAAGAATCGAGCCTCGCACCTACTCCGCGACCTTTATGTTTTCTCATATCCACGCCTTCTCATGAACTTAGCGTTCAATTTGGTCGGCACATTTATCGACTTAGCCAAGCCGACTGGCTCTAATTATGCACCTCTTCGCGTTAGGTGCCATCCAAAGCAGAATGGGCACGAATATGCGCGCAGATTTGTACCGCGCCGCGACATCACCTTGGCCGCCATGTTCATCGCCTGATGCCTGCTCTTGTAGCGATGCTTGGTGAGGCAGGAGCGCATTACCTGATCGGTTGTCGGATTAAATACCGTGTTAGTTAGCATTTCAACCCCTTCGCCTCGTGTCAGTTGTATCCAAAAGGCTCACCGTTCTCCCGTGCGGATAGCCATAACCGCTTGCTTCAGGCCGCTGCTCGCTTTGCAAGTTTACCCGAAAGCCGTGGCAAGAGTATTGCATCAATCTGCCACATCCCGAGCAAAGCCATCGTGAGGGCTGCGTC
>Ga0306924_10007954_pt1 | contig 10670 bp, 9 predicted proteins | sample sta12Can44000111_FD_203756 | JGI IMG/M metagenome (GOLD analysis project Ga0306924, IMG submission 203756) | Lab enrichment of tropical soil microbial communities from Luquillo Experimental Forest, Puerto Rico - statanox.12C.anox.44.000.111 (v2)... | ecosystem: Environmental > Terrestrial > Soil...
ATTCTGGCTGCCCGGAAAGAGCCAAGCTCTGGGTTTTCGCCGCAAGCGGTGCCAGTGCTGGCGCAGTTCGTCGAGCAGCTTGGGGCTGAGCATGACATCGCGATCTTGGCGTCCCTTGCCGCCTTGGACATGAATCACCATACGCTGGCTGTCGACATCACCGTCAGGCACGTCAGCGGCGTAGAGTGTCATCAGAGTTCGGTGAAAAGGGGTGCTCGCGGCATCGATGAGCTGCGCGACTTCTTCTTGGCTGAGGACAGCGGGGAGGCGGTGGGACTTTTTCGGGTAGGGAGTCTCGGTGATACTCCAAGCCTTTTTGAGCGTCTTGATGTAAAAGAACCGCAAGGCAGCCAGATAGATCGTGACGCTGTCCGGTGACAGCTTCCGCTTCTGAAACAGTTCGGCTTGGTACTCGCGAATATGCTGAGGGCCCAAGCGGTCCGGCGGGCAGTGGAATCGTCGAGTAAAATCTTCGGCTGTGCGGATGTAGTAGCGTGTGGTACTTTCCGAGTAATTACGGCGCTGGAGTTCCTCCAGCATCGTTTTTCTGAGATGGGTCACAAGGACCCCCTTGTGACCCAAAACTTATCTCAGCCATCAAGCACCAACCGCGCCATCCACCTCACGCGAAGCGTCCGCCGCACGAGCGGCTTCGTTCCAACGGCGAATGCCAGGAACTTGTCTAAGAACGAGTTTCCTCATTTTTGAAAAGACTGCAGCAGATCCCCAGATTCCCGCGATTATCCCCTCAGAGCACGGTCCGGCCCCGACCGCGTCTTCGACGCGCGCATCCCTGGAAGGACATCTCCACAGGTCATCGGCTATTCCTTAAAGACCAAGGGAGGTCCGCTGACTCGCTTTACCTGGAAGTCGACGTCAACTTCCACACGGTCAGCAATTTTGATAAACGGAATGCCGCTGTTCATCCCGTAGTCCTTACGGTCAAAAGCCATGGTCCCCATGATCGTGCCTTCGCCTGACCCCCTGGTGCCGGTTTCGGTTAGAGTCAACGTTTCCGGCTTGGACACTCCTCGAATTGTGAATGTTCCCGTTATGTCAAACGCGTTGGGACCGGTCTGCGCCACCTTGGTGGAATGAAACGTGATGTACGGATCTTTCTTAGCATCGAAGAAATCTTTGCCCTTCAGCTTGTCGTTCTTCATGCCGCTTCCCGTATTCACGCTGTCGGCTGTGACTTTAATGTCCAAAACCCCTGTCGTGACGTCCGCAGACGTAAATATCAGGGTGGCGTCCCACTTGTCGAAAGCCCCATCGATAGCGACCGATGCCTTTACGTGGAACTTAACTGTGCTTCCATCCTGGGGAATCACGAAAGTTGGAACGCTTTGTGCTTGGCTAATTGTTGAAAGCATTGAGGACGCGATGAGGAAGAGGATTGAGAGCCGCAAGACGGGCATTTGGGACCTCCATTCGTTATCGTCATTCAAGCAGCCGCTCATGCTAAACGCCGGTCCGTGGCCTCGATGGTTTCGTACTTCAGCGTTCATAGGACGAGATAGGACGAGATCGGAATCAACCCCACCGTTAGCAGACGGGCCAGAACTAATCGCGCCGAAGATTGTGTTCCGCGTACCTGCAAAGGCGATGTCGATTTGAGGCCTTCCCTTTTTGTGGACCCGCGTTGAAAGGATAGCAGCCCTGAGGGCGGGCGCTGAACTGTCAGAATTCCCAGGGTCAAATTCTCGCGAACGGAGCCTATCTGGGGAACTCCTGTTTTGGCGCAAGTCCTCGTTTCTCTTTCAGCTTTGTGCCAGGTTCAAGCTATATCGCTGCCCAGAATCAGTTCTTTCTGGCGCATAGAAATGCACTTTTGGGCAAGCAAATCCTGAATGAATCACGGCCTCGAGTAGACGGGTTTTGGGGGCAGAACGAAGGATTGTGGGCAACCCGCATCCGAAAGTTCCTTCGGCGCGTTCCGAAAAAACCTTTCCGCTCTCGGTCTTAATCAGGATTTTCACTGACAAATGGCCGATTTGGCAGGCGTCCTGTCAAAGTTGACAGTAGCCAAACGTCTTGTTCTCACCACTTGTGGTGCTATCTTAGGAGGAATCCGTGAATAGAATCTTCATTAAGGAGGTGGCTCATCTTTTCAAGAAACTTTAGGTAGCAATTTCATTTCTCAACCAGCCCTCATCGAGTAATTTCGGACCCCACAGCGTGGGCGTGCCTGGGTTTAGAGTGTCGTTAAACCACCGATTTAACCGAACCAATGACTCTTGAGATAGCCTCGTAAGGTAACAAAGATGGATGTTCTGGACTTTATCCGATCACACGCCGCAGCCCTCCCAGATCTGGTGAAGTTTGCTCTGGCGATGGCGATCATCGTGGGCATTCCCGCACTCTCTCGCCGCCTTAGGATCCCAGGTGTTGTCGGCTTGCTGTTAACTGGAGTTTTGATCGGGCCGCATGGAGCTGGGTTATTTGCAGAGCATCATCCGGTTGTGGATTTCCTGGCCGAGCTAGGAAAACTGCTACTCATGTTTTGCGCCGGCCTAGAGATCAACCTTACCTTGTTTCGCCAGGCGCAGCGCAGATCAATGATCTTTGGGCTCTTAACCACCTCGCTTCCTCTTCTGCTCGGTACGATCGTGGGGCTGTGGGCGGGCTATCAGTTCGTTCCAGCCGTCGTAATAGGGTCCTTACTCGCATCTCATACCCTTTTGGCTGCCTCGACCATTCTCCGGCTTGGTGCAACCCGGCTTGAGCCAATCATCATTACGATGGGTGCCACCGTTATGTCAGACACGTCGTCCTTGATCGTCTTTGCAATCTGTGCTTCGACCTACCACAGTGGGTTCTCCGTTTCGACTCTGGCCAGTCAACTCATCGAGATCGCCATCTTCGTCCCACTCATCCTCCTCGGCCTGAGCCGCCTGGGAGCGTACGCGCTGAAAAAAGTGGAACCTGACGAGAATAGCTATTTTGTCGTCATGATGGGGATCATGGGTGTCGCAGCCGTACTCGCACAGAGTATCAACCTACCAGGCATCGTTGGGGCGTTTCTCGCCGGCTTGGCGGTCAATGCGGCGGCCCACGAAAAACCCGCCAAAGAAAAGTTGGAGTTCTTTGGAAATTCATTGTTCATTCCCATTTTCTTTGTGGCGACCGGATTCTTGATCGATCCGGTCGTATTCTTCCGAAGCATTGCTCAGCATTTCCCCCTCACCGCAGGAATCATTCTTGCGCTACTCTTGGGCAAATGGGTCGCCGCCGAGATAGCTGTCCGGGCATTCAAATACAGCCATGCCGCGCGAATGACCATGTGGTCGCTCACCTTGCCCCAAGTAGCAGCCACACTTGCCGCTGCGCTGGTCGCCTACGATACTGTCAACCCAGCAGGGCAACGCTTGGTCGACCGCGCTTTGCTCAACGCGGTGCTCGTGATGATGCTGATTACCTCCATACTTGGACCGATCCTGACGGAACGCTTCGCGCCCGTCTTGGTTCAAGAATCCGCGCAACCAATCGTTAGAGAAAATCGCAAGGCTGCTGCTCGCGAAACTCAGACTAAGGATCGGGGCGCATCCGAAGGCACCGTGATTCACTAGAGGAAGAACGAGGTGCAGTGATGCTGGGGGTCAAACGGGGATGCCTTCGTCCCACTCATCTCGGAGTCCCAACTCTGTCCCCAAGTGGGCGATAAGTCGCTGTATTTTCTTCTAGCTTTACCGACAGCGAACGGAGGGCGGCAAATGAACGACTTCTTGAACCACCCGACTCTCGTTCTTGTGCTCTCCCTTCCTGCCTTTTGGTTCTCTGGTTGGCTGGGCGCCCGGTTCCGCAAAAAGCGAGTAGACCTCGAAGAAAGCACGCGGAGCGATTTGACCTCTGTCACTAGCGGAGCGTTGACACTGCTGGGACTGATCATCGGCTTTACATTCTCGATGGCTGTTAGTAGGTACCATCAACGCAAAAACTACGAAGTGGCGGAAACCAACGCCATCGGTACAGAGTACGCCCGTGCAGACTTCTTGCCTGTCACAGAGACGGCTAGGTTGCGCGCTTTGTTGAGAGCTATCTCGATCAGCGCATCTTGCGCTACAGCACTCGCGGCGAAAAGCAGGTACGCGAGGTCCAAGCCCGGGCTGCTCAACTGCAGACCGAGATGTGGTCGACTGTCGCAACGTCCGCTGCAGCGCCGCCTGTCGCGGTTCTCGTAGCCTCTGGCATGAACGACGTAGCGAACTCCCAGAGGTACGCTCAAGCCCTGGCGGAACCGAATGCCCATTGCTGCGTGGGCTCTTCTGATCACTATCTCGATCTTCTGCAACCTCCTGGTCGGGTACGTAGCACACGGGCAACGCACCTTCCGCCTCCTAGTCTTGCCGATCGCTCTTTCCGTTTCCCTCTTTCTGATTGCGGATATTGACAGCCCACTTGGTCGGGTCATTAAGGTGCGACCAGAAAACCTGGAGAGTCTCGTTGAATCCCTACACTCCCAGTAGAGCTCAAGGCCAGAGCGCGGAAGTGCTTAGATTCGGAGCTCTACCCAAAAACAGCTCGTTTGGCCTCAACCGTGTGTGAAAACGCCGACGCCATTGTGAATGCCTCTAATCGCCTGCGTTCCAGTACGCGTGGCTGCTCCCAAATTTATTGGCTTGACTAAAGCGAGGAGTGGTCTCTTTTTCCGGTCCCTATGTGCTCTTCTCCGAATACCATGTTCCAGCCGTCGCCGGGGTTATATTGCGTCAGAGAGTCGGCCACTTCTGTGGTCTTTTCCCCCAAGTCCTTTTGGTAGAGGACACCGTCGCTGCCGACCATGAATGTCATGACCCCCGAATTCCTGTATTCCGCCGGATAGGCGAGGAGCGCAAATCCGCCGGTCATTTTCCCATTCACGATATAATCCTGGACACCGCCTTTTGCCTTGTCTCCTTGTTTAGTGAGTAATCGAAAGTAGTAACCATTGAACGGCTGCGGCTGAGTGCCGGCGTTTGTGTAGCCCGCAGCCTGGGCGAAGTTACGAACGCTTTCAAGCGGGCTCGCAGTTTGGCCCGTTGCAACAGGCCAGTAAAGTCCGTTTTGCCTACCATCGTCGCTGACGAGCTTTTGCGCGTACTGTTTTGTTTTGTCGCCATCATGAGTCTGGCTGAAGTATTGGATCTGAGCGTCGGCGATAGCCGCGCAGGCGGCGATGGCAGCTAACTCGTCTTGACCGATTCGGCGTGCAAGAATCTCGTCCTTGCCTGCGTCGGTGTCGAAGTACCACTCTCCTGATGGACTCCTGCCCAGGGGAATGGGAAACACAAAATTATCTGCCCCGATGTACAGCATCTCGCCGCCCGCTTTGATCTTCCGCCAGCGATGCATTTGGGAATATGCGGCGACAAAATCTTCGAGAACATCCTTGTCCCTGACCGGGTCCCTTGAGAATAGGACATCCTTGGCGTCCGGGCCGAAGATCTCAAGCAAGGCATTCTGGTTTCCAGATTTGGCCGCGTCAAAAAAGGCCGCGCCGGCGTCATCCGGAGACGCAAAGGTTTTTTGAACGGGTTTCTTACTTGCCGTTCGGTTACATGCGATTAGCGAGGCGATTAGCGCCAAAAATACAAACACCGTGAGATGTGCGTTTCGAACTAGCCTTGGCATGACTAATCCTCCCAATCGGCATTCCATCGTTTGCAGTCTGGCATTGGCGATCACTAGCGACGAAAACCGCCGCCGCCCCATCTGCCGCCACCGAATCCGCCACCACCGCCCCATCGGCCTCCGCCAAACCCGCTGGAGCGCATGCTTCCCCAGCCGCGGCTGCTTTCAGCCCTAGAGGACCAGCCTCCGTTATCGCCAAATCCGCCTGAGTGCCCGCTCATGCCGCTCCAGGCGTCCGAATGGGAACCGCTGCTGCTACGGTTAGCCCACGAGTTTGAACCGAAGCTTTCGGAAGACGGTCTGTTGACGTTTACCGTGTTTCCGCTCACGTTTCTACTGTAGGTATTCCCAGTGTTTCGGCTGTAGTTATTCAGATTGGTACGGTTGTAAGAGTTAAAGGAGTTTCCGTACCCATAGCTATTGTGATAGCCACCGTTGTAGTAACCGCCGTGCCAGCCTGCATTGCCGTAGTAGCCACCGCCGTGATAGACGACGGCAGTACCGTGCCAACCACAGTTCCAACTGCTATATCCCCAGCTGCAGCATCCTCCTCCGCCACTCATCAATGCACCTACCGCTATCCCAGCGCCGAATCCAATGATCCCGGCAGCTGCCACATCGCCAGCGCTATACACCGGCGCTACATAGCTGGGAACCACATAAGGGGTCCCATAAACCACTGTCGGGTTGTATTGCGGAACGTACACAATCTGCGGATTAGTTGGTTGAATGACAATAGTTTGCGGCGTCTGCTGAACGACGGTAATTTGGGAGCTAGACTTGAGATTGCCTTTCGCTTTGGCTTGCGCACGCAAGGTCTGAATTGCAGTCATTACTTCGGCTTGCTGATCGTGATATGCCTCCCCCAGTGAGGAGGTCCACGTGAGATTCTTGGCCAGGTTGTCGAGTACGGAGGGAAACTCCGTGAGGGCCTTGACGCTCGGATCCCAGGATTGCTTATCAACAGCTTGCATCAACGAGTTTCCGCTCAGATTCTTGTTTTGTTTTACCCAGTAGTCGGCGATCGCCACTTGGTCCGGGAACGTCGACGCCGTAAGAATCTGTGCGACCAACGAGTCAGGATAAAGTGCGATCGGAGCCACTAAAGCCTGGAGCTCGCTCGCACTCTGGGGAGCAGCTTCCGTGGGGTTCCCCGTCGTAGAAGTTGATTGCTCCGATTGCCCTTCGGCGCCGCACACCGTCCCTGCTGGAGAGAAAATCAGAAGAGAGGCGGCCATGGTGGGTAAGAGCTTCTCCCAATTTTTCCTCGTCATGACGTGCTCCCTTTGTGATTCAGTCGTTCTTCGCCTGAAGGCCACTGTCCGTCTCAGGCAATCGCCTATGAAACCCGATTGCCTACGCTTCCATCACCGTTGCCTCGAATTCCTCGGTCAAACTTGTCCCTACAGTACACCTTCTACCAAAGTAGTTAATCAAGTGGACAACTTCAGCTGTCAATTTGACGAGTATCGCTTCGCACCTGTCCGGTTTAGAAATGAGCGCTCCATTGACACCACAGCGGCCGAGTCCGAGAAGGCTGTTCGGACTTCTGAACTGCTGCGTGTTGAGAGATCGAGAAGTTTAAGAAGGAGGTTGAAAATGACGCTGAAGTCTAGAAGTCCAGGAAAACGTTGGATTAGCCGTCTAGTTTGCGCGACGTTCATCATCACGCTGGCTTGGGCAGGGAGCATCAATTCGGAACAATTAACCAGCAACCAAAAAGCAACGATCAAAGGCAAAATCGTTTCAAGAAATGGCGACCTTGTTACCGTGAAGGATAAGAAGACCGGGAACAAGACCGTTGTAGATCTCACGGACGACACCAAGATCGAACGCACGCACGGTAAGGCCGAATTCTTCCGCCACACAGATATGGACGTGACGGCGATGGTGCCGGGGTTGACGATCGAAGCCGAAGGCGTGGGAAATGCCAAGGGGCAACTTGTCGCAAAGAAGATTTCATTCGATCCAGATGAATTCGCGGTGGAAGTGGCCGAAGAGCAGCAAATCACAGCCAATCAAGCCGCGGCCGCGCGAGCCCAATCTACGGCAGATCAAGGCGTTAGGGACGCGAGGGCAGCCCAAACTTCGGCTAATCAAGCGCAGGCATCTGCCAATGCCGCACAAGTCGCTGCCAATGTCGCGGGAACTGATGCGCAGGCAGCCGGTGCAGCCGCAGTAATGGACGCTGAAGCAATCACGATGGTGAACCACCGCGTCTCAGACCTTGACAGCTATAAGACGGTCGCAGAGGCGGCTATCTATTTCCCAGCGGATGGATCCAGTTTGGATGACGCGGCGAAAGCAGATCTAGCGACTCTGGCACAGTACACAAACGGAGGCCTGGAGGGTTACATGATCGAGATCGCGGGATATGCGTCTAGCACCGGCACCAAGCAACTAAACCAACAGTTGAGCGAGGATAGGGCAGCGAACGTGGCGAAATACCTACAGGAGAGCCAGAATGTTCCCATGCGTCGCATTCTCGTCCCTGCTGGCTACGGAGCTACGCATCCAGACGCGCCGAACAACGACCCACAAGGGCGCGCATTGAACCGCCGAGTCGATGTAAAGGTTATCGTGAACAACGGCCTGAACGAAGGGGCCTAAACAAAATGCGCCATTTGGCCCGGATCTCGCACCAGACATTAGCTAAAAGAAACACAAAGAAAAAACTACGAACGGAAAAGGCCGCCGCCTCGAGTTTTAACTGTGTTGCTCAGACATCGGCAAGAGGGAAGACGGCCTTTTCCATTGCGGCGGGTTGGACTCTGAAAAGGAGAATGCCATGTGGCGAGACGCATTTCCCAGGTTATATAGACACAGACTGGCCATCGCCTTTCTGTTTGTTGGGCTGCTCCTGATTTGTAACGCCCCCAGCCGGTCAAGCGAGAGGGTGAGGCCGGAGACGATTGAGGCGACTGCAATGGGCACGGGTTCCCAGATGGGCGCGGTCATCGGAGTAACCCTCATCATCAACGAGTACTCCAGTCCGGCGGACAGAGCGGTTCTAGCACAAGCATTTGAAAAGGGTCAGAACCAAGGGCTGGTGAACGCACTGAGTAAGATGAGATCAGTGGGTCGTATTGAGATAACCGGCACACTGGGCAACGACTGCACCTTCATTCGGATGATCCCGACTCCCACCGGACGGAAGATTCGCTTTGCCACCAATCGACAAATTCGATTTGCTGAATCTTGGACGGACAGCCTCAGTCAATCCTATAACCTGACCGCAGGCGAGTTCGACCTGAATGACACGGACAAGAGCAAGAGCACTGGTGTCCTGTTTCCGGCAGCGCAGCTCGTGATCGATAAGGAGGGACAGTTGCAGATGGACCTCAACCAAAACTCTTGGAAGTTGATAGATGTGATCGATTGGAAAGGAACGGCTGGCGAGAACTAGAGCGGAAACAAAGACAACTCTTAGGAGTGTAGCGATAGCTGTTCGGAAGCGAACCCGCCTGACGGTCGGAATCCTACTGCCACTTGTGCCTGGCTTGCTAACGATTGCCTGGGCTCTCGTTGGAGTTGAGCGCTTCTTGATAAGTCCGACACTTGCTACGGGAAAACTCGAATCAAATCCGATACTTTCCGCGACGCAGGACTCGACTTCGGACCTCCCTTTGCCTACTCAGCACTGGACGGGCGACTTCGACGGTATGTTCCAGCGGCGGCAGATTCGAGCCCTTGTCGTCTACAGCAAAACTGCTTTTTTCTACGATCAGGGACGCCCGGAGGGGGTTTCATATGAGGCTCTGCAGGAGTTTCAACACACCCTCAACCGTGAACTCAGGACCGGCAACCGCCCGTTGACTATCACCTTCTTGCCTGTAGCGCCCGACCAGCTGGAATCAGATCTTACAAGCGGCGTGGGTGACTTGGTTGCGATTCCCATCGCCGTCACACCAGAGCGAGAGCAGAGAGTAGCGTTTTCCATTCCCATTGCCACACATGTGACACAGACGGTGGTCACTGGACCGAGTGGGCCCGCCGTCACGAGACTTGACGAGCTGAGCGGCAAGGAAGTCTTTGTGAATCCCCTGAGCGTCTACTACGGGAGCATGCAGAATCTGAACAGGTCACTGGCGCATAAAGGAAAGAAGCCGATCACGATCATGTCCGCCGATAAGAACCTGGAAGATGAAGACTTGCTTGAGATGGTCAATGCCGGCCTAATTCCAGCTACAGTGACCATTAATGTCAGGGCGCTGTTTTGGGCCAAGGTGCTGGACGGTCTTCACTTGTGTCCAGCATGCGTGCTTAACGATGAAGAACAACTGGCATGGGCCGTGCGCAAAGACTCGCCGAAGCTGAAGCAGACGCTAGACGCTTTCGTACGGACGCACCGACAGGGTACGTCGTTCGGCAACACCCTGCTCCGCCGATATTTGCAGAATACGCAGTGGGTCACGAATCCCATGACCACTGCTCAAATGAGAAAGTTCAAGCTATATGTCGATTTCTTTAAGAAATATGCTGCCCAATATGATTTCGATTATTTGATGTTAGTGGCGCTAAGTTATCAGGAATCGGAGCTGGACCAAAACAGAAGGAACCCCACGGGAGCTCTGGGTCTAATGCAAGTGATTCCCCGATATGCTGCTGCCCCCCCTATCGACATCCCGAACGTGGACACGGCTGAGCCGAACGTCCACGCCGGGACAAAAATGTTGCGTGCAATCGAGGACATGTACTTCAAAGATGAGAATCTCGATGCCCTGAACAAAACGTTATTCACGTTTGCTTCCTACAACGCAGGTCCTACCCGGATCGTCGAGCTTCGCAAGAAGGCAGCAACCGAAGGGTTGAATCCAAACGAGTGGTTTGGAAATGTCGAGTTGGTTGTGGCCAAGGATGTCGGTCAACAAACCGTCCGCTACGTCAGCAACATTTACAAGTATTACGTCGCCTACAAATTGGTTCTTGGGCAGGAACAGCGGCGGGATGCCGCGCACAGATAGTCAACTGGCGTGGAATTTACGCATAACTCTCAAAAACGCAACGCAAGAGCACTAACTCGCACTCCCAGGGGTAAAAAGGGACCACCCGGGATCTTT
>Ga0306924_10007956_pt1 | contig 10668 bp, 7 predicted proteins | sample sta12Can44000111_FD_203756 | JGI IMG/M metagenome (GOLD analysis project Ga0306924, IMG submission 203756) | Lab enrichment of tropical soil microbial communities from Luquillo Experimental Forest, Puerto Rico - statanox.12C.anox.44.000.111 (v2)... | ecosystem: Environmental > Terrestrial > Soil...
ACCACGAGATGTACTCGCCGGGCGCATTGCGACAGCGCAGCAGCTGCTCCGAGAGGCAGCCCGGTTGCTTGATCATCAGCGGCGCGCATTCCTCCTTCCAATTGCGCTCGGCTTGCTCTGACAGCTCGGGTGGAAAGCTCGCGTAGATCATTCGGATGATCGCCATGGCATTCTCCTCTACGAGTGATTAGGAGTTGTTGTTTCCATCTTTAAACCACCACCGCGTCATGGCCGGGCATGACGGCGCGGAGTTTGCTTCAAGCATTTCAGATACTCCCTACAGCGGCGTCTTGATGATCTCGCCGCTCGATTTGACGTACCAGCGTTCGTTGGTGAAGGGCTTTCCCGCCAGCCGCGCGGCCATCCAATCGGCCGCCATGACCGGCGGAAATGGCCCGAGATTGGTGGCCGCCACGTTGCCGACCGAGTGGCGCGATTCCTGGTAGACGACAAGGCGTTTTGGCCCGCCAAGCGCGGCGACCAGCTGCTCGGAATAGATCAGCGGGCTGAGCTCATCGGCCTCGCCGACCACGCACAGGAAAGGGCAGTGAATCTTCTCGGCATGTCCTTTCCAGGTGAGCGTCTGGCGAAACTTGTTGAACTCCGCCTCGTCGGTGATGCCCGACATATACATGAAGCGCTTCTTGAAGGTCGGCGAACCCTCCTCGAAGATCGTGCGGTGACCGGGCTCCAGACAGGTGGACATGGCCACGCAGGCGCGAATGCGCGGCTCGTTGGCAGCAGCGATACTTGCGAAAAACGTGCCGAAGCTCAGTCCGTTGATGCCGATGCGCTCGGGATCGACCTCAGGTCGCGCAATAAGCCAGTCGACCAGCGCCGCACCCGCCGCCATCCAGTTCTCGATGCTGACGCGAATCCCGACCATGCGCGCCTCATATTGACCGGGACCATCGACCGCCAGCACCGCCATGCCGCGATTGAGCCAGCGGTCGCCGTACAGGGAGACGCCGATCTCCTTGAGGCTGTCCATGCCGGGAACCGAGATGACCACGGGAATGCGCCCGCCGCGGTAGTGCGGCGGCAAGTGGAACCAGGCCGGAAGCGCCTTGTCGCGAAATGGAATCCAGACACCTTCAACGCGATGGTCGGCGAGCTTTGAATATTTCTCGTAGCATTCGCGCTTCTTCTGATTGTAGGTGATGTTCGTCTCGTCGTTCTCGTCGTAGGGCCATTGCGCGCCGCCCCAGTGAATGGAGGCCATGAAGTAATTCTCGCGCGCGGTCTCCGATGCGCCCTCGGCCTCCGCCGCCTTGGCCTTGGCCTCGCGCCGGCGCGCGACCGCCTCGAAGGCGGGTCCGATATCAGCCATCTTTTTGACGCGCTCGCGAATGCCGGCGAAATCGGCGTTGGCTTCGACGCCGCATGGCGCGCTCAGATACAACGAACGCGGCTGGTCCCAATCAATCCCGTTGGCGCGAATGATATTGTCGATGAGCCAGCGCTGCTCCTCGAAGCGGCGTACCTGCGGCGCGCCGCAATGCTCAAGAACGGGTTGCGGTTGTTTGTGCATCGTCTTCTCCCATCGCCTAACTCGCGGCGTCCCCCGCGAGCCTTGCAACCCTTTGCCATCCTGCTACGTTGCATCACAAATTGCCACCCGAGCTTGGGCTATGCCAGGTTCCGGCCCCGGCGCGCGAAATTGCTGACGTTCGGGAAGGGTCGCGACCATGGAGCAGATTGCGCGGCGTGGCGCTACTCGTCCCAGCCTTGATCTGCAGACGCACCTCGCGCGGCTTGACGCGGCGGGCCTGTTGCTGCGTATCGATCGCCCTATCAACAAGGACACGGAGCTGCATCCGCTGGTGCGCTGCGCCTTCATCGGCGGCACGCCGGAGGAGGAGCGACGCGCCTTCCTGTTCACTAATGTTGTCGACGCACGCGGCCATCGTTACGAGATGCCAGTGGTGGTCGGGGCGCTGGCGGCTTCCCCGCGCATCTATGCCATCGGCATGGGGCGGCCGGTTGAGGAGATCGGCGAGGCATGGCTCGATGCTATCGCAAATCCGATCGAGCCGACCGCGAGCAGCGGACCGATACCGTGCCAGGAGGTGGTCATCACCGGCGATGATCTGCGCGGCCCGCACGGCGGGCTTGCGCGGCTGCCGGTGCCGATCTCGACGCCCGGGTTCGATGCCGCCCCTTATCTCACGCTCACGCTGTGCATCACGCGCGATCCAGAGACGCTGGTGCAGAACATGGGCACCTACCGCGCGCAGCTCAAGGCCAGCGATCGGCTCGGCGTGCGGATGTCGACCCGCATTGGGGGGGCCGGCGGGTACGCGCATTGGCTCAAATACCGCGAGCGCAAGGAGCCGATGCCGTGCGCCATCGCAATTGGCGCAGCACCGGTCGTCGTCTATACCGGACCGCAGAATCTTGCGGCCGAGCAGGACGAGATGGCCGTAGCCGGGGCGCTCGCTGGGGAGCCCATCCGCACCGCGAAGGCACGCACGATCGACCTGCAAGTGCCCGCTGAGGCGGAAATCATCGTCGAAGGGCTGATCGATCCCGACCTGCTGGAGCCGGAAGCCCCGTTCGGCGAAAGCCATGGCCATGTCGCGCTCGAGGAGTTCAATCTGTCGATGCAGGTCACGGCTATTACGCATCGGCGCAATGCGGTGTTCGCCTCGATCATCAGCCAGGTGACGCCGAGCGAATCGAGCGTGATCAAGAAGGTGGCCTACGAGCCGCTCTTTTTGCATCACCTGCGTGACCATCTCGGCATCACGGGCGTGCGCCGCGTTGTGATGCACGAGCCGCTGAGCAACATCCGGCCGGTGATCTTCCTGCAGCTGGCAGGCGGCACGCCGCGCGCCGAGATTTGGCGGGCATTGCAGGGGTGCGCCTCGCGCTTTGCCGATTGCGGCAAGATCGTCATTGCGGTGAGCGAGGATGTCGATCCCAGCAATACGGACGCAGTGTTCTGGTCCCTCGCCTACCGATCGAACCCATCCCAGGATCTCCATGTGCAGCCCTATCGCTCGACCGGGCACGGGCCGAAGTCCGGTCCGCGCGAGCTGGATTCCACGCTGCTGATTGATGCCACCATGAAGCACCCGATGCCGCCGCTGGCGCTGCCCGCACGTGAGTTCATGGAGCGTGCCGCCCAGATCTGGCGCGAGCTCGGATTAGGCCCGCTCGCGCTGCGCCCGCCATGGCACGGCTATCAGCTCGGCGATTGGAGCGAGAGCTGGTCGGAGTTTGCCGTCAACGCGGTCAGGGGCGACTGGATGAAGAACGGGGAGAATACCTTCGCCCGCCGGCGCGGTGGCCTCAGCCCGGAGACTCCGGTGCGGCTGGTGGAGACGCCTGCCAAGCCCCGGTAGGTGGGAGGAAAGCGTGCGGGAGAAACCCGATCGGAGCCTTGCCTGGTCGGCGCTTACCGCGACCAGCGGTAATTTTCTAGCGGCTTTCGACTTTTTCATATTCGGCATCTACGCGAGCGCGATCGGACGCGCTTTCTTCCCGGCCGATAGCGAATACGCCTCGATAATGTTGTCATTCGCAACGTTCGGGGTCGGTTTTCTGATCCGCCCGCTCGGCGCCATTGTCGTCGGCGGCTACATCGATCGACATGGCCGCCGCAAGGGCCTGATCCTCACCCTTGCGCTGATGGGCGTCGCCACGCTGGTTATGGCGGTCGTGCCCGGCTATCAAACGATCGGCTTGATCGCCCCGATCTTGGTGGTGCTCGCCCGTTTGACCCAAGGCTTCTCGGAAGGGGGCGAGCTTCCCGGCGTTGCGGTCTATCTCTCCGAGATCGCAAAGAAGGGCAACAAGGGGCTTGTGGTCAGCCTGCAACCGGCGAGCCAGCAGGTTGCCGTCATCCTGCTGGGGCTGCTCGGCGTCCTGCTCAGCGCGTTCTTGCGACCCGAGCAGATGGACAGCTGGGGATGGCGGGTACCCTTCCTCATCGGCTGCACGCTTATTCCGTTTCTGTTCATCCTCCGGCGAACGCTGCCGGAGACCGAAGAGTTTCTCTCCCGTGCGCGTTATCCCACGCCTATGGAGATCCTACAGTCGCTGGTCATCTACTGGCGGCTCCTGCTTCTCGGCATCCTCACCGTGGCCATGACCACGGTCTCGTTCTATTTCATCACCGCCTACACGCCGACCTTCGGCCGTCAGGTGCTCAAGCTTGCGGCCGGCGATACCCTGCTGGTCACCATGTGCGTCGGCATATCGAATTTGATCTGGCAGCTGATATCCGGATTTGTCTCCGACCGGATCGGTCGCCGGCCCATCCTCATCGCCTGCACCGTGCTCGCGCTGCTCACCGCCTATCCCGCCTTGTCGTGGCTGGTTGCGGCGCCCTCGTTCACGCGCCTGCTGCTGGTCGAGCTGTGGCTCTCGTTTCTCTACGCCTGGTACAACGGCACGATGGCGGTGTGGATGACGGAGATCATGCCCGCCCATGTGCGCGCCACGAGCTTTTCCTTCGCCTACAACATCGCGGTCGCCTTGTTCGGCGGCTTTACCCCTTTTATCAGCACCTATCTGATCCACGAAACCGGCAACTCGGCGATCCCCGGCGTCTGGCTCTCGATTGCCGCAGCTGCCAGTCTCCTCGCCGCGCTCGTCGTGAAGCCCGCCCCAGCAGCGGACATTGCAGCCGCCGTTCCCGCGACGTGATGGCGAAATGGACGCGCTGGCAAAAGGCACGTTGAAAACGATCGGCAAGCCGCTTCCTCGCAAGGAGGATATTCGACTCATCACCGGCCGCGGCCGCTACGCCGATGATTTCAGCATGTCCGGACAACTCTATGCGGCGATGGTGCGCTCGCCATACCCGCACGCGCGAATCCTCGGCATCGACACGGCGCGGGCACGCGGCATGCCGGGAGTGGTTGCCGTCTTCACCGGTAACGACTGCCGCCGTGACGGCCTTGGGCCCATTCCTCACGCGCCGTTGCCCTCCACCAGATACGACATGAAGCTCACAGCTCGCGACGGCAGCCGCGACGTTTTTCCCGGCCGCCACGAGCTCCTTCCCGTCGAGAAGGCGCGCTACGTCGGCGAGGGCATCGCCATCGTCATCGCGCAATCGCGTGAGCAGGCCCTCGAGGCTGTGGAAGCAGTCGATGTCGCTTATGAGGAGCTTCCCTTCGTGCGCGCGGGCGATCGCTCTCCCGCGATCTGGGATGAAGTGCCCGACAACGTGCTGGTCGACACGATGTTCGGCGACGCACAGGCGACGGATCGCGCTTTCTCCGCGGCCGATCACGTCGTGCGCATGGAGTTCCATGTGACGCGCGCGAGCCCCATGCCCATGGAGCCGCGGGCGGGGCTTGCGTACCACGATCACGGCGCCTCCCGCTACACGCTGCATCTGACCTCCGGCGGCCCGGGCGTCGTGAAGCAACGCCAGCAGCTCGCGGCCGTGCTCGGGGTCGAGCCGGAACGCGTGCGGCTCATGGCGCAAGACACCGGCGGCAGCTTCGGCGCCCGCAATAGGCCTTATGTGGAATTTGGTCTCATCCTGTGGGCGGCGCGCAGGCTCGGCCAGCCGATCAAATACACTGCGACCCGCGCGGAAGAGATGCTCAGCGGCTATCAGGGACGCGACCTGCACACGAGCGTGGAGCTGGCGCTGCGTTCCGACGGCCGCTTTCTCGCCATGCGCGCCTCCAATCTCAGCAACGTCGGCGCGTATTGCGTTTCGCTCTCACCGCTCGGCAAGGGTGCAGCGCTGATCACGGGCTCCTACGACATTCCCGCGGCCACGCTGCGTGCGCGCGCGGTGTTCACCAACACCGTTCCCACCAACACGATGCGCAGCTCCGGCCGGCCGGAAGTGAATTTCGCGCTCGAACGGCTGATCGACACCGCGGCACGGGAGCTGGGATTTGATCGCATCGAGCTGCGCCGCAAGAATCTGATACGGCCGCAAGCAATGCCCTATACCAATGCGGTCGGCACAACTTATGACAGCGGTCGCTACGAGGAAGCCATGGATTTGGCGCTGCGAGTTTCCGATTGGAGCGGTGCCGGCGCGCGTCGGCGCGCTGCGGCCGCGCGTGGCAGGCATTTGGGGGTCGGCGTTGCCAATTACGTGGAATCCTCCACCGGCGCGCCAAAGGAGCGAGCCGCGATCACCGTGACGCCGCAGGGGCGCGTCGAGGTCGTGATTGGCACGCAGCCCAGCGGACAAGGCCACGAGACCAGCTTCTCGCAAGTTATCGCGGACCTGCTCGCAGTACCCCTCGAAGCAGTCGATATCGTGATGGGCGACACTGAGGTCGTGAGCGAGGGCGGAGGCTCCCACTCCGGCCGCTCCATGCGCCATGCGGCGACTGTGATGTCGATGGCGGCCAACGATCTGATCGCCAAGGGCAGGCGGATCGCAGCGATCGTCCTCGACGTCGCAGCAGAGGAGATCGAGTTCCGCGACGGCCGTTTTGCGGCGCCGCGCACCAACCGCACGCTCGATCTTTTGGAGCTGGCGAAGGAAGCGCCGCGTTACAGTTTGCCGGGCGACCTCAAGGACGGCCTCACCGTGCGCAAGGACAATGAGATGCACGTGCCGGTGTTTCCGAATGGATGCGCCGTTTGCGAGGTGGAAGTGGACGCCGACACCGGCGCGGTTGAGATCACGCGCTACGCGAGCGTCGACGACGTCGGGCGCGCCATCAACCCGCTGATCGTGGATGGCCAGAGCCATGGCTCGATCGCCCACGGCGTCGGCGAGGCGCTGATGGAACGTTTCTACGACGATCCGGATTCCGGGCAGCCTCTGATCGGCTCGTTTCAGGACTACGGTATGCCGCGCGCCGAGGATCTGCCGAGCCTGCAAACCGAGATCATGCAGGTCCTTTCGCCGACCAATCCGCTTGGAATCAAATCAGCGGGCGAGGGTCCCACCACGGCGGCGCCCGCTGCCGTCATCAATGCGATCGTCGATGCCCTGCAACCTTTCCATGTGCGCGACATCGAGCTGCCGGCGACGCCGCTCGCGGTATGGCAGGCAATTCAAGCCGCGAAGGCACAGCACGCAAAGAGGTAATACCCAACTGCGCAATCTCTCACTCGTCATGCCCGCGCTTGTCGCGGGCATCCACGTCTTTTGCGCCACAAACAAGACGTGGATGGCTGGGACAAGCCCGGCCATGACGGCGGAGAGAGTCGGGGATTAAGAAAGCTGGTTTAAGCGTTACTTCGCCAGGTAGTTGCGGTGCACCCAGGGCGCGGGCGAGGCGGGTGAAGGCTGCCGCGAGGTCTCGAACAGAAATGCATTCTGCGCCTCGCGTGTCTCCAGCCGAGCACCCGCATTGAGCTCCCGGGCGCTTGATTTGCCGCTCTCGGCCGCGGCGAGGAAAGCCTGCACCGCATCGGCCCCGGGCGGCGCGACCGCCGGCTCGTCCTTGTGCGTGATCGCCTCTATGGCGCCGGCCGTGAGCAGCTTTGCCCACATTTTCCGGAACAGTCCGTTCGAGGGATAGACATCAGCGCTGTTGATCTTGCCGTTTACGGCAAAGGCAAATCCGATGATGTCGTCCTCGCTCTCTCCCGCGCTCTTGAGAGCGCTGATGTAGGCCTTCTGCGCATCCATGAGCTTCTCATTCTCGAGCGAAAGTTGCAGGCTCGACGCCGACTGCACCGAGCGCACCTGAGTCCCCAGGCTGCCGGTCAGCTTGCTTTGCGTGGCACGCACGTTCTCCCATACCTGCTGCTGGCGCGCTCCGACTTCCGCGCTCTCCTGTGGCGCGTAGGCATCGGGATCAAGTCGATGCGGTGCCGCTGGAACCGGCGCCTTCATTGCAAGCTTGAGCTCGCGCGAAGGCACCGAGGCAGACGCGGTCGAGAAATTGCGGCTGTCCTCGCCGCCACGCGCCGTCCAGCGCCCCTGCTCGATACAGAAAGAGGCGATGGAAACGGCGCCCGATTTCCGCGGCAGCAGCAGGCTCACGGTGAGCGTGCGATCCTGCTTGCCGCCCTTTACGATGTCACCGGACTGCACGAACACTTCGTCATCACCGAGATTCTCGATCTCCAGCTGATTGACGTTGCTGGTTTCTCGCACCTTGACGACGCCGCGCGCCATCGCCTCCTCTAATGTGAGCGGCACCTTCCCCGGCGCAGACTTGCCGTGGATCAAATAGACAGCGAGATTGTCATGCACGATCGGCCCCGAGATTTGGCTCGCCTCGGGCGCTTGCGCGCCGGCTGGACCTGCGGGCAAAACAATCAGCAGCGGGGCAACGAGCCAGCCAACAACCAGTGACCAGCGCATGATATGCCTCCATGTCGCAGATGAATCTTGATGGGAGATTCGCACCGGTCCATGGCTGCGGTTGGGAATGGCGGTGACCGAATTTCGACGTGGAGGTTAACGACTGTTCAGCATCATCCCTCAAACTGTAATCGGGCGAGGCGGGCGTAGAGGCCGCCGGATGCGACAAGCGTCTCGTGCCGGCCCTCCTCGATGAGGCGACCGGAGTCCATCACCAGGATGCGGTCACAGGAAAGCACGGTCGCCAGCCTGTGCGCGATGACCAGGGTCGTGCGGCCCGCGACGAGGTGCTCGAGGGCGGTCTTGACCAGGGCCTCGCTCTCGGCGTCAAGCGAGGACGTGGCTTCATCGAGCAGAAGCAGCGGCGCATCGCGGAGAATGGCACGCGCGATGGCAATACGTTGACGCTGTCCGCCGGAGAGCGTCGCGCCTCTTTCTCCGATCGGCGTGTCGATGCCTTGCGGCAGGCGATCGATGAATTCGACGGCAAGAGCAGCCTCGGCCGCGTGGACGACCTCGGCATCGTTCGCCTGCGGCCTGCCGAAGCGGATATTCTCGCGCACCGAGGTGGCGAAGAGAACGACATCCTGCGGCACCAGCGCGATGTTTCGGCGCAGCGTCATCAAATCGATGTCGCGCACCGGCACGCCGTCGAAGCTCACAACCCCGGCAACCGGATCATAGAAGCGCAGAATGAGGTTGAAGATCGTGCTCTTGCCGGCGCCGGAAGGGCCGACGATGGCGACTTTCGCGCCGCGACGGATATCGAAAGATACGCCATGGAGCGCCGCATCCCCGGGCCGAGTGGGATAGTTAAAATGCACGTCCGCGAATGACACTTCCCCGCCCGGCGAGCGCGAGAGTGCAATCGGCCGTGTCGGCGGCATGATTGCGGAGCGCACGTGTAAGATCTCGAACAGCCTTTCCGCCGCCCCCGACGCCTGCGAGATTTCTCCCCAAGCATCCGAGAGCTGCCCCAGTCCGGTGGCCGCCAACACCGCGTAGAGCACGAACTGGGAGAGCCCGCCGGCGCTCATGCGCCCGGCCGCGACATCATGGGCGCCGATCCACAGCACAACGACGACGCTGGAGGCCACCAGGAGGATAACGATGGCAGTCAGGAACGCGCGCGCGCGTATGGAAGCGCGCGCGGCAAGGAAGGCGCGCTCGACTGCGCTGCCGAACCGGCTCCTTGCCAATGTCTCATTGGTGAAGGCCTGCAGGACGCGCGTTGCGCCGATTAATTCCGAGGCATAGGCCGAAGCATCGGCGAGCGTATCCTGCGCTGCTCGGGAACGTCGTCGTACCGCGCGACCGAAACCGTAAAGCGGCAGCACGATGACAGGGATTGCGGCAAGCACGAGAGCTGAAAGTCGCAGGCTCGTCATCACCATCATCACGGTGCCGCCCACGAACAGAACGAGGTTGCGCAAAGCAACCGATATCGAGGCGCCCACGGCAGCCTTGATCTGCGTCGTGTCGGCGGTCAGTCGCGACAGCAGCTCTCCGCTCCTCGCGGCGTCGAAATAGGCAGGCGAGAGCGAGACCAGATGCCCGAATACCTCCTCGCGCAGGTCCGCCACAATGCGCTCGCCGAGCGTGGTGACGAAATAGAAGCGCGCCGCGCTTGCCAGGGCCAGCACGGTCACCACCGCGATCATGCCCATGAAATAGCTGTCGATCAGCGCCGCGTTCTCCCGCGAGAACCCGAAATCAATCATGCGCCGGACCGCAATCGGCACCACCAGGGTCGTCACTCCCGCGGCAAGAAGAGCAAGCAAAGCAGCCGCCGCGTGCCAACGGTAACGGCCGACATAGGGCAGCAGCTCCAGCAGCGGCCGCAGATTGCGGCCTTCCTTCGCGCCGGCAACAGGTGTTGGCGGATGCGACAGGGTCGCGGACCTCTCTAGGGTGCGCGGGATCTCTTGCACGACGTTCAGACCAGCTGCCCTGAATTCACCGGCTACGGGACACACCAATCCCCGGCAACATGCCCGCGGTCATGGTCAGGGGCAATCGCCGTCTGCACGATGCGGCAACCGCGCACGCACCCTGTTCACGGCTTGTTTCGCGTTCCTCGCTGCGCTATCAGGCCTAGCCTTGCACTAACGTTGGTGCGCGGGATACAGCTCACGGTTTGTGCGTGGGCACAGGAAGAGACGATGAAGCCAAATACGCATCCGAACTACCACACGGTCAAGGTCGTCATGACCGACGGAACCGAGTTCACCACCCGCACGACCTGGGGCAAGGAGGGCGATACCCTTCGTCTGGAGATTGACTCGAAGTCGCATCCGGCGTGGACCGGCGGCCAACAACAGCTGGTCGACCGCGGCGGGCGGCTCTCGCGCTTCCAGAAAAAATTCGCAGGGCTCGGAATTAAGAAATAACGCTACCTGCCCCTCTCCGTGATACCT
>Ga0306924_10007958_pt1 | contig 10665 bp, 13 predicted proteins | sample sta12Can44000111_FD_203756 | JGI IMG/M metagenome (GOLD analysis project Ga0306924, IMG submission 203756) | Lab enrichment of tropical soil microbial communities from Luquillo Experimental Forest, Puerto Rico - statanox.12C.anox.44.000.111 (v2)... | ecosystem: Environmental > Terrestrial >...
ACCTCGTCGACGAGGTTGATCGGCTGCGCAAGGCGCCGCGCGAAGGCGATCTGTTCAAATGGGGCGAAGGCTACGAGCGGATCGCCAAAGTGCTCGTTGCCGACGCGCTCGCCAACGGCTGCTCGCCCGACAAGATCCGCAGCATCGCCAGCGGCATGCTGAGCGAGCTGAAGGCCACGGCGTTCGTGTCAAAGGAGAAGCCGGCCTCGCGGCGCAAGCGTGACGGTCAGCCAAAGGCGCGCCAGGCGAAGGGTGAGCCGGCCTCACCGCCTGAGCCGGTGATACCGCCATGGTGCAAAGCAGGGCCGCAGAAGGCGCGGCTCGAAGCGCTGCAGCAGGCGTTGCATGAGGCAGGAACGGCAGGGTTGGGGTTCCTGGATGTCGCTCCCCCTGACATAAACCACGTCGCTGGCGATCGCGGTGTCGATGCCGTGCACACACTGAAGGATGCCGGAACCGTGGTTCAGGTCGAGGACCGCTATTATCTGCAGCGGTTCGCGCCCAGTGCGGAGGCCGAAGCGCCGCCAGAAGATGCGCCGCAGCCCGAGGTCGCGGACGCTTCGATACCGCCGGTTCTCACCAAGCTCCAGGCGGCGGGCGACAAGGGCATGAGCACCTACGAGCTGATGCAGGCCGAGGGCTTTGATCCGGTCTCTCTTGCTGCTGCACTCGCACCGTTGAGGGAAGCCGGAAGCGTGATCGAGCGCGCCGGTCGGTATTACCACGCGGCGGCGCAGCCGCAGGCCCCTGCAGACTTCGCCAAGATCGTCGCAGCCCTGCAGGCCGCGGGCAAGGAAGGACTGACCAGCACGGCGCTTCACAGTAAGACTCGTCTCTACGGCGCAACCTTCGACGCTGCTGTCGCCGAAGGCGTCATCCGCAGGCAGGGCGACCGCTATTTCGCCCCGCCGAGCGACCCGGCGATGTGAACAAAGAGGACGAAACAGGTCGGCGCCGCACCCTGACCACCAACGTGATAGGAGCGCGTTATGGCTGACGGTGATCTATCCTGGCTCACCGAGGTAAAAAAGGTGGCGTTGGCGGCGGTGCTCAAACCCGTCGTCGATGAGGACCGCTACCCGCTGTCGCCGCGCAAAATTTCGAGGGGCCCCTCTCGCAACCCAGGAATTTCCCCGTACCGTTCGGCAATATCCATAAGTTCCGGACTTCCTGGTGTGCGATAAAGACGCTACTCGCCTCCTGGTTAGGAACTTGTCACTTTTCGCGGCCGGTGCATCCTATCGGCGGGAGCATGTGATCGCCTCGGTGACCGAGCGCCTGACTGCCGATCTGCTCCGAATTTCATGGAACCGCTATGGCGCCGAAGTTGCCTCGAAGTGAGAAACCGTAGCCAGCCCGAAGCCGGCAACATTCGGCTTTTGCTAGATCCTCCCGGAGGGCGCGCCCTTGCGCCCGGTGGGGCTGCAAGCCCCGATGCCGCAGTCCTGTGGCGCATAGATGCTGAACGCGAATTAATTGGCCCCGTTGGACGCAAAACCACACATAAGAGCGGTAGGAGGAGTCGGTGGATGAGTAATGCAATTAGAAGGGCTCTCGGGGCCGCCACCGCGGTCATGTTGTTTGCCGCCACCGCTCTTCAGCCAGGGGTGGCCAATGCCGGTCGCGGCGGCTTCGGTGGTGGTGGCTTTCATGGAGGTGGGTTTGGTGGGTTCCACGGCGGTGGGTTTGGTGGGTTCCACGGTGGGGGCTTTCATGGTGGGTTCCACGGTGGCGGGATTGGCCCAGGCGCCGCGATTGGTATTGGGTTAGGCGCTTTCGCGCTCGGCGCGGCCACGGCGCCGTGGTGGGGTCCCGGGTGGGGTTACGGCTATCCCGGGTGGGATTACGGTTACGGCTATCCCGGCTGGGGTTACGGCTATCCCTATTCAGGCCCGTCGTATTACGGCTCAGGCCCGTCGTATTACGGCTCAGGCCCGTCGTATTACGGCTCAGGCCCGTCGTATTACGGCTCAGGCCCGTCGTATTACGGCTCAGGCCCGTCGTATTACGGTTCAGGCCCGTCGTCTTACGGTTCAGGCCCGTCGTCTTACGGCTATGCGCCCGCCGCTAGTTATCCGGCCTATGGCTATGGGTACGGCGCGCAGCCCAATGGCAACGGGTACGCCTCGCAGCCCCAGTACTGGTGCTCGAGCCCGGCCGGCTATTACCCGGATGTGACGCAATGTCCCGGCGGGTGGCGGCCGTACTAGGGGTTCATCCCCGCGTGTGCGGGGAACAACCGTTCGACTAGGCTCAAGGGACGCAGGCGGGCTCGGGTCCCAGGTGCCAGCCAGCCCGTTCCCGGTGCTCAGGCGTACATGCAATTTTCCAGGGCCCTGGCGGCGAGCCGGATTTTCCCGTAGCGCGAGGACCTTCGCCCGCTCCTTGGAGGTAGAGTCGTTTTTTCCATTGGTGCCATCGACATCATCTCCCCTCCTGCAGCAGCCGCGCGGTTTTGAGAATTAATGTCGCGGTGAGCACGACGGATGTGGGACGAGGTGTGGGGTAACCCGGACGTCTTTCATCTATCTCGTTGGTAATTATGGAGTATCTCTGACCGTTGGGCGGAGGATGCTTCCGCCGTCAGCCCAAGCACGACCAGGTGCGCATGGGTCCGCCTAGCCAAGACGCGCGGCCGACGTGCGGTTACTCAGAGATGTCGCCGGGATCGATCTCGATCACACGCTCGCCGCGCCGGATCGCCGCAACCCGCTGCATCAGCCGATTAACAACGCTGTCGTCCGCCCGCGGCGCCAGCTCCGCCACCTTGATCCGAACCGCCGCAGTCTGGGTCGATTGGGCCACCCGCTCCTTCATTTTGAGCATCACAAGGTCGCCCCAATCGACAGCCCGACTCAGTACCTCGTGGTTGAAGTTGAGCGACTTGCGGAAGTTTGACGCGAACGCCTCGGCGTCGGTCATTTCCGCCACCGGCTTCTCCGGTATCGCCGAGAGCTCCTTCAACGCCATCTCAATCTCCTTCTGCACCATCCTCTCTCGCCGCGCCCCTCGCGGGTCCGGCGATCGCACCCGACCCCCAACCCCAGGCTTGCGGCCGCCCGGGATCTTCTCAATGAATCCCTGGGCCCTGGCAAGCCGCATGCGCTCCAGCCAGCGGCGGCGGCCCTCGATCGCAGCGGCTCTAGTGTTCGGATGCTGCGGAATGCCCGGCGGGCGCCCAGCGCGTTCGCCATGCCAATGACATCGGAGGCGGCCCGGCGCCGGAATACGACGGCACCGGCCACCGTGGCGTGTTTTCGCTCCACATGTTCTATCTCCGAGCGTCATACTCTTGGTCCAGGTCGGTCAGGGCTGGTCCAGGGTTAGGATTTTGCCTGGACCAAATGACATCGGAGGCGGCCCGGCGCCGGAATACGACGGCACCGGCCACCGTGGCGTGTTTTCGCTCCACATGTTCTATCTCCGAGCGTCATACTCTTGGTCCAGGTCGGTCAGGGCTGGTCCAGGGTTAGGATTTTGCCTGGACCAGGGCTCCCGGCCTCTAAAGTGGGGGTATTCATGGGATTTAGATAAAACGTGCGGGTATGTGGGAGGTTTTGGCCCCTTTGGGCCCGCTGGTCCAGGCAGATTCACCATTTTGACCTCTATATATACGTACCGTACTTTTCCGTACGCGATAAATATAGGGAAAAGTCTGGACCAACTGGACCGCGCTTTAATTTCTGCGAAATTTGCATGGACCAGATGGTGGACCACGGGTGGACCACGGGGTGTTTTTCCTGGACCCGATCAATCTGTGGGTTTTTGTCCGCCAAAACAGCGTCGCATCGTTGTCATGTTCCGTGTTTTGGCTGGGGTTCGTGCTAGTTGGGTGAGGTAGCGTCCACCGTCTCAATCCGAAATGTTCAGTCTAGAGGATCCCAAGGGGTGAGGCTTATCGCGGCGGCGCTTGCTGCGGCCCTTCTGTCGTTGTCTCCGGCCAACGCCGAGGAGCAGTCGAACTGCGTTACCGCGCTTCGAGTGCTGTGGGGGGATGGGGTGCACGACGACACGGCGGCGCTGAACGCGTGGTTTCGCGGCGAACAGGTGCTTGGGCGGAGACGCATGAGCCGGTCGGCGCCGAAATCGCGGATCGCTCGTTTCTGCTGAACTCGACGGTTTATATCCGGGGCGGCACCGGGCTGCAGCTCGAGCATTTCCGCGTGATCTGGCTTTGGCGGAATGAGATCGTGTCGGGCGGCACGATCGTGACTGGCGGCGATCCCGATGTGGAGCCCCGCACCGAAGGTATTACGATGGTTGGTGCTGACCCCGACGAGGGTGTCCCTTTCAAAACCCCGGATCCGGAACCGCGCGAGCATGGTATTCCGCGGCATTGCCTGACGTCATAGCTTTCCTGCAAAGCCGTAGATCCGGCTCACTCGGCCGCCGCCGCATTGGTCAGGAGAGTACGGAACCAGGATTGTGCCTGGTCGCCGGCGGCGCGGCGGTGCCAGGCCATCGACACGGTCGTCGCGAAGTCGATCGGTAGCGGCGTGATCGCGATCACGGCGTTCGTGGCGATCTGCTCGGCCACGCGGCGCGGCACTGTCGCGATCAGGTCGGAGCCGGCAAGCGCCGCCGGCACCGCCAGATAGGTCGCAACCAGCAGCGCGATCCGCCGCTTCAGCCCGAAATCGACGAGGATGCGGTCGAGCGCGCCCGTGGTGTCGCCGCGCGGCGACACCAGTACATGGTTCTGCGCCGCATACGCTTCGAGCGACATCGGCCGGACCGCGACCGGATGCTCTTGCCGCGCGACAACGACAAACGGATCACGCAGCAGCACTGTCGCTTCAATATAAGCTGGCAGGTTGGCGACAAATGCGACTGCGACGTCGATCGCGCCGCGCTCGAGCTGCTCGACGATCTCACGGCCGGTCGCCGGCAGCAGGCGTAACGTCGCGCTCGGCGCCTCGTGGGCAAAGGCGTGAGCGAGCGGCCCGACAAGCGCGATCTCGGCGTATTCGGCCATGCCGGCGGTGAATATCGCCGCGCTCGTGGCCGGGTCGAACCCGGCGCCGAGGCGCAGCGCCGCCTCGATATGCTCGATCGCCGCGGTGACCAGCGGGGCGATCTCCCGCGCTCGCGCTGTTGGCTCCATGCCTATCGTCGTGCGCACGAACAACTCGTCGGCGAAAAGACCCCTGAGGCGCGATAAGGCGTGGCTCATCGCCGGCTGCGACAGGCCGATGCGGCCGGCGGCGCGGGTCACCGCACGCTCGGTCATCAGCGCGTTGAACGCCTTCAGCAGGTTCAGGTCGACTGCACGAATATCCATAGAGCGAATGATTATCATACAAACAATCGATTTTATAGATCGACGGTCTTGTCGCTATATGTCCACTGTCCTTGACCATGGAGTGACCTGCGATGCCGCAAGAACTAGCACCGCGCCTCAGTCATGTCGGGCTTTATGTCAGCGACGTGCCAAAGATGATCGACTTCTACACAAAGGTTCTCGGCTTTGTTGTCAGCGACGGGGCGCCCGACGGCCGCATCACGTTCCTGTCGCGCAATCCCAGCGACCATCACCAGGTTGTCTTGGTGCGCGGCCGCACTACCGATACCGAGACCCCGATGGTGCAGCAGGTCTCGTTCAATGTTGGCAATCTCGCCGCGGTTCAGCGCGCCTATCGCAAGGTGACCGACGCCGGTTGCCAGGGTATCCGCCCGATCAGCCACGGCAACGCGTGGTCGGTCTATTTCCAGGACCCCGAGGGCAACCAGATCGAGATGTTCTGCGACACACCGTGGTACGTGCCGCAGCCCTGCGGCTTCAAGATCGATCTCGATCAGAGCGAGGACGATGTGTACCGCGCTACCGAAGCCTATTGCCGCGAACAGCCCGGCTTCAAGCCAATGGAAGAATGGCGCGCCGAGATCGGCAAGAAGATCGCCGCGCAACTGGAAGCATGACTGGGACATCAATCAGGAGAAAAAGGTAATGAGCGAAATCAGAGGGTTCCACGCCCACGTCTACTACGATGGCGACACCAAGCCGAAGGCGGCGCAGCTGCGCGAGACGCTGCTCGCCAAGTTCAAGGCCGAGCCGGGCGCGTTCAGCGACGAACCCATTGGTCCGCACCCGATCTCGCAATTCAACGTGATTTTCGAGACGTCGGAGTTCCAGAACATTGTGCCATGGCTGATGCTCAACCGCGACGGCCTCGACGTGCTGGTGCACCCGCTGACCAAAAGCTCGTATGACGACCACAGCAAGAACGCGCTGTGGCTCGGTACGCCGGTGCCGATGCGGCTCGAGATTCTGCGTCCACAATACAGAGAAAGCCTGCTGCCGAGCTCCCAGCGGAACTAGTTAGCTTGGCGCCAGGATGCTGTCTGGCGATGTGCGCCGCGACGGTGGTCTTACCGATACCGGCGAGACCGAAAACTGCAAAGGAGAAGCCGTGGTCGATGGCGTCTTCGATGGCATCGACCACGGCTTGTTGTTGGGCTGTTAAAATCACGCCTGTTCTCGGCGTTGAGCCGCCAGCTCATATTCGAGGATCTGCCGATAATGAGCGGCGTTGTATTCGTGTCCGTCGACACGATGCCACCGCTCATTCCAGGCGATGAGGCACAAGAGGCGGTCGGAATGGACTCGTGCGACAACTTCGTTTGATCGCGCGTAGTCGTAGGTTCGCTCGTCGGAGCGAACGAGGGTGTCGCAGCCTGCACATCTGGCGAGATCTATGCTGCGCCAGAATGCCTCGATGGCGAGTTGACGCTGCCGCTTTGCATAACGAAACAGGCAGTCGTAATTATTGAAATGAATGGTCTCGCTGTCAGTAAGGTTGAGCATTGCCGCAGTGTCGATCGGCCGATTGCAGCCAGCGCACATGACACCGGGTTGGATTGTGGGAGGCGGCGCAGCTGTTGCCTTCTCGATGGGGGCGGGCGGCGCCTCGCCATTGGCGTCGGCTAGCGGATCAGACCAAGTAGGCAGTGGCATGGGCGGCCCCCTCTACGGCGACTGCAATCGCAGGCCGCGGTAATGTCGCGGACGTTTGTTGTCTTGATTGCTGTCGCTGGGCGCGGTCCCGTCGTCTTGGATTTCGCCTTGACTCCCCACGTCCGCCCGGGGCCGGTAGTCATCGAGCCCGGGGAACGCCGCTCGCAGCTTTGCGCCGAACGTTTTTTGTGTAATCGAGGGGAAACCTCTTGTTGTGCGCCATGAGCAGTGGTCCTCATAGAGATAAGTTTTTCGGATGAAATAGTTGGGATTGAAATCGCAGCGTTCATCGAGGTAGTTCTTAACGACCGCGACGAGATCTTGAAGGTCATCGGCATATCCCTGCGCCGATTTGGGCTGGTTGATCTTTCCGCCGCTTTTGCCAAAGAGCGCCTGCCACCCGGCGACAGCCCAGACGGCAATGCCGGGTAGTTCGCGCAATAGCTTTGTCGTGAGCTCTTGATCCTCCTTGCCGAGAAAGCTGCTAATCAGGCGCAATACGATAAACCGGGAAGCGATGCCGGCGCTGTCGTCGGTCATCGTTGGCAGTTCCGTGCAAAGCACCAGGAATTTGATTGTCAGTTTCCCGATCCAGTCCGGTTTGTTTTTGCGCTCGACGGTTACCTGGTCTTCGCCGGTGATGCTGAGAAGGTGCTCGGCGATGGCGACGGGATCGGTATCCCATCCCACTCGCGCATCGCCAATCAATGCGAGGGTTTTGCCGATCAGCGATTGGCGGCCGAACTGGCGCGAGAGACCCGACAGCGTAGGGGATGCAGTATTGGCGCTGGTGACAAGCGCACCCAATACCCGGCCGATCGTGCCTTTTCCCGAGCGGGGCGGGCCGATGATCATAAAGGCTTTCTGCAGCCTCGTTTCAGGAGTCAAACAATAGCCGAAGATCTGCTGCAGCGTATTGATCGATTCGGAATCGTCAGGCCAGAGCTGCTGTAAGAAATCGAACCAATGGCTTGGCTTTTCGGCGTTTTCGTCCCACGCAACCCCCAGAGCCGTGAGATTGAAGAATTCTGGGGTCGGCGAAATCAATTCGAGTGTCGGCAGGTGGAGAAGTCCATTCTTGAACGCGACAATTTCTTTCGAATGCGGTCGTTTTGGGTCATCGCCTAGCCAGACTGGCGGCTCGATTTCGTCGGCGATTAGCGCGAGGGCGCGAAGTGCGGAGAGGACCTCAGTTACAAGTTTGATATTGGGCTGTACGGGCTCGATCCCGTTACCTTGTTTTGCGGGGCGGAAGCATCCGGCGAGATATTCATAAAGTTCGGCGCGCAGGGGTTCTTCGCCATTGTCGGACCATGAGCTGCCGTTCCATTGATAAAACCCGCCGCGGTGTCGGATGAGTTTGGCGCGTCGCGGATCACCGTAGGTGTGATCAAGGAAAATTTGCGCAATGACGAGGGGCGCGCTAGGGCTGATGACGACGACGCCAGCTGGCGGATTACGAAGTTTGCGAGACTTCTTGCCGAGATGCACGACATTGTCGCCGTCATCGTCAGGCGGCATGACCGACCCCCCGCGAAAGCAGAACGTCATTCCAATCGGTGCCGATGATTGGCGGCATATCGATGCGCACGCGCCGGCCTTCGAAGACCCATTTCCGGGCGGCGGCGACGGCGGCCTTCCAGCCGGTGCCGTTGCGGTCGTTATCAGCCGCGATCACGATGCGACGCGCTTCCGGCGGCAACACCAAGTTCTTGATGCCGTTCGCGGATAACGCAGCCCAGCCCGGGAGACCGTACAGCTGCATGTAGCTGAGGGTCGACTCGATGCCTTCGCCGACGACCAGCTCGACGCGAGGGTTTACGGCCCCGAGCCGGACCGCACCGCCGCTGGCCACCCCAAGGAACAGGCGCGGCTGGCGGAACGAGGCCTTTTGGCTGCCATCGGCCGCGAGAAAGGTTCGGGTGGCGCCAATGATGCCGAGTTCGACGTGCTCGATCACGCCGATCATCAAGGGGCGTTGCCCGCCCTCAGGATGCCTCATCAGGCCGTGCCACATGATCGACGCTGGCAGCTCGCTCGGATCGGTCACGCGGCTGCGAAGATATCGTGCGATCTGGCCGGTTGTGTTCCAGGACAGGCATTCGTTGGCGATGAAGTCGCGGGCCTCAGCGACCCGGCGGCGTGTCTCTGCCTCTTCCTTGGCGCGCCGCTGCGCTGCTTGATGGGGATCTTCGGGCTCGCCGAGCTCACCGTTGAGCAGCCGCAGACGTTCAAGCTCGGCGAGGATGTCGGTGCGGCGGCACAACTTGAAACAATTCACCGCGACCCCGCCAACAACGTCTTTAATACCGAGTTTCGCCTCGCCGCAGCACACCGGGCAGTTGCACTGATACCACCCGCGACAGGGCTGCCCGGTGCCGCCGAGAGTTCGGGCAATTGACGCTGCGCTCAAGCGGTGTCTCCGGCAATCAGCTTGATGGCAGCGAGGGCGGCGTCCTTGAACCGGCGCTCGACGTCCTTGTCGGTGAACTCGATCAGAACCGCGAATTGGCGATTACCGTCCCTGTCGAGCCATTCGCGTGAAGGGAGTGCGATCCACTCGGAGTCGCCCTTGACATGCCACATAACGCCGTGGACCTTCACCGCCCATTTCGGTACCTCGATATCAGCCGTGGCCTTCAACGTGTTCTTGTTGATCAGTCGGCAATTCGAGGCGACGACACCTGGTCGTGGCGCGAGATATGCACTGCCGCGCTCCGCCTCGGTCTGGGGCCGCGGGTCATTGGACGCCCCCATCGCGCCGCGACCAGACGAGGCGTGGACCGATTGCCCGAGTCTGGCGCGGCGGAGCACGGCACCCTCGAGCGTGGCGCAGATGCCGAGCTCATCGCCGATTTCAGCGAGGACGACGGCAAATTCGCTCGGGTTGCGGCCGATCAATAAGTCGACATCGCCGGCGAAGCGGCGATCGAGGGACGAGGCGCCACACGGGGGCGCTTGAACCCGGTCGCGGGCCGCGATATATGAGCCCTGGTTGCCGGTTGCCGAAATTGCTGTTTTGGAAGGCGCCGCTTTGCTGGGGCGGCGCTTTTCATTTAAGGGCGCGGCTCTCCCTTCCGGCCGTGGCGGGCCGACGCCATACAGTGTGCTCATATCTGAGTCTCATCGCGGCTTCCGGGTTGGGCTCCTCCTGCGCTGCCGCGGTGGGGCGACCCCGATCAGCAGAGCCGGCGCTCCACGAGCCCTTCCGGCGCGTGGCGCGGGACGCTCAGCTGGCCGCCGGGCAACGACCGCAGCCGGCGCGCCGCGAGGCGCTCTGTCGCGCGGCGTCGACTCTGTGGGGCGCTTGGCGCGGACTGGCGGGCGCGGGTGCTTATGAATCGTCACGGTGCGGTCCTCCATCAAAAATCTCCAAGCTCGCTCCCCTCCACGGGTCTGAGCGATATTTGGCTTTACGAAACTATTTCTCCGAAAGAGAAACGATCATGGCGCCGCATCAGGGCGGCGTAGTTTACGCGAGCTGTTGCGTTGACCGGCTGTTGGCTTGTGCGGCGCGGGCTTTGCCTGACCGAGACGGTGATAATAAAAATCCGCCGGAGTCACCGCACCAGCGGTGCGCTCGAAAATTTTGCGCATCGCAGCCGGCCTCGGGATGTGAGTCCCGTTCTCGTACCGCAGCACGGTTGCCGCGTTGGACAAATTTAACTCTTTCGCACCTTGGTCGTACGACAGCCGCCGTGCTTCACGCC
>Ga0306924_10007960_pt1 | contig 10660 bp, 10 predicted proteins | sample sta12Can44000111_FD_203756 | JGI IMG/M metagenome (GOLD analysis project Ga0306924, IMG submission 203756) | Lab enrichment of tropical soil microbial communities from Luquillo Experimental Forest, Puerto Rico - statanox.12C.anox.44.000.111 (v2)... | ecosystem: Environmental > Terrestrial >...
ATAAGGACAACGGCAGGACGTGCTCAACCTAACTCCTCAGTGATTCCAAGATGAATCACGAGGAGAAATCTAGGGCCGGGCACTGCACAAGAATCGATTCCAACTGGCCGGCATCGTCCCCATCATCCCGGCTCGCAAAGTCAGTGGTCAGTCTTGGTTAGTAGGGATTGGTAACTTCTCGCAAGCGCCTAAGGAATGCTTTTTGGTTCATTGCCATGACTCCTGAAGTACGCCGCCATCGGTGCGGCAAAACGCCCGGGCAAAGAACGCTAGCCCTGCGGTAAGAATGCTGCGCCGCTTTTGGTCGTCCACCTCGGCCCGCGCGGCGGTCAAACATCCTGCCATTGATGAAAAAAGCACCAGGAACGCGGTCCTTCTCTGCAAATCCGAATCTCCCGGCATGAGGTACAACAAGCGTTCCTCATACGCCTGCAGCGCGCCGTTCACGCGTCGCTTCATATTCAGAGACATTCGAGCGAGTTCGCTGCCCAGCGCTGCGATGGCGCATCCGCGCTCGGGATGGCGTAAATGTTCTTCGCTCAGGTAGAACTCGATGACCGCTCGCAAAGCCTTGCCTCGCGGAAGGCCCTGCACCTTGCTCAGCAACTGATCGGCCACCTCCGCCAGTGCGCAGCCGATTGCTTCCGCCACGATCTCGTCCTTACTGTCGAAGTGTTTGTAGAAGCCGCCATTGGTCATTCCCGCCGCGCGCATCATGTCGGCCAGGCGGACTGCTTCCACCCCTTTGGCTCGCAACTGCGCGGCTGCCGACCGCACGATCAGCGACCTGCTCTTGTTCTTATAGCCAAGCTCGTATCGCATACCCATAAGATTATCATGATAATCTTAAAGCTTCAAGAGAGCTGGGAACCCCGGCGGTGGCGATGGAACTGCTCTTGTCGACTTTCAAACGGGCACCGCGGGGGTATCGGGTGGCACCGTTCGACATCAGGAGTCTGATGTACCACTTCGAGGATCATAAACAGGGAGGCTTGAATACGGGGCTCCGAGTCTGAGATGAAAATCGACGTTCATGCTCACATGCACCCGTAAGCGGCGTCCGACTTCTCATCGATATTCATGCCCCGCTTCCACCTGCACCTTGCCACGAAACATGCGATACACAAAAACGAAGTAGCCGAAAGCGAGGACCATCCCTAACACCCACCAAATAAGCCCCACCCGCAACGCATACTCGCCTGAGGCAGTGTTGTAGATGGTGAGGTCGCGTGCCGGATCCTCACTTGACGGCAGCAGGCTGGGATACAACGCCACAGCGACACCCGCCAGCATAGCGACTATATATGAGCACGAACTCAGAAACGCCGCCTTCTCCATTGCTTGCCGTTCGAATATCCACATGGCCGCAAGGCTAACAGCCACTGCCAGCGGAATCACGTAGGCCAGCGGATGTTCGCGGAAATTATGCATCGTGAGCGGACGCACGGTGGCGGTGACGGGCACGCCAAGTGCGGTGAGAATTATCAGCAACGGCTGCAGCCGGCAGGCAAGTTTGCGCGACGCTTGGTTCAACGTTCCTTCTGTCTTGAGCGCCACGTAAAGCGCTCCGTGTACCACAAGAGCCACCAGAACAAGAGCTGCCGCACCACAGGTGTACCAGTCGAGAATGCCGGTTTGGCCACTCGTCCGGAAGTTCGTCCACAGTGGTTCAAAAAAGAAATGATCGATTCCCAAGGGTACGCCGCGCAAGACGTTTCCTAGCGCTGCACCGAAGAAGATCGCTAGCAACGTGCTCGAGATCGCAAAGAATCCGTCGAACAGCGACTGCCACACGTGGTTCTCGATATGCATGCGAAATTCGATTCCGATTCCGCGCAGCACCAGCAACCATAAAACTATGTTGAGGGGTAGATAGAAGCCGCTGAAGCTCGAGGCATAGAGCAGGGGGAACGCGAAATAGAGCGTACCACCGCCCGCAATTAGCCACACTTCATTGCCGTCCCAAACGGGACCGACGGTACGAATGACCATCAGCCGTTCTTCTTCCGTGCGCGCAATGAGCAACAACAACGTACCCGCCCCCAGATCAAAGCCGTCGAGCACAACATAAGCGACGAGCATTATGGCGACGAGCACAAACCATACCGGTTCCATTCACAACTCCTAACTTGCAGTGATTGGCGCGCCCGAGTTTATATCGCCTCCGGCTGCTAAAACCGGACCGTGCCCGATCTCACGCTGTATGAGAAACAGAAATAAGATTCCTAGAACGAGATAAAGGCCCATGTAGCCCAGCAGCGTGAACATGCTGTTGCCGGCAATGACATTGGTCGAATATCCCTGGTTCGTCCGTAGCAGTCCATAAACCAGCCAGGGCTGGCGTCCGACCTCTGCGGTCAACCATCCTGCGGTGTTTGCGATGTAAGGAAAGGGCACGCACAACAGAATGATCCAAAGCATCCACGAGCTTGCGTATAGTTTTCTGCGCCACAGCAGAAAGGCAGCCATCGCCATCACGGCGACGAAAATTGTGCCTAGTCCCACCATCACGTGATAGCTAAAGTAGAGCAGCGGGATATTGGTCGGCCACTGGTCTCTGGGAAATGCATTCAACCCTTGGACCTCGGCTGTCGTCGTGCCGTAGATTAGGAAGCTCAACACCTTGTTGGCGATGATGGGATTGTCGATCCGCTGATGTTCCTCATCGGGCTGACCAATAATGACGATGGGAGCACCAGTTTGTGACGTGAATAGCCCTTCCATGGCTGCCGTGGTCACGGGTTGGTTGCGCGCCATGTACTTACCGTGCAAATCGCCACTGGGAAATACCTGCCAGACGGAAGCGGCAATTCCGGCGATGACTCCCACTCGGAGAAAGATGCGCGCGTGGTTCACGAACTTTTGTTGTAGCAAATAGAATGCGCCCACACCCGCCATCACGAATGCACCAGTAATCACGGCTCCACTCATATTGTGTGCATACTGAATCAGCGCCCACCGGTTGGCCAAAAGCCCCCAAAAGCTTGCAACGCTGAAACCTCCATTGGGCAGTCGCGTGTAGGCCACTGGATGCTGCATCCAGGCGTCAGTGACAATGATGAAGAAGCCGGACATCCATGACCCAAGAAACACCAGAAAGCCAGCCCACCAATGTCCCCATTTCCCTAGACGTTTTTCTCCGTACACAAAAAGCCCCAGGAACGCCGACTCCAGGAAGAAGGAGAATGTGCCTTCCATGGCGAGCGGCTGGCCAATAACCCCTCCGGTGAGGCGTGAGAACTGCGCCCAATTTGTGCCGAACTGAAATTCCATCGGGATGCCAGTAACCACACCCAGCGCAAAGTTAATACCGAAAATCTTCGTCCAGAAGCGCGCCGATTCGTTGTAGGCCTCGTTGCCAGTGCGGATGGCGAGCGTTTTAAGAGCGACGATGAGCGGCGCCAGGCCCATCGTCAGTTGCGGGAATAAATAATGAAAAGTGATGGTGAATGCAAAATGAATGCGGTGAAGGAACAGTGCGTCGTTCACGTTAATTGAAACCTGCGATTGTGGGTAGTCCGCGGAACGTAACGCTTCTTAGCCAGAATTGCGCTTTTTCTTCAAACTTCTCTCAGGTTATGCACATGTCACCTGATCGGACGTAATAAAACAGCATATGATGTGGCGCCCATAAGTGGCAACGATCCTGCCGGAACTTGCACCCCCTATGAGCTAGTGCTTACGCACAAGCGGGAAGTTATGCACGCAGGGCCGTGCTCGGCAGGAATTCGGTCTCTGGCAGTCTATATCGCCCGAGGGCAAAGCCTACTGCTTCATGAAGTGACCCGATGACACTACGAACCCAGAAGCTCGGGCACAAAGACGTCCTCTATGCTGAAGTGTCGATCTGTAATGCCTTGCTCAGCGTGATAGCACAGCACAGACTCGAGAGCTTTGCGATTAGCTTTTATGCCATAGGGCCACCAATCTTCCCCGAGTACGGAGATATCTTCCTCAATCAGTTGGCTGAACCAGGGGAACATCGTGTCCATGTTGTTGAAGACAAGGCCAAGCCGGTATTTGTCTTCCGCAGCTTTCTTGGCATCATAGAAGCCCTTATAGACTGCGTCGGCAATTCCAGGATGTTCTTTCAAAAGCTCGCGACGTATCACGACGGTATGCATGATCGGGAAGATTCCGGTGCGCTTGTAGTATTCGCGCTCCACTTTCTCGTAGTCCCGGAACAGACGCCGCACGCGCGGCGAGTGTTCCAGTATGCATTTAGGCGGGTCGGCTGAAATGAGCGCATCAATCTCGCCCGCATCGAGCATGGCGCCCAGATCCTTGCCGCTCGGTACATCGGCCACCTTCACATTCGCAGGATGCGTGTGAGGAACAAAATCGATCGGCTTCAACGGCCAGTCAAGACCGCCTATGAGCCAGAGGCACGTCTCCGGCTTGAACCCAAATTCTTCCATAAGCATGCCTTTCGGCACGATGCCGGCGTCGTGACTATAGAGCGCAAGCTCGCCGATGGTTTTGCCGTTCAGGTCCTCGGGTTTGTTGATTCCGCTGTTCGCATTCACAAAGATCGCTGAGTGCCGAAACGCCCGGACCGGAAATACCGGGATGGCGACGAAAGGCGATTTACCATCCTTGAAAGTTCGTAGGTAATAGGTTAGGCCCAGTTCCGAAACATCGAATCGGTGCTTGGCAACCATGCCCCGAAAGATCTCGGCGACGTTCGAACCGCTGTGATACGTTGCGTCCACTCCTGGTATCTGCACTCTCCCGTCACTTAGGGCGCGGGTGCGGTCGTAGTTCCAGAAAGCGATATCAAGTTTTACGTCTGCCATGAATGATCTCCTTCCCCTTAGATCGGCTCGTAATTCTCCGCCAACACACTGTATGGGCTCCCGCGGTTATGACCGTCCGTCAACCCGAAAGGTTTCGTCGAGCCAGTCATACATGCGGGCAAAAGCCATGCGACCGGCTCCGACCTGGCAATGGGGTCCCGCGCCTTCGCTGTTGGTGAAGCGCAACAGGGTCTTGGGGCAAGTGAGGTGGTCAAAAAGTTCCTGGGGCTGTCCCTTGAAGAAGATGTCACCTTCGGCTTCGCAGACCAGAGTCGGACAGGAAATGGCTTCCGCAATGCCGTTGCGCAAATTGTAGTCCTGTGCCGCGGCCAGATAGGCTCTTGGAGTCGGAGCTCCCATGGCGTACATGCCTTGCGTGATCGCCCAGCCCGCCCTGGGAGAGGCCTTCATTGAAGCTTCGATCATCGCATCCACTTGCGGCGCTTCTTTTGCCGTCAACATCTGCAGGAAAGCGGCGCGCAGCTCGGCAGGAACGAGAGCGAGATTGGCGGCGCCATAATCGTAGATGCCATCATTGGCGATCAGCGCAGCGATGCGCTTCTCAAATGCGGCCGCTCTTGGCGCAAGCTCTCCTCCGAAGCTGATGCCCATCAACGCAATCCTTTTGGGATCGACGCCGGGCAGCTTCAGCGCAAAGTCCACAACTGGGTTGACGACGTTTTCCCAATCCGGCCGGAAATGCAAACCCTCTCGATGCAGTGGACCGAATTGTCCCGGCCCGTCGAAGGCCAGCACGTTGTAGCCGCGCTCGACGGCGGCACGCGCGCCGTTATCATGCACTTCCTGGGCCGTGCCACCGTCGAATCCGGAGTGGATGATCAGGAGGGGCCACTTGCGGTCGGAACGATCGACTCGATGGAAGTAGCCGGGCAGAGTCGTGTTCTCGTAAGGAATCTCGACCAGCTCGATGGGCGGATCGAAAAGTTTGGCGGATACCTTATAGCATTCGACTGACTTCTGATATGCGCTTGTAATCCTGGGATCGCGCGGGTTGCCGTGCAGGAAAAACTCAGAAGTGCAGTAGTAGGTGGCAGCACGCAAAAAGCTGTCGCGCGCGCTGATCTTGTGGCCGCGAGCAAGCTGGCCGGCCGCCTCCCGTGCGACCTTTTCCGCCGTGCGATTCCACTCTTCGTGCCAACTGTCGAAGTCGCCGGACTTGATGCGGCTGGCAGTGACCAGAACTTCGCCAAATTCGCTTGCGCCGTAGGACCCCGCGCCAAACGCACGCCTCGTTTCATACCAGAACTGGGCATTGTCCGGGAACAGTGGCGGCTTACTTTCCGTCGCAGCTTCCGCATGGGTCACGCTTGAGGATTGCGCGCCCCCTTCTGAATTTTCCCCCATCATTGCAGATGGACTTCCCACACTCGTAAACTCCCTCCGATTCATCGTCATACCTCCTTCACCCTTCATTGGATTACGGGCACGATTAGTCTCCGAGCTATTTATTAAGCGTTACGCGACTACTACAGCGCGCTCTCGTTCACGCGCCCCGATATGTGCTGCCAGATAAGCGGCGTCGTCACCGACACCGACGAGAATTCCCGACCTTCGGTTGTGTGTCCAGGGCAGCCGAGGAAAGCCGAAACGCTCGACGTAATCATCGAAGTACTTCACTACCTCCGCTAGAGTCATGAAGCCATAAGGATCATTCCCGTTGTATTCGGCCCCAGGCACCTGAAAGTTGGGCGTCACCAACGTGAATGAATCCCAGCGCTCGTTGCGCCACGCGTTGGCAACCGCCGCGGTTCGCTCAAGGATCACGTGCTCGGGCCCTTCATGCTTCAGGTAGTAACTGATGGCGAGACCTGCCTGGCCACCACCGACGATGACGGTATTAATTCTTTGCGACATACTGCTTACCTCCTTAAACGTGAATCCAATTCAACAAAATGAGTGCTAACGTGCTTGTGCCTACGATGACCCAAAAAGTGAACCCCTGAAGAAGTGGGCGAAGACCCACACGTTCGAGCGCCTGTCGATTAAGCCCGGTTCCGATCAGAAACAGCGTCACCGTGAGCCCACTCTTGCCGAGATGGTTGAGGACACTGAAGGTCTGCTTCCACGCCGGCAGCACAGTGTTCAGCAACGTGGCGAGGCCAAAGATCAGAATGAACCACGGCCACTGGACGCGAGCCTTGGACTTCAACATGACAGCCGTGGCTAGAGATAGAGGAACGATCCAGAGTGCGCGGGCCAGCGTGATCGTGGTGCCTACAGCCAGCGCGGTCGATCCATACTTCGCCGTCGCGCCAACAACTGAACTGGTGTCGTGGATCGCCAGCGCCGACCAGAGTCCGAACTGCGCCTGGTTCATGTGAAGCAGGTATCCGATGGCCGGAAAAAGAAACAACGCGACCGAATTGAGGATGAAGACCGACCCCAGGGCTACGGCCATCTCTTCTTCATTTGCCTCAGCGATTGGGCCGACGGCTGCGATGGCGCTGCCGCCGCAGATTGCTGTACCGGCGCTGATCAGAAAAGCCGGTTTCTTGCCGACTTGAATGAGGTGACCGAGCCCGAGACCGAGCAACATCGCAACGGTGATAGTGCCCGCCGTGTAGAGAAAACCGGAGCGTCCGGCATGCACAACTTCATGAAGGTTCATGCCGAAGCCGAGAGCAACAACCGAGGCTTGCAGCAAGAATTTCGCCAGACGCTTGCTTTCGACATGGAAGGGATGAGTCAGGGCGAATCCGTAAACCAGCCCACCGAGAAGAGCGATCGGTGGCGAGATCAGACCACTGGCCGCCAGAATTAGTCCCACGAAGAAGATGTTCTTGTTCACGCAACCGAGTGTGGCGCAGCGAGAGGACACCTGTCCAAGCACTAATTGTCATCAGTGATTAGTCTGGCTTATCGGCTGGAATTGCTTGCCTGGAGCGGCTCTCGGGGCAGACGAGAGAGAAGGCGGGCACGACCGAGAGCGAATGTACGGAGCGCTCCGGCGGGACCTTGCGGGGCGGGCCCTGTCCGAGATATGAGGGTGAAGTGTCGAGCGGCTCAGACGCCGCCGACTTCTGCAATTTTCAATGTTCCTAACTCCAACTCCTTCGCAATAGCCCAGCGTGAAACAAAGCCAACGCCCAATCCCGCTTCTACCGCGGACTTTATCGCTTCCGTGGAGTCCAGCTCCATGACCTTCTTGAAGGCCTTCAGTTTGAAGCCCACCTTTTCAAGAGCTAACTCGACCACACGGCGAGAGCCCGAACCCCGTTCACGCATGAGGAGACTTGATGACAAGAACTGAGCAGGAGCAAGACGGTCCGAGTCAAAACTCGGTGGTGTAATCAGCATCAACTCGTCTTCCATGAAAGGCTCGGTGCGGACACCGCGTTCGCCCGCCGGCCCTTCAATCAAACCGAGAGCCACTCTGCCCTCCAGGAGACAGCGTACAACCTCGCTCGTGTTGCCGCTCTGGAGTGAGAACTGGATTTTGGGATATTCATTCTGGAAAACTTCCAGTAGTCGTGGGAGAACATACTGTGCGATCGTTGTGGAGGCGCCTAAAGCCAGTTCTCCCGAAACGATGCCCTCGCTGCAGCCAAGCTCACGTTCGGCCTGCGAGGCCAGTCTCGCGAGCTGGTTTGCATATCCGAGCAACGCTGAGCCTTGCCGAGTGAGGGTGATTCTGCCTCCTGTGCGGTCAAACAGGCGCATCCCCAGATCATTTTCGAGCGCTTTGATTTGCAAGGTGACAGCGGGTTGAATAAGAAAGAGCTGTTCGGCCGCCTTCCGGAAGTTCAGGTGCTCTGCGACGGCCCGAAACACCTTGAGGCGAAAATTCTCCAAGTGCGCCATCGGACGATTATGCAGGATTATCAGCTGCTGGCTCATCATCAGCAAACAGGAAATTGCTGGCCTATCTCTTGTTGTCGACAACTCAGCAACACACCGGCGATTCTGTGATTTCGACTGCTGTCGAGATCTTTCACCAGCCACGGTGCTATGCTCCTCCACGAGGAGGTACGATTTTGGTGCATCCTGCAGCTACCGTTGCCCGGCGAGTTTTCCATGACACCAACAAACTCCTCGCGTTCTGGAATCTGTGCCTATTTTTACTGCTTGTTCTTCCTCTCCTCTACGGCGGTAACTTCCTTACTCGCCGGCTCTTGGCGGGCGCAAACCTAGCAGCTCTGTTTTTCGTGCGTGAAATACGGATTCTTTTCACTTTCTTCTTCGCTACCTGGACCATGGGCCGGATCGAAGGCCACAGCATTGCCGAATACGGACTACCGTGGCGACTGATGTTTGGTGGTCGCTTCTGGATCGGCGCGCTGCTCGGTTTCTTCTCTCTTACCTGCCTGTTACTGGTCATGCACATCGTTGGGGTTTTCCATTTCGGAGCTGTTGCCTTGAGCAACACGGACATCGGCAAGTGGGCGCTACTCTATGTTCTGGTTTTCATCCTAGTCGCGTTGACGGAGGAATTCAGCGCTCGTGGATATGCACTCTACACGCTGACCAGGATTGCCGGATTTTGGCCAGCTGCGATTCTGACGGCAATCGTCTTCGGTTACACTCACGTCGGCAATTTCGGGGAGGACTGGATCGGATTGGCTAACGTTGCCTTGTTCGGCTTGCTTGCCTGCCTGCTGCTTCACAGAACTGGAAATCTCTGGATGCCCATTGGTCTCCACATGGCGTGGGATTGGGGCGAGACATTCTTCTACGGCGTGGCTAACAGTGGCAAAACCTACCCTGGCCAACTTATGAATTCGGGACCGTCGGGTCCGGTCTGGCTATCGGGAGGCAGTGTAGGGCCTGAGGGTAGTGTGCTTTGCACGCTACTAATGGTTCTGTGCTGGATTCTTTGCTCAATCTGGCTGCCAGATGTGGAGTATCCGACATCCGCTCCCGCCAAGAAACAAACGTGAAGACAGACTGTTGTTAACGCATTAATGAAACGGCGCGCCTAGTCAGTTTCTTGTTTGCCGACGATTCTGGAGTTGATGGCGATAAGCCGTTTTTCAGGACTTGAATATTGGAACGCAACCTAGTTGGTGTACGATGCGACCGATCAAAAAAGAAATAGGAGAGCCTCATGACTCGAATCCTGCTCGTAGGTCTCGACCCAGAGACCGGAGAACTCTCATTCTAGGTGAGGTGCGGTTGTGAAAATCTTTCTCCTTGGCGCAACTGGCAATAGCGGCCGACGGATTCTAAGGCTGGCGCTTCAGCGGGATCACGAAGTGACCGCGTTTGTACGAGACGAGACGAAACTCCTAAGTCTCGTTGACAGACCCATTCCGTCAAACTTGAACTTATCTATTGGTGAAATAAGCAAGTCAACAGACATCGCTAGGGTGATGGTCGGACACGATGTTGCTATCAATGCAGCCGCCACTGTGACGGAGGGTTCCACGTTCACTCAGCTTGTACAGACGGTGGTCGATTCGACAATCATAAGTCTCGGCGAAGGCGGTCGACTCTGGCAACTTGGCGGCGCGGCGGTTCTTAACGTGCCTGGCACACACATCATGGCCGTCGACTTACCGAGGGTCCCGAAGGTCTACGAGGCACACCGTACCAACCTCGACGCACTTCGGAGGAGCCCATTGGACTGGTCAATGTTGTGCCCCGGCCCCATGATCGCGTCTGAGAACGGCAAGCCAACAGGGGGCTTACGTTTATCTGTCGACGAATGGCCGATGACACGACCTGCCTACACTTACGTTCTGCCCAGACTGGCCTTGGCGTTTGCTTTCAAGCAAAAGGTGCCCGAGTTGACTATCTCATATGAAGACGCGGCTGCAGTGATCCTCGACAATCTTTCCAAAAGCGGGCGGTTCTCGCGCCGACGCGTCGGGGTCGCGCTTCCGCCCGGGCTGCGCAACTATAAG
>Ga0306924_10007964_pt1 | contig 10659 bp, 7 predicted proteins | sample sta12Can44000111_FD_203756 | JGI IMG/M metagenome (GOLD analysis project Ga0306924, IMG submission 203756) | Lab enrichment of tropical soil microbial communities from Luquillo Experimental Forest, Puerto Rico - statanox.12C.anox.44.000.111 (v2)... | ecosystem: Environmental > Terrestrial > Soil...
GCGTTCCGGTGGGTATGTCGTGATCAACCAGACCGAGGCGTTGGTTGCGATTGACGTCAATTCCGGCCGCTCGACCCGCGAGCGCAATATCGAAGAAACGGCGGTCCGGACCAACCTGGAAGCGGCTGAGGAAATCGCGCGGCAGTTGAGGTTGCGTGATCTTGCCGGGCTCATCGTGATCGATTTCATCGATATGGAGGAGCACCGCAATCAATCGGCAGTCGAGCGGCGCCTCAAGGATGCTTTGAAAAACGACCGCGCGCGCATCCAGGTGGGTCGGATCAGTGCATTCGGCCTCTTGGAGATGTCACGTCAACGGCTGCGGCCTTCCCTCGTCGAGACCTCGACGCTGCCTTGTCCGCATTGTGGTGGCACGGGCTTGATCCGTTCGACCGAGTCGACGGCACTTTATGTGCTGCGGTCGATCGAGGAGGAAGGAATGCGGCGGCGCTCAGCCGAAATATGTGTGCATGTTCCCACCACCGTTGCGCTTTACATACTGAACCAGAAACGGGATTCGCTGGTGCAATTGGAAGCACGTTACGCGATTCGTGTATTGGTCGCGCGAGACGATGCGCTGATCCCGCCGGCCTTTAGACTGGAGCGGCTGCGCGCTTATGTCACGGAAGAGCCCGCGGATTTGCCGGCGGTACCTCTCACCCAAGCCCCGATCTCGGACGAGGAAGACGAAGAGGACGAGGACGCTGCGGAGGCCGCCGAGACCGAGCAGGAGAGCGGGGAGGGGTACGGCCGCAGCCGCCGCCGTCGGCGGCGTCGGCGCCGTCACGAGGACGAACCTGCCTCTCCATCGTCGGCGCATGACGACGGGGAGCCGGCGGAGGACGAAGCTGCTCTCGCCCGCGCCGTCGGTCGGGTTGATGGCGACGAGGCCGATGGCGACGAGGAAAGTGAGGCCGAGCGGCGCCGCCGTCGGCGCGGACGGCGGGGTGGAAGAAGACGCGCACGGCGGGAGGGCAGCACGGAAGCCGGTTTTGAAGAACCACGACCGGCAGTGGACACCGTCGAGATCCTGCCAACACCAGAACTCGTAGAAGGCGCGCCGTCTCTGGCGCAGGCGCACGTGAGTTGGCCCGAAGAGGTCGGCGTCGTGGCGATCGAAACAGCAAGCTTGCCGGCTCTTGCCGGCGATGGTCCGGCGAACACCGGCGGTATCCCTGCGGTCGAGCTCAGTGAAATGGGCAAAGGGGAACCCCACGAGAGGGACGGGTCTGAAACACCGAGTCCCGAGCCGCCAAGGGAAATGCCTAATAGGGCGGGGGTGGATAGATCTGCGTCGCTCCCAACCGCAGAGGCCGAGCAGGGAGTTCCGTACGGGGGCGAGGCCCAACCGGAGCTCGCACCGGCGTCCGCCAAGCTGGAGCGGCAGCACATGCCGGAGCCGGCGCATCCGGTGGAGGCCGTGACCGAAAAGCCGGCAAACCCACGTCGCGGCTGGTGGCAGCGGCTGATCCAATCCTAGCGCCGGCGGGAGCTGCGAACGATCACGGTCTGCTGACTTCGCGGGAGCGTGCGGGTGATACCGGCTCTTCGGAGTAAAACAATTGCTGCGATTGTGGCGCTCGTTTTTGTGCAACACAGTGCTGCCGCCGAAAACTTCATCCGCGACACCGAGATCGAAGCCGATATTCGGACAATGGTGACGCCAATCTGGAAGGCTGCGGGGCTCGAGCCGAGCGCGCTCCACGTCTATCTGATCGAGGACAAGCAGCTCAATTCTTTTGTTGCCGGCGGCCAGAACGAGTTCATCAATAGCGGCCTGATCATGCGCGCTGAAACGCCGAATCAGCTGCTTGGAGTGTTGGCCCACGAGACCGGCCATATCGCGGGCGGGCATCTGACACGCGCTCAGGAGGCGGTGCGTAACGCCAGCATCGAGGGGATTATCGCGATGGTCCTCGGTGCTGCCGCTTCTGTGGTCGGCAGGAATGGCGCGGCCTTGTTGGGGGCCGAAGGTGTCGCCCAACGAGCCTTCATGCAATATTCAGTGACGCAAGAGGCGTCCGCAGACCAGGCGGCATTGACCTTTCTCGACCGCGCCGGTCAATCCTCGCGCGGGCTGCTGCAGTTTTTCCAGATCCTTCAGGGAGAGGAGCTGCTCTCCGGGGTGCGACAGGATCCCTATCTGCGCACGCACCCTCTGACCTCCCAGAGAATCGAGTACGTCCGCAATCACGTCGAGCATTCGCGTTTTTCCGACGTACCCGACTCATCGGCCAATGTCGAGATGCTGAAACGCATCAAGGTCAAGCTTGGCGCCTTCACAGCCCCGCCTTCATCGACGCTGGCCGCTTATCCGGAGAGCGATCAGTCCGTTCTGGCGCGCTACGCACGCGCGATCGCGTATTATCGAATCCCGAAGCTCGAAAAGGCGCTGCCGATCATCGATGGACTGATACGCGATTATCCCAACGACGCCTATTTTCGCGAGCTCAAGGGTCAGATGCTATTCGAGAACGGGCGAATTGCCGAAGCGGCGCAGCCCTACGAGGAAGCGGTGCGCCTCGCTCCCGGGGCGCCGCTGCTGAGGATTTCGCTCGCGCAAGTCTACGTCGAATCGAGTGATCCGAAGGTGAACAAGCGCGCCATTGCCTATCTCAACGACGCATTGCGCACCGAAGACAAGGAGACCACCGGCTGGCATCTGCTGGCGACGGCCTATGGCCGCGACAACCAGTTTGGCATGGCCGCTCTCGCTTTGGCCGAGGAAGGACTCTCCGCCGGGAAAAAAAAGGACGCGACCCAGCAGGCCATCCGCGCCAAGGCGCTGTTGCCCAAGAACTCCGCCGCCTACAATCGCGCCGAATCGGTTCAGCGTGAGGCGGAGAAGATCGAGAATTCCGAGTAATTTGGCTCTCCTATCCCCTTTTGTTGCAGGAGTTTGGGTCGCCATGTCCCTCCTTGTGCGGATAGTCCCCTTGGCGCTGGGCGGAGCGCTTGTCGCCGCCGCGCCAACTCTCGGGTCGGCAGCACCGGATCTGGCGCCAGCGCAACGCGAGGCCATCGAGGGGGTCATCCACGACTACCTTCTCCGGAATCCCGATGTTTTGCTCGAGGCACTGCGCGCGGCCGAGGAGAAGCTAAACCACGATGCCGATATCAAAGCGGCCAAGGTCTTGAACGACCGGGAAAGCGAAGTTTTTGAAGACCACGCGACGCCGGTCGCGGGGAATCCGCGAGGCGATGTGACAATCGTCGAATTCTTCGACTACCGCTGTCCCTACTGCAAGCAGGTGCTTCCCTCGTTACAGGCCTTGCTCAGGGAAGACCACAACCTGCGCTTCCTGTACAAGGAACTGCCGGTCCTCGGCCCGCAATCGGTAACGGCCGCGCATGCCGCGCTCGCGGCCCAACGGCAGGGCAAATATGAGGCCTTTCATAACGCAATGATGGCGACCAAGGGTCAGATAACCGACGACACGGTCTATAAGGTAGCCGGTTCGGTAGGGCTGGATGTCGACCGGCTCAAGCAGGATATGAGCGCGCCGGAGATCGAGCAAGCGCTCAAGGCCAATCTCGCGCTCGCCGACGCGCTCAACATTCACGGCACCCCCGGTTTCATCATCGGCAAACACATCGTGCCCGGCGCCGTCGATCTCGACGCCTTGCGCAACATGATCGCCGACGCACGGAAAGGATGAGGCCCTAAGGCTCGTAGTCGGGCTGGTTGCGCGGGTACGCGGCGGTGAACGGTTCGAGCCGCACGCAGTTCTCGTAAATCCGAACCAGAGTTGGGAACTGAGCAAGGTCGAGTCGGTAGCGCTCCGCATTCACGACTTGCGGAACGAGCGCAATGTCCGCCAAGCCGGGGGAGTCGCCGTGACAGAACTTGCCGGTCCGGGCATCGTGCGCGAGCAACGGCTCTAAGGCCTCAAACCCAGCGGCGATCCAATGATTGTACCATTGCGCGATCGCCGCCTCGTCGTGGCCGAGCTCACGCATCAGATAGCGTAGCACCCGCAGATTATTGACCGGGTGAATGTCGCAGGCGACGACATCGGCGAGCGCACGAACTCGGGCTCGGTCAGCCGGCTGTTTCGGCAAGAACGGCGGCTCGGGGTGTATCTCGTCAAGATATTCGAGGATCGCCATCGATTGGATCAGGGTGAGCCCGCCATTCTCGAGGGCCGGGACCAGCCCCTGGGGGTTGACGCTGCGATAATCGGGCTGGTTCTGTTCGTTGCGCCGCAGGTGGATCGGTGCAGTGTCGTAAGTTAGTCCCTTCAGATTGAGGGCAATCCGGACTCTGAATGCCGCTGAGGAGCGGAAATAGCCATACAGCTTCATTTAAGTGGTCCTTTCCCGTTGGAGTATCGGCAAGTATGACCTCCAGCTTCAAGTCCTCGTGGTAGCGGAGCAGGATGGCTTGACCCGCAAGTAAGTAAGCGCTTACTTTTCGCGCGCGATGGCTACCACCCGATTGGACAGCGACGAGCGGCGAAAGACGATCGTCACCGCGGCAGTTCCGCTCTTTGCGCGGAAAGGGTTTGCGGGCACCACCACCAAAGAGCTGGCCGAGGCGGCCGGCATTTCCGAGGCGCTGCTGTTTCGGCACTTTCCGAGCAAGAAGCATCTCTACGGCGAGATTCTGCGGCTGGGTTGCGAAGGCGATCCAGCGCTCGAGCGTCTTGCTGCTCTGCAGCCGTCGACGGCAACGCTCGTCCGCATGATTACCTTTATGGTCCGTTATTTTCTGCTCGGCGGCGTAGACGAGGCCGAGCTCGATACGCGCCTCCGCCTGGTGCTGCACAGCCTTCTCGAAGATGGGGAATATGCCCGCGAGCTGTTTGAAACAATCTTCGAGCGGGTCCATCCGCTATTCGTGGCTTCCATCGAAGCTGCCGCAGCCTCCGGCGATCTCAGGGCGGAGCCGATCGCCTCGGCTAACCGCTTCTGGTTCGGCCATCATGTCGCCGCAATGGTTGCTCTGGTGTCGCTGCCCGGCCGCGCCTCTGTCCCTTATCAGGGGTCAGTCACGGCCTTGGTGGAAGAAGTGAGCTGGTTCATTTTGCGCGGCATCGGCATGCGGGACACGGCGATCGCTGCCGCGCTGGCCGCGGCTGCGCAGTGTCCGTTGCAGCTCACACCCGCCTCATAGTGGAGTAGGCCTATGGACGGTGAACGGATGGTACCGGTGGAAGGACTGCTGCGCGACCGCAGCAATATCGGACGCGCGACGACACGCAAGGCGAGAACATTCCGGTGGCTTCTAATCGTTGGGCTCTTGCTGGCGGTCGTGCTCGGTGGCCTCTACGGCTTCAACCGACTTCGCGAACAGGGGATGGCCGCCTATTTCGCGAACAACAAGCCGCCTCCCGCGCAAATCAGCGCGGCCGAGGTAAAGACCGAGGCGGTGCCGCGCTTTGCCACCGGAATCGGCTCGGTGGCCGCCATCCATCAGGTGACGATCAATCCCGAGGTCGGCGGGCGCGTCACAAAAATTTTCTTCGAGCCCGGAGCGTCGGTAAAGGCCGGTGACCCACTCGTCCAACTAAACGACGGGCCGGAGCGCGGCGATCTAGCAAGTTACGAGGCGCAAGCGCGGTGGGCGCAAACGACACTCGAGCGCTCGAGCCAGCTCGCCCAGCGTGAGTTCGCGGCGCGGGAAACCGTCGATCAGAAGCAGAGCCAGCTTGATCAGGCGCGGGCAATGATCATCAAGACCGAGGCGCTGATCGCTCAAAAGCTCATCCGCGCCCCGTTTTCGGGCCAGCTCGGAACCCGCCAAGTCGAGGTTGGACAATACCTCAATCCGGGCGCTGCAATCGTCACATTGACAGATCTGTCGACGCTCTACGTCAATTTTACGCTGCCGTCGCAGATGCGAGCGCAGATCTCGGTCGGGCAGCGGGTCAACGTCACTGCCGACGCGTTCGCCGGCCGCACCTTCGACGCCGAGATCACGACAGTCGAGCCACAGATCAGCGCTAATACCAGGACAATGACGATCCAGGCGACGATGCCGAATCCCCAAAAAGATCTATTGCCCGGCATGTTCATCAACGCCGCCGTGGTGCTGCCGCCGCAGCCCGATGTCATGGTGCTGCCGGAAACCGCCGTCGACTACACGCTCTACGGCGATAGCGTCTACGTCATTCGCGAAGACGGCAACGACGCCAACGGCCGCCCAAAATTCAAGGCCGTGCGCACCCCGGTGAAGACCGGGGGACGGGTTGGCGGCAAGGTGGCCATCCTACGGGGTCTCGAGCCGGGGGACCGGGTCATCGCCGCGGGGCAGGTCAAAGTCCAGAACGGCGCGCCGGTCGCGATCAGCGACGAACCAGCACCGCAACCGCCGGCGTCTCTGACGCGGAACTGATTTGCTGACTCCACTGGCTATCGATCACGCGTAGGGGCGTTGCATGTCCTTCACTGATATCTTCATCCGCCGGCCGGTGCTGGCGTTGGTGGTCAGTCTGCTGATCCTGCTGATCGGTCTCAAGGCGATGACCGGTCTGCAGATCCGTCAATACCCCAAGCTCTCGAATACGACGATTACCGTCACGACGATCTATCCCGGCGCCTCGCCCGATCTGATGCAGGGCTTCATCACGACACCGATCTCGCAAGCGGTGGCGACGGCGGAGGGGATTGATTACCTGACCGCTTCGTCGATCCAGGGAACCAGTACAGTTACGGCCTACATCCGGCTCAACTACGATCCGAGCCAGGCGCTGACCGACATCATGTCGAAAGTTCAGCAGGTCAAATACCTGCTTCCAAAAGACTCGCAGGATCCAATCATCACCAAATCGACCGGCCAGACCACGGCGGTCATGTATATTGGGTTTGCCAGTCCAGAACTCTCGAGTGCAGCCATCTCCGATTACCTGACGCGCGTCGTCCAGCCGCTGCTGGCGACTGTGGACGGTGTCGCTTCGGCGGATATTCTCGGCGGGCAGACGTTTGCGATGCGGTTGTGGCTGGACCCGGACCGAATGGCGGCGCGCGGGATCTCCGCCAGCGATGTCGCCGCCGCGATTCGCGCCAATAACTATCAGTCCGCACCGGGCCAGGCCAAAGGGTACTTCACGATCACCAATGTCAATGCCGATACCGGTCTGGCCGACGCTCGGCAATTCAACAAAATGGTGGTCAAGGCGAAGGACGGCGCGGTGGTGCGGATGGAAGACATCGCCACCGTCGACCTGAACGCCCAGAGCTGGACTTCGAGCATTGCGATGAATGGACAGCACGCCGTCTTCATCGGCGTCCAGGCAACTCCGACGGGCAACCCGTTGTCGCTGGTTGCGGGTATTCGTGCGTTGTTGCCCGAGATTGAGCGCAACCTGCCACCCTCGGTCAAGATGCAGGTCGCCTACGATTCGACCAAATTCATTCAGGCCTCGATAGACGAAGTCAAAGCGACCCTGGCAAGCGCTGTCGTCATTGTCGTCTGTGTGATTTTCTTGTTTCTTGGCAGCTTGCGTTCGGTGCTGATTCCCGTTGTGACGATCCCATTGTCGCTGGTTGGTGCCGGGATCATCATGGCGACGCTTGGCTTCAGCCTGAATTTGTTGACGCTCCTCGCGATGGTGCTGGCGATCGGGCTCGTCGTCGACGATGCGATCGTCGTCCTCGAAAATGTTTACCGCCACATCGAAGAAGGCCGCACCCCGGCGCAGGCCGCTCTGATCGGCGCCCGTGAAATCGCCGGGCCGGTCATCTCGATGACGCTGACCTTGGCTGCGGTCTACGCCCCGATCGGCTTTCTCGGCGGGGTGACTGGCGCGTTGTTCCGGGAATTCGCTTTCACTCTTGCCGGTGCAGTAATCATTTCCGGAATAGTCGCGGTGACTTTGTCGCCGATGATGTGCTCGCTGCTGCTGTCGCGCGAGATGCTGCGCGGGCGTTTTGTTCATCTGATCGACCGCGTCTTTTCCCGTTTGGCGGCGTGGTACGGGCGCAAGCTGGAGCGATCGCTGGACTATCGCCCGGTGACCGCGCTGTTTGCTGCAGCTGTCTTTGTCAGCCTCGTCTTCATGTACATGAACACGAAGTCCGAGCTGGCCCCCGAAGAAGATCAGGGTGTCTTGTTCGCACTGACAAAGGCGCCGCAATATTCCAATCTCGACTACCAGGAGGCCTATACCGACAAACTCGACGGGGCATTCAACTCGTTCCCCGAAACCGATCTGCGTTTCATTGTCAACGGCCGGTTCGGGCCGAACCAGGGTATTGCGGGCGCTATTCTCAAACCTTGGGGCGAACGCTCGCGTTCAGCACAACAGCTGAAGCCGCTTATGCAGCGCAAGGCGTCGGCTGTCGAAGGCATGAACGCCTTCGTCTTCTCGCTGCCGCCATTGCCCGGATCGATTGGGGGCCTGCCGGTGCAGATGGTGATCTATTCGACCGGCGACTACAAGGACCTCTATCGGACAATGGACAGGATCAAGGCGGCGGCGCGCAAGAGCGGCCTCTTCATCGTCACCGACAGTGATCTCGATTTCAACCAGCCGACAATCCAGGTCAAAGTCGACCGTTCGAAAGTCAACGATCTCGGGCTGACCATGCAGTCGATCGGCGATACGTTGGCATTATTGGTCGGCGAGAATTACGTCAACCGCTTCAATCTCGGCGGCCGCTCATACGAAGTAATACCGCAAGTGCCGCGGGCCGACCGTCTCACCCCGGAGACATTGACGCGCTACTACGTCACCACACCGTCGGGCCAGCCCGTGCCTCTATCCAATCTCGTGTCGCTTGAGATGGATACGCAGCCGAATTCGCTGACCCAGTATAACCAGCTAAACTCTGCGACATTCCAGGCTGTGCCGATGCCCGGAGTGACGATGGGCCAGGCAGTAGATTTTCTCGAGCAACAGACAAAGAACCTGCCTGCCGGCTTCAGCCACGACTACCTCTCCGATACCCGCCAATACGTGCGGGAGGGAAATCAGCTGACGATCACGTTCGTTTTCGCGCTGATCGTGATCTTTCTCGTGCTGGCAGCCCAATTCGAGAGCTTGCGGGATCCACTGGTGATTCTTGTCAGCGTGCCGATGTCGATGTGCGGCGCCTTGTTGCCGCTGTTCTTCGGCCTGGCGACAATGAACATCTACACCCAGGTCGGGCTCGTCACGCTTATCGGCCTGATCAGCAAGCACGGGATTCTGATGGTGGAATTCGCCAATACCTTGCAGGTGCGCGAGAACCTCGACCGCCGACGCGCAATCGAGCAGGCCGCTCGGGTTCGCCTGCGGCCGATCCTGATGACTACGGCGGCCATGGTGGTAGGCCTCGTGCCGCTGCTGATCGCGACCGGCGCCGGCGCCGCCAGCCGGTTCTCGATCGGCGTGGTGGTCGTCGCCGGGATGTCGGTCGGCACCCTGTTCACGCTCTTCGTCCTGCCCGCCGTTTATACTGTACTCGCGAAGGACCATCTGGCCGCCGCGCAGTCGAGCCGGGTACGCGAGATTGCCCAGGTTTCCTGAGGTCGTGATCGCGACAGCAAGGATGCCTCACGAGTCGCCTGTCCGCTCCGGTCGGAACCGGACTGGCAGGCAGGCGTTTTATGAGTAGGCTGAGCGGGCGTGCGATTATGGGCGCCGACTAGCTGCGAGGTATGCCGAGCGGTAGGGTGTGGGAACTGCGGTCCCTCCGCGGGAGAGCCCGCGAGTCTAGGAATGCGCAATGGAGCAATCGACAGATCGGATAATGGCAACACGACCCGATTCTTATAACGGCGGCAAACCACCAAACGAAATAGAGCAAGACATTGCGCGTACGCGAGTTCGGCTAAGCGCCACGATCGAGGCCCTTGAGCGGGAGCTGACCCCTAATCGGGTGCTCGAAAAAAGCACAGCGCTGTTGCGCGGTTCTCTCGAGCCCGCTCCTGGTTCGTTCCGCACCCAAAGCTGGGCGTATGCAATCCCGCTCGCCTTGATAGTAACCGGTCTCGGCTGGCTGTTTGTGCTACGGCGGCGCTCCTACCAAACGGAAACACCCGCCAGTTACGGCGAGTTGCCGGCAGAGGCGATCGAGACCGGGGAGACGCCGACACCTACTCCTTTCCACGCCGACGTAGCCGGACCGACGGAACCGGTGTCACTGATCCACGAGGCGACAAACCCCTGAAGCCGCGTCCGTAGCGAATTGGTAGGCCCGGCAGGATTCGAACCTGCGACTCCACCGTTATGAGCGGCGTGTTCTGACCAGCTGAACTACGGGCCCGATCGATTGGAAATGCGCGAGATTGCTTCGTCGCTGCGCTCTTCGCAATGACAGTTCCAGCGCGAGAGAAGCGGCGCAATCTCGTGGCCGCTAAGGCGGGATCAGGTATCCAGGAAGCTTCGGAGTTTGCGCGAGCGGCTCGGGTGCTTGAGCTTTCTGAGCGCCTTCGCCTCGATCTGGCGGATACGCTCTCGGGTGACTGAGAATTGCTGACCAACCTCCTCCAGCGTGTGGTCGGTGTTCATGCCGATCCCGAAACGCATCCGGAGCACCCGCTCCTCGCGCGCCGTCAGTGAGGCCAGGACACGGGTTGTAGTCTCGCGCAGGTTGGCTTGGATCGCCGCATCGAGGGGCAGGACCGCATTCTTGTCTTCGATGAAGTCGCCGAGGTGGGAATCCTCCTCGTCGCCGATCGGCGTCTCGAGACTAATCGGCTCTTTGGCGATCTTTAGCACCTTACGTACTTTT
>Ga0306924_10007970_pt1 | contig 10657 bp, 10 predicted proteins | sample sta12Can44000111_FD_203756 | JGI IMG/M metagenome (GOLD analysis project Ga0306924, IMG submission 203756) | Lab enrichment of tropical soil microbial communities from Luquillo Experimental Forest, Puerto Rico - statanox.12C.anox.44.000.111 (v2)... | ecosystem: Environmental > Terrestrial >...
GGCCAGGTAGGGTCGTTAACTATTTGTTACGAGGGTCAATTGCAAGATGAGCACACAGGATCGAAACATCGGGGCAATCCTCGATGATCTCTACGCGAGCGAGATCAACGCCTCTATCTCGTGGTTGTGGGACGGCGGGATCGACGTGAAGCTCGGCGATCCGCTGAACGGGTATGAGGCCGAAGGCAAGGCCAGCACGTTCGCCGAAGCTGCCGCGTGGCTGAGAGATCAGGCTTGCACGCATTACCCGGATAGCGAATTCGCCCGCAAATATGGCAGCATCGTCTAACGTTTTGCCGTCCGACGCGGCAGGGTGGCCGCCGCGGAGCGGAGATGATTGGATTAGTGCGGGAAAGGGCGAGTACGAATAAGGCGCGCCCTTAGCGCCGTTGGTTCACTCGCGGCAAATCGCTGCGGCCGGAGGGAGCGCCGCAAGTGCGGCTGCAGGTATGGGTAACATCTGAAGACACCCGGAAATCTGGTGAAAAACCTCGCGTCCATGCGGACGCGGACTCCCCGTCGCGCGCACTCAGCGAGTTGGTGGGCCGTCTTCCAGCCGGTTTCGTCTGCCTGAATGTAGTACGTGGCGACGTCAACAGAGTGCCGAGCATTCTTCAACAGGTGCCCGCGCTCAACAAATGCGTCGCGGTTGTTGGTCAGGAGTTCAAAATGGTCATCGGGATGGAATTGTCCATAGAGCGACGGATCGGGTTCGTCCGCCGGCAATGAGTGCTGATCCCATGCTTCATAAACGTCTTTCCAAGATGGCTCACCCTTTCTGCGCAGCCATAGCGATGCGAGAATGGCGTAGCTGAGACCGTAAGCTTTGCTCCGGAGATCCGAGGCTGGCATCGCGGCTACAGGCGCAATCCGGGCTGCGCGAAGAACCCTCAGCAACGGGTGAATAACGTGTGCGCTCAGGGTGACATGGTCCACGGCTCAGCATCCCGTTCTTTTCCGATTCGCAACCATTTCTTCCTCTGCTGGGGAGAGCCGGTGGACGATCACACCTGTCTGCAACGGAACATAGACGCCCCGCCAATCTATACACTCTATAGGCGATACACTTCAACGCCTTCAGCTGAGAGGCGGTATAGATTATCGGTTTAAGCCTCGTAATGACGAACCAGGGAAGCACAACCTGAAGAATTGCAATAATGGACGTTTGGGGCCGGTCCCTCAGCTTCAGCTGAGGCAGCTCGTCAATCGGCTCGTCAGCGCGCTTTTACGTGCTCCAGGAAATGCAACATGTCGTTGGTGAATTGCGGTGGGTCCTGCAGAAACGAGAAATGGCTGACCCAGGGCTGGATCAGCAGACCTGCATTGGGGATGGCGTTCGCCATGAATTCGGTATTCTCGCGCTTGATCGCTTCGTCGTGATCTGCGTCGACGATCCAGACCGGCACGGTGATGCCGTGCAGTTGCTCGGCCGTGAAGTTAGGCTGGGTTTCCCACATCTTGCTAATCTGCGCGAAGAAGGATTTGTATTGGTCGGGCGTCGGTGACAAAGCCTCGTATTCCTTCTCGGCCCGCGCGATATAGGCGTTGAACACCAGGCTCTGGGCGATGTCGGCAAGCCCGCTCGGGTCGGAATTGGCGGCGAAGGCAAAGAGCTTTGCCAGCCGCTCGGGATGGTGAATGGCGATATCGAGACCGAGGATCGCCCCGTCGCTCCAGCCGAAGATCGCCGCCCGCGGCAATTTAAGGAAATCCATCAGAGCGAGAACGTCCGAAGCCATCAAATCATAGCCGTAAGGCCGGTCGTCGTGGGTACTGCGGCCGTGGCCGCGGCTGTCCATCACGACGACCCGATAACGACCGGTCAAGACCGGCACTTGGTGGCCCCAATAGTTCGAATTGGCGAGGCCGCCGTGCAGCAGGAGCACCGGCTCGCCACGGCCAAAACTCGCATACCAGATCCGGATGCCGTTGACCGGGGCATAGCCGCTCTGCGCCGGTTTCGGCAGGGTCGGCGTGGGCGGCAAGGTCTCCCACTGGGGTTCCGCACGCACTGGTTCAGTAGCCGCGCTTAGGCCAGTAAGGAGAAAAAACAGAAGGGCGAAACGTCGGATCAGCATGTCGAGGGTCAGTAGAGGAGGGCGGCCAGCACGGCGTCGAGCCGCTGGCGGCCGGCAGTGGTCGCGGCAAGGCGATCTCGGTCGAGGGTCAGGAACCCGCCCTCGATCAACGGCGCGAGATTGAGGCCGAACAGGGTCGCGATTCCCTGGCTGGCAGCCTTCTCCAGTTGCGTCCGCGACACTCCTTCGAGGAGGCGCAGTCCCATCATCAGCATTTCCTCGATGGCGGTCTCGCGGTCGATGGGCGTCGTCTCTTCGAGACCGGTGCCTGCCGTCTCGACTGCCGTGAGCCATCTCTCAGGTAGTCGATGCTGCCGGGTGGCGCATTTCGCGCCGCCGCGGGTTAGCCGGCCATGCGCGCCCGGACCGATCCCGACATAGTCCTGATAGCGCCAATAGGCGAGGTTGTGCCGGCATTCGGCGCCTGGCCGGGCGTGATTGGAGATCTCGTAAGCCGGCAGCCCGTGAGCGGCGAGGCGGTCCTGCGTCATCTCGAACAGTACGACCGCGATTTCCTCCTCGGGCAGCACGAGTTCGCCGAGCCGCACCGCGGTGGCGAAGGCGGTGCCGGACTCGATCGTCAGCTGGTAGAGCGAGAGGTGCTCGCCAGCGAGAGCCAGCGCTTCGTCGAGCTCGCGCTGCCAGGCCGCGATGCTCTGGCCCGGGCGGGCATAGATCAGATCGAACGAGAAGCGAGGAAAGATCTCGCGCGCATGCTCGATCGCGGCGATTGCCTCGTCACGGCCGTGGCGCCGGCCCAACAGGCGCAGCGCCGCTGGATCGAGCGCTTGCACTCCGAGCGACAGCCTGTTGACCCCGGCGGCCGCGAAAGCGCGAAAGCGGTCGGCTTCGGTGGAATTCGGGTTGGCTTCGAGGGTGACTTCGAGATCGGGTGCTACGGCCCAGTGCGAGCGCACCGCCTCGAGCAAAGCGGCGACGGTCCCGGGCGGCATCAAGGACGGCGTGCCGCCGCCGAAAAAGACCGAACCCACTTCACGTGCGGGTACGCGCCCCGCCTGGTAGTCGAGATCGGTGAGCAGCGCCCGGGTCCAGCGCCCGGCGTCCACGCTATCGCGGACATGGCTGTTGAAGTCGCAATAAGGACATTTCGACCGGCAGAAGGGCCAGTGGATGTAGACGGCGAGCGGTTCGGCTGCAAAACCCTCGCCCACCGTTCTCCGTTCGGCACCCTCTCTTGCAGTGCGGGAGAGGGGGGACCCAGCCCTGAGGGCTGGGTAGGTGAGGGGGTCAGCGGCCACGGAAACAGCGCTCGACGAGCTTCGCGAAAGCCCGCGCACGGTGGCTGATCTTGTGCTTTTCGGCGGGGTCCATCTCGCCGAAGGTCAGGGTACCGCCGAGCGGGACGAACATCGGGTCGTAGCCGAAGCCGTGATCACCCCGCGGCGGCCAAGTGAGCGTGCCTTGCACCTCGCCTCGGTACAGCTCGGTGTGGTGGTCGGGCCAGGCGAGGGCTAGAACGGCGACGAATATGGCACCGCGGTCCTTGTCACCGAGCTCGCGGTGAACCCGCTCCATCGCGATCCGGAAATCCTTGGCCAGACCGGCCCAGCGTGCTGAGTAAATCCCGGGAGAGCCGCCGAGTGCTGGGACGACAAGGCCGGAATCGTCGGCGAGCGCGGGTAGCCCGCTCACCTCGACTGCGGCCCTCGCCTTCAGCGCAGCATTCGCCTCGAAGGTGTCGCCGGTCTCCTCGGGCTCTGGAATACCGAGGGATGCCGCGGCGACGACTGCGACGTCGAAGGGCCCCAACAAAGCAGCGATCTCCTCGACCTTGCCTGAGTTGTGGCTCGCAATCACCAGCCGATCGCCGGCGAAATGTCGGGGCATCGGGTCAGTCGAGCCCGAGCGCCGTACGCTGGTGCCGGGTGAGCTCGCCGACGCCCATCCGCGCGAGCCGTAGCATCTCGGCGAAAAGCGCTTCGTCGAATGGGGCGCCTTCGGCGGTCGCCTGGATCTCGACGATCCCGCCCATGCCAGTGAGCACGAAATTCGCGTCGGTCATGGCTTGCGAATCCTCGGCATAATCGAGGTCGAGCACCGGGCGTTCGGCAACGATGCCGCAGGAGATTGCGGCGACGCTGTCGCGTAACGGCAAGGCAGTCAGCAGGCCGGCCGAAACCAGGCGTTGGAAGGCCTGGTGGAGCGCCACATAACTGCCGGTCACTGCAGCCGTACGGGTGCCGCCATCGGCTTGCAGCACGTCGCAGTCAATCTTGATCTGGCGCTCGCCGAGCCGGGTGAGATCGGTGACGGCGCGCAGACTGCGGCCGATCAGCCGCTGGATCTCCTGCGTGCGCCCGCTCTGCCGGCCGCGTGCCGCCTCGCGGTCGGTGCGGGTCAAGGTCGAACGCGGCAGCATCCCGTACTCTGCCGTGACCCATCCCTTGCCGGTATTGCGCAGGAACGGCGGAACGCGCTCTTCGACCGAGGCAGTGCACAGCACATGCGTGTCGCCGAATTTTGCGAGGCACGATCCTTCGGCAAATTTGGCGACGCCCGGCTCCAAGATGACCAGGCGCATTACATCCGGGGCGCGTCCCGAAGGTCGCATATTGTTCTCCGAGAGGGACTGCGTGTTATCGGCAAGGTGAGGAAAATTTCCTCGGCCCCGTAGCCCACCTGCCACGCGGCATTGATAATGTCATTCCGGGGCGGCCCAGGGGGCCGGGCCCGGAATCTATGAACACCGGCTTATTCAAAACTTTCACAGGCCCGTGTTCATAGGGTCCGGGTTCGCAGGCTGCGCCTGCGCCCCGGAATGACAATGGGTTACAAACGTCTCCCAGCCGTGCCGGCGCAGCGCACAGGCCGGACAATCGCCGCAGCCGTAACCCCAGGAATGGCGGTGCTGCCGGTCGCCCCGATAACAGCTGTGGGTTTCTTCGAGGATCAGCTCGACAAGAGCCTCCCCACCGAGCTCACGGGCAAGCGACCAGGTCGCGGCCTTATCACGCCACATCAGCGGCGTGTGGACGACAAAGCGGTGATCCATGCCCAGCGACAATGTCACCTGCAGCGCTTTCAGCGTGTCGTCGCGGCAATCCGGATAGCCGGAATAGTCGGTCTCGCACATGCCGCCGATCAGGTGCCGCGCACCCCGACGGTAGCCGATCGCGGCGGCAAAGGTGAAGAAGAGCAAATTGCGGCCAGGGACAAAGGTGTTTGGCAAGCCGCTTTGCTCGAACGCAATAGCGGTGTCGCGGGTCAGCGCAGTGTCGCTGACTTCCCCAAGGACATGGAGATCGACAATGTGATCCTCGCCGAGCTTGCCGCCCCAGTCCGGGAATTCGCGACGCAGCCGCTCGACGACCCCTGCTCGGCAATCGAGCTCGACCCGGTGGCGCTGAGCGTAATCGAAGCCGACCGTCTCGACCGCAGCAAAGTGCGCGAGCGCCCAGGCGAGGCAGGTCGTCGAATCCTGCCCCCCCGAAAAGAGGACCAGCGCCTTGTCGCCTATCTGATACGAGACATCGTTCACCCGACACGAGATAAAACTTTCGCGCGGCGCCATCAACGAAGTCGCTGGCGTCGGGCGGCAACCGCTGCCTCTCAGCGGCGGATCAGGGTGCCGAGGACACAGCCGACGGCGAAGGCGATCGCGAGGCTCGTCAGAGGATTGTGCTCCACTTGCTGCGAGACTGTGCTCACCGCTCTTTCGCCTTGATTGCGCAGCTCCGTCGCCATGTCACGGACGCGCCCTTGCGTGCCCTGTGCCCAATGCTCGCTGACCTGCGTCAAATCGCGCATCGCGGCGGCGGCTTGGTCGATTCTCGCCCGGAGCTTATCAATAGCGTCGGTCGCTTGGCGAAAGTTCAATGCGGTCCCGTTCCCTGCGCCGCCGTCCGAGCGATCCTCGCTTTGTTGCTTCTGCCCCAACATCGCTTTGTCCTCCTTATCACCATCGGTATAAACGCCCAGCACCGCGTTTTACTCCTCGACGGTGTCGGAGATGCTTTCATGAACGCCAATCCGTATCTCGTCCTCGGCGTGAGACCCTTCATCAATTGCTGCAGCGTGCGGACGATGCACGGCGGCAGCCTGATGCTGCCGCAGGTGCGCGACGCAATGGCCGAGGCGTCGCGCCATTTCGTCAATCTCGACGAGCTGATGGAGGCGGCGGGACAGCGCCTCGCCGAGCTGACCGGGGCGGAATGGGGCATCGTCACTTGCGGCAGTGCCGCCGCGGTGGCGCTGGGGACGGCGGCGTGCGTCGCCGGCAACGATCCGGTCAAGATGCTGCGCCTGCCTTTTACCGAGGGGATGGTCAACCACGTCGTCATTCCCAAGACCCAGCGCTTCGCCTACGACCAGGCGGTGCGGATGATCGGCTGCCACCTCGTCGAGATCGAGACGCGCGACGATCTTGACAGGGCGCTCGCTGAGCCGGTGGCGATGGTCGTGCTGCTCGGCAAGCAGGAGCACATAGGGCCGCTCCGGCTCGAGGAGATCGCGGCGGTCGTCAAGCCGCTCGGCATCCCGATCATGGTCGACGCCGCTTCCGAGCATCTCGAGCGGCCGAGCCCGTGGCTCGTGCGCGGGGCCGACCTCGTGGTCTACAGCGGCGGCAAGTTCCTGCGCGGCCCGCAGACCAGCGGGCTGCTGCTCGGCTCGAAGCCCTTGGTGCAGGCAGCCTGGTCCAATGCCTCGCCGCACCAGGCGCTAGGCCGGCCGATGAAGGTGTCGAAGGAGGACATCATCGGCGTGTTGACCGCGATCGAACACTGGTTCGAGGAGCGCGATCACGCGGGCGAGCGGCAGAAATGGCATGACGATCTGCAGGTCATCGCTGAGCGAATCGGCGCGCTGCACGGTGCCGGCGGCGAAATCATCGAACCGAGCGGTGTCGACCGGGTTCCGCGGCTGCGTGTCTATTGGGACCGCTGGCAATACCCGCTTGAAGGATTGGCGCTGCGCGAGCGTGTGCTCGATGGCGAGCCGCGCATCATGCTTGATGACAACTCGGCGGCGGAAAACTCGATCGAGATCGACCCGTTCCAATTGCAGCCAAGCGAAGCCGCGCAGGTCGGCGATGCGATCGCGGCGGTGCTGCGTGAAGCTAGTGGCGACGTGCCTGCGAAGGCGCGCCCGCCCGCAACGGAAATCGCCGGCAATTGGGAGTTGCGCATTGAATTCCTGCAAGGCTCGCGCATTCATTGGCTCAACATCGAGCAGCGAGGGCCTGAGCTCGCCGGCCATCAGCGCTCAGCCCATTTCGAGGGGCCAGTCAGCGGTTGGCTGAGTGGTGACGCGATCCAGCTCTCGTTCACCTCGCGCTTTGAAGGGAGCACGATCTGCTATTTCCTCGATGGCGAGGTGCGCGACGGAGGAATGAGTGGCTCGGCGGTGTTGGGCGCGGCCAGCGATGAACACCACGGCATCCTCAATCGCAGCCAATTTGGCGCCGGCCGCTGGCGGGCGAGCCGGGTAGGGTAGACGCGCCGTAGTGTCCCGGTTGTGCCTATGCCGCAACCGGCTGCTGCGTTTGCGGAACGAGTTCGCGCACCAGCCGGGTCAGCTCGTCCGGGTCGAAGCCATCCTTCATCAAGATCTCGTCAATCCCGGAATTGAGGCGCGCGCGATCCTCGGCGCTGAGATCGCGCGCGGTGATCACGATCACCGGAATGCGAGGCCCCGGCCGCTCGCGCAATGCTGCGAATTCAAATCCGTCCATTTCCGGCATCATCAGATCGAGGAGGATCAGGTCAGGCGGCTCGCTATCGAGCAACCCGAGCGCCAGGCGGCCGTTTTCCGCCTCGCTGACCACCCATTGCTGCGGCTCTAGCCAGGCCCGGATGCGTTGGCGTTGTGTTTCGTTGTCCTCCACCACCAGGATCCGGGCCGGACGAGTTCGGACCTGGTAGTGCTGAACCAACTCGATCAACCGATCCCCGTCGATCGGCTTGCTGAGATATCCAGCCGCTCCGAGAGCCATGCCACGACGCTGCTCATCGACGATCGAGGCAATGACAACCGGTATATCGGACAAGCTCGGATCCCCGCGAAGCGCAGCGAGAACCGTCCAGCCGTCGATCTCAGGCATCAGGATATCGAGGACTATCGCGAGCGGGCGTACCTTCTTCGCTTGGTTTAATCCTTCGGCACCCCCGGCCGCGGTGACTACGGCAAAACCTGCCTGGCGCAGATGGGATTCGACGAGCTCGCGCGCCGTCGCATCGTCGTCGATGACGAGGATATGATCGTGCGGCGGCGCAACGGCGGACAATTGTGTCTCGGACGATTGTGTGTGGGCGACCGCATCGGACTGGCCGACAGGCAAGCGGACCGTAAACGTCGATCCTTTGCCGAATTCGCTGTTTACAGTGACATCGCCACCCATTATTCGACACAGCCGCCGTGTGATGGCGAGCCCAAGGCCCGTCCCGCCGTACTGGCGTGCGGTGGTGGTCTCGGCTTGCGAGAATTCCGTGAACACCCTTCCCAATTGCTCGCTCGTCATCCCGATTCCGGTGTCGACGACGCGAAATTCGATCCAATCGCGACCCGCGGCGGCGATTCGCTCGACATAGAGCGACACATCTCCGGCTTTGGTAAATTTGCAGGCATTGCTCAGCAGGTTGAGAAGGATCTGCCGCAGCCGCATCTCATCCGTAATGATCGTCGGGAGATTGCGCGAGTATTCAACGGAGAGACGATTTTCGTTCCGCTCGGCGAGAGAGCGAGCGATCCCGGCAATCTCCTCGATGAGTTGCGGCAACACGATTTTTTCCGGGGTCAGGTCGAGCTTTCCTGCTTCGATTCGCGACAGGTCGAGGATTTGGTTGATCAAACCGAGAAGGTGCGCGCCTGCGCGGTTCACGCGGCGCAAGGGATCGAGGGCCTTCTCGGTGCCGAACCGCTCAGGGTGATCGATCATCAATTCGGTCAAGCCGATGATCGCGTTCAGCGGCGTGCGGAGCTCATGGCTCATATTCGCAAGGAATTCGGATTTATGTTGGCTCGCCACAGCTAACTGACGGCCTTGCTCCTCAATCGCCTGAAACAGCCGGGCATTCTGGATTGCCAGGACCGACTGCCGCGCGAAGTTCTGGATGAGATCCGTCGTCTCGCGTGGGAAACTGCCGGCCACTTTCCGGCCGACCGCTAGGGCACCGATAATATTGTCTTCGCGAAGTAGAGGCACGGCCAGGAGGCTGCGGAACCCCGCGCGCAGCATCATCTCGCGCAGCGGATGGTTCCGGGCGCTCCCAATATCGGCGATTTCGACAATCTGGCGCTCAGCTGCCGCAAGGCCGACAGTCGCTTCGCCCAGCGCCACCGGATGGGCGACAATCTGTCGTACGATCTCTTGATCGACTTGATACGAAGTCTCCAGTTTGAGGATTTGTCGCTCGGCGTCATAGGCGTAGAATGTCGCACCATCCGCCTTTGCGAGCCGCACCGCATGTGCTGCGATCGTACGCAGCACTGTCTGCAGGTCGAGCGTCGAGCTGACCGCTTGCCCGATCTCACCGAGCGCCTGTAACTGGTTGACCGCCTCGCGAAGCTCGTGCGTGCGCTCTTCGACCTTGCGTTCGAGGCCGCTATAAGAGTCCTGAAGTTGGCCGGCCATGCAGTTGAACTGATTGGCGAGAGCCTCGAGTTCGTCCCCGGTGCGAATCTCTATGCGGCTGGCCAGGTTGCCGCTGCCAATGCGGGCCGCGCCGGACTGCAGAATATGAATTGGCACGACCATGTGCCGGGCCAAGAATAGACTCGCCGCGATCGCCACGCCTAAACCGGTCAGCAACAGCACGCCGGTAAGTGCGGTGGAGGCGTAGATCGCCGCGAACGCTTCGCTGCGCGGAGACTGAACAAAGACGAGCCAGCCGAGTGACTCAACAACAGCATAGGCCGAAAGCACATGACGTCTATCGAGATCGCGGGACATCGCCACGCCGCGTTGCTGCTGGCTCGACATTGCTCGCGCAGCGAGCGCATCCTTTACTTGCGCCAGCACTGTCATGTCGGTCTTGCGCAGCACCAGTGCGGTGTCCGGATGAGCGATGAGTAGGCCCTGGCCGTCAACGACATAGGAATAGCCGGCCTTGCCGGCCTTGATACTGGCCACGACATCCCAGACAAATTTGAGGTTTACGTCGGCGATTGTTACTCCCGGATCACCTCCGACGCCGGCCACCGCGACCGTCATGAACGGCTCCGACTGCTTGCGGAAGTAGACCGGGCCGAAATAGACGTTGTGTGCCTTCACCTGTTTGTAGGCGGAAGTGTCGGAAAGATCGGCTCGGCTCCCGACCACATCGATCGACAGCTTGGAGAGACGGAGCTGCTCATGTCCCGTCCCGTCAACGTAGGCGACCTCGGTTATCGCTGGCACCTGCCGCAATAGGCTGACAAGTCGAGCTGTCGCTGCTCAATTCCGGCTGCGCCGGGCAACAGCGCAAGCTGCATCGTCCAGGCAATCTGGGACCGTTACTGTCTGACGAATTCACCGATGGCCCAGGCTGCGGCAATCGCCTTTTCTTGCTGGATCGCAAGCTGCGAGCGCTTGCTTTCCTCGTAGGAGAAGTAGATTTGGAGCCCTCCGCTGACGAGGAGCG
>Ga0306924_10007973_pt1 | contig 10657 bp, 8 predicted proteins | sample sta12Can44000111_FD_203756 | JGI IMG/M metagenome (GOLD analysis project Ga0306924, IMG submission 203756) | Lab enrichment of tropical soil microbial communities from Luquillo Experimental Forest, Puerto Rico - statanox.12C.anox.44.000.111 (v2)... | ecosystem: Environmental > Terrestrial > Soil...
ACGTCGATCGCGGTGCACCCGCCGATGGCAGCCAGCAGCAGCTCGGTGGGGGTGAACTCGGTACCGCGGCCGGTGCCGAACGTGAGCTGGCCGCCGCGGGTGTTGGTCACCGTGAACACGCCGGGGGCGACCCGCTCGACGGTCACGGTGCGGTGCACAGAATCATCGGCCATGCCCCCACTCTGCCAGGCACCAGCGGAAGTTAGCTCGCCGGCACTGGCCGTCATCGCCGAGGCGCTGACGGCCACCGACACCGACCGCGCGGCCCGCCTCAGCGCGGACGCCGAACGGCTCGCCCTGTCGATCCCCGGCGCGAGTTCGCGAGCGCCCGCACTGGCGGCCGTTGCCCGGGCGCTGTCCGCCATCAATCCCCGCCGCGCCGCCCGCCTCATCTCCGACGCCGAGCACCTCGCCCAGTCCCTCTCTGGTGCTGCGCAAAAGGCTTCGGCGCTGGCCGCGGTCGCGGCAGGCCTGGCCCCGGCCGACGCCGATCGCGCCCAGCGCCTGGCGCAGTCGATCCTCGTGCCAAACCAAAGGGCGTCGGCGCTGGCAGCCGTCGCCAGGTCAGTCGCGATGACCGATCCTGGCCGCGCAACCCGGTAGGCAATCTCAAGGCAAGCCCAGGCCCCGGGACCGGGACTGCGGTGCGGGAACGCCGGCGAATTGCACCCGTGCCGGCGCGCCGCGCCACGGAGGCCTGCGGCCGTTACCGAGTTGTGACATTGTCTTCTCTTGACACTTGCCATACGCAAGCGGAACGTCGTCCTTGCCGTGGTGAGGATCTGCTAACGCCGCCGGGGGCGTACGGCGAGGGTCCCTCGCCCGGCGTTCCATCGGACCTTGGGGGTGCGTCACTAGTCCGCGAGATTTAGCCAAACCACTGATCGTGCATGTTAGCTTTCGTGTTCCTCGCGGTCGGTCACGGAAATTAGCAGCTCTGAAACTGTCGGCCTGCTGGGCATATGCCGAGCACAACTATAGGGGGAGCACTTGCGTTGAACGCGGTATGTAACAAACCGGCTGGTCGGCGGAAGTGCCGGGCAGCTGCCGTGGTCGCCGTCGGCTTCGCTTTGGTCGCGACCGGGTGCGCGCGGTCGCCTGGACTGGGCCAGGACTTCTTTACCAATGTGGGACATCGTGCGTATCTGGCGCCGTTTCATCCGGCAAACTTCCATCACCCCACGGTGATCACCAACCCGTACTATCCGCTGGTAGCGGGGGCCACCTGGCGGTGGAAGGGCGAGTACCGGAACCTGCCTTACACGCAGGAGGACCTGGTGATGAACTACACCCGGCGGATCGACGGCGTGGTCACCCGGCCGGTGCTGGACCAGGACCTCGTAAAGGGCCAGATAATCGCGGGATCCCTCGACTACTACGCCCAGGATGATCAGGGCAACGTGTGGTATCTCGGGGAGGCCACGGTCCATTACGTCGATGGGAAGCTGACCGATCACGCCGACTCGTGGATCGCGGGCAAGGCGGGCGCCCTGCCGGGCATTTTCATGCCGGCCCACCCCGCACTGGGGAAGCCGCGATACCAGCAGGAGTACGCCCCTAACGTGGCGGCTGACGTGGAGCACGTCGTCAGCACTTCGAAGTCGGTGTGTGAGCCGCTGCGCTGCTACGCCCACGTGGTGCAGGCAGACGAGACCACCGTGCTCAGCCCCGGGGTGCTGTCCGCCAAGTACTACGCACCGGGCGTGGGCCTGATCGGTGAGGACACCCTGTCCGGTGACCCGTACTCGTATGGGCTGACCTCGTTCAACTGGCCTGGAGCCTCGGTACAAGGGGGAAACTCGTGACGGAGAAGGCGGAACGGCCGCGCGATGCGGCTCCGGCGGGCGGTCCGGCGCCAGTCCCGGTGCCTGGTTTCGGCACTGATGCGCTGGACGGCGATGGGCGAGGCCCCGGTACCGCTGCCGGAGCGCCCTCCCCCGTGGTCCGATTGGCCGGCGTCTCGTGCCGGCGCGGGCGCCGGGAGGCCATGCACCGCGTCGACCTGGAAGTCCAGCCGGCCCGGGTCACCGGGGTGCTGGGCCCCAACGGCGCGGGGAAGAGCACGCTGCTCGGTGTGGTGGCCGGGCTGTACCGCCCGTTCGAGGGAACCGCCTGGGTGCTCGGGGAGCACCTGCCCGCCCGGGGCGCCGGGCTGCGGCGCCGCATCGGGGTGGTCCTGCAGGAGACGGCGCTCTATGAGGAACTGACCGTCACCGAGAACCTGCGGCTCACCGCGGCGCTGTACTCGCTTACCCGGCCCGCCCAGCGCATCACCGAGGTGCTCGAGCTGATCGACCTGGCCGACCGGGCAGGTGACCTGGTGGCCAGCCTGTCCGGCGGGATGCGCCGCCGGGTGACCCTGGCCCGGGCGCTGCTGCATCAGCCGGAGTTGCTGATCATCGACGAGCCGACGCTCGGTATCGACGCCGAGGCGCGGCACGCCATCTGGGAACACATCCGGCTGCTGCGGGCTCGTGGCACCACCGTCATGGTGGCATCGAACTACCTCGACGAGGTGCAGGCGCTCTGCGACACCGCAGCTGTCCTGCACGAGGGCCGGCTGGTCGCGAACGAGGCCCCGGAAGCCCTGGTGGCCCTGGCGGGCCATTGCCTCGACCTGGACTGCCCGGCGGATTCCGCCATGCAGATCACCGACCTGGTCTTGAGCTTTCCCGGGGTGAGCCGCACGGAGGCATCCTCCAGCGGGCTCACCGTGTTCCTGCGCGGGGACGCCGACCCCGACGACATCGTCCGGGAGGTGCTGCAGCGGGCGCACATCAGCGGTTTCCGGGTGCGGGCCGCGGACCTGGCTGAGGTGTTCCGGGCGCTGGATCCGACGGAGCAAAGGACAACGGCGGGATGAAGCCGACGCTGACCGCCCTGGGCGGCGGGTTCCGCGCCGAGATCCAGTCTCTTCGGCGGTCCCGGCTGCTCATCGTGCTCACCATCGCCGAGGCGGTGACGTTCCTGATGCTGGTGAGCATCTTCGGCCTTATCGGCAACCATGTCCCGACCGCGGTCGTCAATCGCGATGGCGGAAAACTGGCGGATCAATGGGTCCAGGAGATGTCGGCCACCTACCACACCTATGGGGTGCGGTACATGGATGCCCGCTCCGCCGAGCAGGCGCTGGCCCAAGGTGACGTGGCGGCGATTCTCTGGATCCCGGCCGGCTTCTCACAGCACATGGCCCATCACACGATGATCCGGATTCACTTCGTGGTGGACAACGTCAACGCCGACCTCACCAACGAGGTCGAACTGGGGATTCCGCCGGCGGCGAGGGCCTTCGCCGTGACGAACCACTTCCCCGGGATACGGGTCCTCACCGCCGAGAAGGATCTCGTGCGGCACGAGGTCGGCTTCATCCCGTATCTGGTGGTCAGCGCGCTGGCGCTGGCCGCGTTCGTGGTGGCGGGGACCCTGGCCGCCAGCGCGGTGGCCCGGGAGTTCGAGGCGCGCACCCTGGCCTACATCAAGCTGTCGCCGATGCATCCGTTGGTCCCCCTCGCCGGGCGCCTGCTCGCCACCGGGGCGGTGTCGGCCGCCGCGGTCGGCGTTGCCGCCGTCCTGGTCATTGCCGGTTACGGGGTAACACCCGACCACCCGGCGGCCCTGGCCGCCGGGCTGCTGCTGTGCGTGGTCATCTTCTCCTGCATCGGCGCCGGTATCGGCACACTGGTGCGGCGCACCCTGCCGCTGTCAGCGCTGATCTTCGGGCTGGCCCTGGCCTTTTACCTGGACAGCGGCTCCCTGGAGCCGGCCCGCTTCTACGGCAACAACCTCTGGGTCGTCGCGCACACTTCGCCGGTGTACTACGCGGTCGGGATCCTCCAGTACGCCGTCCACGGTCTCCAGGTCACCCCGGAGACCATCGGTGTCAACTTCGCCGCACTGATCGGCTGGGCGCTGCTGGCCGCCGGGGCTGCGTGGCTCGGGTTGCGCCGGGCGGTGGTCACATGATCACGCGGGCGGCCCGGGCGCTGCGGCAAACCTGGACGCTTGCGGCACACGACGTTGGGCAGTGGCGGCGGGCCCCATGGGCCATCGCCGCGGCCCTCATTCCGCCGCTGGCGCTGGCGCTGCTGGCGTACGTGCTGACCTTCAACCTGGGCCACCAGCCCATCGCCCTGGTGCAAGAAGGTCACGGCCGCTACTCCGACCACATAGCGGGCATATTCCAGGCCCAGGCGGGCGACCTGTACTCGCTGACCGTCACCGACCGGGCCAGCGCCATGCGCCTGCTGAACAGCCAGCAGGTGGCGGCCGTGGTCGTGATACCGCCGAACTTCGACGCCGCCGTCACGCGCTGCCCGGCACTCAAGCCAACCCAGATCATTCGCGACTACACCTATGCCCAGTCGGGATGCCCGGCCGCCCAGCTGCAGGTGACGCTCAACAACGCCAACCACAGCTTCGCCGGCGAGATCCGCCGCGCACTGGCCGAGACGGTGGCGTTCTTCGACGCCCCCGACGTCGTCACGCCGGTCTCGGAGACCCAGCTCGACATGAGCGACCTCAACCCGTACCGGGTCAACGTGATGACGGCCCTGACGCGCGCCAACACGGTCGACTACATCCACTACGCCGTGATCCCGTGCCTCGTGCTGCTCATCTTGAGCGTCGGGGTGATGGGCACCGCCCTGTTGTGCGCGCGGGATATCGAGCGCGGCACCGCCCGGCATCTCGCGCTGGCGCCGGTCTCCCCCGTGGTGCTCATCGCAGGCCGCCTGCTCGGCGGGGTGCTGGTGTCGCTCGTGGTCATCGTGCCCACCCTGGCCGTCGCCGCCTTGACCGGGATGATCGCACCGCCGGCCGGCCACTGGCCGGCCCTCGCGCTGGTCTTCCTGGCCACCGCGGTGTGCGCCGCCGGGCTGGGTGCCGTGCTCGGCGCCACCCTGCGCGGAGCCCGGGCCGTATCCATGGCGGCGGCGGTCATCTGCACCTACCTGTTCTTCCTCGGCGGCGGATTCACCACGATCCAGTTCCTGCCGGGCTGGCTGCGCCACGTTTCGGCGTTCGTGCCCACCCGCTACGCCATCGACGGACTCCGCCAGGGCCTGTTCTATCCCGGCCTGTACGGCTTTGGGGCGGACATGCGGGTGCTGCTCGGCACCGCGGTTGTCGCCGTCGTCGTCGGCGGCGCTGTGGTGCGCAGGGCCTGGAGCCGCTGACCGAAGCCGCCGGCATCGCGGCAGTGGCACATGTTTGCCGTCGGCCGCTGCCTCAGGAGGGCAGCGTGAAGGCCTGGGCCGCCGGGGCGTGCCCGGGCCGCTTGCCGGTGAAGATCCACGTCAGCCGGCTGAAAATTCCTGGCCCGCATGATGGGGCCACGGCCTGGCCTGCCAGTTCGGTCTGCCGCCAGCCGCTTCCCCGTGCTGCGGCGGCATTTCGGCGGGCTGCCGTCCCGCTCATAATGGACTCACGGGCAGCCGCCGGGTGACCGCTCGCGGCCACCGGCTGCGGCACTCGCCAGCGGAGGTGACCGTGGCCATGCCGAGCGCGGCCGGTGAGGAGGCCTGACCTGCCCCATGGAGGACATCGGCGGCTTCCTCGCCGCGCATCCGCCCTTCGACGGGGTGGGCGCCGATGAGCTGGCGCGCGTCGCGGCCGTGACCGAGATCGAGACGTTTCCCGGGGGAAGGACGATCTTCTCGGAAGGCGCCGGGCCCGTCGAATACCTCCGGATGGTCCGCGCCGGCTCGGTGGAGATCCTCCATGACGGGCAAGTGCTGGACCTGCTCGGCCCCGGCGAACTCTTTGGCCACGCCTCGATGCTGTCCGGCCTGCCCACCGGCTTCGAGGCGCGCGCCGCCGAGGACACGCTCTGCTATCGCATTCCCGCTGGCGCCATCAGCTCGCTGCTGGCCCGCCCGGACTGCCTCCGGTTCATTGCCCGCTCCATCGTCACCGGCCGCGCCGCCGCCGGGCCGGAGCGCGCGCCGCCGGTCGACCCGGTGCAGCGCCGCGTCGCGAGCCTGATCCGCACCCCGCCGCTGCTTTGCTCGGCCGGCGAGCCGATCCGCGAGGCGGCGAAGCGGATGACCGCCGAGGGAGCGAGCGCCGTGCTGGTGCAGGCCGGCGAGGCGCTCGGCATCGTAACCGATCGCGACCTGCGCTCACGCGTCGTCGCCGCAGGCGCCAGCTCGGACGCGCCACTGGCCACCATCATGACGGCGCCCGCCTACGCCGTTCGCGGTGACGTGCTCGGCGGCGATGTCTTGCTGGACATGCTCGAGCGCGGCATCCATCACGTTCCGGTCCTGTCCGCGGCCGGCGAGGTCCTGGGCGTCGTGGACGATGACGACCTGATCGCGGTCGAGGCGCGCAAGCCGTTCCTGCTGCGCCGCGCCATAGGCCACGCGAGCAGCACCGCGGACCTGGCGTCCGCGGCGACGGGGCTGGGCCCCATGATTGTCGCGCTCCACGATGCACGCGTCGCAGCCGAGCAGGTCGCGGCCATTCGTTCGGTAGTGCTGGACGCCCTCACCCGCCGGCTTATCGAGCTTGCCGTCGGGGCCGCGGGGGATCCGCCCGCGTCTTTCACCTGGTTCGCGCTCGGCAGCCTGGCCCGGCGGGAGGCCGTGCCGTCCTCCGACGTCGACAGCGCGCTCGCCTGGGCGGGCGAGGGCGCGGGCCCGGGGGTGGCTGCTTATGTGGCGCAGGTGGCCGGAGCGGTGGATGACGGCCTCAAGGCGTGCGGGGTGCAGCCAGACGCGCACGGCACCAGCCCGTCCAACCCGCTGTTCGCGCGGTCGCTGGCGTCTTGGCGTGCCTCCGCGCAGGACCTCAGCGAGAACCCCACGCGGGAGAAGGCGCTCATCCTCGTCTCGATCCTCACCGACAGCCGCCCGCTGTGGGCAGGCGGCCCGGACGGCGGCCCCTCGATCACCGACACGCTGTGGCAGGCACGCAGCCATCCCGACCTGCTGCGGCTGCTCGCCCGGTTTGCGTTGCAGTTCCGCCCGCCCACCGGGTTCCTGCGGGACTTCGTCGTGGAGCACTCGGGGGAACGCCGGGGCCAGCTCGACATCAAGCACGGCGGGCTGACCCCGATCGTCGACCTCGCGCGGTGGGCCGGGATGGCCGCGGGCGTCCCGAGCGGCTCGACCGTGGAACGGCTGCGCGCGGCAGAGGCGGCCGGGACGCTGGACGGCCCGGACGCGCGCACGCTGCTGGAGGCGTTCGGCTTCATCTTCTCGCTGCGGCTCGATCACCAGGTGGAGCAATTGCAGCGCGGCGAGGTGCCCGACGACTTCATCGACCCCAAGACGCTGAATCCGCTGTCACGGTCCTACCTCAAGGAGGCCTTCCGGGCCGTGGCCTCGGTACAGACCGGGCTGGCGACCGAGCTGTCGCTGGGCGTCCGGGGCTGAGATTATGTCACTGGAGGTGCCATGAGCGCTGCACAGAGCGATTTCGTCATCGTCGGCGGCGGCTCCGCAGGCAGTGCGCTCGCGAACCGGCTCAGCGCCGACCCGGCCAACCGGGTCCTGGTACTCGAAGCCGGCCGGCCGGACTACCCGTTCGATGTCTTCATCCACATGCCCGCCGCGCTGACCTATCCCATCGGGAGCAGGTTCTACGACTGGAAGTATGAGTCGGAGCCGGAGCCGTTCATGGGCGGGCGGCAGGTCTATCACGCCCGCGGGAAGGTGCTCGGCGGCTCGAGCAGCATCAACGGGATGATCTTCCAGCGGGGCAACCCGCTGGACTACCAGCGCTGGGCGGCGGACCCGGGCATGGCGGACTGGGACTACGCGCGCTGCCTGCCGTACTTCAAGAAGATGGAGAACTGCCTGGCCGGCGGCGGGAAGTGGCGCGGCCACGAGGGGCCGCTCGTGCTCGAGCGCGGGCCCGCGACGAGCCCGCTGTTCCAGGCCTTTTTCGAGGCGGTGCAGCAGGCCGGCTACTCGCTCACCGATGACGTCAACGGCTACCGGCAGGAGGGCTTCGCGCCGTTCGACCGCAACGTGCACCGGGGCAGGCGGCTGTCCGCCGCCCGGGCGTACCTGCATCCGGTCATGAACCGGCCGAACCTGCACGTGGAGTGCCGGGCGTTCGTGACCAGGATCCTGTTCGAGGGCTCCCGCGCGACCGGCGTGGAGTACCGGACCGCCCGGGGGGACACCAGAAGGGCGCTCGGCGGCGAGGTGATTCTGTGCGGCGGCGCGATCAACTCACCGCAGCTGCTCCAGCTCTCCGGGGTGGGCAACGCGGAGGAGCTATCCGGGCACGGCATCAACGTGGTCGCGGACCTGCCTGGCGTCGGCGAGAACTTGCAGGACCACCTCGAGGTGTATATCCAGTACGGCTGCAAGCTGCCGGTGTCCCTCCAGCCTGCGCTGAAATGGCAAAACCGCCCGTGGATCGGCGCCAACTGGCTGTTCTTCCGTAACGGCCCCGGCGCTACCAACCATTTCGAGGGCGGTGGCTTCGCCCGGAGCAACGAGGACGTGGCATACCCCAACCTGATGTTCCACTTCCTGCCCATCGCGATTCGTTACGACGGCTCCGTCCCGGCGGGCGGCCACGGCTACCAGGTGCACATCGGCCCGATGTACTCCGACGCGCGCGGCTCGGTGAAGATCAAGTCCACCGATCCGGCGGTCCACCCGGCGCTGCGGTTCAACTACCTGTCCACCGACCAGGACCGCCGGGAGTGGGTCGAGGCCATTCATGTGGCTCGGAACATCCTGAACCAGCCGGCTTTCGACGAATACAACGACGGCGAGCTGTCACCCGGGAGCAGCGCCGAGACCGATCAGCAGATCCTCGACTGGGTCGCCAAGGACGCGGAGACCGCGCTGCACCCCTCATGCACCTGCAAGATGGGCACCACCGCCGACTCGGTGGTCGACCCCGCGAGCATGAGGGTGCATGGTGTCGAGGGACTGCGGGTCGTGGACGCCTCCGCGATGCCCTACATCACCAACGGCAATATCTACGCGCCCGTGATGATGCTGGCCGAGAAGGCAGCCGACCTGATTCTCGGGAACACTCCCCTGCAGCCCGAACCGCTCGAGTTCTACCGACACCACAAAGGGACCGAAGTCTCCGCGGATCAGCGCGCCTGAGGGCCGTTCTGATCCGGGGTGATCTGGGCGGATGGCCGGGCCCGGCCATCCGCCCGGTCGTGCCGGGTGATCCTATGGCCGGATGTTGTTCGCGAGGCGGGCGATGCAGTTGGCGACTGCGCTGGCCCTAGCCGACGTGCTGACCCGCCCGGCCGTGGTCTACGCCCGCGGCCGCCGCCTGGCCGCCGCGCGGCAGCCATCCCGGCGCCCGCCCCGGCCGGCGCCGGTGCCTGACCCGCAGCCACACCTGACTCGCATCCCGGCCCGCCGGCCCCAGACCGTGCCCGTTGGGCATGACCTGGCAGCGGCGGGCCGTCGCCTTATGGCACCGCGCCGCAAGTACCCACGTCGCCGGCGAGATGCTGATCCTTGCCTGACAGCGTCAGCGGCCAGCGGGCGGCGCCGGGCCCGGTAGCGTACCGGGATGGCATCTACCGACAAGATCGAGGCGTTCCTCGCCGAGCCGCGTAATGTCGTGCTAGCGGGGATACGCCGCGACGGGCGCCCGCATCTGAGCCCCAACTGGTTCTACTGGGACGGCCAGCGCTTCTATGTGTCAACGACCCGGGCCCGGGTGAAGTACGCGATCTTCCGCCGGGACGGGCGGGCGCAGTTGCTTGTTGACGATCCCGTCGGCTTCCGTGCCGTGCTTGTCCCGGCCACCGTCGAGATCCGTGAGGATATCGCCGCTGAGTTGCCCCGATTCCGCGCCATCCGGGAAAAGCATGGACTGGCCGTACCGGACGACGATGAGCATCTTCGGGCACTGCTGGCCGACGGGCGGGTCCTGCTGGCCATTACGCCTGACAGGCCGCTTTCAAGCTGGACGTGCTGGGGCCTGGACTAACTGCCCAGCGCCGATGGTTACCGGGCCGGGCGCATGAGAAAGGTTTCGCCGGAGTCCGCCGGGCCCATCAGCGCGATGCCAGCACCAGCAGCCGCGGCGCCCATCAGCGGGATCGCGGAGCCGGCGCGGCCGAGCCCATCAGCGGGATGGCGGAGCCGGGATCCTCGGAGCCCATCAGCGCGACGGCGGCACCGGGCGCGGCCGAGCCCATCAGCGGGATGGCGGAGCCGGGGTCCGCCGGGCCCATCAGCGCGATGGCGGCCGGGGCGGTGTATTGCGTGACGGCCGGGACCTGGTCGGTGACGGCCGGGTGAGCCGGGAGTTGCTGGATCGTAGTCATTGCCTGTGCCTCTTTCGCTTGGATTTGTGGCCCGTGCGGTTCCAGCAACTCCATGGGCCACCCCCTGCTCTCCATCAAGCATTCTGGCCCCGGCCCGCAGCAAGCACCACCGCCCGCGACGGCACAGCCGGTTCGCCACATCTGAAGGCAGACCAGGATGGCGGCAGGAACGACCTTGAGATCGGGCCTCTGCGGGCCGGGCCAGACTCGGCCTGTCTGGCTCAGAAGCGGTCCAGCCGCCAGATCCGCGGGGCGATTGCCGCATTCAGCTGAACGACGAAGATGAACCCAATGCTCAGATAGGTGCTGACCACCGACAGCAGAGCGCCGAACGCGTACAGCACCTGGTAGGTGATGATCCGCCGCTCGGCCACGGCGGTCATCTCGGCGGTG
>Ga0306924_10007974_pt1 | contig 10657 bp, 8 predicted proteins | sample sta12Can44000111_FD_203756 | JGI IMG/M metagenome (GOLD analysis project Ga0306924, IMG submission 203756) | Lab enrichment of tropical soil microbial communities from Luquillo Experimental Forest, Puerto Rico - statanox.12C.anox.44.000.111 (v2)... | ecosystem: Environmental > Terrestrial > Soil...
GGCTCTTCGCATGAAGGCGGTTTTCGTGCCTTCGGGCTCGACCAGGCGTCAGCTGAAGTGATCGACATTGCTGTCCGCGCCGCGCGACCGATCGGCGACGGGTTCTATGGCGTCGACCTCAAACAGACCGATGACGGCATCGTCGTCATGGAGGTCAACGACAATCCAAGCCTCGAACACGGCATCGAAGACTCCGTCGGCAAGGACGAAATCTGGATGCGGCTGCTGCGCTGGTTCGTCGAGCGCTTCGAGCAATAGCGGCCGACCGTTGTCCCACCCTCCGGAGTGCGCCCAGGCCGGCTATGGCGTAGCTGCCTTTACTTCCGCCGTGCGCGTCACCTTATCGAGCGGCCAGCGGGCGCGTGGCGCGGTATCGAGCGGATCCGTCAAGCCGAGCACGAGGCGTTCGGCACCCGCCCAAGCGATCATTGCCGCATTGTCCGTGCATAGCGCCGGCGGCGGCGCGACGAGTTCGGTGCCGATCTCGAAGGCGACGCGACGCAACACCTTGCGGATCGCTTGATTGGCGGCCGCGCCACCGGCGCAAACCAGCGCGGTCGGATTGCCGATGCGAACGCGGAATAGGCGCAACCCGCTGCGTAGCCGATCTTTGACCACATCGCTCACCGCTTGTTGGAAGGATGCGCAAAGATCGGCGACATCGTCATCGCTCAACGGCGCGATTTTTTCCGCTTCGAGGCGCAGCGCCGTCTTCAGCCCCGATAGGGAGAAATCGGCATCGCGTCGTCCCATCATCGGCCGCGGCAAGGCGAAGCGGTGAGGATCGCCGCGGGCGGCTTCTTTCTCCACCAGGGGGCCGCCGGGATAGCCGAGGCCCAGCAATTTCGCCGTTTTGTCGAAAGCCTCGCCGATGGCGTCATCAACGGTGCCGCCGAGCTGCAAGTAGTCGCCGACGCCACGCACGCCGAGAATTTGGGTGTGCCCCCCGGAAGCGAGGAATAGGCAATAAGGAAACGGGGTTGCGTCGGTAAGCCGGGCGGTCAGCCCGTGCGCTTCGAGGTGATTGACCGCTAGTAGGGGCTTGCCGTGCGCGAGCGCAATCGCCTTTGCGGTCGTCAACCCGACGATAACGCCTCCGATCAGGCCGGGGCCGGCAGCCGCGGCAACGCCATCGAGCGCCTCGAAGGACGTTTGCGCGTCGGCCATCGCCTTGGCGACGATGCGATCGAGCGTCTCGACGTGGGCGCGGGCGGCAATCTCCGGAACCACGCCGCCAAATTTTGCGTGCTCGCCGATCTGCGAAAGCACGACATTCGACAGGATGCGGCCGCGCCCGTCCTCGCCGCGAGTGACGACCGCGGCGGCCGTTTCATCGCAGGTCGTCTCGATGCCGAGGATAATCATCGGTGTATTATAGCCTCGAGATGACCCAATCCTCGACCCCCACCCTGCGCATCGGTTCGCGCGGATCCCCGCTGGCGCTGGTGCAGGCCCGCGAAGTGCAAACCCGGCTGGCCAGAGCCTGCGGATTCGCTCCGGCCGAAATCGAAATCAAGATCATCCGTACGACGGGCGACGCGATCCAGGATCGGCCGCTGGCGCAGGCCGGCGGCAAGGGCCTGTTCACCAAGGAAATCGAGGAGGCATTGCTGGCCGGCACGATCGATATTGCCGTGCATTCCTCGAAGGATATGCCGACCGTTTTGCCGCCCGGCCTCGTGCTCTCGGCATTTCTGCCGCGCGAGGACCCGCGCGACGCGCTTGTGAGCCGCAACGGTAAGACCTTGCGCGATTTGCCCGCTCGTGCGGTCGCCCGCACAGCGTCGTTGCGGCGGCAAGCCCTGCTCAAGCGGCTGCGTTCCGATCTGAACATCGTGACGTTGCGCGGCAATGTCGAAACGCGACTGCGTAAGGTGGAAGCCGGCGAGGTGGACGCCACAGTGCTGGCCGTCGCCGGCCTGAAACGGCTCGGACTTGCCGCCGCGGCGACGGCCATCTTCGACGTCGAGGAATTTCCGCCCGCGGTGGGCCAAGGCGCAATCGCCATCCAGACGCGCGCCAATGACGAAAAAACCCGCGAACTCGTTTCCTCCATCGGCGAAGCGGACACCGCCACCGCACTCGCGGCCGAACGTGCGTTCCTTGCCATGCTCGACGGTTCGTGCCGCACGCCGATCGCGGGCCACGCGCAGGTTGACGCGGAAACGATTCGCTTTCGCGGCATGATTGCGAAAATCGACGGCAGCGAAGCATGGGACGTTTCGCGCGAGGGGCCCCGGGTCGACGCGGAAAAACTCGGCGCCGATGCGGGCCGGGAACTCAAGGCGCGCGCCGGCGCCGGATTCTTCGGCGGAGAATAAGCCGTGCGGATACTCGTGACCCGACCGCAACCCGGCAGCATGAAAACCGCCGTCGCGTTGAAGGAACGCGGTCATGAGCCAATCACCGCGCCGCTGTTCCAAATGGAAATTCTGTCGAAAGTCGATCCCGACGCCGGACCGTGGACGGCGATCTTGCTCACCAGCGGCAACGCGATATGGGGCATCGCCAACCTGGCGTGGCGCGACGGGTGGCGCGCTATGCCGGTTTTCGCGGTCGGCGAGCGAACCGCAAAAGCGGCGCGCGATGAGGGATTCACCGAGGTCACGTACGCTAGCGGCAATGTCAACGACCTTGTAGATCTCATCGCCGCGCGCCTGAAGCCGCCCGCGCGGCTTCTTTACCTTGCCGGCCAGGAACGCTCCGGCGATCTCGCCGGCGCATTGCGGGCGAGAAATTTCATCGTGGATGTGGTCGTGGTTTATCGGATGATAGTGGCCCGCACGCTCCCGGAGCCAGCCGCTGCGGCGATAAGAGACGGCGTTGACGGCGTATTGCATTTCTCCCTCCACAGCGCCGAAGCGTTTGTGAGAGCGGCGGGCAATGCCGGCCTGCTTGCAGCCGCCCTGGCGAAGCCCGTCCATTATTGCCTTTCCGACCAGGTGGCGGAGCCGCTGAGACGGGCTGGCGCTGCGAAACTCCGCATTGCTGCGCGGCCGGACGAGGATGCCTTGCTTGCGCTTTGCGATTAGGCGCACCCTGTCGCATTATCGGACATGTTGCCGCCGCCTCGCCCCCGTACTATGCCCTGGCCTAAATGAGCCGGCTTTGAGGACAGCATGACGAGCGAGTCTCACAACAAAGCAGGCCGACGGCCGCCGACCATCGAATTGAGGGCGACGGAAGTCGGAAACTCCGCGCCAAGCCCGCCATCGGGCGGCACCGAGGCGGCAGGAGACGGTGTCGCGGCCCATCGATCGCCCGGCGCAAGCGAACCGCCGCGCGAAACTGCCGCTCAATCCAATGCAGCAGAATCCAGCGCGCCAGGACCAAATGTGGCGGATGCAGGTGTGCGGGAGCCGCCGCTGACGGGGCAGTCCAGCCGACATTTCACGTCACATGCCGCGAGCGCCCTCTTGGGAGCGGTCGCGACGGCCGCCATCGTCGGCGGCGTTTGGCTCGCCGGCTTTATTCCCTCGCGCAACGCCGCGGCGCCCGCCGGCGCAATGTCGGAGACTTCGCCTCCGACGCATTCGCCTGCGGACGCCGATGTCGCGGCTCGGCTCGACAAAATCGAGCGCGCGATCCTGGGGCAGCGGCCCGAGCCGGCGATCGCAAATCGCGTTGCGGCCGTGGAAGCGCAAACGAAATCGCTCGGCAATAGTGTCGCCGCGCTCGGCGGCCGTGTCGATGAAATCGCGTCGGCGAGCAAAAGCGCCGTGAAGCAAGCGGATGCCGCTCACGCCGCGGCCGAGGCGGCGACAAGCGCAAGCCAAGCGACCAATCAAACCATGAGCCAAAACAGCGCGCAGCGCGGCAGCATCGAAGCGCTGGCGGACCGGGTCGTGACGCTGGAAAACGCGGTGAAAACGTTCACCGCGGCGGCGACCGAATCGGCGCCGGAAATCGACGATCGGCCAGCGCGGCTCTCCTTGGCAGCCGAGGCGCTTCGCGCCGCGGTCGAACGTGGCGCGGCCTATAAAGCCGAGCTTGCGGCCGTGCAGGTGCTTGGTGTGGATCGCACGGCGACCGCGCTGCTCGAACCGTTCGCAGGCAAAGGCGTTCCGAGCGCGGGCGCGCTGTCGCGCGAACTCGCAGGCCTAACGACGGCATTGCAGGATGCCGCCGAGCCTGCCGCAACGGACGCGACTTTCCTGGAGCGGCTCAAGGCCAACGCGCAAAAGCTCGTTCGCATCACGCCGGCCGGTGCGCCACCCGGCAACGATCCTGCGGACATCATCGCTCGGATCAAATTCGATGCAGCGCACGGCGACATTGACGCCGCGGTTGCCGATATAAATCAGCTGCCCGACCGGGCAAAGTCACTCGCCGCCAATTGGATCAAAAAAGCCGAGTCTCGCGGCGCGGCCATGGCGGCGAGCCGACAGATCGCCGCCGACGCGCTCGCGGCGCTGAGCAAACCGTCCGAACAATGATCCGCGTCATCCTTTATCTGATCCTCGTCGGCGCACTCGCCTATGGCGTCGCATTTTTTGCCGATCGGCCGGGCGATATCGTCGTGACTTGGCAAGGCCTGCGCATCGAAACTTCGCTTTTGGTCTTGGGCTTGGCCCTGGTTGCGGCATTTTTCGCGCTGACATTGATCCTGAGCCTTATTCGCGCGGTTGCGCGTTCGCCTCTTGCGCTTTCTCGTCTTCTTCGCAATCGCCGCGGCTGGCGCGCCTATGAAGCGATTTCCAATGGGCTGATCGCCGTCGGCGCAGGCGACATCGCCGCGGCGCGCAAATTCACTGCGGAGGTCGGCCGGCTCGCGCCGGGAGAACCGCTTGCCCTTCTCTTGAGCGCGCAATCCGCGCAACTCGCCGGCGACCGCGAAGCGGCCGAACACGCGTTCCGCGCCATGGCGGGACGTCCCGACACCAAGGCGCTCGGTTTGCACGGTCTGTTTATCGAGGCGCGGCGCCGCAGCGACGCTGCAAGCGCGCGCGCTTATGCCGAGGAAGCGGCGCGGACCGCGCCTTCGCTCGGCTGGGCGGGCACGGCGGTGCTTGAAGCGCGATGCCGCGACGGCGACTGGGCGGGCGCTCTTAGTCTGCTCGAGCGGAATATGCGCATGCTCGACAAGGCGCGGTACCGGCGGCAGCGGGCCGTGCTGCTCACGGCGAGGGCGCTGGCGGTCGAAGACAGCGATCGCGATGCTGCCAAAGAATTTGCGATCGAAGCGGACAAGCTTGCACCGAATCTGATCCCAGCCGCCGCTTTGGCCGGCCGGCTCCTCGCCGAAAGCGGCAAGCTCCGCAAGGCAAGCCGTGTGATCGACAGCGCCTGGCGCGCCAACCCCCACCCCGAATTGGCCCAGACCTATGCCGAACTGCGCTCCGGAGAGTCCGCGCGCGAGCGCCTAAAACGGATCGAGGGCCTCGCCAGCAGAGCGCCCGGCCACATGGAAGGCGCGCTGGCAGTGGCGCGCGCCGCACTCGATGCGCAGGAATTTGGCAAGGCGCGGACGGAGCTCGATCCATATCTCCACAGGCCGACCAAGCGGGTCTGCCTCTTGATGGCGAGTCTCGAACGGGGCGAGCGAAACGACGAAGGCCGGGCGCGCGAGTGGACGGCACGCGCCGTCAATGCCGCGCCTGATCCGCAATGGACGGCCGACGGCTACGTGTCGGATCGGTGGCACCCGATCTCGCCGGTGAGCGGACGGATCGATGCGTTCGAGTGGCGGATACCGCTTGCCGGGATGATCGCCGCACCGATCATCGAACCGGAATCCCCCAAATCAATCAGCACTGCGCCGGCCGGCAGAACATCTATCGAAAGCGCGGCAATCCGGAACGCGGCAATCGAAGACGCACCGCCATCGCCGCCGAACGCCAATGCTGCCGCCGGCGCACCACCCATGCGGCGGCGCCGCGGGCCCCTGCCGATCAAACCGGAGCCGGTCATCCCGCTTGTTCACGCGCCGGACGATCCGGGACCCGATGCGAGCGAGAGCGACGGCGCCGCCGCGCGGCAAGACAACGGCGGGTGGAGCAAGATCTTCGAATAGGGCGCTTTCGATCCAGGCTGATATTTTGACCTGGCGGGTTCCTGCCGCGGTTCTTCCTACGGTGCTTGCCCGAGTGCTTGCCATCGACCGCCCGGCATGCATGATCTGATATGCATTATAGTGCGTGAGGCTCCGCCAGCCGTGGCTGTCGCCAAAAAAGCCAAAGGGCATCGGAAAGCGGCCCAACGGGAAACCCCGCCTGACGCGCAAAACAACGGCCGCGCTGCGGCCGCGTTGCTTGCCGGCATTGGCCGCGAGGTGCGCCGCAATCGCGCCAAGCGCGGCATGACGCGCCGGCAATTGGCGCAGGCCTCGCACACTTCGGAACGGTACTTGGCGCAGATCGAAAGCGGCACCGGCAATCCATCTGTGACCGTTTTGCGCGCGATCGCCAAAGCGATCGATCTGCCGGCCTCCGCGCTTCTGGGAGAGCCGAGCGCACGCACTGCGGCGCACGCCGCCCTTGTCGATCTCATCGCACAACTGCCGGAAAGGGAGCTGCCCGAACTGACGGAGCTCATCGAATCGCGCGTGGCGCGTTCGGATCGCGCCGAAAGGGCCCGGCGCATTGCGCTGATCGGTTTGCGTGGCGCCGGCAAATCCACGCTTGGCCGAATGCTCGCCCGGCATCTTGCATGGCCCTTTATCGAACTCGACCGGCTGATCGAAGAGGATTACGGAGCGAGCATTCCCGACATGATCGAAATGGCCGGCACGGCGACTTTCCGCCGCCTCGAGCGTGCGGCGCTCGAGCGTGTGATTGCCGGACATGAAGCCGCCGTCATCACGACGGCCGGAGGCATCGTTTCCGATCCCGAAAGCTACGCATTGCTGCTGCGGCGCAGCCACACCATTTGGGTCAAGGCGCGGCCCGAAGATCATATGAGCCGGGTAATGGCCCAAGGCGACTTTCGTCCGATGGCGCAGAATCGCGAGGCAATGGGCGATCTCGTCGCGATCCTCGATGCACGCGGCGCCGACTATGCCCGCGCCGAAGCGGAACTCGACACCTCGGCGGACGCGCTGGAGCGCAGCTTTGCCAAGCTCGTGCGCATCGTCACCAATCTGCTCGGATCGCCTGCAACATCTGCTCGTTTACAGAGGAAAAGGGAACGGGAAAAGCCGTGATGCTGCCCGACAAAGGCTTTCTCGACCTGCCGCCCATGCGGCTTGAATACCGTATGATCGGCCCGCGCCCCGATGTGGCGCCGACGATTGTCATGCTGCACGAGGGTCTTGGCAGCGTCGACCTGTGGGGACAATTTCCGGACCAGATCGCAGCGGCGACCGGCTTGGGCGTCTTCGCTTATTCGCGCGCCGGCTACGGCCAATCGACCGGCACGAGCCTGCCGCGCGCGACGTCGTTCATGGTCGAGGAAGCTTGCGAGGTGCTGCCGCGCATCCTCGAAGCGATCGGCTTCCGGCGCGGCTTCCTTTTGGGCCACAGCGATGGCGCATCGATCGCGACGATTTACGCCGGCAGCGTCGAGGACCATCGCGTGCGCGGCCTTGTTCTTATCGCGCCGCATTTCTTCGCCGAGGAAATGGGCCTGGCCGAGATCAGGCGCGCCGGCAAGTCGTTCACCTCGGGCGCCTTGCGGGAAAAGCTCAAACCCTGGCACGTCGACGTCGATTGCGCGTTCCGCAGCTGGAACGAACCCTGGATGCATCCCGATTTTCAAAAATGGGACATCACCGAAGTGCTCGGCTATATCCGCGTCCCGGTTCTGATCGTGCAGGGAGAAAACGATCAATACGGCACACTCAAGCAAATCGAGGTGGCGCAACAAGAGTGCTTCTGTCCGGTTGAAGCGTTCATAATCCCCGGGATTCGTCACATCCCTTACCGCGAAGCCCCGGACATCACGCTCCAGGCAGTGTCCGACTTTATCGATCGGCTGCTGCGCGACCACCAGGAGGGAAAGTTACGTTCCCAATCGGGGATTGCTGCGACATGAGTTATAATGCATATCAGGGCGCAGTCTTACTTGCTGTTATGCATTATAATACAGGACGCGAAGTAAGGCGGCCGAGGGCACCGCGACCGGAGCGCTCATGAGCGACGCCAAACACGCCATTGCAGAGCCACCGGCGGAGAACCGCATGCGGATCGATTTTCAGACCGAACCTGCCCGCTACCGCCATTGGAAGCTCAAGGTCGACGGTGAAATCGCGACACTCCTGATGGATGTCGACGAGAAATCGGCGTTATTCGAGGGCTATGACCTGAAGCTGAATTCCTACGACCTTGGGGTCGATATCGAGCTCGCCGATGCCATCGAGCGGCTGCGGTTCGAGCATCCGCAGGTGCGGGTTCTCGTGCTGCGTTCGGCGAAACCGCGGGTTTTTTCCGCCGGCGCCAATATTCGCATGCTCGCTGGCGCGAGCCACGCCCACAAGGTGAACTTCTGCAAATTCACCAACGAGACCCGCAACGGCATCGAAGACCTCAGCGAGAATTCTGGACTGAAATCGATCTGCGCCATTAACGGCACGGCCGCCGGCGGCGGCTATGAGCTGGCGCTTGCCACCGACTACATCATACTGGTGGACGACGGCACGGCGGCGGTGTCACTGCCGGAATTGCCGCTGTTGGCGGCTCTGCCGGGAACCGGCGGTCTCACCCGTGTTTCCGACAAGCGCAAGGTTCGCCGCGATCATGCGGATGCGTTCTGCACCACGGAAGAAGGCGTCAAAGGCAAACGCGCGGTCGAATGGCGGCTGGTTGACGACGTCGTGCCGGGATCGAAATTCGACCGGGCGATCGAGGCACGCGCACGCCAATTCGCCTCACAATCGCGCCGCGCCGCTTCGGGCCCCGGAATCAAGCTTACTCCGCTGCGGCGGACGTTCAACGACGATAGCGTCGAATACGGCACGTTTGCCGTGGAATTTCAGCGCAGCGAGCGGATTGCAACCATCGCTGTGCGGGGCCCAAGCGCGCCGCCGCCCGCGGCTGCGCAAGCCATGGCCGCTCTCGGCGCCGATTTTTGGCCGCTGCAGCTTGCCCGCGAACTCGACGATGCGATCTTGCACATTCGGCTCAACGAGCTCGATGTCGCCGCGATTGTTTTCAAATCGTCGGGCGAGGCCGACCGGGTGCTCGCTTACGATCATTTCCTCGATACCAACAAAAACCATTGGCTGGCGCGCGAAATTCGGCTGTTGTGGAAGCGCGTCCTCAAGCGCATCGATCTCACCTCGCGCTCGCTTGTGACCTTGATCGAGCCGGGCTCGTGCTTTGCCGGCACGCTTGCCGAATTACTCCTCGCCAGCGACCGTTCCTATATGCTGATCGGACGGCGTGACGGCGACAACAAACCGCCCGCCGCGATCGCGCTCGCCGACGCTAATTTCGGCCCCTACCCGATGTCGAATGGATTGACGCGGCTTGCCAGCCGTTTCCTGGCGAATCCGGCCCATCTCGAAGCCGTCTCCGCGCAGCGCGGCAAGGCCTTCGAAGCAGAAACCGCGCAACGGCTCGGCCTTGTCACTTTCGCGCTCGACGACATCGACTGGGATGACGAAGTGCGCGTCTTTCTCGAGGAACGCGCAAGCTTCTCGCCCGATGCTCTCACCGGCCTCGAAGCCAATCTGCGTTTCGCCGGCCCGGAGACGATGGAATCGAAAATCTTCGCGCGGCTGACCGCGTGGCAGAACTGGATTTTTCAACGCCCGAACGCGATCGGCGAGGAGGGCGCGCTCAAGCGCTACGGCACCGGCCATAAACCGGTCTTCGATACACGCCGTGTATGAGAGAGGAGCCAGCCATGACGATCGATAACGTCGATTACACGACCAAGATCCCGAACAACGTCAACCTCTCCGAAGACCGCCAGGTGCTGCGCGCGCTGGAAAGCTGGCATCCCGGCTATATTGACTGGTGGATGGATATGGGACCGGAAGGGTTCCAGCAGTCGCTCGTCTATTTGCGCACCGCGGTGTCGGTCGATCCGAAAGGCTGGGCCAAATTCGACTACGTGCGAATGCCCGATTACCGCTGGGGCATTCTGCTGGCGCCGAAGGAAGAAGGCCGCGAAATTCCATCCGGCCGTCATTACGGCGAGCCCGCCTGGCAAGATGTGCCGGGCGAATATCGCGCCATGCTGCGGCGTCTGATCGTTATCCAAGGCGATACCGAGCCCGCTTCGGTCGAGCAGCAGCGCCATCTCGGCAAGACCGCGCCTTCGCTTTACGACATGCGCAACGTATTTCAGGTCAATGTCGAAGAAGGCCGGCATCTATGGGCGATGGTCTATCTCCTGCAGAAATATTTCGGCCGCGACGGCCGCGAAGAGGCGGCGGAATTATTGCGGCGCCGTTCCGGCGACGCCGACAAGCCGCGCATGCTTGGCGCTTTCAACGAAGCGACGCCCGATTGGCTCTCGTTCCACATGTTCACCTTCTTCACCGACCGTGACGGCAAGATGCAGCTCGAAAGCCTGGCACAGTCCGGCTTCGATCCGCTGTCGCGGACCTGCCGTTTCATGTTGACCGAAGAGGCGCATCACATGTTCGTTGGCGAGACCGGGGTCGGCCGCACGATCCAACGCACTTGCGAGGCGATGAAAGCAGCCGGCATCGAAGATCCTGCCGCGATCGACAAGGTGCGCGCGCTTGGCGTCATCGACCTGCCGACGATCC
>Ga0306924_10007976_pt1 | contig 10654 bp, 9 predicted proteins | sample sta12Can44000111_FD_203756 | JGI IMG/M metagenome (GOLD analysis project Ga0306924, IMG submission 203756) | Lab enrichment of tropical soil microbial communities from Luquillo Experimental Forest, Puerto Rico - statanox.12C.anox.44.000.111 (v2)... | ecosystem: Environmental > Terrestrial > Soil...
TGATCGCGGCGAGGTGACGAATACTCTCCTCGGTATATGCCCGGCACAATGACTGCTGGTATTGCTTTGCGTGCCAATGCTTTACCGGGTGGGCCTGTTGGCGCCTAAGCGTATCCAGCGCCATCGATCTCGATGAACCTGTTGCGCCTTGCGATTGCCGCCGTGCGGCGGCGCTCGTTTCGGGTGATTGCTCTATCCTGTCGTGACAGCCGACTGACCATTCAGCCCTGCTGGCTTGTTCGTTCACGTTCACCTCTCTTGCCATCCTGCACCCGCTGCGGACGGGTTCCCCAGTTCCCCCGACCCGAACATTCCGAACATTCCGAACATTTGTTCGCTATGTTCGGAGCCCACGACCGAACGAACAGAACAGAACACTAAGGAGTGTTCTGTTCGTTCGCGTGGGTGTTCGGGTTGTCCTGTTCGACCGGCCAGAGGTGGTCGGTGCCACCTATCTCACGGGAGCAGATCAGCTCCTTTTCGCGAGCCGACTTCAGAGCCCGTGTAAAGGCCATTCGTTTCGCGTCAGTATCGCCGGGATAAGACTTTATGAACTCGTCACGGACGGCAGATGCCGGCGCGGTTCGCAGTTCCGGCCCATCGTTCCCGTACGGCCGGTTTGTCTTTCCGTGTTCCACGACAGCGACAGTCAATGCCGTGCGGAACATCCGCAGCGTTTTCGGCCAGCGATCTTTCTTGCTCGTGGAAGCTGGTCCAGTGGCCTGCTCAGCCTTCCAGTCGATGATGCAGGTGGTATCGCCGTTTCCGAGGTCTACAGTTTTCAAGTCGAACGGCGTTTCGGCTCCCGTCTTGCCGCCTCGGAGCTTGCGCAGCGCCATGCGGGTGTTGCTGATGGTGCCGTTGACATCTCGATCGGCGAGCAATGCCAGGACGACATCCGCCGCACCTTCCTTTGCCGAGGTGCCACGGGTGCCGGTTTCAACAGCTTTGCCGAAATGATCCACCGCTAAGACGAACGCGCCGGTCGCCCGGCTAAGTTCGTTAAGCCGGTTCATGATGAACTGGCCCTCTGCGGAATCGTTTCCATCTTTGAAATTGGCAGCCGCGCTAAGCGTATCGATGATTATCAGGGCCAGCGGCAGATCGAATTGCTCTTTGAGATGTTGGCCTGCGCCCTTTGCGCCTTCGAGCAGTCGATTGAAGCTGTGGCCGTCTTTGAGGTCCGGCGCCTCTTCGATCCATGCGAACGGAAGAGCCTCCAGATCAACCGGAAAGGGTGCGCCGGCTGCAGTATTGGCAAGGGCGGGTCGCAGCTTATGCTCGACCAGTCCCTGCAACCGGATCGGGATTTCGGTTGCCCCTTCTGCCGCCACAAAGAGAACGCCGCCACGGCGCACGACCTGGCGGCCGGCAAAGGCCGTACCGCTCATAACCGAGGCTCCGAGGTCGATCATGCAGAAGGTCTTGGCCGCGCCCCATTGCCCGGAAGCCAGTCCTTTGCCCGTTTCGGGAATAAGGTCTTGGATGAGCCAGGTGCGGAGTTCGCGGCCATACTGCTTGCCATGCCAGAATAGCTCGATGACCGATGGCGGTTGTTCGGTCTCGGCAATGACAGCCTCGGCCGTTGCCAGCTTAGACTCGGCCCGCCAACCGAGGGTGGCTGGATCAACGCCGCAACGGTCGCACAGCCACAGCGCGGCCTCAGTCGCGTCGCGCTTGCCTCCGTACTTGATGACGATGTCGATGGGCGTCCGCTTGCCGAGTCTCGGATCGCCCATGTCGGCGACCCCGAAATCGACGATGCCGCTGGGGGCGATCGAGAGGTCTTCCTCGAGATCCCGGCCGAGGTCGCGCGACGAGATGCGGTAGGCACCAGTGCCCCGTTGGAAACGCGCGTGGGGGAAAATGTCGGTTACCCACGACCCGAGCATGTCGAAAGCAAGGCTGTTGACCTTGCGCCAGAACTCGTCCGGCGCAAACAGACGACCGCTTTGGCGCTTGGCGTTGCTGAAGTTGAGAGGAACCACGGCTGCAGGTGCGGCTTGCGGCTCTGGCTGCAACACCATCTCGTAAAGCCAGTCCGGCGCCGTCGCAAAGCTGAAGAAAACGAGCGGCTCAACGACGCAATATTCGCCAGCGACATTCTTTCCGCCGTCGCCAACGCTGATGGATGGCGCCACGATGACGTAACCGCCTTCGCCACGTACATCGATATTCTGGCCCTTCAACGCGCCAGGACTATCGGTGACGGGTCGTTGAGGGTCCCAAGCGAACAGGATGTGTCGACCGCCGCGTGGCGTGACTTCTTTGTGCGTTGGCGGCACTTTGCCGTGCTTCTCCACCAGCTCAGCCCACAAGACACGTCCGTCGGGCTCGCCGTCTTTCTTCGGCGGGTCGGGGTCGATTGCCCAGACACCTGAACGCGAACCCATCGGCACGCCGATCATGGCGCGTGGATATTCGGTCCACCATTGCCGGATCGTCTCGGGGTCGGTCGTGGCAGAGTTATGCCCGCCCTTGATGTACGGCGTCTTGTTGGTCGGACGGCAGGGAAACACCGGCCAGCCGCGTCGCGCGTAGTCGAGCGCGAACTCGACCATGGGCGATCCCAGCGCAACGGAGAGCTTTTCAGCCGCTGTCATGCCGATCATGGCTTCACCTCCACGCAAACGGGGCGGGCCAGCTTGGCAACGGCGCCGACACCTTGATCGATGGAGTCGGCCATGCGATATTTCAGCTTGCTGATGACTTGCAAAGACCCGGCCCTGCCAACCTGCCCGTTGGTGGGGCTTCGCATTTCTGGATCAGGCGGATGCATGTCGCACCCCCAATCCCGGCGGTACACGCCGTGAACATATTCCCCGGATTTTCCCCGAGTCGCAGCGTTGTGTTGCCGAGACGTTCTGCTTCGAGACGTCTCCAACCGTCTTGGCCGCTCTAGCCAAATCCCTTGATCTATTGGGTTTTTGCGTTTTCGCGCGGACCCGAAAAAGTTGCGGCCAGGCTCTGGGGGAAGCCTGGCCGCACGCGATCCGGTCTGGGACGGGGAGGGGTGGGGATGTGACCGGGTCGCGTAACTCCAATTTCTGATCAGTGGTCCTTGGCGCTGGCGGTCGCAACCGCCGGCCGGCTGTCGCCAAGCGAGACCCACACATTCGGATCGCCCTGCGACTGACGCTTGACGAAGCGATATCCGGTCTCGGTCCAGGCCACGATGTTTTCGTTCTGGTTGTCGAGAATGAACTCGCCCTTGTCGCTCTTGACCGTCAGCACCGCGTGGCCTTCGCCTTTCTTGTCGCGCACCACCGTGATCAACAGCGCCTCGCGCGGCCAGCCGGCGTCGATCAGGAGCTTGCGTTTTAGCAGCACATAGTCCTCGCAATCGCCGTAGCCGTCGGTCGGCAGCGACCACTTCTCGATCACGCCCCAATGATCCATGTCGGTCATCGGCTGGATGGTCTCGTTGACCCAGCGGTTGATCTTGACGAGATCCCGCCAGGCCGTCTGCGACATCACGATGTCGCGCGGCTGCGTCGGGCCGCCCGAGCATTCGTCCGGTTGTTCCGAGCAGAATTCGATCCAACCGATCGGCGCGCGCGTGGTGTCGCCGAGGCTCGCATAAAGCAACCGGTCGTCGCCGGCTGAAGCCTGCGTACACATCCCGAGCATGATGGCGACAACCGCCAATCCACTCTGTCCCTTGAGCTTGAACATTTGGCCCCCTTTTTTGTTGGGACCAGGTCTCGCACAAAGGTTTTGCGCCGCCGCTAAGTGCAACAGGTCGATTTGAGTCGAATGAAAATCAAAATCGAAGACAGCTCGATTATTGTTCGACTAAAATTTGAAACGACGGCAATTGAGTAAAATTCTATCGATTAAGGCCTCGCACGCCGTCATTGCGAGACATCCCCGGGAAATGACAGGGTGCGTTAACCAAGCGGGGCGGGCCAGCTCGTGGCGCGTGTCGGCCGCCGCGGAGGGTGCGGGCTACAAAACTTGCTCGATATGGGGGAAATCGACGGTCCCGCTCTTTACCGCGCGGTAACGTTCTCTTCGAGAGACTCGGCCACCTGTGGATGGACGAACTCGATCGCAAAGCCCTCTTCAAGGTTGCGCACCACGCGCGCCTGCACCCTGCCGAGCATGACCAGCGATTTGATCGGCGGGCGGTTTTCGGCGGCGATCGCCGCGCCGGACAGGGACAGGTCGATGACCCGGCAGGTCATCTTGGTGCCCTCCTCGAGGGTCAGCATCGCGATCGGGTTGCGCGGCACGATCCGGTCGTGGCGGCGGTCCTCGGGCAGGTTGAGGATGTCGCGGTTGGCGAGCCAGGTAAGCTGGGCGGCGAGCTTGTCGCGTTTGCGGGCGGTTGCACCGATCGTCATGGCAAAGCCGTTGTCGATGATGCGCGTAATGCGGCCCTCGACCCGCCCGATATGGTCGAGATAGGCGATCACGCGGTCGCCGACATTGCCGATCCCAGGTGCCAGCAGCGCCAGCCCGCCCGGCGACATATTGATGATCTGGCAGGGGAATTCGCGCCGGTCCGGCAGCATGTAACGGCCGAGCAGATGCACCTTGACGCGCTGAAAGCGCCGGCGCTCCTCGGCGGCCGGAAGTAAGGATTTTTTGTTCGGCAACGCCATCAAGCCACCCGACAACCGCCCCTTCGGGACCAAGCGACCCTACGACCGACAGGGTTAATGGCACGTTAGCGTCGGCTGCGCACGAGGGCTGTCTGCGGACAGCGCCTGTGCGCTGTGGTTGAACAGCCACAACAGGAGCGGGCACGCCAGGACCACGGCTGCGCCGAAGTCGAAGGCCGCGGCGGCGCTGCCGGTCCATTTGGCGGCTGCGCCCGCCACGATCGGGCCGACCGTCATGGCGGCATAATAGAGCGTGTAGAAAATGCCCATGCCGAGTGCGCGCGTTGCGGGCTCCAGCACACGGGCCGGCAGGCTCATCATGGGACCTGCCGGCTGGCCCGAGATCAGCCCGAGCGCGACCACCAGGGGGATCACGACGCCGCTATGCGCGAGCAACAGCATCAGCAGCGCGAACAACAGCGAGCCCGCGACCAACACGAATTGCGGCCGCTTCAACCGGTCGGCGACGAATCCGCCGAGGGGTACGGAAAACACTGCGAGCCACAGCACGATTGATATCACGGAGCCCGACTGCGCAATGGTATAGCCGCGTTCGACCAGCATGGTCGGCCCAAAAGAGAAGATCATCGCAAAGCCGAGATTGAACAGGCCCCAGATCAGCCCGGCCACGATCACCGCCATCATGACCCGAACCGACAACCGCGCCGACGAGGCGACGCCGGCAATCGCGTGTTCCGGCGCCCGGTAAAATGCCGCCATCACCGCGCCGACCGCGATCAGCGCGGCGACAAAAAGGTGCACCGCCGCCAGGCCGTAGGCCGTGCCGATCAGGGGTAGCGACAGCAACGACAATGCGACACCGGCCGGCCAGGAATTGACGAAGATCGCCATCGCGGTTGCCATCTCCTTTCCGGCGAACCAGTCGGTGATCATCTTGGTCAGTTGCACGTTCAACAGCACGCCGCCGGCGCCGGCAACAAGCCGTCCTGCGATCTGCAAGCTCCAAAGCTCTGTAAGCGCCATCGCAAGGCTGCCGACGAGCATCATGACCAGCGCGATCAGTGCCGTGCGCTTGTCGCCGAATTTTTGTCCGATTGCGCCGCCGGGTAGCGACAGCACAACGCCCGGCGCGAAATAAAGTCCGATCAGGAGCCCGATATCGGCAAGACTGACGCCGAATTTGCCGGACAACAGCGGCGCGACCGCTGCGACGCTTTGAAACTGAAACGCCATGGTGAGGCGAACGAGGAACAGCACGGCGAGAACGCCCCAGCGATTGCGCAACGCTTCGCTCCCCGTTGATGGCCTCGCCCGCAAGCGTGAGGCGGTAGTCTGGGCCTGTCAACGGCGGCCGATCGGCGCAGTTGGCTTCATCGCCCGCTTCACTTAAGGTCGCCCGGCCCAGAAAAAATCAACAAGTCGAACGGCCCGGGAGGACAATCTCATGCAACAGATCCGCGTCTGCACCCACGACGGCCCGGGCGCAAAGCCCGTGATCCGCAGCGTGCCATGGCCGAAGGTCGGCAGGAAAGCGGCGCTGATCAAGATCGGCGCTTGCGGCGTCTGCGGCACCGATTTGCACATTCTCAAGGGCCATTGGCCAAAACCGCTGCCCTGGCCGTTCACCCTCGGCCACGAACTTGGCGGTGTCATCGTCGAATGCGGACCCGAGTTCACCGAAGACTTCATGAGCAAAACGCTCACGGTTGGCTCGAAGGTCATGATCCCGCCGTTGATGCCGTGCGGTCGCTGCTATTACTGCATCCACTATCCCGAGAGCGCCAACAAATGCCTGACGCCGGTCTATTACGGCCGCTATCTCGGCTTCGACAAGGCGCCGCATCTGTGGGGCGGCTGGGCTGAATATGTCTATGTGGATCTCGAGATGCTGCCGGGCACCAAGATCTACAAATTGCCCGACGACATGTCGCTGCGGCTTGGTGCATTGTCGGAGCCGCTGACCTCATGTATCCGCGCCTTCAATCGCGCCACGCGCGCGGGCGGCTTTCATTGGGGCGACACGGTCGTGATCCAGGGCTCGGGCCCGATCGGAATCCTGGCGGTCGCGGCGGCACAGGAGATGGGCGCCGGCCGGGTGATCTGCGTCGGCGCGCCGGAAGAGCCGCGCCTGAAACTGGCGCGCAAATTCGGCGCGGAGGCGACCGTCGACATCGGGCAGCTCAAGACACCGGCGGATCGCATCAAGGCCGTGCGCGACATCGTCGGCGGTTTCGGCGCCGATCTGGTGATGGACTGCTCGGGCCATCCCAGCGCGGGACCGGAGGGCATCGAGATGCTGCGCGACGGCGGCACCTATGTCGAGATGGGCCAGTTCACCGATGCCGGCGCGATCGAGACGTCCTGGCATCGCATCTGCACGAAGGATCTCAATCTGCTCGGCTCCTGGGGTTTTACCGGCAATGATTTGCCGCTCGGCGTCGACATGCTCTATCGCTCCCGCGGCAAATATCCGTGGCTTGACACGCAGACGATCTATCCGTTCTCGGAGGAGGGGATTGCCTCGGCGGTCGCGGATGCCATGGCGATGAAGACGGTGAAATCGACCATCGTGCCGTGGCCGGAGCTGGTGTCGTAATGGTGGATCGGACAATGCTTGCCTCGCAGCGTACGCTGTTCGAGATGCCGCGCGACATCTGCTATCTCAACGCGGCCTCCTATAGCCCGCTGCCGCTGAAAACGATCGAAGCCGGGCGTGCCGCGGTATTGCGCAAAGGCCAGCCCTGGACACTTTCGGCCGGTTTCGCCAATCAGCAACACGAGCGCACGCGCGCCGCGGCGGCGCGCTTGATCGGCGCCGATCCTGACGACGTCGCGCTCGTTCCGTCCGTCGGTTACGGCGTGTCCACCGCGGCGAAGTCGCTGACGCTGCCCCGCGGCTGTCGCGTCATCGTTCTGGAGAACGACCATTCCTCGCCGGTGCTGGAATGGCACGCCCGCGCCGGGACGCAGGGTCTTGTCGTCGAGACGGTTCGCCAGCCCGACGACTATGACTGGACGTCCGCCATCCTTGCCGCGATCGAACGACCGGGCGCTCCTCCCGTCGGCCTCGCTTCGATCTCGTCGGTCCACTGGTCGGATGGCGGGCTGGTCGATGTCGAAAAGGTGAGCGCTGCGCTGAAGCGCCAGGGCGCCGTCTTTCTTATCGATGCGACCCATCACGTCGGTGTCCTTGATCTCGACGTGACCCGGCTTGGTCCTGATTTCGTGATGTTCCCGACCTACAAATGGCTGATCGGCCCCTATGGCCGCGCCTTCATGTATGTGGCGAAACGCCATCAGGACGCCATTCCGCTGGAGCAGACCGCGCCGGGACGCCGCAACGTGAACGCCGAGAACAACGTCTATTTCGCCGATCTGCGTTATCTGCCCGACGCCCGCCGCTTCGACATGGGCGAACGCGACCATTTCATTTCGATGGAGATGGCGGCGATCGGCATGGAGATGATGGCGGAATGGGGGACTTCCGCCATCGTGCAGCGGCTTGCCATGCTGACCGACCGCATCGCCGAGCGCTTGCGCGATGCAGGCCGCTCCGTGCCGGACAAAAGATTTCGTGCCCCGCATATCCTGAGCCTCGCCTTCAAAGACCGGATGCCGGCGGGGTTGATCGAGGGATTGGCCAGCGAGGACATCTATGTCGCCCCGCGCCTGGGCCGCATGCGCATCTCGCCCCATGTCTACAATGACGAGGCCGATTGCGACCGCTTTGTTGCCGCGCTGTCGAAGCGACTGAGAATGTAGGATGGGCACGGCGCTGATACGCTTTGGCCCACCCGCGTCCTGCGTCCGGGGAGCGTGGCAATCCCGCTTCTTGCATAGGAGCATGCCCTTTTAGTGAGCCCGCGGAGGCTGTTCCGATCGCGCTCTGCCGTGTAGGCTGCATGGCCTAAGCCTAGGATCAAAAAGGCAGACCGCCGGCGAAGCTGGCGGAAGAAAGGGAGACGCGGGAACAATATGACGGATATAAGATACGTCGCGCCGGGCACGCTTGACGAAGCGATCGGCGCCTTTGCTGCGGCCGGCAGCGCCGCACGCATCCTGGCCGGCGGCACGGATCTTCTGGTGCAAATGCGCTCGGGTCTGGTACGGCCGGGATTGATCGTCGACATCAAGAAAATCGCCGAGATGACCTCCATCGAGGAAACCGCCGATGGCGGTTTCCGCATCGGCGCGGCCGTTTCCGGCGCGGCGCTCTCGGAACATCCGCGCTTCGGCAAGGTCTGGCCCGGCGTGCTGGAAGCGGTGAACCTGATCGGTTCCAAGCAGGTGCAGGGGCGGGCGTCCGCGGGCGGCAACCTCTGCAACGGCTCTCCGGCCGGCGACAGCGTGCCTGCGATGATTGCGGCCGGCGCCGTCGTGACGGTGCAGGGCCCGAACGGCCGGCGCCAGATGAAGGTGGAGGAGGTACCGGTCGGACCCGGCCGCACCAATCTGAAGCCCGGCGAAATCCTGGTCAGCTTCACTTTACCGTCGCGCCCGAAAGGATCGGGTGATGCGTACCTGCGCATGATCCCGCGCACCGAAATGGATATCGCGGTGGTCGGCCTCGGCGTCAGCCTCACGTTGAAGGACGGCGTCTGCGCGGCCGCGCGCGTCGGGCTTGGCGCCGTCGCGCCGACCGCGCTTCTGATCGAGCCGGCCGCGAAAGCGCTTGTCGGTTCGCGTCTCGACGATGCCGCGCTTGAAGCCGCGGCCGCCGCCTGTCGCGCCGCCTGCCGTCCGATCGACGACAAGCGCGGCACCATTCCCTATCGGATCAAGACCGCCGGCGTGCTGTTGAAGCGCACCGCGAAAATCGCCGCAGAGCGCGCAAAAGGAAATTGACGACCATGGCGAAAGTGCATGTTTCCACCACCATCAACGGCGAGCCGATGGAGTTTCTGTGCGAGCCGTATGAAACCATGCTCGACGCGCTGCGCGGACAGCTCGGTCTCACCGGCTCGAAGGAGGGCTGCGCGTCCGGCGATTGCGGCGCCTGCAGCATCACCCTCGACGGGCGCCTCGTCTGCTCCTGCCTGATGCTCGCGGTCGAGGCGCAGGACCACGACATCAAGACCATCGAGGGCATGTCGCATGGTGAGACGTTGCACCCGCTGCAGCAGAAGTTTCTGGAGCATGCCGCGCTCCAGTGCGGCATCTGCACCTCGGGCATGCTGGTCGCGTCCGAAGCGCTCTTGAAGAAGAATCCGGACCCGTCCGAGGAGGAGGTCCGCTTCTGGCTCGCGGGCAATCTCTGCCGGTGCACCGGTTATGACAAGATTGTGCGCGCGGTGCTCGACGCCGCCGCCGAAATGCGGGAGCAAGCACGATGAACGTCGTCGTCAACAACAAGTGGATCGGCCAGCGCACGATTCGTCCCGACGGTGTCGACAAGGTCACGGGCCGCGCGGCCTTTGCCGCCGACACCACCATGCCCGGCATGATCTGGGGCAAGATTTTGCGCAGCCCGCATCCGCATGCGCGCATCAAGTCGATCAACACGGCAAAGGCCGAAGCACTCCCGGGCGTGAAGGCTGTCGTGACGTCCCGCGACATCGTGGATTTCCCGATCGAGAAGGGCGCGGTCATGCTCGGCATCCAGGACATGCGCTGGATGTGCCGCAACGTGATGGCACGCGACAAGGCGCTGTTTCCCGGACATCCGGTCGCAGCCGTCGCAGCGACCACCGAGGCGATCGCGGCCGAAGCTTGCAAGCTGATCGAGGTGGATTACGAGGTGCTGCCTTTCGCCATCGAGATCGACGACGCGCTCAAGCCCGAGGCGGCGATCCTGCACGAGTTCAACAAGTTCGACGGCAGGCCGTCGAACATCGTCGGAAGGCTCGAGCACAAGAAGGGTGACATTGCCGATGGCTTTGCCAAGGCCGAAGTCGTCATCGAGCGCACCTTCACGACGCGCCCGGTGCATCAGGGATATATCGAGCCACATGCCTGTCTGATCAGCGTCGCCGCCGACGGCAAGACTACGATCTGGAGCTCGAGTCAGGGCCAGTTCATGGTGCGCGCGATGGTGGCCCATCTCACGGGCATCCCGCAGAGCGACATTCGCGCCATCCCTGCCGAAA
>Ga0306924_10007983_pt1 | contig 10650 bp, 8 predicted proteins | sample sta12Can44000111_FD_203756 | JGI IMG/M metagenome (GOLD analysis project Ga0306924, IMG submission 203756) | Lab enrichment of tropical soil microbial communities from Luquillo Experimental Forest, Puerto Rico - statanox.12C.anox.44.000.111 (v2)... | ecosystem: Environmental > Terrestrial > Soil...
ACTTCGGCGCGCGCTGTCATGACGTCATGGAGATGCCGCACTTGCATCCCACGCTCGCCGAGATCATCACCTACCCGGCCGAAGAGCTCTGTGAGAAGATCGAGCACCAGCGCTATGCCGTGGTCACGCCGTAGCGCCGTGCGTAGCGCGGGCGCGAAGCCGCGCACGCAGCGGGCGCAACCTGGCGTAACACCGTCACGACAGCGCGAAGGTGGCTCGCAACGTGTGGGCGCCGACCTTGCCATGTATCGCAAACCGCGATTGTACGACATCGCCTTTGGATTTCGCGATATTGCGGCGGAGTGCCGAGGGCTCTTGCAGCTGGCGCGCCGCCACGGCCTCCCTGCACCCAAAAGTGCCATCGAGCTTGCGTGTGGTCCGGCGCACCATCTACGGGAGCTGACGCGGCGCGGTCTGCGATGCACGGGTATCGACATCAACGCTGAGATGCTCGCCTACGCGCACGCGTTGTGTCGCCGGGATCACCTCGCGGTCGAGCTGTGCCGCGGCGATATGCGCACGTTTCATGTCACGCGGCGAGCAGATCTGGTGTTGTGCCTGTTCGACTCGTTTGCACAGTGCGCTACGGAGCGTGATGCGATCGAGACCCTGCGAGCCGCAGCGCGGGCGCTCAAGCCAGCTGCGTTGATGATCGTGGAGTTCACACATCCGGCTGACTATTTCGGCCGCGGCAGAAGCCGGACGTCGGAGCGCTGGACGCAACGCGAAGGTGATTCGGCTGTGCGCACGCGATTTTCGATCACCCGCTGCGATCCAGTGGCGGAAACGTTCATTGCAAGCATGACGATCGAGCCGGTGGGTCGCAACGGCAAACGTCCGTGTCCGAAGGAGCGGTTAGAGATGCGGTGGTTGCAGCACATGTGGATGCGTGGCGGCTTTCAGTACGTAGCGCTGGCGAGTGGCGCATTCGACATCGTTGGCTGGTATGGGGACATCGATCCGGTCATGGCACTGACTGACCCGCAAGCATGGCGTATGATCGCGGTGCTACGTAGGCGCTGACCGATGCTCGTCGTCACGGTGGACTTCATGTGGCACGATGGGCTTACGGCGCTCCTCGATCCGTCATGCACGGTGCGCGCTGCGCCAAAAGAGGGTGCGGCGCGTGACGAGGCGCTTGCGGGCGCTGAGGTCATGGTGAGCGCGCTGTTCACGCCGGCGATGGCGGCGGTGTGCAAACGCCTGCGTCTGCTGGTCTGTCCGCCAGCGGGCACCGAGCGCATTGATCGTACGGCATTACCGAACGGCGTGAGACTAGAAAATGGCACCGGCCACGAGATCCCTATGGCCGAATATGTGATGGGATGTTGCGTCGCGCTCCGACAGCATCTGTTGCAGGGCGATGCGGCACTTCGCCGCGGGCGCTGGATGTACGGCTTTCAGGCCGGCGACGGTATGCAGGACGAACTGTATGGTTCACAGTTTGGCCTCATCGGGTTCGGTGGCATCGCTCGCGAAATCATGGCGCGGGCGACTGCGTTCGGGATGACGTGCTCAGCGGTAACGATGCACCCGGCGGCACACCGGGCACGCGCTGGCGCGGTCGCGTTCTTGGGATCGCTTGCGCGCGCGGAGGATGTCGATCGTGTCGTCGCTTCGGCGGACCAGCTCGTCATCTGTTGCGAGCTGTCGCCGGCGACAAAAGGATTGATCGATGCGCGTCGTCTGAGGCTCATGAAGCCAAATGCGGTGCTCGTCAATGTCGCTCGCGGCGCAATCGTCGTCGAAGCAGATCTGTTCGAGGCGCTCAAGGAGCAGCGAATTGGCGGCGCCGCGCTCGACGTATGGTACCGGTATCCGCCTGATCCAAAAGACGAGTGTCTGCCGGCTGACGTGCCGTTTTGGGAACTCGACAACGTCATCATGACGCCGCACGCAAGTGGATGGACCGAAGCGGCAAAAAGGCGTAGGCTGGAAGCGATGGCGCACGCGATCAACGAGTTCGCGCGCGGAAACAATGTAGAGTCAGCACTTTAACTGGGTCGGCCCTTTCAGTGTGAGGCCGGTACTTTTTTGTGCCGACCTAGCGATATCTCAAGCAGCTCGCGCGCGCGAATGAAGATCTCATCGAGCATAGCCTGGGTCAGTTTGCCAGTATTCGTGTTCTGACGGCTCGGGTGGTAGCTGCAGATGACGATCAGGTCTGGCCGCCCTGCAGCCGTCAAGCGATGCTCGGCACCATGGCCGAAAGCTAGCGGGCGGGGGCCGCTATAGCCGCGCTCGCGCAAGCGCGCGGTGATGTTGTCAAAACCTATCTTCCCCAAGGCAACGACAACGCGCAGCTGGGTGAGCAGGTCGAGTTCTGCGCGCAGATGCACCGCGCAGCGCTGCAACTGCTTTGGGGTTGGCCGATTACGCGGAGGAGCACAGCGCAGCGCCGCCGACATGAATGCGTCGCGCAGCTCGAAGCCGTCACCGCGACGCACGGAAGTCGGTTGGGTGGCAAACCCGGCGCCATACAGCGCACGTGCGAGGAAAAACGCTGAGCCATCGCCCGTGAACATGCGGCCCGTGCGGTTGCCTCCATGCGCCGCAGGCGCCAGACCCATGATAAGCACGCGCGCTGACGCGGGGCCAATGCTCGGCACCGGCTGTCCCCAGTACGGCTGGCCGGCGAACTCGCGTTTTTTCTCTCGGGCGATAGCTGCGCAATAGGAGCGTAGCTCAGGGCAGCGCCTGCAAGCGACGATGTTCGAACGGATTGCCGAAAGTCGAGAAGGCGCGCGGACTCGCATACGTTCAGATTCTACGCTTCGTGTCGTCCCGAGCCGAGCGGCGACCGATCGCCGATCCATTGCGCGGGCGTGATCGCCCAGTAACGGGCCATGTTATTCAGCGCTCCGGCATATTCCGCGCGCAAACGGCAGAAGGTCTCCCAGGATTGCGCTTCGCCGGCGAGGGCATAGCCGACTGACCGTAACCGCTCACGCGCAGCCTGGAACTCCGATCGCTCCACTAAGACATTAGGTTCGGCCAGTAGTCCGAAGTATTTGGCCAGGTCGTATGTGAGATGCGCCCCCACGCTGTGCATCAGGAATGCTTGGCCTTTTGGAATGTCTTCTGTTGCTGCGATAGCCAGCGTTGCTGCGTCGAGCAAAGCGCCCAGCGCGGAGATCCACGACACGTCAACGTGGCTTGAGCGGAAATAGCACAAAACCGGATAGGCGAGATGCGTGTCGAGTACCTCGGCGCACCATGTCTGCGCGTCCTGGAAGAGGCGCGGCAAGTCGTGCACGAGATCAAGGGTGGCGTGCGATTCGAGCAGGGCAAGGCCAGATGCGGGCGAGCTCCCGCGGGCGTCGAGGGTCACGACGAAAACCTCCCGGCGCTGGAACGAGGCGTAGAGGGAGAACAGGAACGTCAACACGACAGCGACAGTGGCAAGACCAGATGCCGCCGCCGCGATCGAGAGGAAGCGTGTGAACCCGCTGTTCGCAACGAAATCGCCGTAACCGATGGTCAAAAGCGACGTGCCAGCATAGTAAACCGCAGTGCCAAGGTCCTGCGGCATGGGATGCATCCCGCTGCGCAGGCCGAAAAAGATAAGGCCAAAGCCGACGATCAGTCCGAAGACCCAGGCGCAAAGCAACAGAACCATGTTGAGCGGTGCGAAGATGCCGAGCAAAACCTCTCGACGCTGCGCGGGTTGGACGCCGATGAACGCGAAGCGCCACAGACGCCAGGTGTAGCGGCGCAAGAGCGTGCTCACCATAAATATACTGCGGATGGGCCGCGGCACGATGACCGAAGCGAAGATGTCGAACAGGATTGCGGCCACGATGACGCAGCCAAAGAAGATGGAAATAAAGTCGACCGACACGGAAGCGAGATTTCCCGTGCAGTCGTCATCGCCCTACCGCGTAGCCGGCGCGGCCCGCATACCTGCATGACGGTTTTTGAGACCGAGCGCTTGCAGGTCCGCGAGCTTCAGCAGAGTGATTTTCAAGCGCTGTACTCGATGTTCAACGACCCATTGGTCATGCGCTATTACCCAAGCACCCGTGACGAGCGCGCGACCCAAGAGTGGCTCGATCGCATGCTGGCCTCGTACGTCCAGTCTGGATACGCTCTATGGGCGCTCGACCGAAAGGCGGATGGCGCCTTCGTGGGGCAGTGCGGCCTGTTGAAGCAGGATGTGGATGGCAGCCAGGAGCTCGAGATCGGTTACCTTTTGTGCAGCGCACACTGGCACCATGGATACGCGACCGAGGCGGCGCGGGCGTGCAAAACCTACGCGTTTGAAAACCTCGGCCGCCCCTACGTCATCTCGCTCGTCCGGCCCGTTAATACACCGTCACGCGCGGTCGCCGAGCGCAACGGGATGTCGGTGTGGAAGAAGACCATGTTCCGTGGGTATGAAACCCTGGTGTACCGCGTCGACGCAAAAAGTGAGGATACTCAACGATGAGACGCTTTCATGGATTTGACCACATCGACACGCGTGTGAGCGCGCTCGCTTTAGTGGAACCGTTTTACGATCGCTTGATGCCCGAGCTCGGGATGCCTCGCAAGAACCACGCACACGTCGACGAGAACGGCGACTGGCACGAGCCAGATGAGGCGCGGCCCTACAACGCCGTCGAGTATTACGAGCCGATCGTGAGCGGCGGCGTCGTGTGCTTCATCGGGTTCATCGAGGATCGCGCCATGACGCCGACGCTGACCCGGATAGCGTTTCGCGTCAGTACGGCCGAAGATCTGCCGCGCTGGCATGAGGTGCTGACGTCGATCGGCGCAAACAAGGTCGAGTGGTCCGCCTCGGCGGAGTATCCCGCTATTTTTTTCGAAGATCCGGCCGGCACGAAGCTCGAGGTGGTCGCGCGTCGTCCGACGCCGTAGATCCGCGAAGGCTAGTGGCGCAAGCCAAGAATACCGACCACGATCTCGATGCCGATCAGGACGATGACGATGAGCTCGAGGAATTCGCTGCGCGCGACTTGCGCCTCATCGACGAGGTAGCGGTAGACGTCGCCGACCGCATCGAGTTTGCTCTCGATCTGACGCTGCCACACATCTAAGCCTAGCCGGGCGGCGATGGCCCGGTAGATACGCGCGTAGTACGCGTCGCCGGTGATCTTCAGCGCGTTGGTGGCACGATCGGCAAGCTCGCGGATGTCGACCATGAGATAGCTGAGTTGTGCTGCACGCTGCTCGATGCCGCGACGCCGCATGGGCCGGAACCTGGCCCGCGGCGGGAAATCTGCGGCGTAGATGACATCAAGCTCGGCATCGAGCCGCGCGTCGTAGGTGCGGAATTCGACGAGTTGCGAGTTGGCGAACTCGAGCAGATCCGCCACGACTTCAGCATCCGCGTGGCTGTCGAAGATGAACGCGGAGTCCCACTGCACGACGACGAGGTCGTCAGGAAAGTAGCTGAAGTTGAAACGCAAGGCCTCCGACTCCTCGCTTTGGGAGAGCGGCCCGGTCTCAGCGAGCATGAGCCGCACGAGCTGGGAGCGCAAACCGTCGAGCAGGGCTTGAGAATCTCTAGGTTCTTCTAGCTGCTCGATCGTGTTGATGAAGTAATCTTCAACCAATGGCTCGTGAGGCTCGACGAGCGCCGCACCGCATTCCTGAAGCACCGTCTGCACGCGTTCACGGGCAAGCGTCGGTAATGTGTCGTCGGCGCGAAGGTCGGATGCGAGCTGGATGAAGCTCGACCATGAACCGGCGTAAGGGAAGGTGAACCCGATGGAGATTACGCCGTAGTCGTAAATCTTAGCGCGCGTGGAACCGGTTCGATCGCGCACGGTCACTTCGCTCAGGGTTGCAACGCGCGGTGGTACGGCGAATTGGATCGCCTCGGGCGTCGGGATAGTACGCGAGAGCGGGGCAGGCTGAAAACTCTGACCTCCGATGTTCTCGAGCCGCTTGAGATCGATCGTGTCGGCCACGTCAAAAAGATAGCAGGCGGAGAATGTCGCAGAGCTGATGCGCGGATCAGCAGTTGGAAGCGAAGCGTCACCCAAACGCATGGTGACCGCCCTTACTTGAGCGGTCACCGCTTCCCTCGTGTCGACGACGCTCGTAGCGCCCGTGGCCGGTTCTGTTACGAGCAGCCCATGCTGCGTCCGCAGCTGTCGCAGACGTAGCATGCGCCGTTGCGTCGTGTGATCGAGCCGCAGACGTCGCACAGAGGAGCGTCCCCCATGAGCGATGCCATTTGCGCTTCACGCGAACGAATAGCGCTAAGCTGAGCGGCAAGTTCGGGATCGACAGCAGGCCGATTCGCAGTGGCAGGGGTCGACGCCCGACTCAAGCCCTGAGGCGGCGTTTGGATGCGTGACGATTTCGCATCGTCCTCCGCTTGCTGCGCGCTGACTCGCGCTTCGAATTCAGCGTGCGCATGATCGTCGCTGTGTGTGTCATCCACGTCCTTGTCTTCAGGTTTAACCTGAACGAAGTCTGTGCGGCCCAGGTACTCCATGCCGAGCACGCGGAAGATGTAGTCGACAACGCTCGTGCAATGCTTGATGTTTGGGTGATCGACAAAGCCGTTCGGTTCAAAGCGCGTGAATACAAACTTGTCCACGAACTCGTCGAGCGGCACGCCATACTGCAAGCCGATCGACACAGCTATAGCAAAACAATTCATCAAGCTTCGAAAAGACGCGCCTTCCTTGTGCAAATCGACGAAGATCTCGCCGAGCGTGCCGTCTGCGTACTCGCCCGTGCGCAAGAAGACGGTATGCCCAGCGATCTTTGCCTTCTGGGTCCAGCCGCGGCGCTTGGCCGGTAGCCGATTACGTTCCAAAGCCTGCGCGACTTTGCGCTTGAAATCTGTGTTGGTCGCATTTGCCAAGATCCGTTGGGCGGCGGCGAGGATTTCGTCGGGGCGCAACTCCTCGGCGCGCTGCTTGCGCGCGGCCTCAAGCTGTTTGGCGAACTCCTCAGACAGCGCAAGTTGTCGCTCATTATCGCCGTCACCGGATGTCTTGTCCGTTCCCTTGTTCGACAGAGGCTGCGAGAGCTTTGAGCCATCGCGATACAGAGCGATGCACTTGACGCCCAGCTCCCAGGAACGCATGTAGGTCTCTTCGATCTCGCCCACTGTCGCTTCATTCGGCAAATTGACGGTCTTGGAGATACCGCCGCTCATGAACGGCTGTGCCGCCGCGATCATGCGAACATGACCCATGTGATGGATGAAGCGCTTGCCAAGCTTTCCGCACTTGTTGGCGCAATCGAAGACCGCGTAGTGCTCTTCCTTGAGATGCGGTGACCCTTCGATGGTCATTGTGCCGCAGATGTAGTTGTCAGCAGCGTCGATCTCATCCCGGCTGAACCCGAGCGCACGCAGTAGATCAAAGTCGGGAGTGCTGGCTTGTTCCTGGCTGATGCCGACTCGCTGCAGCGCAGCGGGGCCGAGCGTCCATTGGTTGAACGCGAAGCCGATCTCAAAAACGGTCGGCAATGCTTTTTCGATCTTGATGATGTCTTCGTTTGTGAAGCCGCGCGCGCGTAGAGTCTCCGCGTTGATATATGGCGCACCGTACAGCGAACCGGAGCCTTTGGCGTAACGGATAATGTCGTCGATCTGCTCCTCCGTGTAGCCGAGGTTCCGCAGCGCTAGGGGAATGGATTCATTGATGATCTTGAAGTAGCCGCCGCCGGCGAGCTTCTTAAATTTGACAAGCGCGAAGTCGGGCTCGATACCCGTCGTATCACAACCCATCTGGAGCCCGATGGTACCCGTCGGTGCAATGCATGTGGCTTGTGCGTTGCGATATCCATATTGTTCGCCGAGATCTAATGCCCGGTCCCAGCACTCGCGAGCCGCGGCGAGCAAGTACGGCGGGCACGTCGATGCGTCGATGCCCATCGGAACGACCGACAGATCTTCGTACTCGCTCGCGCGAGCGTTATATGCCGCACGGCGGTGATTGCGGATCACGCGCATCATATGCTCGGCATTTTGCGCAAAGCCGGCAAAGGGCCCGAGGTCGCGAGCGAGCTCCGCGGACGTGGCGTAGGATTCTCCTGTCAGGATGGCAGACACAGCGCCTGCGAAGGCCAGTGCGCGCGCCGAATCGTACGGCGTGCCAGACACCATCAGCAGCGTGCCCAGGTTTGCGTAGCCCAGGCCGAGCTGACGAAAGTCATAGGCTTTGCGCGCGATCTCCTTGCTCGGGAAGTGCGCCATGAGGACTGTGATCTCTAAGATGACCGTCCACAGGCGGATTGCGTGTTTGTATCCCTCCACGTCAAACGTGTTCGTCGAAGCATCGTAGAACTTCATCAAATTGATGCTTGCAAGGTTACATGCAGAATCATCGAGCGACAAATATTCGGAGCAGGGATTAGAGGCGCGGATACGGCCGGTGGCTGGATTTGTGTGCCAGTCATTGATGATGTCGTCGAACTGAACACCAGGATCTGCACATGACCAAGCAGCGCGTGCGATCCGGTCCCAGAGATCGCGAGCGCGCACTGTCTTGCACACCTTGCCGTTCGTACGCCACGTCAGATCCCAGGTGCCGTCGTTGCGAACCGCATCGACAAACTTATTCGGAACGCGCACGGAGTTGTTCGAGTTCTGCCCCGAGACCGTGTTGTATGCAGCGCCTTCATACGACCCGTCATAGCCAGCTGCGATGAGCGCTGCTACTTTTTTCTCCTCTTCAACCTTCCAGTCGATGAATTGTTCAACGTCAGGATGATCGAGATCGAGCACGACCATCTTTGCAGCGCGGCGGGTCGTGCCGCCGCTCTTGATGGCTCCTGCAGCCCGATCGCCGACGCGCAAAAATGACATCAGGCCGCTCGACGTGCCACCACCGGCAAGTGGCTCGCCTTCGCCGCGAATGTTGGAGAAGTTACTGCCAGTGCCTGATCCGAGTTTGAACAGACGCGCTTCTCTGACCCAAAGGTCCATGATGCCGCCATCGTTCACGAGATCGTCCGAAATAGATTGGATGTAGCATGCGTGTCCTTGCACTCGCGTGTATGCGTCGGGCGAGCGCAGGAGTTCTTTGGTATCGGGATCGACGTAGTAATGGCCCTGTGGTTGGCCTTTGATGCCATACGCATACGAGAGGCCGGTGTTGAACCATTGCGGCGAATTCGGCGATGCCATCTGATTGATGAGCATATGCGTGATCTCTGCATCGAACGCCGCTGCATCTTCATCGGTATCGAAATATTTGTAGCGACGTCCCCAATCTGTCCAGCAGCCCGCCAACCGGCGCACTACTTGGCGTGCGGACGTCTCGCGGCCGAGCGTGCCGTCTGGTTGCGGCACACCGGCCTTGCGGAAGTATTTCTGGGCGAGGATATCGGTTGCGACTTGCGACCAGTCCGCCGGCACTTCGATGTCGCGCATCTCAAAGACGACCGTTCCATCCGGTTCCCTGATGACCGACTCCCGGCGCTCCCAGCGCACCTCATCGAGCGGATCGAAACCAGGCTTAGTGAACCGGCGTTGGATCTTCATGGAATTGTGATTGCCCTTTCTGGCCGAGGAGGCGGCGATGCCAAACCCTTATCACACGTGTGTTCGAGGGTTGACAAGGCACCCCTATCTATAGTGGTGTCTGGGGTCGTTCTCCACATTATATAGCGGTTAATATGAGGTTGCAAGGACTTTTTCGAACGGGAGTTCGTCGCCTTGGAGAGGCTTGTGCTGCCTGGCACCTAGGGGGTTATCCTCAGCTTGGTTGCACAGTTTGTCCACACGTGAGGATGGCCCGTGGAGTTTGAGGGGTCGGCGCCTTGGGCGCCCGAAAGCGGCAACATGAACCTGTTCGTGCCTTAGAAGCGCATAGGCGATGTCACGTCAGCACGGGACTTGAAATGAAGCGACCATCCAAACATGGTGCCGCTAACGAGAGGGCCGCTCGGCGGAGGCCGGCCACGGCAGGCACCAAGCGGTTGAAAACGACTAACGGCGTTTCGCGCAGGCAAAGCGCGCGGTCCGCGCGCGCTCGCGACGCGCGACCGGCAACCACGCAGCGGCAAACCGTTAGCCTTGCACTCGTGCAGTTCGCTCCCCGCAAGGGTGACGTGCGCGCGAATTTCGAGCGCATCGAGCAGGTCTTCGCTGCGTTGCGCCACGACAAGGAAGGCTTCCCTGCGGTCGTGGTCTTTCCGGAAGCGTCGCTTTCCGGGTACTTTGTCGAGGGCGGCGTCGCGGAAGTCGCACTACCCGCGGCAACCGTGTCGCAACGGCTCAACCGCGCCGCGAGTGCAGCCTTGGGCGCAAGTCACGAGCCGTTCGACGTTGTGCTCGGTTTCTACGAAGACGATCGCGGCAAGCTCTACAATAGCGCCTTATATGCCACGCTCGGTTCAACGCCAGCGCTACGGCATGTGCATCGCAAGCTGTTTCTGCCCACCTATGGCGTGTTCGATGAAGAGCGTTTTGTCTCGCGCGGCCGCACGATCGAGGCGTTTGACACACGTCATGGCCGTGTCGCGATCCTGATCTGCGAAGACGCGTGTCACGCGGTATCGGTCACCATCGCTGCCTTACGCGGTGCGCAGATCGTTTATATCCCGAGTGCTTCACCAGGCCGGGGGCTTGAGGACGTCGAGCCTGCGAACGTGCGCATGTGGCGTGATATCATGCGCGTCGCGGCAGCAGAGCATGGCATCTTCATGGTATACGCAGGCCTCGTCGGCTTCGAAGGC
>Ga0306924_10007984_pt1 | contig 10649 bp, 9 predicted proteins | sample sta12Can44000111_FD_203756 | JGI IMG/M metagenome (GOLD analysis project Ga0306924, IMG submission 203756) | Lab enrichment of tropical soil microbial communities from Luquillo Experimental Forest, Puerto Rico - statanox.12C.anox.44.000.111 (v2)... | ecosystem: Environmental > Terrestrial > Soil...
TCAGCAGCGTGCCTGCCAGCGCCGCGGCCGCGTCCAGGAGGTGCTCGCAGTTGTCGAGCACGAGCATCAGCCGCTTCCCTCGCAGATGGTCGCTCAGGGCCGACAGCGACCATCGCGCGGAGACGTCCTGCAGGCCGAGGGCATCGAAGACCGCCCGGGTGACCAGCAGCGGGTCTCCGATCGGCGCCAGCGAGACGAACCAGGCCCCCTCCGGGAGACCGCGGGCTAGGTCTTCGGCGGCCCGGACGGCGAGCCTGGTCTTGCCGACCCCTCCGCTTCCCGTCAGGGTCAGGAGCCTGGTGGTGGTGAGCAGCCGCTTGATCTCGGCCAGCTCGCGGCGCCGGCCGACGAAGCTGGTTAGCTCGGCCGGCAGGTTGCCCGGCCTGTGCCCAGCGGCCCGTCCCGCCATTTAAGGCTCAGGCTACACCCCTGACCGTTTCCAGCGACGCGCCCCTTTGGTCCATGCCGAAGCGCGCGAGCAGCACCGCCGGCAACAGGGCGCCCGGAATGATCACGTAAGCGAAGAAGCCGATGTATCCGGCGCTTGCGGTGGCGGTGAACAGTGCACCGATGATCAGCGGCGAGATCATGGAGCCGACGTGTCCGAACCCGTCGGTCCAACCCGTGCCGACGGAGCGAATCCCCGTCGGATAGGCGACGGCGGTGTAGGTGTACATGTTGAACAACCACAGGTAGCCACCGGCGTTCACGAGGCTCGCGGCGATCAGCAGCGCAACCAGACTGTGCCAGACCTCGCCTGCGGTGAAGACCAGGGCCAGGCCTGCGGACGCCAGGACCGCGCCGGCCAGGATCACCGTTCTTCGCTCGACGCGCTCGTTCAGGCGCCCTGCCGCCAGCAGGCCGGCGGCACCCCCGACGATGCCCGCGACCAGCCCAGAAACGAAGACGGCATGGGCCGAGAACCCAACGCGGGCCAGGTACAGGTTCAGAAAGCCGATTACCCCGTAGACGAGCCCGCTGTAGCCGAGCAGCCAGCAGGCCAGCAGAAGAACGGTCCGACCGCGGTACTCGCGGCCGAACAGGTCGCGGACGGTGGCGTGGGGCTGGCGCACCACTTCCCCGACGATCGGCGCCGGCAGGGGGCCGGCCCGCGCCTCGGAGTCGCGCTCAAGCCGGCGGACCACCTCCTCGGCCTTCTGGTGCTGCCCGTGCTCCTCGAGCCAGCGCGGGGACTCCGGGAGCGCGAGACCGATGAGCGGGACCAACAGGAGAGGCCCCGCCGCCAGCAGCGCGACGTAGATCTGGTAGTGCTCGGGCATCAGGAAGATGCCCGGCAGGCTGGTCAGCACGGCCAGCAGGAAGATCGCGAAGGCCTGAGAGGTCTGAGCTATCCGGCCTCGAGCCTGGCTCGGTGCGACCTCGGCCAGGTAGACGGTATTCGTGGCGAGTACGCCTCCGATGCCCATCGCGCCGAGGCCGAGAGTAAGCGTCAGGAGCCAGAAGTCGTCGACGAACGCGGCCGGCAGCGTGCCCAGGCCGCACGCCGCCACCGCCACGAGGAGCGTCGGTCGGCGTCCGAATCGGTCGGCGAGCAGGGCGAAGAGGTACTCACCGACGACGATCGCGACTCCGGTCGAGATGAGGAGCAGGAACGAGAACGCCGCGGTGCCGAAGGCGTGCCTCGGGCCCCAGACGAACGGGTAGATCCGGGCGGCGATAGCGTCGGTGGCGACGACCAGGCCCCACGCGGCTTGAGTCACAAGGGCGAGCCGCCAGAGGGTCCAGGTCAGGGGCAGGCGATCCAGCCGCTGGGAGATGCTGACCCTGGCCGCCGGTGCGACCGCGGGCATGGGCACACGCTATCGCGCGCGGGACTCCTGTCAACCCTCCCGAGCCCGGCATCGGGTGTCCGCCGGCCCTTGAAATACGTGGCGGCCTACGAGAATCCCGCGATGCGGCCAAGGCAGCCGGCCGCCATTGTCGGTGACAGGCACGCGCCCACTGGCTCCGGGCACGCGCAGCGTAATGACCGCCAGATGACCCTAAAAGGGGGGAACGATGAACAACACAGCGAGAAGGCTTGCCGAGATCCCGGCTGGGAGCTGGACCAAGTGGGTGGTCGTGGGGTTCTGGGTGCTCATGCTCATCGTCTTGTTCCCGCTGTCGGCAAAGCTCCAGCACGCGGAGAAGAACGACGCGAAGCAGTGGCTGCCCGTCAACGCGGAATCGACCAAGGTCGTTGACCTGCAGTCCCGCTTCCAGCCACCCAACGTCGCCCCCGCGGTGGTGGTCTACGTGCGGGCCTCGGGCCTGACCGCCGCGGACCGGGCCAAGGCCGCCGCAGACGCCCGGAGCTTCGCCCAGATCCCCGGCGTGGGCCCGGGCCAGGTGACGGGCCCCATCCCGTCGGCGGACGGCCAGGCCCTGCAGACCATCGTCCGGGTCAACCTGGGCACGCAGAGCTCGAACCGCGACACCAAGGCCGCCGACGCCATCCGCGCGATCGCCGACTCGAACGCCAACGGCCTGACCTCGCACCTCACCGGCCCGCTGACCTCACACATCACCGGCCCGCTGGGAATCAGCGCCGACCTGAGCAAGGTATTCGGCGGCATCGATACCACGCTGCTGTACTCCGCCCTGGCGGTCGTCATCGTGATCCTGCTGATCACCTATAGGAGCCCGTTCTTGTGGCTGCTGCCGGTGATCTCCTCCGCGGTGGCGCTGTTCATCACCCAGGCGGTGATCTACCTGCTGGCGGCGCACGCTGGCCTGACCGTCACCGGGATGAGCGCCGCCATCTTGTACGTGCTGGTGTTCGGCGTCAGCACCGATTACGCGCTGCTGATCGTCGCGCGGTACCGGGAGGAACTACGCCGCCACGACCGCCGCCATCCGGCGATGGCCGAGGCACTGCGCCGCGCCGGGCCTGCCATCATCGCCAGCGCCGCCACCGTCATCCTGGCGCTGCTGACCCTGTCGGCCGCGGAACTGAACTCGACCAAGAGCCTGGGGCCGGTGCTGGCCATCGGCGTGGTGGTCGGCATGCTCGTCATGCTTACCTTGCTGCCCGCCCTGATGGTCACCTTCCCCCGCGGGATCTTCTGGCCCTACCGGCCCGCCTACGGCTCGGCCGAGCCGACCTACCGGGGGATGTGGGCCCGGATCGGCTGGGCCATCGCGCCCCGGCCGCGCCGGGTCTGGATCACCACCGCCGTGGTCCTGGGCATCCTGGCGCTCGGCCTGACCGGGCTGAAGGCCAGCGGCCTGACCAACGCACAAGAATTCCGCGGGCACCCCGACTCGGTGACCGGCCAGACCGTACTCGCTAAGCATTTCCCCGCCGGCACCGGCACGCCCGTCATCGTGATCGGCAATGCCAGCGCGGCGGCCGCGCTGCGGTCCGCCGTCGCCGCCACCCCGGGCATCGCTGCGGTGACCCCGCCGGTCACCGCGGCGGGCTACGCCTACCTCCAGGGCACCCTGACCTCGCCGCCCGACAGCCAGGCCGCCTACGCCACGATCGACCGGGTGCGGTCCGCCGTGCACGCCGTCCCCGGCGCCAGCGCCGTGGTCGGCGGCACCACGGCGACCGCCCTGGACGAGCAGCGGGCAAACGCGCACGACCGTAACCTCGTCATCCCGCTGATCCTGGCCGTGGTACTCGTCATCCTCGCCCTGCTGCTGCGGGCGCTGGTGGCACCGCTGATCCTGACCGCCACGGTGGTGCTCTCCTTCGCCGCCGCCCTCGGCGTCAGCGCCTTCTTCTTCAACCACGTGTTCGGGTTCGGCGGCGCCGATACCTCGTTCCCGCTGTACGCATTCGTGTTCCTGGTCGCCCTGGGCATCGACTACAACATCTTCCTGATGACCCGGGTGCGGGAAGAGGCGAACAAGCGCGACGCCCGGCACGGCGCGCTGACCGCGCTCGCCGCCACCGGCGGGGTGATCACCTCGGCCGGCTTCGTGCTCGCCGCCACATTCGCGGTGCTGGCCACGATCCCGCTGACGGCCCTCACCGAGATCGGGTTCACGGTCGCCTTCGGCATCCTGCTCGACACGCTCGTCGTGCGGTCCGTGCTCGTCACCGCGCTGAACCTGGACCTCGGCCACCGGATGTGGTGGCCCAGCGCCCTGTCCCGCAAAGCCGACCCCGCACCAGCCGAACTCAGCCACGAGCGCGCCACCGCCCTGACCAGCGCCTAACCCCGAACGCCGCCTGCCGGCGGGCCCCGCCGGCAGGCGGCGCCAGAAGGCGAACGAACAACAGGTGAACAGGCACCTACCCACCCAATCGATAGTTCCGGTTCCACACGAAGGAGACAGCCATGACTCTGGCTTCGATCATTGCCGCATGGGCAGTCTTGTGGGTCCTGGTCGCCGCGGTGGTGATGGCGGCCGGATGGCGGCGCGGACGGCCGCTCCCCGCGGCGGCCTGGCTGGTCACCATCGGCGCGTTCCTGGCCGCCCAGGAAGACCCCCTGCTGCTCATCCAGATGGCCTCCACCCGGCCCGGCACCACCGGCTTCCGCGACGGCGTGCTCGGGCTCGTTCACGCCCACACCCGGGGGCACATGTACGGCGCCGCCATCCTGGCCCTGGCCGGCCTGGGCCTGGCGGTGGTCATCGCCCATGCCGCCCTGCGCCGCGGCGAGGCCTGGGCCTGGTGGGCGCTGGCCGCCTTCGGGCTGCTGGGAGCCGTCGCCGACCTGTTCGAGGTGTTCGGGATCTACCCGCACGGCTTCCCGCTGGCCCCGACGCCGACCGATGGCGTCCGCGGCTTCGGCTGGCCCACGCTGGCCGCGTGGATCGTGATCTGGGCGGCAGGCATGGCCGCCGCAGCCCCAGCCGCACTGGCCCGGGATCGCCAGCCTCAACAGGTCACAGTCCCCATCACCACGCCGTGATCCTGCCGATCGGGAGGAGATCGGGAGGACCAGAACCGCTAGGTTAGTCACTTGATCTTGAAATCAGCTAGCAAAGCTAAGTTCGAAAAACCTCGATGAGCTGGAGCCCCGTTACGGAATCGAACCGTAGACCTTCTCCTTACCATGCATGCCGGTTCCGTCTGACGCCGTCGCGTCAAGTCTGATTACCGCAGTTCAGAGGGATCTCGGTGTCTGAGTGTGTCGCGCTGTGTCGACCGTAGCCTGGAGCCGTTGTCACTTACCTTGTCACTGGCTCAAGGGCCTCCTTCCTTCGGGATACAGGATCGTCGGTGCTGCTGAACCCAAGGCTCGGCAGCACCGTAGTGCCATGACCGGTGAATCCGATGTCGAAACGGGAATCGCGGCCGGCCATCGCTGCCGACGTCAGCCACCTGGATGAACCCGGGCCGGCACGCAGCCGTGGTGAAGGTAGCAGCGTTGCGATCACGCCGGGCAGGCGGAGGTGATCAGGTGACGGCACCGCGTGGCCCAGGCGCCGGGGCCGCCTGGTGGCGGCTGGCCGGGATCGGGCTGCTGGCCGTCGGGGTGGCCGCCGCCCTTTATCTAGCGGGCCGGCTGCACCAGCCGGACTATTCGTTCAGCCTGTTCGGCACGGACGCAGTCCCGCCCAAGTCGCTGCTGGCCAGCATCGTGCTGGGCCTGGCCGTGCTCCAGGTGCTGCTCGCGCTGTGGATGTACCGCAAGCTGCCGCTGGCCGGCCGCCCGCCGCGGCCGGTGCCGGTCGCGCACCGGGTGACCGGCTTCGCGTTGTTCGCGCTCACCGTGCCGGTCGCCGTACACTGCCTGATCGCGTACGGGGTGCAGCTGACCAGCCCGCGGGTGGCCGCGCACTCGATCGCCGGCTGCTTTTTCTACGGCGCGTTCACCGCGAAAGTGCTTCTCGTGCGCAGCAGGCGGCTACCCGGATGGGCGCTGCCGGCAGCTGGCGGGATGCTCGCGATCATCGTCGTCGTCCTGTGGTACACCTCGGCACTGTGGTACTACAACGGCTATCAGCTACCTCACCTGTAGGCCGCATCAAGTAACGGGGATCGAAGTGGCGTACCCGCGGTGTGAGCTGGCGTGGGCCGCGTGCCCGGCACAGCGGGACGGGTCACCAGGACCTTGCTCGAGCTGAGGTTGCCGCCGCTGACCGGAACCGTGACGGCCGGGCCGGGCGTCACGGGCAAGCCCGGCACCATCAAACGCAGCGATCCTGGAAGCGCGATTGGCCCTGCAAGACAATGTGGTATCCCGGCTGCGCCGCCGGGGTTGCGGCTGGAATACGCCAGCATGGCCTGGATGACGGTCGAGGCGGCGGTCGGGATCGTCTGCGGGATCGTCGCTTCTTCGATCGTGCTGATCGGGTTCGCCCTGGACTCGGTGATCGAGTTCTTCGCTGCAGCGGTCGTGGTCTGGCAGCTGCGTGGCACGGTCAGTGAGGAGCGCGAAAGCCAGGCCCTGCGCCTGATCGCCGTCACCTTCTTCGCTCTGGCCGTCTACCTGGCCATCGAGAGTGTCGCTGATCTGGTCAGCCAGCACCGGCCGGAGCAGTCCACGGCCGGGATTGTGGTCACGGCGGCGGTGCTGGTGGTGATGCCGCTGCTCGCGCTGGCCAAACGTCGCACTGGCCAGCTGCTGGACAACCGGGCTCTAGTCGCGGACGCGGTCGAAAGCGCGTTCTGCGCCTTCACCTCCGCCGCCGCACTGGCCGGCATCGGGCTCAACGGCTGGCTCGGATGGTGGTGGGCCGACCCGGCGGCAGCTCTTGTCGTCGCCGGCCTGGCGGCCAGGGAGGGTATCGAAGCCTGGGCGCAAGAGGACGATTGACCGGGACCAAATTTGCGCGGCGATCAGGCCGGAAGTCATCCCGCATGATGCACATAACCTCGGGGCTCCTCTTCATGGCCTGTGGGGGCCGGTAAGGAGTCACTGGCCGGGTCAGCCGCGACCACGAACAGGCTGAATACGCCGAGCAGGATCAGGCCCGCCGTTGGCTGCTGCTGCTGTTGCTGTCACCGTTATGCCTGCAATTGCGGCTGCGCTGGGATGGTACGGGCCTATGCTGGCCACTGGGGGATATGACAGCGTGCCGGTTTCCGGGTTTGCGTCATGAGATTGCTCATGGAGAAAGCCGGGTGCTGATTACGGTGGGCGGGGAGACGCGGGGCAGTGCCTTGTCCGGGGCGTGGCGCGTGGCTAGGTGGCGGGCGAGCGAGCGGGGCGTGGCGGCGATGAGCGGCCGGGCAACGCCGGGTTGAGCGGGAGAATCGGTCATAGGGATATAGGCCGGGCTGTTCGCAGCGGCCCGCGGCGCCGGCCTTGGGTCAGGAGGCCCTGCCAGGCGCGGATAGCTGCCATCGATTGCCGGAGAGGCGGCCGCTCTTTGTTTGGGGACGGCGGTAGCCGTTTCATTGGCTGAAGGCTCATGAACTACTGCCAGGGCTAGGAAGCTGAAGGAGCTCAGCCCGGTGAGGTCGGAGCGGGCGGGCTCCGGCACCATCGGGACTGCTCCGGAAGGAAGTGCAGACGTGGCCGTCTCGCGGCGAGGCCGGCGAACCAAGATCATTGCCGGCGCGGTGGCGGTGCTCGCGTGCCTGGCGGCGCTCGCGTCCTACCTGTACCTCCGGTACGTCGACGTCGCGCGGTTCAGCGCCGAGCACGGGCGCATCACGGTCGACGCAGCCCCCGCGGGCACGCTAGGCCCGGTGCTCGTGACGAACAAGGGCTTCGCGCTGTACATCTTCGCGCCCGACGCGGCCGGCCGTGTCACCTGCACCGGCGGCTGCGCGACCGACTGGCCGCCGTTGCTGGTGCACGCCGGTCAGACCGTCGCGGCGGGGCCGGGCGTCCGGCCGGGCCTGCTCGGCACCGCGCCGAACCCGGGCGGCGGGCGGGTCGTCACCTACCATGGCTGGCCGCTGTACACCTACCTGGGCGATGCCGCTCCCGGTCCCGCGGACGGCCAGGGCGCCGATGACGACGGCGGCTACTGGTACGTGATGCGCCCCTCCGGGCAGATCGTCGGCAACTGACCGGGCCGGCCCCTCGTGCTCGTCATCGGCGCGCGCGGAGCCCGTAGTGTGCTCGTGGCCGAGGCCTACGGACGGCACGGCTGGGCGGTCCGAGCGCCTAACGTCCTACGGACCGCGGCCGCACCGAATGACCATTACGGCGCGCTACTCATTGATCCCGAGTGGATCGAGAGCACCGTGCAGATCGCGGGTATTCGCGCATCTGCCGCCGGAGGGCCGATCGAGCTCTGTGGCTAACGGCGGGCGTGAACGTGCCGCGGGCCGCCGCCAGCAGCGGTCGCGGCCGCAGATCACGTGGGCGCGTGCCGCAGTCGAGTTCGTCGCCCAGCCCACGCACCGACGCCCACTTGTGTCTGTCGGCTCGCCGGATCACTGCCTGGCGTGCGTCGTAAGCGGATCCTGACCGGGCAGCGATCGTGTGGGGTTACCTGCGCCCGAGCAGTCTGAGACGGGTCGCCGTCGTGATTCCGGGCCGATGAGTTCCTGGTCCCTCCCACGTCTGCCTGGTGACGTCTTCTCCGCCCGGAGGTTGCGCATGAACGCGAAAGTGGTCTTGGACGGGCTGGTTCTCGGCGAATCGCCACGCTGGCACGACGGCAAGCTCTGGGTTGCCGACTGGGCCGCGCGCGAGCTGATCACGCTCGACGCCAGCGGCACCCGCCAGGTTGCCGAACGCCCGGCCTCCATCCCCTGCTGTATCGACTGGCTGCCCGACGGGCGGTTGCTGCTCGTCTCCGGCGATCGGCTGCTGCGCCGCGAGCCGGACGGCACCATGCTCACCCATGCCGAACTGGCACAGCTGGACCCGCATCCGTGGAACGACATCGCCGTCGACAGCCAGGGCAACGTGTTCGTCGGCTGCATCGGTTTCGACTTCCCCGCCGGGGAGTTCGCCCCGGGAATCATCGCGGTGGTGACCCCTGACGGCGTCGCGCGGACCGCCGCCGAGGACCTCGCCTTCCCGAACGGCATGGTGGTAACGCCCGATGACGCAACACTGATCGTCGCCGAGTCGTACGGGAACCGGCTGACCGCCTTCGACATCGGCGCAGGCGGTGCTCTGTCAAACCGGCGCGTGTGGGCCGACCTGGGCGACGATCACCCGGACGGGATCTGCCTGGATGCCGAGGGCGCGGTGTGGGCGGCCGACGTCGGCAACAAGCACTGCGTGCGCGTGCAAGAGGGCGGTCAGGTGCTGCAAACGGTCGACGCCGACCGCGGCTGCTTCGCGTGCACCCTGGGCGGAACCGGCGGACGGACCCTCTACATTGTCACCGCGCAATGGCCCAGCGACTTCCGCACGCCCACCGGCCAGGTGCTCGCCGTCCAGGTCACGGTGCCTAGCGCCCGTGCCGCAACCGCGGGGTGATGAGCGTGCGCGCCGATTCCCGGGTGGACGAGTACATCGGCCGGCTGCCCGACTGGCAGCAGGCGGTCTGCCAGCAGGTGCGCCGGCTGGTGCACGCCGCAGACCCCGAGGTCGAGGAGACGATCAAGCGATCCGTGCGGCCGTACTTCGTGCTGCAGGGCAACATCTGCGCGCTGCTTGCGGCGAAGGACCACGTCAACGTCTTCATCTACGACCCCACCGTCGCCGACCCGCACGGCATCATCAACCAAGGTCACGGTAACGCGACCGCCCGGGCCGTCCGGATCTACCGCGGCGACGCGATCAACCGCCCCGCCCTGCTCGCGATGTTTCGAGCCGTCATCGCCAACAACCGCGCGGGCGGTTGGCGGCGCCTCCAGGCATCACCGCCCCCATCCGCGCCACCCAGAACCGATCACCGCTGATATCGCAGCCAGGCGATGCGGGAGATGACAATGATTGGCCGGGGGCCCGGATCGGCTCGGTCGGCTGCCGGCTCCACCAGAGGCAACCCGGCACAGAATCCCCGTTCGCGCGCGCGACGGATGGCCATATCAACCGGCTGTTTGGCGTCCCAGAACGGCGGATCCGGATCGTGCCGCCTTTACCAGCGTCAACCACGGAACGTAACGCGGCCGGCATCTCATGTAGCAACGGCGTCCAGTGGTAAGTTTGCCGCAGTCGGCGTCCGCAGGATGGCCAGCCAGACAGGTCCTCGGCCCAGTTCGGTTAATGATGCCCGGTGAGCACAGCGGCAACGAGCTCGCGGCGGCTGCGGACACCGAACTTGCCGAATGCCGCGGTCAGGTGTTCCTGAACGGTGCTGGCCGATATATGCAATTCCCCGACGATCTGGCGGGTGGAGTGTCCCCTGACGACCAGGGCGACGACACGGGATTGCGCGGCGGTCAGGCCATAGGCGTTCAGCAACAGGGGGGTGATCTCCGCCGAGGGAGTGGGTTCGATCACGACGCCGATCTGCGGCGCGGGCGGGCCGCACAGGCGGGAGGCATGCAATGACAGCCACCGTCCGGCGCGGCTGCGAAGCCGGACCGAGGCAGGCGGCTGCGGAGTAAACGGGCATGGGCAGTTCGCTCACGCTGGGCCAGTCGGCTTCGCCGATTTCCGCCAGCCACCGCTCGGCCTCGTGGCTCATCGACACGACGGCCAGGTTCGCATCGAGGACGATCATGCCGGGAACGGCGGCTTCAGCGCCGATCGGCGCGGCCGGCCCCATGGTGACGGCACGGCGCAGCCCTTCGGCCACGTGCGGGGAGACGCGCCGGATCAGGTTGATCTCGCTGGCATCGAAGCCGTGCGCGGCGTCCTCCCGGTGCAGGCACAGTGCGCCCCAGC
>Ga0306924_10007985_pt1 | contig 10647 bp, 16 predicted proteins | sample sta12Can44000111_FD_203756 | JGI IMG/M metagenome (GOLD analysis project Ga0306924, IMG submission 203756) | Lab enrichment of tropical soil microbial communities from Luquillo Experimental Forest, Puerto Rico - statanox.12C.anox.44.000.111 (v2)... | ecosystem: Environmental > Terrestrial >...
GGAGAACGCTTTCCGATTTCCATACGCTTCGGGACACGACCCGCTGTCGTGTGCGCAATTACTGTTCACCTTTGGCTGACGCCGCTCTGCTTCCTGCGCCGCGGCTGCTCTGAGATCGCCTTCGTCTCATCGCTGAGCTGTCGCACGATCTCAATGGTCTGACGGATATCGGCCTCGCTCAAATCGGTGCCCATCGTCGACGCGATTACCAGGAACCGAGCGCTCAACTCACGGTAGCGCGCATCACCCTTGCGGGTGAGCCGCACAAGTTTCGATCGACGATGTCGCGGATTGTCGATGAACTCCACGAGCCCCCGGGACGCCAGCTCATCCGCCAGCCGCTGCATTCGCTGGCGGCTGGTCGGCCGCATCTGAGCGATCTGCGGCACGGTAAGGGGGCCAATGAGCGCCAGGCTGCGCATGAATCCGAACGCACCGCCGCCCCAGCTCGTTATGAGCCCTGTTCTCTGACCAAGGGCCCGCAACCGAAAGAAGAACTGCGCCACTTCGAGCATCAGGTCCGCTGTCGCCTCGCCCTTGCTTCTAAGGATCCGGCCGGCCGCCTTCCGCCGTCGCACTGTGGCCATCCCGTTGTGCTCCGCGTCTTCGAGGTCGGTTATTGACACCCAAGTTGTCAGTATGCATAATGACACCAAAGTTGTCACACATGAGCTCTGCCAGCCAACAGCCTCGTGACGCCACAACGGCCAGCGTCGCCAACCCCGTCGTTCGCCCGCCGCTCGTCGTTCTGGCTGCTCTTTTCTCAGGCGCGGTGTTCAACGTCGCCTGGCCACTTCCCTTCTTTCCTCATGCGCTCCGCCTGCCCGTCGGATGTTTGCTGGTCGCGATGGCGGCGGTCCTGTTCTCGTACTCGGTCAGGCGGTTCAGGATTGCGGGGACCCCGGTGCCGGGCAACCAGCCGGCGACCGCGATCGTACGCACCGGCCCCTATCGCTTCAGTCGGAATCCAATCTATCTCGCGTTCTTCGCGTTGCACCTTGGCCTCGCGATCTCGGTCAACAGCCTGTGGCTGGTGGCCACGTTGGTCGCGACCGTTGCCATCCTCGCCCTCGTCGTGGTTCCGCGCGAAGAGCGGTACCTGACTGAGCGGTTCGATCGCGAATACCTCGACTACAAGGCCTCCGTGCGTCGTTGGCTATGAGCCTCGCGGGTGACGCGGCCAGCGCCCGATGGGACGCCCTGATCGTCTATGTGCTTCCCGAAGCGTGGCAGATCGCCGACCTCCCGCTGGATCCAGCCTCGGCAGAACGTCAAGCCGAGACGCGTGGTTCCGGTACGAGATGACTGCGAGATGGGTGACCGTCCTCATGTCACATGAGTCAGGAGGGACCAACACGGTGCTCGTCGAGCGATCCTCGCCCCGGACCCATCGGCCAATTCGGCGCATCAAAAGGGGTACCGTTCGACCGAACGGCGCCGATGGGGCGCTAGGAAGAGCCACCACGATGATCACAGGGCTGCGCGGAACATCGATCTGGAGCGAAAACCTGAATAACCTGCTGGCGTTTTATCGGGACGTTCTGGGACTCGAGGTGACCACGGAAACGCCCGGTTTCGTAGTCCTCGGCGGGCTCTGGCTGGGCACGCACAGCGAGGTGCATGGTCGCAATGCCGATCCGGCTCGTCATATGATCGGTCTCACAAGCAACGACCTTACGGGGGACTGGAAGCGCCTCAAGGACGCCGGGGTCGAGTTCGTCGAGGATCCCACGGATTACGGTACCGTATGGATCGCGACGCTCAAGGATCCGGAGGGCAATCTGGTGCAGCTGCTCCAGTCCTCCCGAGCGGCCTGAGCGAGGTCCCGAAGGGAGATCGGCGTTCGGAATCCGGCGCGATCGATGGCAGCGCCAGCACGAGCGTGCACGATCACGCAGAGCGCGACGGACGAATGACAAGCGCCCGAGCAGAGGTTGATGAGATCGACCAGGCTGGCCTCGTCTGTGGTCAGCGCGGCCCAGATGAGTCGCCCGGTGGACACATGACGTCCGACTCCGCCATGTCGCGACGCACACATACCAGGGCGGCTTAGGCCAGTCGCGCGGCTCATGACCTCGCGGACCTCGATGTCCATGTTCAGCGGCTTGCCGCCGGGCCCGGGCCGCCGAGGCTTTCCCGGCGACCTCATAGGCTCGCTCGGGACGATGGACGTCGATGATCCCGTAGCTGGAGAGGAATTCCTTCGTCTCAGGAAACACGCCATCGGTCACCGGTCGACCGTCGTTCCCGGCCCGCACGAGCCGGGCCTTGCCCGGTCCGGTCAAGTCCTCGCCGCCGACCAGCTCGCCTCCGTCCTTCAATTCCTTGTTCAGCCGGTGCATGAAGTCAATATGGGCTTTTTGATATCCTGTGCGGCCAATTGAAGATCTCCCAGCCACCCTGCCCCTTTTGGTGCGTGCATAATGAGCATGTATTCCATCGCTTTGGCTCCTTTTCAGGCGACGTGTTCAGCGCCTTCATCGGTAGGTCGGAGCACGAACCGGATTCTCGACATCGCAGATGAAGAAACTCCCGCCGACGACTCCTCCAAGGATTTTACGAGCTTCCTGGGATCGCGATCGGCGAGTAGCTCCTTTGAGACCGCCGAACAGCGCGGTGACGAGCTTCCGTGTTCGACGCAGCCGCTTCAGCGTAGATCGGCTCGCTCAGTCTTCCTCACGAATAACGATCTCATCCACGACTGACCACCGGGTGTGTTCGAGGTCCAGGCAGTTCGCGTTGTCGGCGGACGCCCGGCTTCCTGCCTCCGATCGCCAGGCGGCCTCCATTGCGGCGCGGTCATCGAACCACATTTCGACAATAACCTCCCACGGCGGATTACGCCGGTCGTCGGGCTCGACGAAATTTTGAACGTAACGGCGGAGGCCCGGCATCGCCATGGCGAGCGGGCCGTGAACGTCGGCGAAGTAGCGGCGGAGTTGCGCACGCGTCCAGTTCGATCTTCGGTAGCCGACGACGACGAACTTGAGCATGATGGAGTCTAGCTCGAAGGTCAATGACGCGCGGAACCTCGGAACCGGTGATCATCTTGACCGAACAGACGACACGACGGGGCAGCTCGTGTAGCCCTTCCTCCGCCGTGCACTAGAGATACGCCGGCAAATCGCACATGATGGCTGATGGAATCCTGTCCAGCCCGCCGGGCCTTCTATATCAGTGCGTTAGCCGAAAGGCGTCTTTCCCCCCGACCGCCCGGGCCAGAATCAATCCGCCCACCATGCAAGCGAGCGCCCCGACCACCTGGTCTTCCCGCCGCTGGGCCGTCCGACCCGCGGGCACGAGGCCGCGGAGCCAGGCAAGCTGTTCCCGAACCATCGCAGGAGATTTCGCAGCATTGCGCCGCCCGCTCGAGCGACCTCCGGCCCCACAGCGGCGACGGGGCACCCGGCATCGACGTGGGCGAGACGGGTGCGACGCTACTCGATGGCCGGCCTCAGCGGGGTCATCTACGCGGGCCTCAAGGAGCCAGCGAAGTGAATCGGGAGATCAAGTCGAAGGGCGAGGCGAGTCATGACGAGTACAAGGAGGAGGTCGAGTGCGATCGGTCGGAGTGCGAGCCCGGATCGATCGCAGCTCGCTCACAAGCGCAAGGACTACCAGGCCAGCTACGACCTCATAACCGAGGAGTATGTCCGACGCATCTTCGAGGAGCTGCAGCACAAGCCGCTCGACCGACAGTTGCTCGACCGGTTCGCCGCGAGCGTATGCGACGTCGGCCCGGCGTGCGACATGGGTTGCGGTCCCGGGCAGGTTGCTCGTTACTTGCACGAGCGCGGCGTTGACGTCTGTGGCGTCGACTTGTCTCCGGCCATGGTGGAGCGAGCGCGTCGGCTGACACCGGACGTGGAGTTCCGGCAAGGCGACATGATGACGCTGGATGTCCCGGGCGGCGCGTGGGCGGGCATTGCGGCCTTCTACTCCATCATCCACATCCATCGCGACGACATGGCGCAAGCGCTGACCGAGCTCCGGAGAGTGCTGCGACCGGGCGGAGTGCTGCTGCTAGCCTTCCATATCGGTGACGATACCGTCCATCTCGACGAGTGGTGGGGTCACAAGGTCAACGTGGATTTCTTCTTCTTCCGCTCCGAGGAAATCGCATCCGCCCTCCGGGCGACCGGATTCGAGGTCGACGAGATTATCGAGCGGGACCCGTATCCTGAGGTCGAGCACCAGAGCCGGCGGGCCTATATTTTTGCGCGACGACCGCAGCCACCGGTATGACTGCCACCCGCCTCTACGACGCGCACCTCGTGGTGAGGAATTCCCGTGATACGGGCCATTGGCCTGACGATTTCACAGTCGCGCGTGGGGCCAGCCGACCAGCGTGCGGCCGCAGTCAAAGCCGGCCACTTTTCCCAAGGAGGCTCCAGACCATACCACCGACACGGTGAGTCGCTTCCAGAGCGCCTCTGGATGACGCACGCCGTCTCCGCGGTTGTCGGTCTCGGCACTGCAGTGGGCCTTCGTGAAAAACGGCTAGGTCGCTTGCGCAGCCACAATCAGACCGCAGACCAGCACGATCACAATGCCGACGTGGTAGGCGATGTCAGGCGCTGTTCGAGGACCTACACCTATGGCGATCGTGAATATCCCAACGAGCGTTGCAAGAAGCGCGAACCACTGCGCTACTAAACCAACTATGCGGGTTGATGTCGCGCGGATCCATGCGAACGCGAGGCCGACGGGCAGTACGAATGCGATTACGCTCTCGGCAATGCCCGCCTTACGATGCCCATAGCCCGCCATCAGACGACCGAAGTGAATCGTCGCCGCAAGACAAAAGGTGCCGGCTTCGATCATCATGAAAACCCGAGTCGCTCGCGTCATGGTGGATTGTTCGAGCGTCATCCGACCCATAATACTTTTATCACGCGCCGTCGCCAGCTCAACTCGGCGGTCTTCGCCCGCCACGAATGTCGGTGCTCCTCAGAAGCATTAGTTACGACATCGGCGTTGGACTCGGTATCGCGTACCTTGGCACGATGCTGGACCGCCTTTTGGGGCAGTGCCTCGTTCGCTTCCCCTCAGAGGTTCTGCCCATCGCCACGGGGAAGGCAGAAGTCCCTCGGAATCACTTCACGTTATTCGATAATCTCCATTCGCCGGATGAGGCCATCTTGCATGTCGTAGACATGCTTGACGGTCCGATCTGAGAGAATCTTCCCCTTCAGGTCGCGAACGACCTGATGTACCGTGATGGTGACGCGCTGCTCGGCGTTCCGGCTGAAGGCCGCGGCTCGACACGCGGATCAATCGCCGCCCACTGGCGCTGCCAGTAGTGCCGTACGCCATCGCGCCCGCTTACCCAGCCGCCCTCCATGCCATTCGACCACGCCACGTCTGGATACATCGGCGCGAGTGCGCCCTCGAGATCTCGCGCGTTGAACGCCAAGTAGCAGCGGCGCAACAGAGTTCAGTGTCGACCTTAGTGCTCATTCCGGTATTGCGGAATAAGACCCCACCATAAATGTCCCGGTGACGATGATCCAGTAGCTGGACGTGGCGGGCACAAGGACCGCCCCGCCCGCCAGAAACAGAAATCCCAAGAGCATCACTGCGCGACGGCCCATTCGATCGGCCAGCCACCCCAGCGGCAAAGAAACCGAACATGCCGATGACGTGGATGGTCACGGCAACCGAGATCGCGGGCAGCGAGTGTCCGTGGTGCTCTAGAGCCAACGAAGTGAAGCCCATGATCAACGACATGTTTCCCTGGGCAGCAAAGCTGGCCGCGAATGCAACCTGCAGGTGGGGATCGCGCAAGAAGGCGAGCACGCCTTTCGCAGCCGTGGCGTCCGTCGAGTGCGTGCGAGGAGGGCGGTAGTCCGGAAAGTACCGCTCGAGGTGCGCCGCGATCTCCTTCGGGTCGGGATGAACGGCGAGCACGAGTCCCATGCCCGGCACGATGACCGTAGGGATCAGGAGCCACGTGAGAGCGAGCGGATCAAGGCCGAGGATGCCGGACCAAGCCTGCGCCGCCGTGATCAGGACCGGTCCGCCGAGCGCGCCTACGAGGGACCCGGTCAACACGTACCCAAGGCCCTGCGCGCGCTGACTCGGTGGGTACATGTCGGCGGCCGCTACACGCAGCTGATAGCCGGCGCTTATCCCTGCGCCAAAGATGAGAATGCTCGCGAGGAACAGTGCGAACGATCCGAAGAGTACCGACAAGCCCGTGCAGACTGCGCCGACGAGACCGAGGAGGAGTCCGAGGATGACCGCGACCCTCCGCCAGTGCACATCGGCGACTCTGCCGATCGGGTAGGACACCAGGAACCGACTCACCCCGAGGACGCTGGTGGCCAAGCCGGCAAGATGGGCGGAGCCGAGGAGGCGCGCGACGACGATGGCGCCGAGCGTCGGAACCATCTGGTTCCCGACACCAACGAAGGCTTGGGATGCCGCGAGTAGCAATGTGTTCCGCTTGACGATGCCCGGCGGAACCAGCACTCGTAGGCCATCGCGACCGGACTCTGGCGCGGCCGCCAACTTCGGCGCTTGGGCGACCCTCTCTATCGAGACCGTTGAGCGTTGGCTCGCGCGGCTGGTGTGCGCAAGACAACCCGCATGGCCGTATCCGCTCGGATCGTGCTGGTGTTGCGTCATACCAGACTCCCGTTAGCCGAGACTGTCGTTAGCGCTGGCGGAGACGCCTTGCCTTTCGATCGGGTCCCAGCCGATCGCGATGCCGGCTCGCACCCGCTCGGCGACGCTCCAGCGGCTGGATGCGAAAAGCCGAAGGGGCCAGTCCGACGCCGCCTTCAAGTACACCGCCTGGGGGTTCAGTCGGTGCTCTCGCAGGCAGGCCTCAGCGAGCTTGATAGCGTGATGGTCACGCGTGCCGAGTGCGCGGCCAATGATCTCCGGTTCAGATGGTGGCGCCGAGTCGTCGGGTGGGCCAGGGGTGTCGCTGCCGTACGCGGCAACCCAGGCCGCGATCGCTTGCCAGCAATATGCGAGGGCGACCTCGCGAAGCCAAACAGGCATGTGCGGCAAGAGAAGCCGCACGGCCGCTGGACCCGTGAGTGCATGAATGAATACGAGAGGATGAGTTGACGCATTCGCGAGGTACAGGCGAGCTCCCATCTCGGTGAGCCGGTTGAGCGACTTGTCCACCGCCTCGATCGTCCCGAGCCGGTCGACCGCGGCGGCAAAATCGGGGTATTCGGCGAGCACCCGCACGAGCTCCCTCGGGACACCCTCTCGTCTCCCCTTGTTTCGCCGATCATCGCCGATTCTCGGGACCTGCTCGATTGCGCGATCTAGGTCGAGCGGGCCTCGGAGCCGAGGTACTCCGGGCAACGTTTGGTGGTAGGCGGCCCAGTACGCCAGCGCCGAGGCGAGCTCTTCAACGCGGACAGGCGTTGCGGCCTCGCTCAATGCGCGAATGGCGTGAGCTGTTCGGATGAGGCCGTGAGTCCCGCCGGCCATCAGGCCCGGAATCAGCCGAGGAATCCACTGCGCAAACACCGTCTGCCATGGAGCCTCGGCGAACTGAGTCAAGAAGAACGCCTGCCAATCCCCGATTCGCTGGATGACCCCGAGCGCCTCTCGCCAGGTGTATTCGGTTACGGGCGATCGTGCCTGTGGCATCGGCACGAGCTCGCGGCGATAATCATCGACCCACCGCGACACTTCATCAGAGCAACCCAGCGCGACGAGTGCCTCCGCAGCCATGGGTCCGTGATTCGGAGCACCGTGCACCGCCTCCGGCCCCATACCCCGAACACGTTCAAGTGCATCGTCGAGAACGCTATTCAGATGGTCAGCTCTTGCGGGATCAGAGTGCTCTCTCATTTCGCTTCTCCGATTGGACGCGAACGAGTGTGGCTCATGGAGCCGAGCGTACGAGTCGAGGGCGAGCCTGTCTGTCGCCGATCTGACAGAGCGGTGCGCTGCACGAGGAGGGCGGTCGGTGGGCTGCCGGTCAACGACCGGAGAGGTATTCCTTCGAGACGGCTCTCGCCTTCCCAGGGTGGGCCTGCGTCATCGTGGACTCGGTGTTGACCAGTCGTTCAAGCGCGTCGCGATCGGTGACGGACACTCGTTTGCGCTGAACGCGGATCCAGCCCTTGCGCGCGAACTCGTTGAGCGCTTCGGTCACGGTCTGGCGGGCGCAGCCGAGTCGATCCGCGATGCGCTCGTGCGTCCAACCCTCTCCCACCGTCGCCCCTACTCCCTGTTGGCGCTCTCGATTGGCCAGCAAAAAATTGGCGACACGTAGATGCGACGGCCACGTCGCGACCGACTCCACAAGGACCATCACGTCGCGCAGCCGCGACGACAGGGATTTAATAATGGCCGAAGCCAGGGCGGGAAGACGTCGTGTCACCTCGTCGAGATCCTCGTTCGCAATCGCCCAGATCGCCGAAGGCTCAAGAGCCTGTGCCGATGTGACTCGGCGACCGTTCTCCGCGAGGTGAGAGATGCCAAAGAGATTTCCGGGACCACGATAGGTGACCGTCGGCTCGCGCCCGGCCGGCGTCTGATAGAACACCCGGACGCGGCCCGATTCCACGATGTAAAAGTGCTGAGCCGGGTCGCCCTGGTTGTACACGAAGTCGCCCGCTCGGAGTCGACGCCTCTTCGCAATGTGTGCGAGCATCTTCTGATCGTCTATGGTCATCCCCCGAAAGACGTCGACCGAGGGAGCATTGCCCAAGTCCGTCATCCTCTCCGACGCTTTCGTCCCGTGTACCACGTGACGACTACGGCCCGCCAAACTGGACCTGCATAGACCGTGGTTGATACCGTACACTACGCCGAATTCTCGCGCCTAACCGTGCCTCCCACACTGAAGGATAACTCCCCTCCCAGCGTCGATGCCTCTGACGAGCCGAACACGGGCGGTCAGCGCGGAGGACGACATGTCGTTTTGTCCATCGCGAATCGGCGGTTCGTCATGCCACTTTACGAATGCGGTCTTTGACTATCTGCCGCGACCGCTCTAGCCTCCTGGCTATGGCCTAGATCACGTTCGCCGGCTATCACATCCAGCAATCGAGGTGCCTCATGAGCCTCTCGCAAATCGAGGTGACTCTTCGGCGGTTCGAGTCGCCCGACGAAACGCGCGTCATGGAGAAGGGGAAGTTCGAGGTCGTCCACATCGGCGGCCTCACGGTAGGCCGAGCAACTTACGAGCCCGGGAAGCGGTAGTCTGAGCACGTTGGTCCGACCGTCGGTGCCAAGCGCTGCACAGTGGCACACGTCGGGCTGGTCGTGTCGGGCACAGCGACGGCAGCGATGGAGGATGGACGGGTGTTCGAGCTTCGCGCCGGCGAGCTGTTCTACATTCCCCAGGTCGCGCACGATAGCTGGGTGGTGGGGAACCAGCCGTATGTGTCCCTTCACTTTCTAGGCGCGGACCACTATGCGAAGTAGGCGCTGTTGAATGTGCGTCGCGCGGGTGCTTGTCGCGGTAGCGCTGATAGGTGGTCTCAGATTGCTCATGTAGTGAACTCGTAGTCGGCGCGGATGCGGCCCTCGCCATCCAGGACCAGGAGCGCGAAACCCTGGGCCGCCACGTCGCCCCCGGTGCGCGGGCGCACCTCCCAGCTCACTCTGACTACGTCGTGGTGGCCCTCGACGGCGTTGGTAGAGCGGAAGACGAGGCCCTTGGCGCCGCATGCCGCGTAGGCCTTGACGGCTTCCGCCTCGATGCCGCCACGGCCCTCCCGTTCCGACGTCGCGCTGAGGAAGGTCGCGTTCTCGGCCCAGAGCTCGGCCAGCTGCTGGCGACGGTGGGTCGCGTCCGGCTCGTTCCAGAACGCCACATAACGGTCCGCGAACGCGGTAAGTTCGCTGGAGGCTGGCGCCGGCGGCTCACTGAACTGGTAGTCGGCGCGGATGTGGCCGTCCGGGCCGAGGATCAGCACGTTCAGACCAGCCGCCGCTACCTCGCCACCGCTTGCCGGCACCATCTCCCACACGAGTTTCACGACGTTGTGATGGGCGGCGACGCTCTTGCGTGACCGGAAGACGAAGCTCTGATCCCGCACCCACTTCTCGTTGGCGCTCGCCACGCGGGCCTCGATGGCCTCGTAGCCGCGGGCGTCGAGCTGGCGATAGCAGGTAGCGCCGTCAGGCGCCCAGAGCGTGGCGATACTCCGCCGGCGCGCGTCCGGATCTTGCTCGTTCCACACCGAAACGTAGCGATCGATGAACTCTGCGAGCTGGCTCATGCGGTTGCTCCCATGATGACGACCTTGCCGAACAGTTGGCCCTCCATGAAGAAATGGAACGCTTCGCGCGCCTCCTCGAACGCGAAGACCCGGTCGATGACGGGGCGCAGCCGCGACGCCGTGATCGCCCGGTTCATGGCCTCAAAGCTCGCCCGGCTCCCCACGAAGACGCGGCGGATCGTCGTCATGCTCGACGCCCAGGCTCCGCCGGAGATCTCGATCGCGGCCTTCGTCGGGCTCCGCGTGATGAGGAGAACGATCTGCCCGTGGAGGGCGGAGGCCCGCATCGACTGCTCGATGGTGTCCGGCCCGAAGGTCTCGACGACGCGGTCCACGCCTTCCCCGCCGGTCAGCTCGCGCACTGCCTGGCCCCATTCGGGCGCAGCGGCGTAGTTCAAGACGTGGTCCGCGCCGAGCGCGCGGAGCTTCTCAAACTTGGCTT
>Ga0306924_10007987_pt1 | contig 10646 bp, 10 predicted proteins | sample sta12Can44000111_FD_203756 | JGI IMG/M metagenome (GOLD analysis project Ga0306924, IMG submission 203756) | Lab enrichment of tropical soil microbial communities from Luquillo Experimental Forest, Puerto Rico - statanox.12C.anox.44.000.111 (v2)... | ecosystem: Environmental > Terrestrial >...
CCACGATGGCTAAGCTCAACCGCGAAGCCGCGCTCCGCGAGCGCCGAGCGCGAAAGCAAGCTAAGAAGGACGCTAGGAAGCAGGCATCGGAGGATCAGGCGCGCCAGGCCAGCGTCACGCCCAGCAGCGACGAACGGTGAACAAAGTCGCACTCAGACCGAGCGAGAACTTTCGGTCTCCGGTTCGTCTACGGTGCTGTTGGAGCCGACCGAGGCGGGCCGTGCGACCATGGGCGAATGCGACCCGAGGACCGCGGTGGCGCGACGGCCCATAGTCCCGCGCGTCTAGGCGCCGGTGACGGACCGATCGAGATCGTCGAGTACGACCCCTCCTGGCCGGCCTCCTACGACGCGGAGCGCGAACGGCTGGCGCCACTGCTGCCTGGTGTACGGATCCACCACATCGGCTCCAGCGCCGTTCCCGGGCTTGCGGGTAAGGCCGTGATCGACATGATTGCGCTCGTTGACGACCTGGACGCGGATAGCGCCGCCCTGATCCAACGGGCTGGCTATGAGCTACCCGCACGATTCAACGTGGACCTGCGGGGTCCGCAGCTGCGGGAATTCGAACGCCGACGCCGCAGATTCCGCCAAGGATTTCGCCGAAACCCCCAACATCTTTACCTCCGTCCGACGAGCAGACGCTAGGTTGTAGAGCCCTTTGACCCTGGGACGACTCGCTGGCGGGGTCGCATATAAGCGAAAGGTGGATGAGGTTATGTATGCAGCTGGCTGGCGTCCTGCGCGTGCGCTGGAGCCCGCGGAGGCGTCCGATGAGGACGAGCCACAGCGGGTGTTCCGTCGCGATACGCTCGTCGCCTACGCCAAGCCGCGCACGCTTCGCAGCCTTGCCGACGTGAGCACCTCGGTGGTTCCGTATGTGGCGTTCTCGGTGCTGATCTACGCGGCAATCGGCGTCTCGCCGCTGCTGGCTTTGGCGCTCGCGCTGCCCGCGGCCGCCTTTCTGTTGCGCACCTATATCGTCTTTCACGATTGCGCTCACGGGTCCTTCTTAGCCTCTCGGCGGGCAAACGCCTGGCTCGGGACCGGGTTGGGACTGCTTGTGTTCTCGCCGTTCGTGCGCTGGCGCCACGATCACGCGGTGCATCACGCGACCTCGGGCGATCTCGACCGCCGGGGTGTCGGTGATCTGCCGACGCTGACGATCGCCGAATACCGTGCCCGCCCGTGGCGGGGACGCCTCGGTTATCGCTTGCTCCGAAACCCGCTCGTGATGTTCGGCATCGGCCCGGTGTTTGCGATGGTCGTTGGCCCCCGCATCGTCGCGCGCAACGCCCGGCCCCGAATGCGACGAAGCGTGCTCGGCACAGACCTCGCGCTGGCGTTGATCATCGCGGCGCTGTGCTGGCTGATCGGTTGGGGTGACTTCCTGCTCGCATGGGCGCCGGCGGCGCTGTTGGCTGGAGCGGCAGGCATCTGGCTGTTCTACGTCCAGCACCAGTTCGAGGACACCTACTGGCAGAGATCAGATCAGTGGAGCTACGCCGACGCCGCGCTGCGGGGCAGCTCCTATCTGAAGCTCCCGCCACCTCTGCAGTTCATCACGGGCAACATCGGGTTGCACCACGTTCACCACCTGAGCGCTCGCATCCCCAACTACAATCTGCAGCGGACGCACGACGAGAACCCGATCTTCCACCAGGTACCGAGACTATCGCTCTGGGACGGCCTGCGTGCCGTGCGTCTGAAGCTTTGGGACGAGGACAGCGGGCGATTGGTGACGTTCGCCGAGGCGGCGGACGCAGTGCCGAGATAGCGGGCGGTCAGCCTCCTCGATCTCTCCGACCCGTAGAGAGCGCCGATGGAGGGGCATCTTCGGCTAATCGCTTGACGGTGTGAGTCGGAATGAACTCATGCTCGTCCTTGGTCGGACGGCAGAGCTGCCCGAGCGACCTTGGCGGGTCGAACAGTCTGCGACCTGCATGAGCGGAGAGGATGCTGTTTATTGTGCGGGCAGTGCCACGCTCCTCGCTGTCCGTCATCGAGTTCCCCGCCGATGAGCCCGAGCGCGCCCGGTGCTTCTGGGCGGAGCTTCTCGGCGTCGAGCTGGAAGTCCGCCAAGATTCCGAGGGAGAGGGCTGGCAAACGCAGTCAGGAGCCCCAGCGATTGGCGTCCATGCCCGCGGACGTGGCCCGGGCGACTCCTTTTCGCTGCCCTACTTCACGGTGAGCAATGTCGCCGAGGCGCTGGAGAGGGTCGATGCGCTCGGGGGGAGCGTGGTCCACCCAGGGGAGAAATGGGCGATCTGCAAGGACTCAGAGGGAAGCCCATTCGGGCTAACCCAGGAGTCCTCGGAGCGTGGATCGCAGCCGAGTTCCTGAGCGCCCGGGAGGTGTACTGCGTCGAGTCGGGCGAGTACCGCGGCTTGACCGCGAGCGCGTGCTCGTGCTTCGAGGGCGGCTTTAGCTTTCACCCGATGCTGGCCTACTTGGATGAGAGCCGCGAGGCGCTGGCGGGGGGAGCGGACAGGCGCCACCCTGGAAGCGGATCGCGGCGCGTGGTCAGTAGCCTTAGAGGCGCCCTACGACGCCGCGGTCCGGGGCCGCGGCTCGCCCAGTTGGGCAAAAGGGCTGCCTTGTATTCCCGCGGCCGGGGTGTAGACTTGGAGGGTACAAGGCCTCTTGCGGCTCTTCGAATCCGCTCGCGCATGGCCACCGCCGGCCGGACGCCCACGGCGACCTCACGGACAGTTTTCGTCCTCAAGCTGAAAAGGTCCGATTCTCAACGAGGGTCGTGTAGTCCGAGCGGCGCTCAGGGAGGTTCCCCATGCTTACAAAGTCACCGGCCGAGCTGCGCCGGTCGCGCGACCGTCCGGCTGGCGCCCGTAGCCGCGAAACGCGTCAGGACCTCGGAGTCGGCTCTGTTGGCGTCCCTCGCGTGCACCGCGGCGGCGACACCGATGCGCTGGACTGGCGCTCGGACCCGCACCTACTGGCGATTCTCGCGCGGGCCGTCAAACGCGAGCGAGAGGCTCGCGAGAAGGGCTAATTCCCTTGGCGCCGTGAGGAGCTGACCAGCCAGCTCGACGCTGGCGCCCGCCCACACCGACACACTTCAAATCCACAGGAGCTGCATAGCGATGCTGATGCAGTTCGATCCGTTCCGCGAGTTTGAGCGGTGGCCGAGCAGCTCGCGGCGGGCGGGCGGGCGCCGCGGCCGTTTCCGATGGACGCCTACCGGCGCGGCGACGAGTCGTAGTTTCGTTTGACCTGCCGGGCATGGACCCGGGCACGATCGACCTCACCGTCGAGCAGAACGTGCTGACGATCAAGGCAGAGCGGCGCTTTGAGCGCCGAGAGGGCGATGAGGTGATCGCCGCCGAGCGCCCGCACGGCGCGTTCACCCGCCAGCTGTTCCTGGGCGACACGCTCGACGCGGAGCGCCTCCAGGCCAGCTACGAGACCGGCGTACTGACGCTGCCCATCCCGGTGGCCGAGGCAGCTAAGCCCCGCAAGGTGCCGATCACCGAGGGCGTCGAGGAGCGGACGATCGACGCCCAAACCGCCTCGGTCAGCACGTAGAACCCGCTTCCAAACACAGCCAGAAGCGAACGGCGGCCGCGCTCCTGCGCACGGAAAGGGGGACGCAAGCCAGATCGGCCGCCGACCGATAGACACCGGCCACGTTATCGGTGCTGGTTTGAGATAGTTGACGCTAGCGATTCTCGTGTAACCCGAATCTTGAGGGATGACCATGGCCATTGACGTCGGCAAACGCCTACGTCGGCAAACGCGTTGTAGCCGAGTCTGAGTCGACGGACCGCCGACCACGCTCGGGCGTCATCGAGGAGGTATTACGGGGCGACCCATCTCCTCGCTATCGCGTCCGCTGGGACGACGGCCACGAGAGCATCTACACGCCCGCGAGCGGTGCGCTTCGGGTCCAGAAGCGCCGACGAGCGCCTGCACAAGCTTTACGCAAATCGCTGAGCGAAACCCGGGTCGCCGACTGACAGTCGGCGCGGCACGCGCAGCGCGACCCCGATGGCCCGCCTGCTTGACTCGTTGCCTCCACCGCCGGCGGCTTCGACCCGGCCCGTTTCCAGGCCAGCCCGCCAGCCTGCCGCGGGCTCTCCTCAGAGTTCGGCCTAGCCGCCGCGTAGCATTTATCTGCCCACGGATACGGGCTTATCCTCATCCCTTCTGACGCCCGCGCCTGAAACATGGTCCCGGCGTTCTTTGCTTTCCGGGACGCGCCAGTCTCGCGCGAAGGACCTATAGGCAGGTTCGGTTACGTGAGGTTGGTCGGGTAGGCGAAAGGCCGGGCGGTGATAGCCGACTGGCGTGGTTTCCTCCCGCCATGGGCTTGCCCGACTCTGTAGCCAAGGTCATCACGTCCTTCGCTCCCTCGGTGTCGAACTCGGCGTAGCTCTCGCTGGCGAGGCGGAACGGTATGCCGATGAGTTCGCGGTAGAAGGTGATCGACCGCTGAAGGTCGGAGGCGGAGAGGATCGCGGAGGCAAGCCGGTCCGCGATACCCTCATTCTGCGTGGGCCAGGACCAGCTCCTGGCGTCCTCGCCGCCAGCGGATGACCGAGAGCTTGTGGCCGCGCTGGATGCCGCTGGTTGGGTCGAGCTCGAACGCCCCGAAGAAGGTCGTAGTGCTGAGCCGGCGGGCTGCACCGATCGGGTCGTCGGGTGCCAGAGCGAGGCAGTGGTCGGCGATCAGCGCTGTGGCGTATGCCTGGGCGGCGACGTAGTCGAGCTCTCCAGTGTCGCTGTCGTGAGCCTCCGCAATCACCTCGGGCGAGCTCGGCCCGAGCGCTGGCGAGCTTCCAAGCTCGGGGTGCCACTGCACAGGAGCGAGGAACCCCTCCGGATCGTCGCCGAGGACATCGCGGAAGGCGGCGAGCGCGGGCGAGACGCCGCCGAGGATCGCGCCCGGGAGGAGGCCCGCGACCGCGCGGAACAGCTTGACCTCGCGCTCGATCGGCCCGCAAGCGAGGATCGCCTGTGGCTGGGCCTCGGCAAGCTCGGCGGGGCGGTCGGTGAACGAGAAAGCGCCGACGATCCCAACACCGAGCGACGGCGCGGCTCGCTCGAGCGCCTCTCGAGCGAATCGGGCGAAGCGCCCGGGCGCGCAGACGAGCGCGACTGCGGCACTCGGGCGGAGCTCGACAATCGCCCGGCCGAGCGCAGTCAAGTAGCGGCTCGCCGGCGAGGGCAACGACACCACGCCGGGGAGACACTGAACGTCGTCTGCCGCTCCGCCGTGGTTCCAGACGACAGCCTCCGCACCGTCCCGGCCCGCGACTGCCTCCACAACCGCACGGGTCGAGTCGCTGCCGTACGGGCCGAGTACAAAGCGGCATCCCCGCTCGGTGAGCTTCGCGTGGACCCTTGCAGCTTCCTCGGGCCGGCTTCGATCGTCCTGGAAGACGACTCGAGCCCCACTGCGGCGTGCCCAGAGCTTCACCCCAGCGCGCACCTGCACGCCCTGCCCTGCACGGTGTAGCGGCCGCTTGCCGGCACGACGGCGCCTACGAGCGCCTCACGAGCTACTTCCGGTCGGCCCGGTCGATCCAGTTCTCCGGGGCGTGTGCCTCGAGATCGCGCACACCCGCCGTATAGCCGAACGAGAGCACGACCACCGCCTACTCCTCCTGCTCGAGCCCCCGGATCCTGGCCTTCCTCTCGGCGTCTGGCATCCACCGGCTCAGCTCCGCTCACAGCCGCCGCGACCATCCGTCATCCCACCCTTTCTACTGTCCACCAACCACCAAGCCAACATGAGTCCCCCAGGAACCGGGGTGCCCCATGGAATGAGGTCCGTCATTCTCCTTACCATGATGTGAGCTGCTCGTGTCCGCCCACCGGCTCCGTGACCCTTCTCCTAGGTATTCGACGGACTGCCAGGCTAAGGGCGTGCAACGGCAGGCAGCCGCCGCGCCACCGGCTTCCCGACGTTCATCACTTCGACGTTCTCAGGACCCCCAGCGTCGAACTGGCTTGCGGCGGAGAGACCTTTGAGGAGCCCCTCATTGGCTGCGGACTCCGGTGCTCTAGATTTTGGGCGGGATGAAGGTCGCCTACGTCTTTTCCACCTCGGGTCATACGGCCAGCTACAAGCTCGGAAGGATGATCCTTCCCCAGCTCGAGCAGGGGACTCACGGCGTCGAGGTCGTCGGCATGTTCTTCTTCGACGACAACACCTACCTGCTGCGCGCGGGTGATCCGGTGGGCGAACGCCTTGGCCGTGTAGCCGCCAAGCAAGGCATGCTGCTGATGCTCTGCGACCAGTGCGCGCTGGAGCGCTGCCTGGCCGAGGGGAATATCGGCGCGGCGGTGCCGAAGGGCACGGTGGCCGGCGTGCGGGTGGGCTGCTTCCCGGACCTGTACGCCGCGCTCGCGAGCGACCCGCCGGACCAGGTCATCACGCTGTAGCCGACCGAGCCACGCTCGCGGGGTCTTGCGATCCGTAGGACCCCCCGGCATCTCCGAGGTGCCCTCTACCTCTGGAGAGGACCGAACTGGTGCTCGGTGGGCTCGGCGCAGCAGAACCAGGGCTCGGTGAGCCGAGGCCGCCGCCCAGTCGAGCCCATGGGGATCGCCTCACACTTGGCGTCGCCGTCGGACATCTCGCCGGCCGCCTCACGCACCGCCGCCCGGATGCGGGAGAAGGCCAGGCCCGCCGGCTCCCGCGCCGCCACGCTCTGCTCGACCAGCGCGCTCAGGCGACCCTGCAGCCGGTCAGCGGCCGGGTCGGCCGAGCGCCAGGGGTAGCTCAGGCGTTCGGCGTCGTAGGGGCCGAGGTGCTCGCGCAGGTCCTCGCGCTCCAGGAGCAGAGAGCCCTCGGGTACCAAAAGTCGGATCGTGTACTGGATCGGGTCGACGTTGGCCACCAGGTCATGCGCGGCGACGAAGTCGACGATGTCCAGCACGTCGCGCGGCGTGGTCCAGGGAGTGAAAGGCATGAAGGAGGGTCGCTCCTCGATCGCGTGCTCGCGCAGCAGCTCGATGGCCAGTACCGCCTCCTCGGTGGTGTGGCCCTTGTCCAGGCGCGCCAGGATCTCGTCGTTGACGCTCTCCAGCGCGCTGACCACGAATAGGCACCCCGAGGCGGCCATGTCCTCCCACACGTCGCCATGCTCGAGCACGTGCTCGACCTTGGTTGTGCAGTCGAAGGTGAGCGCCGGGAAGCGCTCGTGCAGCGCGCGCACGATGTCCGCCGAGTGACGCCGCCCGTTGAGGAAGTCCGGGTCGCCGAAGGTGATATGGCGCGCGCCCATGGCGACCAGCCGCTCGACGTCGCGCAGGACGCTCTCGGCCTGCACGACCCGGATGCGCCCGTCATAGACCGCGGGTACCGGGCAGTGCCGGCAGCGGTGTACGCAGCCGTGGCTGGCCTCGACGTAGCCGACCAGGCGCTCCTCGCCGTCCACGGCCAGGCGGGCGTAGCGCTCGAGCGGAGGCAGCAGCTCGCGCGCCGGCTGGTCGAAGTTCCCGCGCTGAAGGTGGATGACGGGCTGCTCGCAAGCGCGGGGGAGGGCGCCGGGGTTGGACAGTCCGCTCGCCCAGGCCACGAGCGCCGGCTCGTACTCACCGGCGATCGCGCGGCCCGCGAGCTCGCCGGTCACCAGCTCGTGGCTCACCGTGGCGTATAGGCCGTAGAAGCAAATCGGCAGCCGCGGGTGCTCGCGGCGCACGCGGCGGGCCGCGTTCAGGGCCAGGCGCATGGCGGTGTGCATGGGCACCGAGAAGCCGACGGCCTGCGCCCAGTCCAGCGCGTCGGGATCCCAGGGCTGCACGCTCAGGTCCAAACAGCGGACCTCGTGCCCGGCGCGGTGCAGGGCGGCGGCCGGGGATGCGACGTGCAACGGCTGATGGCCCAGCTCGTAAGTAGAGATCAGCAGGACGCGCACGCGCCGCTCACGTTAGCGGACGCCCGTCGCCTCGGGCACGGGCCCTGGGCTCGGCTCGATCCGCACCCGTAGGCGGGCATGAGCCTCGCGCAGGGAGCGCTCGACCGCCGCCGCGGTGAGCCCGCGGGCGAACAGGAAGCCCAGGTAACGGTCGCCCTCCGGCAGCGGCACAACCGGTCGCCCTCGCGGGATCGTGATCTGCAGGCCGTCGATGCCCTCCACGGCGCGCGCCTGGGCCTGCCCCCCGACCTCGACCAGCGTGCCCGCCCGGGGGATGGGAATCATCATCACGCCGGCCGCCACCGACTCGCGGGCCAGATCGTCTGCGCCGAGCCCGAGGGCGTGGCGCAGAATCAGCTGCTCGAGGCTGACACCGGCGCCGAAGCGCAGGGCGCGCGAGCACAATCCTCCGATCGAGCGGGCCGCCAGCTCCAGCACCCTCACGCCCTGGTCGGGCACGCGCAGCTCCGCGTGGACCGGCCCCTCGCGCAGGCCGAGCGCGCGCACCGCCTGGGCGGTGATCCGCTCGACCTCGGCGAGCACGGCAGCGGGCAGCCGCGAGGGGGTGACGTACAGCGTCTCCTCGAAGTAGGGTCCCTCGAGCGGGTCGGGCTTATCGAAGATCGCCAGCACCTCCAGCCGCCCGCTGCACAGCAGCCCCTCGACGGCGACCTCCGCGCCGGGCACGTAGCTCTCGAGCAGCAGCGGCACGTCGGCCGGCTCGCCCGTGGCGGCCAGGATGCCACGCACGCGCTCGGCCGCCGCCCGGGCCCGATCAGGATCCTCAGCCCGGATCACCCCACGGCTGCCCGACAGGGACAGCGGCTTGACCACGCAGGGAAGGCCGATCTTCCGGGCCGCGGTCGGCACGTCGGCGCCCGCTGCGAGCAGAGCGAAGCACGGCTGGGGGACGTGCGCCTCGGCGAGCGCCCGGCGCATGGCCGCCTTGTCGCGCGTGCAGGCGACCGCCGCCGGCGGATTGTGCGCCAGGCCCAGGCGCTCGGCGGCCAGCGCGGCGGTCATCACCCCCTGGTCATCGACGCCGAGTATCGCCGCGAACGGCGTGTCGCGGGCGCGCGCGACGATCGTCTCGGCGGCGTCCTGAGGGTCTGACAGGCGCAGCGTCAGCGCGCGCTCGCCCATCGCCGTCGACATGGCCGCCCGGCGCTCGGAGGCGACGGTGACCGCGGCGCCCAGCTCGCGCGCAGCGGCCATGAAATCCGGCGCCCGGTAGGTGACCGAAGGCACGATCAGGAGCACACGATCCACGTCGCTATCGTAGGCGCGTGGGCGAGGAAGCCATCGTGGCCGTCACGCAGACGGCACTGGAGCGCGTGCGATCCTTTCGCGCCCAGCTGCCGCAGCCCGAGGGCCAGGGGCTGTGGGTGGGCGTCAGCGGTTCGGCCGACGGCGAGTACACCTGCGCGCTGACGCTCAACCCGCTCAGCGGCGCGCGCGCGGATGACGCGGTTCAGCGCGCGGGCGACCTGGTCATCGTGGTGGCCGGCGACAGCGTTGAGAAATTGCGCGGAGCCACGATCGACTGGAGCGAGACGCCGCTGCGCAGCGGCTTCAAGGTCATCAATCCCAACAAGCCGCCTGCTCCGCGCGCCCTCCCCACTCTGCCCATGAGCGGGTCACCTGGTTCCGGAGCCGGCTTGCCCAGCCCCCCGCCGGTCACCCCAAGAACCCCCGCACAGGGCGACTTGGATAGCGAACTCGCCCGCCGGGTGATGGCCGTACTGGACCGCGACGTGAACCCCATCATCGCCGACCACGGGGGACACGCCGAGCTGGCCGGGATCGAGGGCCGCACCGCCTACCTACGCTTGGGCGGCGGGTGTCAGGGGTGCGGCATGGCCTCGGTCACCCTCAATCAGGGGATAGAGGTGGCGATCACCGAGGCGGTGCCCGAGATCGACGACGTCGTTGACGTCACCGATCACGCCTCCGGGAGCAACCCCTACTTCGAGCCGGCCAAGAAGTAGCCTGGAGCAGCACCATTGCGTTCCGCGACTGCGTGAACGCAGCCGAGAGCAGCTTGCCCCATTCGCCCCGCTCCGCCACGGACCCGAGTCTAGTTCGCGACGGTTTATCTCGGCCCGGGCGTGCATGACGACTCGGGTGGTGGCATGTGCCTCACGGCATGGACCACCGCTCGCCCCCGCTAGCGCTTTCCCGACTGAGCGAGCGTCTGAACGAGGGCCGCGCTCACGCACGCACGGGACGAGCTCCGGTCACCTGAGCGCAGGCTCGCGACACGATCGCTTTGACCTCCCGGGAATCATCATTGTTTTATCCGGCTGTAGAAACCTATCCATATCGGACCCCAGCCCCGACCGCCGGTCGCCCCAGACGCCCGCCTCAGACGACCTCCGAGCCGCGCCGACCGACGATAGGCTCACGCTCGCTCCCACGGGCGAAGCGGTCGTCGCTACCGACGTGCCCGACAGCATCGCTCCGGACGAGCCTCGAGTCTCTGGCACGACGCGGCCGACGCTTTCGCTTCGCTCGTCTTAGCGAGAGCACGATGCTTCATGAAAGCCGCGATCGTATTATCGACGGCCGGCGCGGCGAAACTGCTCGGCCGTCGACTCGCGTTGCTGGGCAGCGACTTCCCGGTCTAAGGCCTCTCGCTCCGCGAGCTTCGCTTCTAATCCCTGGGCCTCGATCAACACGTCGAGCTTGCGATCGATCGCGCGCAGCCGACTCACAACGTCTCGCATCGGGTTCTTGCGCGCTAGCCACTCGCGCACTCTATCGG
>Ga0306924_10007990_pt1 | contig 10645 bp, 8 predicted proteins | sample sta12Can44000111_FD_203756 | JGI IMG/M metagenome (GOLD analysis project Ga0306924, IMG submission 203756) | Lab enrichment of tropical soil microbial communities from Luquillo Experimental Forest, Puerto Rico - statanox.12C.anox.44.000.111 (v2)... | ecosystem: Environmental > Terrestrial > Soil...
CGCGGACCCGATCCGCACGCACGACGTGAACGTGACCGGGTTCCTCCGCGTGCTCGCCGCCGCGCGCGACGCGGGCGTCCGGCGGGTCGTGTACGCGAGCTCGAGCTCGGTCTACGGCGACCACCCCGCGCTCCCCAAGGTCGAGGAAGCCATCGGCCGCCAGCTCTCGCCTTACGCCGTGTCGAAGCTGGCCGACGAGCGGTACGCGTCGGCGTTCGCGCGCTGCTACCGGATGGAGGTCGTCGGTCTCCGATACTTCAACGTCTTCGGGCCGCGGCAGGACCCGAGCGGCCCCTACGCGGCCGTGATCCCGCAGTGGTTCGCGGCCCTGCTCGGCGGGCGGGAGGTGGAGATCTTCGGCGACGGCGAGACGAGCCGCGACTTCTGCTTCGTCGACAACGTCGTGCAGGCGAACCTGCTCGCCGCGACGACGGACCGGCCCGAGGCGCTCGATCAGGTATTCAACGTCGCGTACGGGGACCGGACCACGCTCAACGGGCTCTTCGACCTCGTCCGCGACCGCGTCGCGTCCCTCAGGCCGGCGGCGGCGTCCTCCCGCCCGGTGTATCGCGACTTCCGCCCCGGCGACGTCCGCCACTCCCTCGCCGACGTGGGCAAGGCGCGCCAAGTCCTCGGCTACGCTCCGACCCACGACGTCCGGCAAGGGCTCGACGCCGCGGCCGGCTGGTATGCGAAGCTGGCCGGCCTCCCCCGAGCGGACGTGACCCCCTCGGCGCCGTCCGTCGCGGATCGCGCGCCGCAGCGCAAGTCGCCGGCGCTCGACCATTCGCCGTAGGTCTGATGCGGGTGTCTCGGGCGGCCCAGCGGCGCCTGGCGCGACGATGCGCTCAGGAGCGGTCGGCGCCGCGCGCCGGCACGGGCGACGTCACGTCGACGCAGCCCGCTCGAAGGGCCAGACGTTGCCGGTCTGGCGCTCGCGCATGCGATCCAGGGCGTCGTACGCGGCGTACTTGTACGCCTCGCCGAGCGTTGGATAGTTGAACACCGCCTCGACGAAGTACTGCAGATCGCCCGCGTGGCTCATGACCGCCGCGCCGGTGTGGATGAGCTCGGAGGCGTGCGGGCCGATGCAGTGGACGCCCAGGATCTTCCCGTCGTTCGCGTCGGCGATGAGCTTCAGGAACCCGACCGCCTCGCCGATCAGGTTCGCGCGGGCGTTCATGGCGAGCGAGGCCTTCCCGACGACGTAGGGGCGCCCCTTCGCCTTCAGCGCTTCCTCGGTCTCGCCGACGGACGAGACCTCCGGGATCGTGTAGATGCCGACCGGCAGGAGCTCAGACACGCGCTGCTTCAGGATCCCGCCGCACGCGTGGCTCATCGCGACGCGCCCCTGGTCCATCGACACCGAGGCGAGGCCGGGGAAGCCGACGAGGTCGCCCGCGGCGTAGATGTGTGGCACCGAGGTCTGGAACTGGGGCGACACCTTGAGCAGCCCGCGCTCGGTGGCCTGGAGCCCCGCCGCCTCGAGGTTCAGCGCCTCGACGTTGCCGATCCGCCCGGAGGCGACGAGGACCTTCTCGGCCACGAGCCGCGAGCCCTCGGCGAGCGTGACGAGCACGTCCTTCTCGCCCACCTCGAGGTGGGTGGCGCGCGTCCCGTGGTACAGGTCGATACCCGCCATCGCGAACAGGTCCTGCATGGCGTGGGAGACCTCGGCGTCGAGGAACGGCAGCAGCCGCTCCTTCGAGTCGACGAGCGAGACCTTCACGCCGAGCGCGGCGAAGAGCGACGCGTACTCGGAGCCGGCGACGCCGCCGCCGAGGACGGCGAGCGAGCGCGGCACGTGGTCGAGCAGCAGGATCGAGTCCGAGTCGTAGACGCGGATGTTGTCGATCAGGTACTGCGGCGGGTGGAACGGCCGCGTGCCGGTCGCGAGCAGGACGACGTCGGCCTGGAGGTCCTGCGTCCCACCGCCGTCCGCGACCGTCACCCGGATCGTGTGCGGATCGACGAAGCTCGCGACGCCTCGGAGCACCTCGACGCCGGCGCGGACCAGCGCGTCGCGGATGCGGGAGTGCTCGCGGGCGGTGACGAGGCCGCGGCGCCCCATGAGCTCGGGGATGGTCACGGTGCCGGAGACGCGCACCTCGATGCCGTGCGCGTCGCGGCTGCGGGCCTGCTGGATCGCGAGAGCGGTCTCGCGGAGCGCCTTCGACGGGATCGTCCCGGTGTTCGCCGAGGCGCCGCCGGGGACGGCCTCCTTCTCGACGAGGCAGACCTTCTTGCCCGCCCGCGCGGCCTCGATCGCGCCGTTCTCGCCGGCGGGGCCGGACCCGATGACCACGACGTCGTAGTGGAGCATGCGGGTCGCCTTATAATGCGCCGCGCCCGAGAGTTCGATAAGGTTCACGTCCCCCGTGCAGAACACCCCCAAGAACCCGGCGCTCCGCGCAGTCCAGAAGAACCTCATGGTGGAGCTCGACGAGCGCCGTCGCGCCCTCGTCCAGGCCGGAAAGCGCCTGTTCGACTTCGGGCTCGGCGACCCGAAGGAGCCGACTCCGCCCTTCCTCCGCGAGGCGCTCCGCGCCGCGGTGCCCGAGGTGTCGCAGTACCCGAGCGCGTTCGGCACGCCCGCGCTGCGGCGCGCCGCCGCCGGGTACCTGGCCCGTCGCTTCGGCGTGACCGTCGACCCGGAGTCGCAGGTGCTCGCCTGCGCCGGCGCGAAGGAGGCGATCTTCCACCTGCCGCTCGCGTTCGCGGGCGATCCGCGCCGCCGCAAGGTGGTGATGCCGGACCCCGGCTACCCGACGTACGAGGTGGGCGCCCGCTTCGCCGGGCTCGAGCCGGTGAAGGTCCCGCTCACCGCCGCGCGGTCGTTTCTCCTCGAGCCGGAGGACGTGGGCGAGGCCGTGCTCCGCGAGACGCTCGTCTTCTGGATCTCCTACCCGCACAACCCGACCGGCGCGGTCGCCCCGCGCGACTACTTCGCGCGCGTCGGGGAGGCGGCCCGGCGGTACGGGTTCGTGGTCGCGTCCGACGAGTGCTACGCCGACATCTACTTCGGCGCGCCGCCTCCCTCGATGCTCGAGGTCCAGGTCGAGAACGTCGTCGCGATCCACTCCTGCTCGAAGCGGAGCGGCATGACCGGCTACCGCTCCGGCTTCCTCGCCGGTGACCCGGACGTCGTCGGCGCGCTCCGCGCGCTCCGCAGCCACCCCGGCGTCGCCTCGCCCGCGTTCGTCGCCGCCGCGGCGACCGCCGCCTGGGCGGACGATGGGCACGCGGCCGAGCGGCGCGCGATCTTCCGCGCGAAGCGCGACCGCTTCGCCGCGTTCTTCGCCGAGCACGGCCTCACGGCCGACGCCTCCGATGCGACGCTCTATCTGTGGGTGAAGGTCCCCTCCGGCGAGACGAGCGCGTCGTACGCGGCGCGGCTCCTCGAGGAGGGGATCGTGGTCGCGCCGGGGACCGCCTTCGGGGCCGGCGAGGGGTACATCCGCGTCGCGCTGGTGCCGACGCTCGACGAGTGCGACGAGGCGATCCGCGCCTGGAGGAAGGTGAAGCCATGACCGACTGGACCGACATCGAGCGGCGCGTCGCCGCCGCGTTCGCCGACCGGCAGAAGCTCTCGGACCCGGTGCACCGCGCCGCCGTCGTGCAGGCGCTGCACGGCCTCGATCGCGGCGAGCTCCGCGTCGCCGAGAAGGTGGGCGGCGAGTGGAAGGTGAACGCCTGGCTCATGCAGGCGGTGAACCTCTTCTTTGCCGTCTCCGGGATGGAGACACAGGAGTACGGGCCGTTCCAGGTCCGCGACAAGATCCCGCTCAAGAAGGATCTGGAGAAGGCGGGCGTCCGCGTCGTCCCGGGGGGGGTCGCGCGCTTCGGCTCGCACCTCGAGCCCGGCGCGGTGCTCATGCCCGGCTTCGTGAACATCGGAGCGCGCGTGGGCGCGAGCTCGATGGTCGACACCTGGGCGACGGTCGGCTCGTGCGCGCAGGTCGGCGCGAACGTCCACCTCGCGGGCGGAGTCGGGATCGGCGGCGTGCTCGAGCCGCCCGGGGCGCGCCCGAACATCATCGAGGACGGCTGCTTCATCGGGAGCCGCTGCATCCTCGTCGAGGGCGTCCTCGTCGAGGAGGAGGCGGTGCTCGGCGCGAACGTGGTGATCACGTCCTCCACGCCGATCATCGACGTCACCGGGCCGCAGGAGGTCGTGCACAAGGGGCGGGTGCCGGCGCGCTCGGTCGTCATCCCCGGCGTGCGCCCGAAGCAGTTCCCGGCGGGCACCTACCACCTCCAGTGCGCGCTCATCGTCGGGAAGCGCAGCGCCTCGACCGACAAGAAGGTCTCGCTGAACCAGGCGCTCCGCGACTTCGAGGTGCAGGTCTAGGCGTGGGCGCCCCCGGCACGCCCGAGCTGGCAGAGGCCTTGGCGCGCCGGACCGAGGCGCTCTGCGGGACGCTCTCGCCCATCGGCGAGGAGCGCGCCCTCGCCGACGAGGTCGAGGCCTGGGCGCGGGGGCGCTTCCCGTCGGTCGATCGCATCCTCGACTCGGTCGTCGTCCGCGTGGACGGCGAGCGGAGCGGAGGGGAGCGCCGGCCGGTGGTCGCCCTGTGCGGCCACCTCGACACGGTGCCGGTCCACCCCGACGATCGCGGCCCGCCCCGGCGCGAGGGCGGCCGGCTCGTCGCCCCGGGCGCGTCGGACATGAAGGGCGGCGTCGCCGTCCTGATGGAGCTCGCCGAGCGGCTCCCGCGCGCTGCGCGGTTCTGCGACCTCGTCCTCGTGCTCTACGCGCGGGAGGAGGGGCCGTACGCCGAGAACGAGCTCGAGGCGGTCCTCCGCCAGGGCGCGCTCGCGGGGGTCGACGCCGCGCTCTGCCTCGAGCCGACCGACAACGTCCTCCAGCTCGGCTGCGTCGGGTCGATCCACGCGACGGTCACGTTCACCGGCCGCGCCGCCCACTCCGCGCGCCCGTGGCAGGGCGAGAACGCCGTCCACCGGGCGGGCGCGCTCCTCGCCGAGCTGCACGCGCGGGGGCCGCGCGAGGCGACGAGCGGCGGCCTCGTCTTCCGCGAGGTCCTCTCCGCGACGCGCATCGAGGGCGGGCGGGCGAGGAACGTCGTCCCGGACCGCTGCACGCTCAACCTGAACTTCCGCTTCGCGCCAGATCGCACGCTCGAGGACGCCGCCGAGGAGCTCCGCGCCTTCGCGATCCGCCACGGCGCCGATGTGGAGCTCACGGACCTGGCGCCCGCGTGCCCGGCCTTCGCGGACCACCCCGTCTTCCGGCGACTGCGCGAGCGGACCCACGTGGCGGTCGAGGCGAAGCAGGCCTGGACCGACGTCGCGCGGCTCGCCGTGCACGGCGTGCCCGCTGCGAACCTGGGGCCCGGCGCGACCTCCCAGGCGCACCAGCGCGGCGAGTGGGTCGAGCTCGCGGCGCTGGCGCGCGGGTACGCCCTCTACGAGCAGTTCCTGCGGGACCCGCCACCGTAGGGGCTCCACGCAGCGCGCACGTATCTGATCAGCGAGGGGCTGCGCCCCTCGCCCCACCGGCAAAGCCGGTGGGGCCCCACTCCCGCTCGCCGGGTCCCGTGACCGCGCGCGCCCGCTCGCGCGGGTTCGCGCGCGGTCCCCGGCGGGCTCGCTTCGCTCGCCTGGTGAATCCAACCGGGGCGGCAGCCGGACGCTCGCCCGCCGGCTATGATCGTGGCCGTGAACGCCCTCCTGCTCGCGCTCGCGCTCGCCGCGACCCAGGGTGAAGACTGGGAGCAGGGGTCGTACGAGGAGCCGCGGAGCGCGCGCGTCCTCATGTCGGTCTGGGGCGGGGAGGCGTTCGACATCGCCACGCAGAACGGCGGGAGCGCCCCCGTGGGCGGCGCCGAGATCGCCTACGCGTTCGACTTCGGCGATCTCGGGCTCGCCGGGTACGGCTACCGCCTCAAGGACACGCGCCAGCGCTGGACGCCGGTGGGGCTCCTCAGGCTCACGAACCGGTTCGAGACGGGGCACGGCCTCGACGCGACCTTCGGGTTCGGGGTGGGGGCCGCCCACCCCGACAACCACTACGTCTGGTGGTTCCAGGTCGCGCTCGGCCTGCGCTACGAGCTCGGGCCGGTCTTCCTCGGCGGCGAGCTCGCCTTCGAGCAGTACAACCTGCTCCGCCTCCTCGGCGGCATCGGCGTGAAGTTCTAGCCGACTCGCGCCCGGGCCCGAGCCCCAAAGGCCGGGCGCGGGCTCGTTTCACGGAACGTTCCGGAGGCCTGGCCGCCCCTCCCGGGCCGCTCGTGCTCTCTTGATCTCCGTCAGTCGCGCATTACATCGATGAGCATCGATTCGATGGATGCCGATATGTCGATGGATCCGGATCCCCGAAGCGCCCAGGCCGTCCGCGTCGCGAAGGCGCTCGGCGACGCCACGCGCTTCGAGCTGCTCCGGGCCATCGCGTCGCGGGCAGAGATCTCGTGCCAGGAGCTCACCGCCCTGTTCCCGATCGCGCAGGCGACCGTCTCGCACCACCTCAAGATCCTGACCGAGGCCGGCCTGGTCTCGGCCCGCAAGGCCGGACCGTTCCACTACTACCGGGCCCACCCCGAGGCGCTCGCGGTCCACGCGCGCGCCCTCGCCCTCGCCTTCGGCGCAGAGGGTCACGTCTCCCCCCGGCGGCGCCCCCGCCGTCCTCACCGCATCACGAAAGGAGCCGTTTCATGAAGCGTCTCGCCCTTGCCGTCCTGCTGCTTCCTTCGCTCGCGCTCGCGGAGGCGGCGACCTGGAACATCGACCCCTCCCACACGCAGGCGACCTTCACCGTCCGCCACATGGTGATCTCGAACGTGAAGGGTGAGTTCCAGAGCACGAAGGGCGTCGTCAAGATCGACGACAAGGATCTCGCGAAGTCGATGGTCGACGTGACGATCGACGCCGCGAGCATCCACACGCGGGAGGACAAGCGGGACGCGCACCTGCGCTCGCCGGACTTCTTCGACGTCGAGAGGTACCCGACCATCACCTTCAAGTCGACGAAGGTCGAGAAGGCGGGCGGCGACCGCTACAAGGTGACCGGCGACCTCACGATGCACGGCGTGACGAAGCCGGTCGTGCTCGACGCGGCGCTCACGCCCGAGGTGAAGGGGATGATGGGCGAGGTCCGGCGCGGCGCGCAGGCGACGACCCGGGTCAACCGTCAGGAATACGGCCTCAAGTGGAACAAGATGCTCGAGGCCGGACCGCTGGTCGGCGACGACGTCGCGATCGAGATCAACGCCGAGCTGATCAAGGCGCCGGCGGACGGGAAGACCGCGCGCAACTAGCGCAGCGGGGCCGAAGTCGAACGGCCGTCAGAACCGCTCGAACCCGCCCTTCGCGCCCGCGGCGCGACGGGCGGGGGCGGCGTCCTCGGCGCGGATGCGAACCCTTCATCTCCTCCATCGGCCCGCTTCGACGAAGCTGTAGTACCCGCTCGTCGCGACGATCACGTGGTCGCGGGCCATCACCCCGACCAACTCAGACGCTGCGCGAAGTCGTTCCGTGAGGTCCCCATCCTCGACGCTGGCGGCAGGGTCCCCGCTTGGATGATTGTGCACGAAGACCACGCCGTGCGCGCCGACGCGCACGGGTTCGCGCAGGGCGTCCCGGGGTGACACAGGGCATTGCGTGAGCGATCCCTCGGCGACCTTCACAGCCTTGATGAGGCGCCCGCGGACATCGAGCAGGACAGTGTGGAACTCCTCCCGCTCCGCGTGGGCGAGTGGCCGCATCAGCTCGTACACCCGCGCCGGGTCGAGGACGCGCTCACCGCGTTTCGGCGGCGACCACGCACCCCGGCGGCCGAGCTCGAACGCAGCCGCGATGGCGGCCGCTCGCGCCGGACCGATCCCGGGCTGCTGCTGAAGCTGCTCCGGTGGCGCCCAGGCGATCTCGGAGATCGACAAGGCGTCGAGCAGCTTCTGCGCGGCGTCGCGCGTCGAGTTCATCCCCGCCGTCGGCGAGAGGAGGATCGTCAGCAGCTCCGCTTCCGAGAGCACCCGTACCCCGAGCTGCTCCAGGCGCTCGTGGCATGCCTCGACGGATCGCTTGCTCACGGCCACACACCTCCCGCCGGACGCGACGAAGGCGCCCGCGATGCCAACCGGCAGTCGTAGCCTGGTGATGCAAAGCCGAAGCCGCGCAGAATGCAGGCCCACGCGCGAGGTCCGGGGACGATCGGCCGAACCGCGGACTCCGCACGGCCCCGGTCATGCTCGAGGTCGCGGTCGGGGTCGCGGTGGCGCGCCTACCGCTTCCTTCGCGCCCTCGCGTCCGCCATCGGCCCGAGCTTCTTCTTCCGGGGGCCGCCCGCCTCCGAGACGATCCGCCTCGCGTCCGCGGCGTCCTTCCCCTGCGCCTTCGCCTTGAGCGCGCGCTCCGCGAGCTGCTTCGCTGCGGGGCGATCGCCGGCGGCGTGGGCGGCGCGCGCGGCGGCGGCGAGGGCGCGCGGGTCGGCGGGAGCGGCCTGCACGGCGCGGTCGGCCGCGCGGCGCGCCTCCGCGGGCTGCTTCTCGGCGAGCCACGCGGCGGAGAGCAGGGTCAGGGCCCGCGCGTCGGTGGGGCGCGCGAGCAGCACGGCGTCGAGCTCCGCGCGCGCCGCGTCGGTCCTCCCGGCGGCGAGGCGGGCCTCGCCCAGCGCGAGCCGCGCGTCGAGGTCGGCGCCGTCGAGCCGGACCGCCTCCTCGAGCGGCGGCAGCGCCTGCTCGGCGCGCCCGCGCGCGACGAGGAAGCGCCCGAGGGCGAGCTGGGCCTCGGGGGCGTGTGCATCGTGCTCGACGGCCGCGCGGTACGCGGCCTCGGCGCGCGGCGCGTCCCAATTCGCCTCGCGCGCCTGCCCGAGCGCGACGAGCGCGAGCGGCGGCGCCGCCTTGCCGGCGGCGAGCTTCTCGAGGAGCGGGACGGCGCGCGCGGCACGCCCGAGCGCGACGTCGGTGAGCGCGTACCAGACGGCGGCCTCGGCCGGCATCTTGCCGTCGCGCGCCGTCCTCTCGAGCTCGCTCCGCGCCTCGCCGTACTGCCCGAGCCGGTAACGTGCGACGGCGCGCTGGAGCCGCACGGCGCGCCCGTCCACGCCGTCGGTCGCGGCCAGCGCCTCCGCGAGCTTCCCGCGCCCGATCCGGGCGCGCGCGAGGAGCACGCGGTAGGCGGCGTCCTTCGGCGCGCGCTCCACCGCGCGCGCCGCCGCCGCCTCGGCGGAGTCCCAGCGGCGCGCCGCGAGCTGAACCTCGGCGAGCGCAGCGGCGAGCGGGGCGTTCTCGCCCAGCTCCTGGGCGGCGCGCGAGAGGCGGGCGGCGGCCGCGGAAGGGTCACCCTGCGCAGCGAGCACCCGCGCGAACGCGATCTCGAACCGGAGCCGCAGGTCGCGGGGCGGTGCGCTCGCCGGATCGGCGTCGACGGCGGCGAGATCCTGCGCGGCGCGGTCGAGGTCCTTCCCGAGCGCGAGCCGCGCCTCGGCGGCGCCCACCGCGGAGCGCGCGTGCGTGGGCTGTGCGGCGAGCGCGGCGCCAAAGAGCGAGAGCGCGCCGGGCGCGTCGCCGCCGGCGAGCGCAGCGTCGCCGAGATCGGCGAAGGCGCGCAGCAGCGGCGGGTTCGCGCGCGCCGCGATCTCGAGCCGCCCGCGCCCGGCCTCGACCTCGCCGCGGGCCACCAGGATCCGGCCCGCGAGCGCCTGCACGAGCGGCGCGGACGAGGGTCGCGCGGCGAGGACCTCGGCGTCCGCCGCCGCCCTGGCCTCGGGCGTGGCGACGAGCAGGTCCCGCGCGACGAGCGCGCCGTCTCCGGCGAGCGGGTCGGCGGCGAGCGCCTCGGCCCGCCGGCGCGCGTCCTCGTCGCCGTAGTCCGCGGCGAGGACCGCGTCGACCTGGGCGGCGAGCGAGACGAGCTCGTCGTCCGTGCGCGCGACGCGGCGGGCGTCGCCCAGGAGGCGTGACGCCTCGCGGAGCGAGCCCAGCGTGTCGCGCGCGAGCCCGGCGCGGGCGCGCACGGCCGCGGTGCCCGCGAGCGCCCGGGCGTGGCGCGCGTCCATCGCGAGGTAGACCGCCGCCGCGGCGCCCGCGGCGGCCAGGATCGCGAGCACTGCGGCGAGCCGGCGGTGGCGGCGCAGCGGCGACGGCGGAGGCTCGGGGGCGGCGAGCAGCTGCTGGCGGAGCTCGTGCGCGTACTGCGCGGCGATCCGCTCGGCTTCCGCCGCGTCCGGCGCCGCGCCGGCGCGCGGCGCGGCGGGACCGACCACGTCGCGAGTGGACTCGCCGGGGATCATGTAGAGGACGGAGCGCGGCGTCGAGCGGCCGCCGCTCAGCGGGGGCGGGGTCGAGGGGAGCGGGGGCGGGGCGGGGGAGGGCGATGCCCCGGCCTCGTTCGAGGTCGGGGTCGAGGTCGGGTTCGTCGTCGGGGTCGTGGTCGAGGTCGCGGTCCCCGGCCTCGGCGTGATCCCCGCCGCCGCGCCGTTCCGCGCCACCGCATTCCTCGGCGCGATCGGTCGGTACGGCTCCGTCCGGTCCTCCTCGTCCTCGAGCGCCACGTTCGCGGCCGCAGCCGCGGGCGCGGGCGGCACGGCCACCTCGCCCTTCGCGCCGCGGTGCGCCTCCTCGAGCCAGCTGCGGACGCGCGCGTCGGCGGGCTGGAGCTCGGCGGCGCGCGCGAGCACCGGGAGCGC
>Ga0306924_10007994_pt1 | contig 10643 bp, 18 predicted proteins | sample sta12Can44000111_FD_203756 | JGI IMG/M metagenome (GOLD analysis project Ga0306924, IMG submission 203756) | Lab enrichment of tropical soil microbial communities from Luquillo Experimental Forest, Puerto Rico - statanox.12C.anox.44.000.111 (v2)... | ecosystem: Environmental > Terrestrial >...
CGGCTCATTTGCCCCAGATGTTTCGAACGCGCTTGTCGGCGACCGCCGTGGAGATGACGGTGTTTGCTATCGAGCGATGGCCCATAAACGCCTCCTTAAGCTCAAAAGAAAGCGAAAGCCAGTAGGCTTGAGCAGAGCAAGGCAAATCCCGTCGCGGTGAGGGCGAGGTAGCCCTCGGAAACGAGTTTTTGATTTCGCATGACACACCCTCCGTTCTCCATCCTTGTTGGAAGTGGATTTCGCCCCTATTGCCGCGGGTCGGCAGGATGGGTGCTTCGCTGATGGCCGGCGCTCAGATTGCCCATCACGAAACGCTCTTGGGACAGAAGCTTTTCGAGGTAATGCATTTCAAACTCGGTCAGTTCGGTCTTGAGCAGAGTCTGATAGCGTTCAATGTTTTTTCGATGGGCGCGTAAACGGGCAATTCTCTCGTCCATGACAAGTGCTCCCGCCAATAAAACATCTTTTTTAACCCCGTCAGTTTAATTAAATCCGTCTTATCTTTTTTACAAGCCATATTTAAATGCGAGCAATCCGGGAAAGTGCCTGCGCGCCGGCCGCTATTTCGGTTATCGCCTTTACCTAGCTGACTGGGGCGCCCCTTGTGAATTTACGAATTTAAGTCCTTGATTTAAATTAGGATAATATTTTGATTTAAATGACATTTAAAATACTTTTTTCGATACCAGCTCTGTTTAAGCTGGAACGGGTAGCGGGAGCATGGAGCTTAAGCTCTTGCCAGGTCCGCCAGAGAAGCCCCGAGGTGTTCTGCAAGCGACTGTCGTTTGACGTTCAAAGCAGCCACCAAAAGCTCGCAGGGCGATAGGTTCGCAATCAGCGATCCGGCTCAATCGAAAACGCCTAGCGGCGAGCCTCGAAAACGCGTGCGTGTCGCCGCCAAACGGCATTGAACAACCGAGCGCGCTCTGGCGCAAAAAAGAGGCCGTCCCGGACAGGCGGCCTCAAGTCGGTGTCATAGCGACGCCCCGTAAGAGGCGTCACACGGCACGGTCCGCTGCTCGGGAGCCAGACTGTTGATCTAAATCAAGGGTCCGCAGAACCAAAAGGGCCGCTAACTGAGGCGGCCTTATACAAAAGAGAGAACGAGCAGGTTGAGTGCGAATATCGCACCATTGGCCATAGATTCATTCCAGGTCACGCCGAGCTTGGCGTCGGAAAGATCGTCGCGCTTCGCGTGCCTCAAGTGTTTGGCGCCTTCGGTATTCAGAAAGCAACCCACGCACGCTATAGCCCGAAACGAATCCGACGCAAACGCAAAGAAGAAGCAAGAACGTTTGATCCATGTACGCCCCCTTGGCCTGCCTCAAACTGATGGGTGGCAGGATGTAGGAGAACCATCCTGCCACTCCGCGAACGCTGCCCGCACCTGTCCGAAGCAGTGCCCGCTAACTTGTCGCCACAGTGGTTCTCTGTAGCCCCATGGACTTTTAAGCGTGCTGAAATCCGCCGAGAAACCGAGGGATTTGACTGAAGGCCCGGTTAACCAAGTGGCTGGTTGACGTGGGCGCTTCGTCACCGTGTGGGGATCTGTGGGCCGCTAGCGATGGAAAGCGAAGGCGAGGACGAGTGCATAGAATGCCACTGTTACACCTAAAATTAGGAGGAATGGCTGCAGATATTTCCACCTCATTTCGTCTCGCCGATGGCGTGCACCGGTATGCGAAGGGCTCAGGCCCCCCAAAACAGCTAACGCACGCGCCGGGCGAGGCCGTGCCCGGATCACTGCTCTTGGGGGCGTGACCCACCAGTCAAACTGCAACGGATGGGGATCGTTCCCGCACAAAAACGGCCCCGAATGAGGGCGGCGACATCGGGTGCCAACAACCTCACGGGGCCAAGTTTTGCCCCCGGCATTCACTGAGCAGTTGTGATTGTCTCAATTGCTGGCCCTGCGAAAAAGGTAACATGGTGATTGAGTCGGGCGGAAATCAGTGGCTGTGCCTGTCTTGGCATAAAGGGGGAATGCCAATGTCAGCTTTGAATATGATTGTGGGCGGCTGGCTAGCGCTAAATGCAGTTGTATGCGCCGCGCTCTTGTTGCGGCGCGATCAGCCAGTGCTAAAAAATCGATTATTTCTATGGGTGGTAGATGGCAGGCGCGAAGCCGAAGAGGGGCCGTGCAGTCGAACTGCGAATCCTACCGATAGCCCATCAATTCCCGCGGTTGCCGATTCCAACTGAAATCCGGCTGCACGTCCGCGCCGCGCTTCCCGCAGGCTCGGCACACAAACCGTGCCTCGATATCGAACAGCCTGACATCATCAGGGCGGGCATCGCCGCTGCGAAGAAACCGATGCCTCAAAAGCGTACACGATAGGCTTCTCGGAAGTTGATCCACATCAATCGCCCAAGCGCAGCCTCAGGACACTGTTGTGGCCGGTACTTAGGTGCCGCGCGTCGGGTTGGACACACGCAGTTCTCAGAGGCGTAGCTTCCGACCGGAAGTAGGGCGGGGTATCTTGCGAGGGTGATCCAATGTTCAAGTATCTCACGCTACCCAACCCAATTTTGCAGAAGTGGCGAGTTTGGATGATTATCGATGATGTACCACCTGAAGATGCTTTTTGCGAATTTGAATTCGAAAAATCGGAGTGCCAACTAGGTCACTGGGTGACTTGCAAAAGGCGGTTCACTTACCTCGAATTGGGTAGGGCGAATTCTGACGATAAGTCACCGACAACGTTGCCACTGCGAACAGGACGGCAGCTGCGATGCTCTTAAAGTCCTTCCGCTGGAGCGGGGGCTGATCTTTGCTCCCAGCCTGACGGCGGAAAGTCGGCGCAATAGACAAGCAGCCCACGCACGCCCATGTCGCGCATCTCGGCGAAGGTGATCTTGGTCGGGCGCTCGGTCATCGCCCACTCGATCTCGGAGTCCCGCTGCATCGCCGGGCTGGCCGGGTTTTAGATCTTGACCCAATGCGAGCATCGCCCGGCACGATAGACGCGATCCCGCCGCTGCTGACCAAGCCCTCCAGCCCCATGCGGCAGGCCGTGGGTGTGTCGCACGGGCCACAGTTCTCCTCTCAGGCACGCCGCGAGGTCGATTTGGCAAGTGGTGTAACCCGCCTGCTCTTACGCTTAACCAGTGGACGCGCCAGAAGTGCCGGGTGAGGTCGGAGGACGGGGCAATGCACTTCGATATTTTTTGGGCGCGAGCAGCGGCCGATGCAGTTTGTGAGATGGAAGGAGGGCTGCCAATGACCCACTCCCACAATGTCATTGATTTCGCCCTAGCCGCGCGCGAGCTGCGCGAAAAGCGAGTTGCCGACCTCCTGTCGCATCTTGAAAAGGCGCAGCCCGAAGGTTTTCAGTATATTGGGGACGGCCGCGCGATGGCGTCACCAAGGTCTGAACTGGCTACGTCGCCCAGTGCTGGACCTCGTCGAACAGTCTCATACAAACCGCAAACTTTGCCGTCGATTGTAGGAACTTGTCGGAAATCCTTTCCGAAATCAGCAGCGAGTTCTGAACCAACTATTTGACGCAATGCTCCAAGAGGCCCGCTGATCCGCCAGACGGGCCTTTGTTATCGAGGCGAAGTGCGCCGTCGGAGTCTCTGTGCAACAACGAAGGTTGTCTCACAAGACTCAGTGACGCGCCGGACGATCTAGTCATAATGGACCAGCACCACCTAACCGCGCGAGGCTCCATTTTTCTGATTGATAAGGTATGGGACGACATTTGGACACCGGACCTTCCGCGCGGCGCTTCATCGGATACTTCCGCGTCTGCGAAATAGGTGCTTGTGCTTGATGCAAGGTGGGGACGCACTGCCGAGAATAAGCTGCTTTTCCCGAAATTTTTCCCGGAGGGGATGGCCTACCGCTCCATGCTCAGGTGAGGTATCGTGACGCTTGGCCGCCAAATGCGTTTTGTCTAGCGAGGCTAGGGTGTACCGGCCAGCACGCAAAACGAATCCACGGCCTTCTCTGACCCAGCAAACGATGACGAAGCGCAAGGCATCGGCGACGCGCGTGAGGCTCGGATGTACAGCCGGCGCGCGTCAGAATTGAAGAGCATGGGAAATGGCGGGCTGGACACTGATCAACGAAATGCTGTTCGCGTGGATCGCATTGCAGCTGCCGCTCGTCGTGCTGATCTAGCGCCGCCAGCGTCCTCTTCGTCCAAAGCTCGGACGAAGTTGCCGGGCGGTCCTCGCCGGGGCCTCGGCCTCAGTCAAATCGGACGCCGATGCCGGCGCTGCTTAGCTTTACATTTCTGGATCTGAAATGCGGGTCAGCATCTGCACGTGCGGTCCCGCCCGCTTGAAGATCGGCTCCCAAAAGGCATAGGCCTTCTCGGCGAAACTGGCGCTTACGTTGAACTTCGTGAACGCCCCCCATATGCGGCCTGTCGCCGGCAGCCCTGCCCCTCGACAAGGTGCCAGATGAATTGAGCGACCTGGCGCGCGTTCGTGCTCGGACGACCTTGGTGGCGGTTGGGTACGATCTCAAGCTGCATGGTCGCAGTGTTGCGCGTCTCCGGGTCGGTGATATTGGCAAGCCAGATGAAGATTGATGGATCAATGCTCGCGGTATAGCCGTCGCGCTTGAGCTGCTGATTGATCATGGAGAACGCGCTGGCGGCTTCTCTGAAGCATTCGCTCAGGATGAAGTCCGCCTGATTCTCCAGCTTGCCGCTCCGGAGATCATCCAGCAATCTGACCCCCTCGTCAGTGAGCCGCCGCATGTACCGCGGTTGCGGCTGCTCTGCGCTGTCGGCTGGCACTTTCTGCACGTTCTTTTCCTTTTCGGTTTATCGGGCGTGGCGGCCCTCGCTATTCGCTGGATAGCAAGCAAAGCGCTGATTCGGCGGAAGAAGTGTGACCGAAAGCTGTTTTAGCGCGTGGAATCCTCGCTAGGCTTGCTAGCAACCGCGTGACGACCGCAAGGTCATCACCTGAACATATCGCTCCGGTCCATCGCCGGACGTTTGCGGTTCTTGACCTTGAACCAGATATTCACGATTTGCCGACAATTAGGCTTAATAGGCTTAAGCGTCATCGTTAATTATGCGTTTGTCTTTGCGCGGGAGCACACAGCAGCTATTTCTACCGCGCAAGATGACACGCTTGCGATTCCCAACATTTAGGCTTGCACGGCAGCTGCTAACTCCAGCGCGCGAGAAGACGCGCGTTCGACAATCGCTGATTTTTGGATTGTGGATCCTCGTGCTCGCCGTCGCGATGATCGGTTGGTTAGTTGCGCTGGCCTGGATCGCTTACCAATTAATCAGGCACTTGGTGTTCTAAAGAGTGCGCTGCACAAATTGTACGCATATCCGGGACTACTCCATTTTTTGCCACTGGCAGCCCGAGCGAAAAAATATCATATTTGATTTGTCAACGCAGAATTTCTCCAATGGCCATCAAAGGAGAAAATCCATGTCAGCTTTGAGTATCATTGTGGGGAGCTGGCTAGTTCTAAATGCAGCTCTAGTTGTCGCGATGATGCTGCGGCACGATGAGACTCCCGTTGGCTGGGAGAAATAACTGAGTTGCGGCCTTGCTATGGCGATGTGTTGCTGACGGTTCTTAACCCTAAAGTTCGATATGTACTGATCAGACCAGCCTGAGCTGCTTGGATCGTTGCGGACGGCGCCGCATACCCCCTTCTATGACTGCCGTCTCGGTCCCAGCGTTGCCAGCGTGGGCTGGGGCCGTATTTTTCCGCTTCATCTTTTCGTCATCCTGCGACGCGGTGTAGATGGAACGGACTTTTCAGCGTTTACCGCTTTGCGTATGGCGAGCTCCACCGCAGCTCGTCGGGCCAAGCATCGGCGCTCGACGCGATCGAGTGGCTACAGCGGTAGCTTGCGCAGTACACCAGAATCCCGCGAACGCCGGAGTCGCGCATTTCGGCGAATGTGATTTTCTGGATGGGGGCGGACATAGCCCATTAAAGCGTTACGTTGGAGACTCGCGTCTTCAACCGCAGCCGCCATGGTCTTGCTGGGCGCGAGTTCGTAACCATTTATTCAGATCATGTCGTGGTCGCCACGGTGGTGGCAGGCGCCGGGGTCCAATGGAAACAGCGAGGCCTCTGCACATCCGGGAATATTCCGTTTTTGCCACTATCAGCCTTGGCGAAAGAGGACGGCAGCGCGAAATTTCTCCAGTGGCCATCAGCGGGGAAAATCCATGTCAGCTTTGAGTGAAAACAGCGATTTGACGATGAACTGTGGAAACTCCATCAACAGATAGCCGCGAAATTGGCTCGCGAATTGGCGAGCGAAAAGGCCAGACTTGAGGAGCGGTTGCACAAGCTCGGATCGGCCAGCAAGCGTATCACCTCGGACCACCAGCGCCGCAATTCTACGGATTGAATTTTGCAGACTTAATTTTAATTGTTTTGCCGACTTAAATCCTCCGCAGTGGGGATGGGAACTTTTTGGTTTAATGTTGCCCGGTGGTAGGTAGGGGAGATCGCATCCATGAATGGCGATGCTTTGGAGTCCATGTCTCTGGACGAATTATGGAATTTGCACGAACAGGTGACTTCAACGCTGGCTCGTAGGATAGCGGAGCAGAAGGCCGAGCTTGAAGAACGGCTACGCCGGCTCGCGATTAACGACACGATTGGCGCAGACAAGCCGCGCCGTCCCTATCCAAAGGTTCTTCCAAAATATCAAAATCCTAAAAATCCCACCCAGAAATGGTCCGGTCGAGGAAAGCAACCGCACTGGGTACGGACGCAGTTGAAAGCAGGCAAAAAACTCGAGCATTTTCGTATTGCTTGATCCTTCTCCCCCGAGAGGGGTGACCAACCGCCCGATGCTCGCCCAAAACCGGAATAGCGCTTCCGTTTTCTATATTTGCGGTTGTGCGGGGGGCAGTCCGTCGACGGAATCGGCGGAATGGCTTTCATCTAATCCTCGACCGCCCGCCTGCCGAGATCAGGTGCAATTCGCGAACGCGCCGCCGAAGTTGTCCAGCACAAGTAAGACCGTCCGATCGAGGTCGCCGCAAGGGATAATCGAGGGCGACTCACGCATAACGCAACTCCCTGCAACGGGCGCCGAAGATAACCGCCGTGCAGTCGAATTGCTAATACTACCGATAGCCCATCGCAGCGCCGGGCCTCCGGTTCCAATTGAAGTCCGGCCTCACGTCGGCACCGCGCTTGCCGCAGGCTTGGCAGACAAAACGCGGGCCGCGCAAACCAGCGCGATCTGAGCCTCGCCCAGCATTCTGGCGCAAAAACCCAAATCATTGGCGCGCAATCACAAGACGTTCTACTTAAAGCGCCGTAGAACCGCCACGGTTTTTTCCGGGCCGTCTAATCACGTCGAGCGCGCTGCTCGTGTTGTAGGGGTACGTTCTGCTCCGCACGGAAGCGACGTTCAAACATATCTGATCGCTCTTTGGCTTCATCGCTCCTCGGCAAGACCCGCAATGATCTCGAGGACTACCAACGTCGCCGCATTGTTGCGCTCGCAAATTGATCGGTTCGGTCTGCAGCTAAAGCACCTCGAACATACGAGATGGCGACTGCGCGTCGCGCGCCACGCACTAGAGAAGCTCAGAGCCACTGCAGGACTGTCGTTGCCTCATGTTAAACCAAGTGGCCAGTTCACCAGCGCTGCGGCGTCGACACTAACAAGGAAAAATGGATTGGAATCCGGCCGCACGTCGGCACCGCGCTTGCCGCAGGCCTCGCAGACGAAACGATGCTCAATGTCGGACAGGCGAAGGTCATCGGGCCACTGATCGGCGCCTGACCGCGATCGAATGGCTGCAGCTCATCAGGCTTGGTTCTTCGCCGCCACCGGCCGCACCGAGATGGCTCATGCGGTCGCCTTCGATGCAATGAGCCTAGCCAGAAAGATTCCGCCCAACGAAAAAACTAGGGAGCCAGCTACCGGGCGCGACGTGGCCGACGAGGGCATAAAGCTACGCGCTCAGATCCAAAGACTGCTGGACTCGCTTGGCGGCAGCGGCGGAAAGCGGCTCAAAGATAGCTGGTATTGGGCGCGCCGCCCCTTCTTCGTCCAAGCGGCCGCGGTGGTCTTATCGATCGGCAGCTTGTTGTATTGGGTCAACAACGCTTCGACACTCGCCTATGAGCCCCCGCGCGGCCCTAAGCCTTACCAAGTGGAGCCGCAGTCTGCCACGGACTCCCGCGAACCCGCCTTCCCTGTCTCGCCGCCGATCTCCTCCTCGTCCTGGGTACGACCCGCAAGAGCGCCAAATGAAGAGCCCTGGCCCACCGTGGCTTCTTATCTAAGCGGTTTGCCCCGTGCCAATTTTGGTGGCCTCTCCAGCGTTACCATCGACAACAGCAGAAACGAGTCGGACGTTTTTGTGAAGCTCGTTTCGCTTGATGGCCCTGCAGCGCACCCCGTCCGTTTCTTCTTCATCCCCGCCCACAGCCGCTTCACCGTGGAGAAAGTAACCGCCGGAACCTACGACGTGCGCTATCGAGATCTGAGCCAAGGCTCACTCGCGCGCTCGGAAGAGTTTTCGGTTAAGGAGACGGAAACCCTTGACGGCACCCGGTACAGCAACATCACCATGACGCTCTACAAGATCCGTAACGGCAACATGCGCACGTTTAACTTAGCTGAAGACGAATTCTAACGCTAAGTGTTGATGCTTTGGCCGAAAAGCAAGCAATCGCCGCGGAAAACTGCGCCTCTAAAACTGAGAAGCATCCTTGATCTAGGCCTGAGCGAACCCCCAATTCAGTAGGAAGTGCCAAATGTGTGTCGCTCTTGCCTCTCGACTAACCTTATGTGTGATCCTAGCAGTCGGGATACCTTTGGCACCGGCAATCGCGTGCGACGACGGGCACTGGATTGAAGAGACTTTAGCCGACGGAAAGGTTTTGAAATTGGAAGACGGCAGCCTCTGGCGAGTCGACTCGATCGATACAGTTACCTCAGCGCTTTGGGTGCCAATGTCCGACGTGATCGTTTGCGACAATACAATCGTAAACGTAGATGACAGCGAGACAGTGCACGTCCACCGCATACGCTAGCTACGCCTGAATTAGTTGAGCATGAAAAAGCACTATTTCATCATAGCAATATTTATGGGGCTATCAGTCCAGCATTCCTGGGCCGAGACGGTCGACGTGAAATATCGGGGTATCGTCGATCTCAAGCCTTTTGTTCGCGGGACCGAAGCTTCGCACCCCATCTCGGATGTCTGGAAATCACGCGTCGGCTATTCCCCTGTTCGCCTTGACGATTTTCTGTGGGCCTTGACCAAATTGAGTGGCCCGCAGCACCAGCGTGACGGCAACGGAGCTAAGCAGATCGATTCTCCAATAGACTCCACTTTCAGTCCTTCCTAATCTCTCGTGTGGGGTATCTGGGGAGGGGGTTTAAAGTGCGCTCATTGGGGCTTTGCGCAACATTTTTATCGTGTTGGTTAGTGGGTTGTGCAGGACAACCCTAGGCGCTTTGGCTGAAGCCTGGCGCGGCACCAGATGAATTTGGACAAGATCGTTACGCCTGCTTGCAAGGTTCGCAGCAGCCAAATTCGTCTGCTTACATCGGCCAGTACGGCGGCGCTTCCAGCAGCAGAATGATCACGAACGGCGGTTTGTTCGATGCCTGCATGAATTCAAAAGGGTGGGTGTTGACCGCAGTCACCGACTCCAAGGGCTTCTATGAAGCGATGAGGCCGCTCGGAGAGGAACGACGCGGGCTGTGTTCCAGACCCGAGTTGCAAGCTTTGTGGAAAAAGACGGCTTGCAAGGCTATCGAAACGACACAAGCCCAAATGAATGATCGATCGAAAATCTCAGCGGAAGAAAAAATCGCGCTGTCGAAATATCTCGAATCGAGTGATGAGATAAACGCAAGGATATCCTCCAATTATCGCCAATTCGACACGAAAAATGGAGACGCCGTTGCTCGTACTATCGATAACGGAAACGCAGAATTCAAACAGGTTGCTTCAGAGCTTTCCGCAGGCGGTATTTCGTGGGGCGACTTCAACAGGAGAAGGATTGAAGTCAACAAACGGATGGAGGAAAACCAAAAAATCGCCCTGACCTACTAATGGACATGATGTGATCCGAAGCAGCTCTCCCGTTTCAATTTCACCCTTGATGAGTATGCGTACGCATGTCGTTGGCTTCGGGCGACGACCGGAAAACCATAGGGAGTCATAAGAGGGCTCGTCTTCCGGTAGAGTGGGTGCGTCATAATGGCCAAAGGTTTCATCGAAATAGCCGGCAAAATTTTTGGATTTTTCGTCGTCCCTCAATTCGTTCCAGGTGATTGCACAACTTATTTCAGATGCGCGTGCCCGCGATGAACCTTGTATGAGCATCGAGAAAAGAAACAGAGCGGCGAGAGCCGAAACGATGAGCTTAGACGGCATTGACTGTTCCCAATTTCGGTGTTTGCGCATTTGACGGCAGATTGAGGACAGCAGCTCTACAGCGCGATCGCTAGCTGTTCAGTTCGCTTCCCGCACCGATCGCTTGCTCTGACGGGACCGATCTCTGTTGCTGAGCGGCCCCATTCCCGAATGCCTTTGGCATCGGTCTTGCCCTCCTACCGGGTCCGGGCGAACAGCCGGGCGAGGATCAGCCATGCCCCAGCGCAGATCAGGCCGTGGCCGACCATGTCGGTGCGGGTGGTGGGCGCCCGAGGCAGGGCGTTCAC
>Ga0306924_10007998_pt1 | contig 10643 bp, 12 predicted proteins | sample sta12Can44000111_FD_203756 | JGI IMG/M metagenome (GOLD analysis project Ga0306924, IMG submission 203756) | Lab enrichment of tropical soil microbial communities from Luquillo Experimental Forest, Puerto Rico - statanox.12C.anox.44.000.111 (v2)... | ecosystem: Environmental > Terrestrial >...
GCCCGCCACGGGGGCCATGCGCGGGCTCACTCGCCGAACAGCGTGCTGAGCGTTTCGGCGGCGTTGCTGTCGATCGTGTTGTAGGTCACGCTGCTTGCCTCGAAGATGTACAGCGTCGTGTACTTGCCAAGGCGATCAAGGATGGCGTCCTGCAGCGACTCCGGCACGATGTTCATGTTCAGGTACCAGGCCGTAGACGACAGGCGCGTCTGGAACGAGCCGTATTCCTGCATCAGCTCGTAGAACGCGTCGGCATCCTGATCGCGGCATACGATCACCAAGTTTACTGCCATTCATCCCTCCAGCTCGTCTGTCGATCAATCCACATGGGGCCAAACCCGATCATAACCGTTTCGACGCGTCGCGCCGCGGCCGAAAGCGAACGGTTTGCGCGCGCGACGCCGCGGGCGGGTTCCCGCGCGGGCCGGATCGCGGCATAATTCCGCCCTGCACGCCGGCCGGGCGACAGCGGGTCGGCCATCATTCTCGTGCCGATTCGTCCGTCGCCTGCCCGTTTCGGGGCCGATTTGCCCGCGGCCATGGACGATCTTCATCGTCTTGATCCGGAAGGTTGTGCCTGAAATACAGGTTGTAGTAGTGTCGTGCCGTCGTGGGAGCGACGCGGTCCGTCGCTTTGCGGCGCTCTCGCGCAGCGTGCGCGTGGCGTGCGTTTTCCACCGTGATTCAACACGAAATACCGCGCCCGAGCGCTTTGCCATGAGTCAACATCGTTTGCCGGTCTCATTCTTCGATTCGTTCGGCCTTGCCGGGGAGAGCGTCTGATGGATCTCGGTTTCAATCCGAACCGGCTCGCCAGCGCGTCCGCGTGGCGGGTCCTGCCGAACCGCTGGGACTTCATCGCGTTCCCGCTGATCATCTGCCTGATCGCGATGGCCGTCGTCGGCTTTCACGAGACGATGGCGCCGATCGCCACGCTGAACACCCAGAAAATCTCGCTCGATCCATCGAGCCTGCCCGAGTACGCGCTGCGCACGACGCTCCGGATGCTGGCGGCGATGCTCGCATCGCTGACGTTCACGCTGGTCTACGGCACGCTCGCTGCGAAGAGCCGCCGTGCCGGCATGGTGCTGGTGCCGATCCTCGACATCCTGCAATCGGTGCCGGTGCTCGGCTACATCTCGTTTACGGTGACGTTCTTCCTCGCGCTGTTCCCGAGCCGCGTGCTCGGCGCCGAGCTGGCCGCGATTTTCGCGATCTTCACGAGCCAGGCGTGGAACATGACGTTCAGCTTCTACCAGTCGCTGCGCATCGTGCCGCGCGATCTCGACGAAGTCTCGCGCGGCTTCCACCTGACGTCGTGGCAGCGCTTCTGGAAGCTCGAGGTGCCGTTCTCGATGCCGGGCCTCATCTGGAACATGATGATGTCGATGTCGGGCGGCTGGTTCTTCGTGGTCGCGTCGGAAGCGATCACGGTCGGCAACCATACGATCACGCTGCCGGGGATCGGCGCATATCTCGCGCAGGCGATCTCGGACAAGAACCTCGGTGCGGTCGGCTGGGTGATCCTCGCGATGACGATCGTGATCCTCGCGTACGACCAGCTGCTGTTCCGGCCGCTCGTCGCGTGGGCCGACAAGTTCCGGATGGAGACGACGAGCTCGGGCAACGCGCCTGAATCGTGGCTGCTCGATCTCGTGCGCCGCACGCGCCTGATCCATCAGTTGCTGGTGCCGGCCGGCTGGTTCCTCGCGAAGGCGGCGCGCATCCCGTTGCGCCTGCCGCTGTCGGGCAGCGTGCGCTTCACGCTGCCGCGCGTCGAGAAGAAGGCGTCGCTTGCCGCCGACATCACGTGGGCGATCCTCGTGCTTGCCGGCACCGCGTACGTGGTGTGGCGCGTCGTCAGCTTCGTGTCGACCGGCGTGACGATGGGCGAGGTTGGCCACGTGCTCGTGCTCGGCCTGATCACGCTGCTGCGCGTGATACTGCTGATCGCGATCGCGTCGGTGATCTGGGTGCCGATCGGTGTGTGGATCGGGCTGCGGCCGGCGGTCGCCGAGAAGGTGCAGCCGCTCGCTCAGTTCCTGGCCGCGTTCCCGGCGAACCTGCTGTTCCCGGTGTTCGTGATCGTGATCGTGCGTTTCCACCTGAACGCCGACCTCTGGCTGTCGCCGCTGATCGTGCTCGGCACCCAGTGGTATATCCTGTTCAACGTGATCGCCGGCGCGACCGCTTATCCGAACGACTACCGCGAGGTGGCGACGAACTTCCGCATCCGCGGCCGGCAGTGGTGGCGGCAGGCGATCCTGCCGGGCATCTTCCCCTATTACGTGACGGGCGCGATCACCGCGTCGGGCGGCGCATGGAACGCGAGCATCGTGTCGGAGTTCGTCCAGTGGGGCGACACCAGGATCCAGGCGCACGGCCTCGGCGCGTACATCGCGCAGACGACCGCCGCCGGCGATTTTCCGAAGATCATTCTCGGCATCGCGGTGATGTCCCTGTTCGTCACATTGTTCAACCGCCTGCTGTGGCGCCCGCTGTATGCCTTCGCCGAAGCGAAGCTGCGGCTCGACTGAGACTGATTGAGAGCGAAACGCGATGCAAAATCCGAATGCTGTAAACGCCCCCGTTCAGATGCCCCCGCGTCTCGGCGAGGAAATCCTGCGTGTCGACAATGTCAGCCGGGGCTTCAACAAGACGCAGGGCGAACTGCTCGTGCTCGACGGCGCGAACCTGTCGCTGCGCGAAGGCGAGATCGTCGGCCTGCTCGGCCGCTCGGGCTCGGGCAAGTCGACGCTGTTGCGCATCATCGCCGGCCTGATCGAGCCGACGGGCGGCGAGGTGAGCTATCTCGGCAAGCCGCTGCAAGGCCCGGCCGACGGCGTCGCGATGGTGTTCCAGACCTTCGCGCTGTTCCCGTGGCTGACCGTGCTGCAGAACGTGGAAGCGGGCCTCGAGGCGCTCGGTGTCGGCGCGCGCGAGCGCCGCGAACGCGCGCTCGCCGCGATCGACCTGATTGGTCTCGACGGTTTCGAGAACGCGTATCCGCGCGAGCTGTCGGGCGGCATGCGCCAGCGCGTCGGCTTCGCGCGCGCGCTCGTCGTCGATCCGACGCTGCTGCTGATGGACGAGCCGTTCTCCGCGCTCGACGTGCTGACGGCCGAGACGCTGCGTACCGACCTGCTCGACCTGTGGACGCAGGGACGCATGCCGATCAAGTCGGTGCTGATCGTCACGCACAACATCGAGGAAGCGGTGTTCATGTGCGACCGGATCCTCGTGCTGTCGTCGAATCCGGGCCGCGTGATCGCCGAGATCAAGGTGCCGTTCAAGCATCCGCGCAACCGTCTCGACCCGGCGTTCCGCCGTCTCGTCGACGACATCTACGCGAAGATGACGGCGCGCCAGGTCGGCGAGGCGACGAAGAAGGGGCTCGAGCTCGGCAGCTGGCTGCCGCAGGTGTCGACCAACCTGATGGCGGGCCTGATCGAGACGCTGGCCGCCGCGCCGTATCACGGCCGCGCGGACATGCCGGAAATCGCGCGCACGCTGCACCTGGAGGTCGACGATCTGTTCCCGATCGCCGAAGTGCTGCAATACCTCGGTTTCGCCGACGTGCGGGAAGGGGACGTGTTCCTCACGCCGCCCGCGCGGGTGTTCGCCGAGTTCGGCACGCAGGAGCGCAAGATGATGTTCGCCGAGCACCTGCTGCGGCACGTCCCGCTCGCGGCGCGGATCAAGAAGGTGCTCAACGAGCGCCCGGGGCATCGCGCGCCGCGCGTGCGCTTCGAGCAGGAGCTGGAGGATTTCCTGTCCGACAGCGCCGCCGAGGAAACGCTCGACGCGGTGATCGACTGGGGCCGGTATGGCGAGATCTTCTCGTACAACGACCAGACCGAGATCTTCAGTCTCGAGGACGTCGAGTCCTGATGTTCGCGCCGGGCCGTCGCGCCCGGCATCGGCCGCCGTGCCCCACCGCGCACGGCGTGCCCGTCACTGCAGGTTGCCCCAGCGGTCCACGGCCGGTTCCGCCGACGCCCATTTCCAGCGCGGCCCTTGCTGGCACACGCTCGCGAAATACCAGTCGGCCCGCGCGCCGTCCTTCACCGAGAACGCGATTTCCTTGCAGAGCGCGAGCGGCGTCGAGTACGCGCGCATGACTCGCACGTCGCCTTCGCCGTTCTCGAGCGGAATCGCATTGCTCACCTTCCACGCCCTGACTTCGCCGACCGCGAGACCGCCGGCCGCGTGCGCGATCGCGTCCTGCTGGTTCTGATGGAGCTGCCGCATGGTGCGCTTGACCGCTTCGTCCGTGGCGGACTGGACGGCGATGCCGACACCGATGCCGACGGCCGGATTGGCCGTCACGAGACCGGTCGCGGCGCCCGCCAGCGCGCCGCTCGCCGCGCCGACCGAGCCGCAGCCCGACAGCGCCGCGCCGGCCGTGGCAAGCGCGCCGAGCCAAGCGATGCGGATCGCGATGCTCATTGCAGCGCGCCCCAGCGCTCGGTGGCCGGCTCGGCCGACGCCCACTTCCAGTACGGGCCGTCCCGGCAGATCGTCGCGACGAAGAACGACGATTGCGATGCGGCATCCTGCTTCGCCGGATAGTCGACCGAAAACACGATTTCCTTGCAGTCGAGCGGGCCGACGCTGATGATCCGGCTGACCGTCACGCGGCCGCGTTCGTCGTCCTCGATCGGGAACGAATGGGTGGCGGACCACGGTGCGACGCCGCCGACATCGAGCGGCCCGGCGGCTTTGGCGATCTGCACCTGCGTGTAGCGATGCGCGACGCGCTGCGAGTACTGGACGCCCGCGCGCGCGCCGGCGACCGCGCCGAGGCCGATGCCCGTCGCGACCGCGGCATTGTTGGTGACCTTGGCCGCAACCGCGGCGCCCGCGACGCCGGCGCCCGCCGTCGCGCCTTCGCTGTAGAGCGAGTTGCAGCCGGACAGCAGCGCGGCCGTCGCGGCCGCGGCCAGCACGATGCGAGCCGGCATGGCCCGGCGCCGCGATTCGAAGTGTTGGTTCATTCCTTCCTGGGGGCGAGTCCTGTCCGGGAGCGGGACGCATGCACGCCCACGCGCCATTCATTGTTTCGCCATTGTCCGACGAGAACTGCAAGCGATTGACAAATGGCCTGCGCACGGCGGCCGCGCATGTGCGCAGGCAATTGTGGCGTGGATCGCTTGAGAAGGGTCGAATCGTTACAAATTGAAGGGATTTGCCGCTTCGATGCGTGCGGATCGCGTCTAGACTCGATTGTTATGGAACGTTTCAACCGCGGCGACGCACCGCTCTGAACATGAGACACCCCGCCATGCGCCGTTCACGACGGCACAAGCACCTCGCACCCGACGCACCGGCGAGCCGCGTGCGGCCGGAGGCCGATACGTCTTCGGCCGAGGCGGCCGGCGCACCCGCCGACGCGCCGCACGACGGCGACCGCAACCAGGGCGGCACCCGGGCGGAAGGGCTCGACTATCAACGCGACCTCGGCGTCGAGCAGGATGCGTGACGTCGCGCGCTAGGTCGACACGTTCGGCGGTGGCGCGGCGATGCGCAGCGTGCTGACGAGCGCCGCGACGGCGGCGAACGCCGCAGCCACGTAGAGCGCGAGCGTCGGCCCGTGCGCGGGCGCGACGCCGAAGATCAGCGCGACGAGCGCGGCGCCGAGCGTCTGGCCGGTCAGGCGCGCGGTACTGAGCATGCCGCCCGCGCCGCCGCTGCGTGCGCGCGGCGCCGACGACAGGATCGCGCGGTTGTTCGGCGACTGGAACAGCCCGAAGCCCGCGCCGCACAGCGCCATGCGCCAGACGATGTCGAAGGTTGCCGGATGCGCGCCGATCGTCGCGAGCGACAACAGGCCCGCCGCGAACAGCGCCAGCCCGATGCCGCCGAGCATGCCTGCCGAGTAGCGGTCGGACAGCACGCCGGCCAGCGGCGCGGCGACCACGATCACGAGCGGCCACGGCGTCATGAAGAGGCCGGTCTGCACCTGCGAAAAGCCGAGCGCGTTCTGCAGCCAGAACGGCAGCGCGACGAACGCGAGCATCTGCGCCGCAAACGACGCGATCGACGTGCCGATCGACAGCGTGAAGAGCGGAATGCGAAGCAGGTCGACGGGCAGCAGCGGCACTTTCTGCGTCAGTTGCCGCTTCACGAAGAAGTAGCCGATCACGACGGCCACCGCCAGTTCCACGGCGACGTGCACGTGGCGTTCGCCGTGGCCGAGCCCGTCGACCGCGACGATCATCAGCCCGAACACGCATGCGTTCATCAGCGCGCTCGGGATGTCGTACGGCGCGTCGTGCACCGGATTGGCGGGCAGCGCGCGCAGGCTGCCGGCCACGGCGGCGATGCCGATCGGCACGTTGATCGCGAACAGCCACGGCCACGTCGCGAGCGACAGCACCGCCGACGCGGCGGTCGGGCCGATGGCCGACGACAGCGCGACGACCATCGCGTTGATCGAGACGCCGCGTCCGAGCATCGAGGTCGGATAGATGTTCCGCACGAGCGCGGAATTGACGCTCATGATGCCCGCGGCGCCGAACCCCTGGATCACGCGCATCGCCGCGAGCGACGTCAGCGAGCCCGACAGCGCGCAGCCGAGCGACGCCGCGGTGAACAGCGCGAGCCCGCCGATGTAGATGCGCCGGTAGCCGATGCGCTCGCCGAGCGACGCGAGCGGCAACAGCGAAATCGTGACGGCGAGCTGATACGCGTTGACGATCCAGATCGAGGCGGCATCGGACGCGTGCAGGTCGCGCGCGATGGTCGGCAAGGCGACGTTGGCGATGGCACCGTCGAGCACGGCGAGGGTGATGCCGAGCGCGACGCAGACGATCGCCCAGTAGCGTTGCGGAAGCGGCAGGCCGGAATCGGCATTCATGGCGGAACGGAAGGCTGGTCGGCCCCCGGCCGGTCGGGCTGACAGGTTGCGAGCGCAACCATTTGGCCGGGCCGGGGGCGGCGGAAATCGGCTGGAGCGTGTCCAGCCGGACGGCTTACTTCAACTGGTAGAGACCGGTGAATTCCGCTGCCGCGATCTGGTTCAGGTGAATCATGAAGCGGGCAATCGCGTTGGTCGTGTCCGGCGTGATCGGCAGGCTGTCGACGGACAGCGCGTGCACGCGGAACACATAGCGGTGCGGCTTGTCGCCGCGCGGCGGCGCGGCGCCGCCGAAGCCTTCGTCGCCGTAGTCGTTGCGGACCTGCACCGTGCCGTTCGGCAACGCGGCGCTGCCGGCGGCGCCCGCGCCTTCGGCGAGGCCCGTCGTGCCGGCCGGGAGGTTCACGGCAACCCAGTGCCAGAAGCCGCTGCCGGTGGGCGCGTCGGGATCGTAGCAGGTCACGGCGAAGCTCTTCGTGCCGGCGGGTGCGTTTTCCCAAACGAGCGCCGGGGACACGTTGCCGCCGTCGACGCCGAAGCCGGCGTGGTTGTACTCCTGCGCTTTCGGCATGAAGCCGTTCGCCGGAAATGCGTCGGTCCGGAGCCGGAACTCAGCCATGGGGCCTCCTTGTAGGGGTGGACAGGGTGAAAGGCGCCGGCCGTGCGATTGCGCTGCCGCGCCGGCGCGAACCGGCCGAGTGTATCACCGGGTCGCGAAACGCGACGGCGTGGCCGGTCGCGTCGCGCGCGGCGTCATCCTTCGAAGTCGAGGCCGCCGATCAGGACGAGCGCCTCGGCCTGCGTGCGGGAGCCGAGATCAAGGCCGCGCGCGCCCTGCCACGCGTCGAGCTTCGCGGGCAGCGCCGCCAGGTAGTGTTCGAAGCGCGTCGGGCCGTCGGCTTCCATCAGGCGTTCGATCTCGTCGGTGTCCCAGGTCAGCTCGAGGTTCAGCGGGTGCGTGTAGCCGCGCACGTGCTCGCTCGACGTGCTGCGCACGCGGACCTGCGTCGGGTGGCCGTGCCCGTGGTAGGGCACCACGTCGGCCTGCAGCCAGCCGTCGGAGGTGTCGGCGATCGTGCGGGCGATGCGAGGCGCGAATTCGGTATCGAAGCGGCGGGCGGTTTCCGGGCGCATGAAGTGTCTCCTTGTGCCGAAAATCGTAGCATGGCGCTCCGGTCTTGCGGGACTCCCGATCATCCGCCAGTCGACGTAATCGCGCGTTACCACTTGCTGCATCTATTACGGCCGCGGGCAACCACAATGCATCGCATCCCGTACCGCTTCTCGTGGGAGCGCATCATGAAGCAGCTCGCAGCAGTGTGTGTCCTTGCAGGTTCGCTGGCCGTCGCCGGGCCGGCATCCGCGCACGATCGCGATGGCGCGATCCTCGGCGCGCTGATCGGCGGCGCCGTGCTGGGCGCGCTTGTGACGTCCGCGCTGAGCCAGCAGTCGGCGGTCGCGTACCCGCCGCCGGTTGCCGAGGCGCCGGACTATCCGCCGGCCGCGTATCAGGCGCCGGCGTATCAGGCACCGGACTATCAGGCACCGGCGTACCCGCTGCCCGTCTACGACGCGCCCGCGTATCAGCAGGCGCGGTATCGGGATGGTGACGGGTATGGTGCGCCGCCGGCCGGATATTGCTACGACCGCTATCGACGCGCTTACGTGGGATGTGCGATGCCGATGCCCGACGGCTATCGCGATGCGCCGCCGCAGCCGGCGGGCTGGTGAGCGCGGCAACGCGCCGGATTGACGGCACGCCGCGCCTCCGTGCGCCGGCGTGCCGGCCGTAACCGGACGCGCGGTGGCGGGCGGATACAACCGGTTGCAAATGCGTCAGTTACGGCCGCCGCGGCCGCCGTCGCCGCGCCCGGCACCGCCCGGGCTCCAGTCGTTTCCGCGATCGTGGCCGTGCCCGCCGCGATCCCCGCCGTGGTGCCCGTCGCGGCCGCCACGGTGGAATTCATGGTGGCGGCCCAGATCGCGCCCGCCGCCGCCCTCGATGTCGATCGCGCCGTAGGCGGGCCCGTAGGCCGGGCCGTAAAGGTAGCCGGTGTCGGGATAGTAGGCCGGGCCGTAACCATATCCGTAGCCGTAACCCGTGTCCGGCGCGACGACGCAGCCGGCCATCAACGTGACGATGCCGGCCGCCGCAGTGAGCTTGATCATGGCAATCTCCGTCGTTTGGAGTAAGAAACGAGGGCAGGCCTCGGAGTTCGGCCGCAATTGTGTCGCGAAATTACAGTCTCGTAAGGTCGGATCAAGGAAACGCGCATCGGCGGCTGTTAACATGCGGAACCGTCCGTCACTCAGGAGCACACCGATGAAGACCGCCTTCCGCGCTGCACTGGCCGCCGTTTGCCTGACGACCGCCGCCGTGTGTGCGGCCGCGCCCGCCGATGCCGCGGGTGTACCGGCCGAAGCCATCAAGATGTTTCCGCCGCCCGCCGACGGGCAGCAGCGCATGGTGATCGGATTGCCCGCGCTCGGTGACGAGGCCGACGCGCGCGTCGAGCTGATGGTCGGCAAGACGCTGCAGGCCGATTGCAACCAGCACTGGTTCGGCGGCGAACTGACGGCCGAAACCGTGCAGGGCTGGGGCTACACGTATTACCGGCTCGGCGACGTGAAGGGGCCGGTGTCGACGATGATGGCCTGTCCCGGCCAGACGCCGCGCGAGCAGTTCGTGCAGGTGCGCGGCGACGACATGCTGCTGCGCTACAACAGCCGTCTGCCGCTCGTCGTATATGTGCCGGACGGGTTCGAAGTGCGCTATCGCGTCTGGCGCGCGGCGCGCGAGGCCGGCAAGGCGATCAGGCAGTAAGCGTCGGGGCGCGCGGTGCAGATGCCGCGGTGGCAGCGGTGACTGCGATGAGGTGACACGCGCCGCAGCATCTGGATGCGGCGCGTACAAGCGGCTGCCAATGCACGGCGTGGGGCGCGCGCCAGGCGCGGGCTGGCCGCGTGGTCAATGCGTGTCGCGCACGAACACGGCGGCGATGTCGTCCGCGTAGATGCGCCGCCATCCGGGCAGCGTCGCGGCCATCGCCGCGGCTGCGCTGTGCGCGTCGAGCAGTGCCCAGCGAATCCGGTACTGTTCGACGAGCCGTTCGAATGCGGCGCGGTCCGGCTTCAGCGCGTCGAGATACGCGAACATGAACGCGTCGCCGTACATGTCGGAGCGGCCGTCGACGAACGGCCTCACGTGGTTGAAGATCAGATAGCCGCCGAAGCCATGACTGTTGAGCACGGGCTGGTCCCGCAACTCGGCGGGCACCGCCGCGAGCGCGGACGCGGGCGACACGGCGTCGTTGCCGCGCACGATCGGGTGCGCGAAGCGGATCGCGCTCAGCAGTGCCGCGCACGCGAGTCCCGCGACCAGGGTTGGCAGCAGCTCCCGGCCGGATGTCCGCGCGGGGGCGGGCGATGCGGCGCCGAACGCGCGCCCGAGCGGCTCGGCCAGCACGGCTGCGCCGACGATGCCGGCCAGCATCTGGTGCCGGCCATGCCGGTACGCGAGATACGCGAGCCCGGCGAGGATCAGCAGACGCGGCACCGGCACCCGCACGTGTCGCGACACGACGACGAACGCAAGGGCGGCGAGCGCCGGTTCGATCGGCTGGAGCGTCAGGAGATCCATCGGGCGCCACTCGCCGATGCTGACGATGTGCTTCATGCCGGTGAGCTGGATCGGATAGAGCAAGCCGTGCCAGCCGTTCGGCGTGACGAGCGTCGCCGCGACTGCGGCGGCGAAGAACAGGCTCCAGTCGAGCAGGATGCGCCG
>Ga0306924_10007999_pt1 | contig 10643 bp, 7 predicted proteins | sample sta12Can44000111_FD_203756 | JGI IMG/M metagenome (GOLD analysis project Ga0306924, IMG submission 203756) | Lab enrichment of tropical soil microbial communities from Luquillo Experimental Forest, Puerto Rico - statanox.12C.anox.44.000.111 (v2)... | ecosystem: Environmental > Terrestrial > Soil...
TCGGCACCGGCGGCGGATCCGGCGGCGGATGGGCGCGTGAGCTCGGCGACACTCCTGTGGAGCAGGGTTCGATAGCTGCGAGCCTGCAAGGTCTGGTTCTCAAACTCCAGATGCTGCTGCGCCGAAACGCCGACTCGCTCCGCCGCCAGCGTGTGTGGTTGCTGCTCGTGCCGCTGGCCGCCGGGCAGGAAACACTGGCTCAGAGCACCGACACCAACGTTGTCACGGCCTCCGCCGATGCCTTCGGTGTATCGATCGGCGTCGAGACACTCGGAGTCTACGGGCCCAGCCAGGTACGGGGATTCGACCCGCTCGCTGCGGGCAACGCGCGCATCGAGGGCATGTACGTCGATGTCCACGGTCCGACCCTTCCGTACGCACTGCCGGCCCGCCTCGTGCAGGACACCCGCATCCGCGTGGGTCCGGCCGCTGCCGGGTTTCCCTTTCCGTCCCCTACGGGCATCGTCGATTTCAGTCTGCGCAGTCCGCTTGGCGCGGCGGGCGTGAGTCCCACGGTGTACGTCGGGCCCTTCGGAACCCGTGGGTTTGACCTCGACGCACATGTACCGGTGGCGAGCGGTCACTGCGGTGTCGGCGGAGGCATCACGCGTCGCTCGGACGAGTTCGCGCCGGCAGCCACTCAATTCACAACCGACGTCGGCATTCTGGCGTCGTGCCAGGCTTCGGCCGAATCGGGCGGGACGCTCATCTACGGACGGACGACCGAGACTCAGCAAGCGGTTGTTCCGACCATTTATCTCACCACCGCGGCGCTTCCGGAACCGTTCGAGTCGCGGAATACCGGCCCCATCTGGGCGCAAGGGGCCACGGTCCTGACCGACTACGGCGGCTTCTTCCGCTTCGCAGCGCCGGGACACTGGACGCTGCGCGCAGGTCTGTTGCGGTCTGTTTACGACCAGCCGAGCTCGGGGTCAGACCTCCTCTACGACCCCGACCCCGCCGGCATCGCCCAACACCAGTACGTCTCCTATCCCGATCAGTACACAGACTCGACCTCCGGTGAGCTGCGGGCAACACGCCTGACGACGAGCGGGCCGCGCCAGCACGAGCTCATCCTAACGCTGCGTGCCCGGGATGTGACCGCGCGTTACGGTGGCTATGACCAGGTCGATTTCGGCACGGTGCTCATCGGTACACGGCCGGAAATTCCGCAGCCGGTGTTCACTTATGGTCCCCTGACCCACGACCACACCCGCCAGTGGACGGCAGGCGTCGCGTATGCGCTGCACTGGCAGGGGGTCATCGACTTCGCGGCAGGGCTGGAGCCCGTGCGTTACGAGCGTACCATCGTCGAGCCTGCAGCCGCGCCGCTCACGCAGCATGAGAACCCGCTGCTCTACTATGCCTCCGCGGGTGTGCCGATCACCTCCCACACGAGCGCCTACGCCGCGCTCACCCGGGGCCTCGAAGACTCGGGGCTCGCGCCGGCGAGTGCCACGAACCGCGGCCAGCTGCTGCCGGCCGGCCGCACGGGTCAGGAAGAAGTGGGTGTGCGCTATACGCAGGGCACGACCAACGTCGTCGCCGGTCTGTTCGATGTGCGCAAACCCTATTACAACACCGGCGCTGACGGCAGCTACTCGTGGCTCGGGACGGAAAGCCACCGGGGTGTCGAGCTGTCATTGAACGCCCAGCCGCTCCGTGGCCTGACTGTGGTCGCCGGCGCCGTTTTCATGTCGCCGGTAGTCGCGGTTGCGACCGGCGTCAGTGGGGTCGGCACCACGCCCGTCAGCCAGCCCCGGCGCTTTCTGCAGCTGGGCGCCGACTACCAGCTCCCTGCCGTGCCGCGCTGCTCGCTCGATATCCAGGTAATCGAGCAGGGAGAGGTGCCCGTGCGACTGGATGATGGCGCGTACAATCCGGCGCAGACAATCGTCAACGTCGGCGGCCGCTATCGCTTCACTATTGCGGGTCATCCCGCCACGCTCCGCGTCCAGGTCCAGAACGTCACGAACCAGAAGGTCTGGAGCGTCATCGATCGCAGCGGCGGGCTCGTCCCGTACCCGCCAGTGCATATGGCGAATGCCTATCTGTCGGCCGATTTCTAGCCTGCAGGCATCGCACGGCGCCAGGCCGCTGCGCTCACTTCAAGGCGCCCCTGCGGAAGTTGTTTTTCCATCGCCAGTGGGCCGCGCCGAAGGAGGTCGACTGCCCGGAGATCCACTGCCAGGAGGTCGGCCGCCGGGAGGTCGGCTGCCGCCGGGTGGCGGAGGTCGTCCAGGTGCCGCCGGGGGCCGCGGTGGCGGCCGTACTATCGTCGGCGGGCGTACTGGCGGGCGCAGCGGCGGTGGCCGGTAGATCGGTGGCGGGACGCCATGCGGATACCGATTCCAGTAGGTGAAGTAGTAGGCGCGACGCCCATACCACGGCTGGGCCACGTAATAGGTGCTCCAATAGGAGTTAAACGAGAAGGGAACGATCGGCAGCCCGAGCATCGGTGCGCTGCTTGCGACGAGCACGGGTCCGCTCGGCGAATATACCTGGAGAAAAGCCGCATCGACCCAACCGCGGCTCGCACCGATCTGCACGTCACACCAGTTGTAGTCTTGCTCGCAACCGAACACCTGCACCGTGGTGCTCGGCTGCAGGATGACCACTGATGGATAAACAATCGCCGGTCCCGCTCGCAGGTGCACGCCTGTGGTGACCGTTGCGCTGACCGCGACGGCGGCGACTGCCGAGCCCGCGAGAAACAGATTCAGCAGACAGAAGGTCACGATTTGCCTTGGTGTCGTGAGCCTCATGACGTCCCCGCTTTCCCTGGCTCGAGTCCGCCCACCACTGCGCAGCCTGAGCTTTGGATGGTGACGCGCAGGGTGACAGACTAACAATGACTGCTGTCAACTCCATTTGTCGATAAGCCCGAGGGCGTAGCGCAACCGCGCGCGCCCGCGCGGGTCAGTCGCAGCTGCGGCGAGACGCGCGATCCAAGCGAAGATTACTCGGGGCGAAGCGGTCCGACATCGCTTCGCGCCCGAGCAAATGGGCGATGTTACACAGCGAGCTGATTGCGCACTCGCGCCTCCGGCGCCGCGCGCGCAAAGGATAGGTGGCCGCCGCTACTTCAACATCGATGCTAACTGCGTCGCAGGCCGGAAGACTCTCGACAGAGAGACGCCAGGTGCAGCAGGCGCCCGCTGTGTGACGATGATCGACGCGTTCGGAGGAGCGCGCCCGACTCCATCCTGCGCAACCGCAAGGGTTGTGGCGGTCGATGCGATGACAAGAAGGGTGGCAATTGCGTATCTCATGATGATTTTCCTCGGGTGCAGCAGTGCGCGGCGCGGGCGACGTGAGCACGCCGTCCGTAGGCCACATCGCCGCATATCGTTTCCGTGGGAAGGCGCCGCATCAGGGATCTGTCGCGGGAGCCGCTCGACTCTCACTCTCACTTACATAATGTCGATGGATCGAGTGTTTGCTGAGACGCGCGCGCCTCAGGGGACAGGTAGAACCAAACCCGACGCTGGAGTTATGCAGTGAGCCGAGTCAATGTCGCAGTCGCGGTCGCGGACGACGCACAGGACCGTATCTATGAAGTGGCTGCTGCCTGCCGCGCGCTTGGCCTTGACCACACGGCGACACTCGCAGTGGTCGGCGTGTTGACAGGCTCAATGGAGTCCGGTGACTTGAGGAGACTCTGGGCTGTCCCCGGAGTTCTGGCGGTGGAGATCGAAAATGGCGTTCGATCGGGATTTACGGAGACGATCCCGTGCCGCCGGCTCGTAAATTGAACGGGAATACCTCAGCCACGCCCGGAGCACCGGTATCAGGCTGTAGGTGAAGCGCGTAACGACCCGGAGCCAGTCGTGAGGCGTCGGCGTAGCAGTGGACGTACCCGTCGGAGCTCACCGCAAGACCGGCCAACGCGCCGACGGACTCCGCTGCGCCGCCTTCTTGCTCGCGGACGAGCATCACCCGGTAGCGGTGAACTCCCTCCCGCGTGCTTGGAGCAGCGCGAAACTCGATCAGTCCCGTAGCAGGCAGCCCGAGATCGGGCGTCGTGGCGCCGCGCATGGAGACGAATGTGAAGTGCGCCGCTACCTGGGGACGAACATTGGCTGACGCGCGCGTCTCGAGCGACGCCACGAGAGTCGCCGTGGGCCCGGTAACGTGGGACAGCCACAGAAACACGGCAAGTCCGGCGCATGCCGCTGCCGCAAGCGCGGGTATCCAGATCCGAGAGCTCCGGACTCGAGACGCAGCTTCAACCAGATAACCCTGCGTACGCAGCCGCCGCAGCCCTTCGCGCATCCGCAGCGATTCCTCGAGCTCGCGTACCAGCGCGGACTCGCGCACCAGCCGATCTTCAAATGCGCGCTGCTCATCGTCCGACAGGCGACCGACGATGAAGTCCTGCATCGTCGCGAAATCCCGTTCGGCGTCTATCACTCCGAGTCTCCCAACGTGACAACACTGAGTGGGACCGTCGATGAATTCGACATCTCCGCGGCTCGACCTCCGGAAGCGAGACCGCCCGGTCCGGCGATCGAGAGGCAGAGGCCCACGGCCGCGATCGTCAACAGGTCGGCTTTCCGAAAGCCGCGATGTTCGACGAGTTCCCTGAATCGATTGCGCGCGCGAAAGATAACTCGATTGAAATGCTCCTCCGACAGCCTCAGCTCGCGACAGATCGTCTCCCTGTCTTCATCGTCGAGATAGAACCGCACCAGGACTTCCCGATCGCGTGCAACCGGCATCTCTTCCAGCATGCGCCGCGCAGCGGTGGCCCATTGACGTCCCCTGACCCGTTCCCAGTCGGCGTCATTCTCGGAAGCCGGTAGCTCATCCAGGGCATCGGCACTGGAGACCGCGCTGCGATCCTTGCGGCGGTGATTGCGCAGATGATTCAGTGCCACCCGATAGAGATATCCGCCGAGGTTCTCCGGACGGGCGATCTCCCCCATGCGCAGCTTCTCGAGCGTCGTGACGGCGGCGTCCTGCAAAATGTCAGCCGCCACCTCAGGATCGCGCACCCGCCGCAAGATCAGTGCACGAAGGCCGGGAAAGTCGCGATAGACTGCGGCGAGGTGGGAAACGGGGTCCGCTACCGGCGCAGCGAGGTCTGATTGCGCGGGAAGCATTCCCACGGGTGCTGCTTGCTCGTCAACACCGATCATAAGCCCAGTATAAGCTGCGATCGTGACCGGCTGCAGCCTGCCATGCTTGCTCGTGCCGTCACCCGGCATCTCCTGACAGCGATGGTCCTGGCCGGCTGGGCCGTTCCCGGGTTCGCGTCGAGCCTTTCGTGCACCGCGGCACTCGGCGCTCCCGCAGTCGCCGAGGGTCCCGTGAGGACCCTCGGCAGAGAGCCCGCGGTAGCGCAGATTTCGGTGGTGCCGGGGCACGCCTATCTGGTCCAGGTCGATGAGCGCGATAACGACGTACTCGTCGAGGTTCTCGACTCGGAAAATCAGATCATTGCGGTTGCCGACCACCCTGAGCGACGCACTGGAACCCGCCGGGCGGTGGTCACGGCGCCAGACTCATCCGCGCTCCTCGTCCGCGTGACGGGCAGAGACCGCGGGGGCGCTGCCGGGACGGCAACTGTTCAAGTCTTTGATCTCGCGGCACTCCGGGCGCGCCCCGACTGCCTCGCGATCGTAAAGGCGCTCGCCGGGGCCGATGCCGACTATGCCGCAGCACAGGAAATCTCGAGGCTCCGCTCGACCGCTTCCACCCAGAGTGCGCGCGCGGCGTTCTCGCGCGCGGCCCAAGGGTACTCGGCGGCCGAACAGGCACTTGACGCACCCGCGGACCAGCCGCTTCGCGGCCAGACAGCCCTTGCCCTGGCCGGCATTCAGTACTTCGACCTGCAGGGCTGGGCGCAGGCAGCGGACTGGGCCCAGGCGGCTGCCACGACCCTCCGTGCCCACGATCCCTACCGAAGCGCGCGTGCCGAGGCGCTCCTCGCCGCAGCCTGGATCGAGATCGGGTCGACGGCCCGGGCGGGGGCGGCCGTCACCGGTGCGGGTGCCAATGCGGGCGAGCTCCTCGCCCGTGCACGGCAGCTGCTGCAGCAGTTGGTGCACTTCCACCTGGCGCGAGGCGAACGATACGACGCCGGGCTGCAGCTCACCAACATCGGGGTGACCTACCTGAACGAGGGCCGCTACCCGGAGTGTGTCAGGGCTTCCGCGGCCGCGAGTCGCTTGTTTGAATCCCTGCAGGCGGCGGAGCGACGGGCGGTGACATGGCAAAACCGCGCGCTGTGTCTGTGGGGGCTCGGGCAGCTGCCGGAAGCTCTGCACTGGTTCGAGCGCGCACTCGCCGACATCGGTCCGGAGCCGTATCCGAGAGTCCACATCGCAGTAACAACCAACACTGCGCTAGCCAACTATGCGCTCGGCCACCTGGACGAATCACTGCGCCTCTACGATCGGGCGCTGGCGTTCTCACAAAAAATCAACTCACCGCGCGATGAGGCGCACTGCCTCTACGGGATTGGCGTCAACTACTACGCGCTCGGCGATCGGCAGCGTGCCCGCGAGTTTCTCGAGCGCTCGCTCACAATTCGCACGGTGGCGCTCGATGGCCGCGGCCGGATGGCGAGTCTGCGCGCGCTCGCCACCATCGACGCCGAGCAGGGAAGGGTGCCGGAGGCGCTGGCGGCCGATTCCGAAGCGCTTGGTCTTGCGATTGCGCCCTCGGCCATCGCACGCATCAAGATTCAGCAGGCCACCCACAGCGCCGCCGGCGGCGACTCCGCGGCGGGCAAAGCGCTGCTCGATGAGGTTCTCTCCGCGGGCTCGAACGCCGGTTCACTCATTCAGGCGGAGGCGCTGCTGCAACGTGCCGTGATTCTTCGCGGCATGGGCCGGCCGGACGAGGCGTTGGCGGATCTCGCCGCGGCTCGGCCGCGTTTGCACACCTTCGGTAGCGTCATGGAAGAGTTCGAAGCCGAGCTCGAGCTCGCCCGGGCGTTGCGACAGGTGGGACGATCGCGAGCGGCGCTCGCGGCGGTCGAGCGGGCGCTGGCGCAATCCGACGCCGTTCGCCTTCAAACCGCCAATCCCGAGCTGCGTGCTCAACTGCTGACGCCGCTTCGACCGGCCTACGACCTGAAGCTCGAGTTGCTCTTCGAGCGATATGAGCAGGCATTAGCCGAGCGTCGCGAAGCCGACGCCAACGCGCTCGCGGCGGCGGCGTTCGCGACTGCAGACGCCTCGCGGGCCCACTCGTTTGCAGACATCGCGGCCCAGAACTATTCGCCCACGGTCCGCCGGGCGCTCGCGTCCGAGCTGCGCCGTCGCGAGGAGCTGTATCGAGAGCTGTCCGCGCGTCGATTTGCGCTTGACGCGCGACTCGAGCGGTCCGGCGCCGACGATCCCCGTGCGCGGCACCTGATGGCGGACATGGCAGATCTCCGGCGGCAGGCGGACACCCTCAACAGTCTCATCGCCAGCCGCACCATGACGAGCGGCGCCCCGGCACCGACCGGTCACCCACGGACGGCCGTCCCGTCCCCTGGTGTTGATACCGCACTGGTGTCGTACTGGCTCGGTTCGGAATCCGCGTACGCCTGGGTGGTATTGCCCGGAGAGGTTCATTGGGTCCGCCTTTCCTCGCCAGGCGCGATCGCCGAGCGGGCCGGCGCTTTCCACCAGTCGCTGACGCGACTGGTGGATGTACCGGTCGAGCGTCGCCTTCAGGATGCCGCCTCCTTATATCTGTTGATCGTGCGACCGCTCGAGCCGTGGCTGTCGCAGGTGCGGAACTGGGTGGTGGTTCCGGACGGCGCTCTCGACTACGTGCCGCTCGCAGCTCTGCGAGCGCATGAGGGGCAGTCGGAAAGTTTCGTTGCGATGCAACATGATGTAGCTGTCACCCCAGCCGCGTGGATGCTCGATACGCGCCAGAGTGGGGCGCGGCTCCCTGACCGCGGAAAGGTCCTGCTCGTGGCCGATCCGGTATACGAGGCGGATGACCCGCGACTCGCAGCCGCCGGGAATGCACGGGCCACGGCGCGGAGTCCCGCTCATCCGCCTGCAGATTCCGGCCGCTCCGAGTATCGACGTATTCGCTTTACCGCCGAGGAGGCCGCGGCGATTTCGGCGCAATTCCCGCCGGCGGATGTCGATCGACTGGTCGGCGTTGACGCCACGCGCGAGCGGCTGCTCGCACTCGACTGGTCGCAGTACCGGTTCATCCACATCGCGACCCACGGCGTTGTCGACGCGCAGGTGCCGGAGTTATCCGCGTTGATTCTCGGAGGCTACGATGCGCAGGGAGAGGTCAGCGACCGTGCAGTGCGCGTTGCGGACGTGTCGCTCCAGACACTCACCGCGGAGGTTGTGGTACTCAGCGCCTGTGAGACGGCTCTCGGCACCGAGGTTCGCAGCGAGGGCCTGGTCGGTATGAGCTCGACGATGCACGCGCGCGGTGCGCGCGCGGTGGTGGCCTCGCTCTGGCCAGTTCCAGATGAGATCGGCGCACAGCTGATGACCGAGTTCTACCGGCGCATGGTGCACGACTCGATGCGCCCCGAGGCGGCACTGGGCGCGGCAATGCGATCGCTGGCGTCGCGCGACCGCTCGGCCGATCCGGCGCTTTGGGCAGCCTTTCAGGTCTCGGTGGCTCGGCTGCGGCCACCGGAGCAGAGCCAGCGCCCACCGACCGTGAAGGTGGCCACGGCGACGCCGCCCTGATGCGGTAGCGATCGAGGGCCCACGGCAGACTCTTACTGCCGACGCTCATGCGGCGGTCCCGGGCTCGCTTTGGCCTGCCCGTGAGATTGGAGCGCGCCTGCCGACAGAGTTCTAGCAGCATATGCTGCACGACTCGACGGGCCCTGCGCCCGCACTGGGCACGCTGATGCGGTCGCTGGTTGCGCTCCAGACCGGCCGCGTCGGCGTTTTACTGCTTCGCTAGGCCTGTGGCAGTCACACTCGAGGACTACCGGATCCAGATCATTGAGCAGCTCAAGGCCGCCCGCGGCACCGAGCGCGCGCACGACCTTCTGGCCGAGGTCGACATGGTGCTTGCAAGCGCACGGCTGAGCACGGCCGCTCAAGGGGCGTTCTGGGACAGCCTGCACAGCGATCTGGATGTTCTGGCCGAGGTATCGAAGGACGTGCTGGGAAAGGACGCCGCGGCTGCGCTCAGCGAGGTCGTCGCGGCGGCACAGGGTGCGGTCCTGAAGTACCGGCGGCTGCTCCGGGGTGAGCAAGCCGCCTCATCGGATCAAGCCGCTTCATCGGATCAAGCCGCCTCATCGGATTGACCGCCCCAACCGGTAATGTCAGGGCCGGAGCCCGGCGGGGTTGCCGCTCGCGGGGCGGCGCAGCGATCCGCGTCACGACGTAGTATTGCCCCAGGCGCGCCGCGCCGAGGGAGATCGCTCGATGAACCGCATGCCCGCCGTTGCCGTCGGCACGCTGTCGCTGTTGCTGGTCTGTGCGCGCGCCGTACCGCAGGCCTCCTCGGGAGAACAGCGCTTTCGCGAGATCTACAAGGAGTTGATCGAGACCAACACCAGCCTGTCCGCCGGCAGCTGTACGCTGGCGGGCGAGCGCATGGCGGCACGCCTCAAGTCAGCCGGCTTCGCCGACAGCGATTTGCACCTGTTCACCGCACCGGGGCATCCCAAGGAAGGCGGTCTGGTCGCGATCTATCCGGGCCGCAGCGCTCAGCTCAAAGCGATACTGCTGCTCGCACATCTGGATGTCGTCGAGGCGAAGCGCGAGGACTGGACGCGCGATCCGTTCACGCTGGTCGAGGAGAATGGCAGCTTTTACGCCCGCGGCGCGGTGGACGACAAGGCCGAGGCTGCCATCTGGGTCGACACGTTGATGCGCTTCCGCGCGGAGCACTACCGGCCGCTGCGCACGGTGAAACTGGCGCTCACCTGCGGTGAGGAGACTGCCGGCGCCTTCAACGGCGCGGAATGGCTCGGTAAGAATCAACGCGATCTGATCGATGCGGCGTTTGCAATCAACGAGGGCGCGCGCGGCGAACTCGACGCCGCGGGCCGCCGTGTCGCGCTGGAGGTGCAGGCCGGCGAGAAGAATGCGCAGAATTTTCGCCTGGAGGTCACCAATCCCGGCGGCCACAGCTCACTTCCCGTGAAGGACAACGCCATCTACCACCTCGCGGCCGCGCTGCTCAAGATTTCGGACTACACCTTCCCGGCCCAGTTCACCGACGCCAACCGCGCCTACTTCCGCGGCATGGCGCAGATCGAGGCCGCCAAGGGCGAAACGGCCGTCGCCAGCGCCATGCAGGCGCTGGTGCGCGATCCGGGCGATGCGCAGGCCATCGCGCTGGTATCGGCGCAGGACCCGGGATGGAACTCGACGCTGCGCACCACCTGCGTCGCCACGATGCTCGAGGCCGGCCATGCCACCAACGCCCTGCCACAGCGTGCCAGGGCGAACGTCAACTGCCGCATCTTTCCCGGTGTCGCGGAGGAGTCCGTGCGGGCAAAACTCGAGGAGCTGGTCGCCGACCCGCAGGTCAAGGTGACCACGCTCGAGGTGCGTGGTCCGAGCTCACCGCCGCCGCCGCTCACGCCGCAGATCCTCGGCCCCGTGCAGAAGCTGGCGGGGCAGTTCTGGCCCGGCGTGCCGGTGTTGCCGATCCTGCAGCCGGGGGCGACCGATGGCCAGATGCTCAATGCCGCG
>Ga0306924_10008000_pt1 | contig 10642 bp, 8 predicted proteins | sample sta12Can44000111_FD_203756 | JGI IMG/M metagenome (GOLD analysis project Ga0306924, IMG submission 203756) | Lab enrichment of tropical soil microbial communities from Luquillo Experimental Forest, Puerto Rico - statanox.12C.anox.44.000.111 (v2)... | ecosystem: Environmental > Terrestrial > Soil...
CTCCGGCGGCATGCCGGCGAAACTTCATCCTTTGGAAGCGCTCTTGCGGGAGCGCATCGTCGTCCTCGATGGCGCGATGGGCACAATGATCCAGCGCAGAAAGCTGTTCGAGCAGGATTATCGCGGAGAAAGATTTCGCGATTGGAAGGGCAAAGACCTGAAAGGTTGTCTCGAGCTGCTCAACCTGAGCCAACCGCAAGTTATCGAGGAGATTCACGCCGATTACCTGCAAGCAGGCGCGGACATTATTGAAACAAATACTTTCAACGCGACAACGATTGGCTTGCACGACTTTTTGTTTCAAGACGAACCGAAGCGCGGCCGCAAAGACCAGGAATTTTTTCAGCGCATCGTCGGTGATGTCGATCTCCGTGCGTTGATCCGTGAATTGAACACCTCGGCAGCGAAGATCGCGCGCCGCGCGGCCGATCGCGTGGCAAGAGAAACTGGCGTGCGCCGGTTTGTTGGCGGTTCGATTGGTCCCCTGCCCGTCACCGCTTCCATTTCACCGGACGTCAACGATCCCGGATTTCGCGCGGTCACGTTCGATCAACTACGCCAGGCCTATTTGGATCAGATCAGCGCGCTCGTTGACGGAGACGTTGATCTTCTATTCGTTGAAACGATATTCGACACCCTGAATGGCAAGGCGGCGCTTTTCGCGGTCGCTGACGTTTTGGAAAAAACCGGCAAGCAACTTCCACTCGTTGTTTCGGGGACCGTTACGGACAAAGCAGGCCGCACCCTGAGTGGCCAAACCGTCGAAGCGTTTCTGACCTCGGTCGCGCACGCCGAGCCGCTCGTGGTCGGATTGAACTGCTCGCTCGGTCCTGATGAAATGAACCCATTCATCGAGGAGCTCGCCCGCGTTGCGTCAACTTTTGTGAGCGCTTATCCGAACGCTGGTCTGCCCGATCCGCTTTCCGAAACCGGTTTTCCAGAAACGCCAGAAACGCTCGCTCCAAAGTTGAAACGCTGGGCCGAGAAGGGCTGGCTCAATTTGGTCGGCGGTTGTTGCGGAACAACTCCAGATCACATTCGCGCGATCGCGAATGCAGTGCATGATTGCGAACCGCGACCTTTTAGAGCGTCTATGTCAAACGCCGGTAATGGAACAGCATTTTACAGAAACGCCCTGCAATTATCAGGTCTTGAACCACTCAACATTACGCCGGGGTTTGGACTCGTAGTTGTCGGTGAGCGAACCAACATCACTGGCTCTCCAAAATTTTCGAAACTAGTCCTGGGCGGCGATTTTGACGGTGCGCTCGCAGTCGCGCGTCAGCAGGTGCAAGGCGGCGCCAATATCCTCGACGTCAATATGGACGAAGCGATGATCGATTCCGAAGCGGCGATGACGCGGTTTCTGAATTTGATCGCGAGCGAGCCAGAGATCGCGCGGATTCCGATCATGATCGACAGCTCAATGTGGAGCGTGATCGAAGCAGGTTTGAAATGCGTGCAAGGCAAAGCAGTCGTCAATTCGATTAGCCTGAAAAACGGCGAAGAGGAATTTCTGCGCCAGGCGCGGTTCGTTAGGCGATTTGGCGCGGCCGTGATCGTGATGGCATTCGACGAACAGGGCCAGGCCGACAATTTCCAACGTAAGATCGACATCTGCGTCCGCGCTTACCGGCTTCTTACCGAGGGCGCCGATTTTCCAGCGAACGACATTATCTTCGATCCGAACATTCTCACGGTCGCGACGGGCTTGGAGGAGCATCGCAATTACGCCGTCGACTTCATCGAAGCGACGCGTTGGCTTAAAAAAAATCTGCCGGGCGTGCGCCTCAGCGGTGGTGTAAGCAATGTTTCATTTTCGTTCCGCGGCAATAAGACAGTGCGTGAAGCGATGCACGCCGCGTTTCTATTTCACGCAATTCGAGGTGGCCTCGACATGGCGATTGTAAACGCCGGGCAACTTGCCGTTTACGAAGAGATCGATCCGGAATTACGCGAGCGCGTCGAAGATGTCCTGCTAAATCGCCGCGGCAACGCGACTGAACGTCTGATCGATTTCGCGGAACGCGTAAATGACAAAACGAAAATCGACCGCGAGCAAGAAGCGGCGTGGCGCAGGCAATCGGTCGAGGAACGTCTTAAGTACGCGCTTGTTCATGGTGTTGTCGATTACATCGACATCGACACCGAAGAACTGCGACAAAAATCGAAACGACCGCTCGACGTCATCGAAGGTCCGCTTATGGCGGGAATGAGCGTAGTCGGCGATCTGTTCGGTTCGGGAAAAATGTTCTTACCGCAAGTGGTGAAGAGTGCGCGCGTCATGAAGAAAGCGGTCGCTTATTTGATGCCGTTCATGGAAGCGGAAAAGTTGGCCAGCGCGAAACCGCAGGGCCGCATCGTCATGGCGACGGTCAAAGGCGATGTGCACGATATCGGCAAGAACATTGTCGGCGTCGTGTTGCAATGTAACAACTACGACGTTGTCGATCTTGGCGTGATGGTGCCGGCAGCCAAGATCTTGCAGACTGCGCGAGAGAAAAACGCGGACGTGATCGGATTGAGCGGATTAATAACTCCGTCTCTCGACGAAATGGTCCACGTCGCCCAGGAAATGGAGCGCGAGAATTTTGAAGTGCCGTTGCTGATCGGAGGAGCGACGACAAGCCGCGCGCATACCGCGGTGAAGATCGCGCCTCATTATCATGAAAGCACGGTGCACGTGGTTGATGCGTCGCGTGCGGTCGGCGTGGTCAATTCGTTGCTGAACGCAGCGCAGAAGGCCGCCTTCGACGCAAAAACGCACGCGGAGTACGAAGGGTTGCGCAAAGCCTATGGCGCGAAGACTCGTGAGAAAAGATTATTGAGCCTCGAACAGGCCCGCGCAAATCGAACGCCAATCGATTGGAGTAATTACACTCCGCCGAGACCGGAGTTTATCGGCGTTCGCGAAATCTCTCCATCGATCGTCGATCTTCGCGATTACATCGACTGGTCACCGTTTTTTCACGTCTGGGAATTACGCGGCAGATATCCGGCGATTTTGGAAGATCCAACGATCGGCAAACAAGCGCGCGAGTTGTTTGATGACGCGCAAAGGATTCTGAATGAAATCGCCGCGAACAATTTGGTGACTGCGCGCGGTGTCTTCGGACTCTGGGCAGCAAACGCCAGCGGCGATGATGTCGATCTTTTCATCGATGAATCGCGAGGTAAAAAAATCGCGACATTTCATTTTTTGCGACAACAAGTGCATAAGCCGGCCAGCCAATTCAATCATTGTCTAGCGGATTTCGTCGGTGCGTCGGATTTTCTTGGAGGATTTGCGGTTTCAATTCACAACGCGGACAAGCTTGCAAAGAAGTTCAACGTTGCGCACGACGATTACAGCGCGATCATCGCGAAGGCATTAGCCGATCGATTAGCCGAAGCTTTCGCCGAATATTTGCATAGGCAGGCGCGGATCTCCTGGGGCTTTGGACGCGACGAGAAGCTGTCGAACCCGGATTTAATTCGCGAGAAATATCGCGGCATCCGTCCGGCTCCTGGTTATCCGGCGTGTCCTGATCATGTGCAAAAGCGAACGCTTTTCGATTTGCTCGCGGCCGAACGAAAGATCGGCATCAAATTGACAGAATCTTACGCAATGGATCCGGCCGCGAGCGTAAGCGGATTTTATTTTTCCCATCCGCTGGCAAAATATTTCGCGGTCGGTCTAATCGACCGCGACCAAGTCTTAGATTATGCGCAGCGACGAGGCGAATCAGTCGCAATGGTGGAGAAGCGACTGGGGCCCAATCTTGGCTACGAATCGAATCCGTGATACTGGTCACGGTCAAAATTGCGGGGCGTAGCTTAGCTTGGTAGAGCGCCTGGTTTGGGACCAGGAGGTCGGAGGTTCAAATCCTCTCGCCCCGACGTCAAAGGTCAGAAGTCAGGGAGCGGAAACCGGAAGAGAAAGCGCGAGTCTACATCGCAAAACAATGAGAATAGTGATTTGCATCGGCTTCCTTTTTCTGGGCGGCATTTTTCTCTCCGCGCAGGTCGCCACCAATCCCGATTTGCAATCAAGCGAGCCACGCGCAACAGAACCAAACTTTCCCGAGCGCGCACAGATTGATGAAATTTTTAAGCAAACGTCGTTGGGCAAAGAAGCCGACGAACGACGATTGCACATCGAGTGGCGCCAATTGCAAAACCAGATTAGCAACGACGCTGATGTGGTTTCGGCAAAGAGAGCCGCGGAAACGGCGCGAACTGACTTGGAGAAGCGGGAGCGGCTCCGCGATTACTACAATCTCTGCTACGGACGCATGCGGGTCCTGGCTCGGAGCGCGGAAATGAAGATCGCGCTCGATCAGTTGAAGACCGCGCATCTAAGTCACCTCACTCAAGCGCGTGTGCGACACGAAAGCGACAGTGAACTGCCAACTCCGAGTCCGACGCCGAAAAAGAAGAAGGAAAACAAGCACGTGCAAAAATTTCGCAAAGAGAATTAGCCCGGCTCTCAACTCATCCGCAAAAGGCAGTCTTGCCCGTGGAACGGGCAGAGTTAATTTAACCGCCGCACAATCCGATGGCGCGTTCGTCTAGTGGTTAGGACACGGCCCTCTCAAGGCCGGTGCACGGGTTCGACTCCCGTACGCGCTGCCATTACACGTATTTAGCGTGATATTTGCTATGCGCGCGTCCGATTTTATCTCATCTAAACAGTTGATCTTCAATATGTTATAGTCAACTATTCGGAAACAGCGGATTTGCCTTTGGCAGCAAAACAGAACCACCCGGGAAATTGCAAAACCCGTAGCCATCCCCGTACGCACGCCCGTACCGAGTACGGGAAAAAACGGCTAGCACCCGTACAACCGGGCCGCCCTTGGGGTCGTGTCGGTCGGAAAATCTACTTAAAAAAGGAGAAGGCCCCTGGTCCAAGTCCTAAAGAAATGAAAATTTTCTCTCAAACTGGCCGGAAATATAGGGGGCGGGTTCTCGTTCTATATAGTGTGACGAGGGCAACCCTGCGATTTTTTAGCGACTCTACCTTAAATCCTCGGCAATCCGGAAGGGATCGCACTGCTCGATTCCCGCAAGACTCACGCCTTGTGACACTTAACAATCCGTCAGCGCAGCGCGGGCCACTTTTCGTTCTCACAAGTAGTTCTAGAGGGGGGAAAAATGAAAATTTCGCGAGCGCTAAGAGAACAAGCGGACGCCCTGGGCGGATTCGTCATGCCTTCAGGTCGCAAATTATTTCTCTCTCACCAACCAAAGGAAAACTTAGGCTTTAAAATCGCCTTCCGCCGTCGGTCCCGAGTTCTCCGGCTCAAAAGTATATATAAAAAACGAGAAAGGCACTTATGAACTCAAACTCCACGGATCCAATTGAACCCAGTCCCCCGCCACAAACCGGCAACAATGACGCGCCCGCCGTTCCGAGCCCTAGAACGGACCCGGATTATCAGCCGGACTGGCGCCACAAGTGGTTTGAACAAGATTGCGTCGAAGTTGCCCGAGCGGCAGACAAATCCGCGAAGGCAGAAGAACTCAGCGAGCTGACGAAGGATCCATTTGTTTCCTTGCTGTTTAAAGCTCACTTCTCAGAGCCAACTTCGGAGGCGCGCTCCGCCCCAAAGTGGGCATCCCGTGCCCGCGACACCGAGCAAGTCGCTCATATAATCGAGGCAATGGTTGTGGCCGATTACTCTACCGAGGAAATCGCCAAAGAGTTCGGAACGGATAAGATCAACATTGAAGCGTACGAGAAAATCTTCTTCGACGTCCGGCCGTACCTTCAATTTCGCGGATACCTAAAAACCCTTTGTTTTGGTAAACGGGGGCATTGCGCACTGCAAGTTGCCTTTAATCGCGGTTACGCGGGTGTGGAAGAGGTCGTTCTTCGTCACAAAGTAAAGCGCAACCGGGACCTGAAAGAGTCTCTTAGCGTTTTAATCGGACGGGTGGAAGATGCGGTCTTTGCGCGGGAAGACAACAATATGGCGTCCAGTAAAATCGACCTGGAGTGGCTTCTTCGGCTCTCACAGATCAGCGCCCTTAACCAGCTGCCTTATCTTCAAGATCGCGAAAAAGAAAAACCGCTTACCCCGCAGCAGGAACTGTTTAAGAAGGCGACGGCTAATCTTTCGCCCGGAAAGCAGGAGATCGCCGCGATTTTGGTCAGCAATTTCTGTCACCAAGCTCAACGCTTGGCCATCCAATTTCTCATGAGGCGGACGGTGTCCGGATCCGCTCAGCAGAACGCCCAAAATGGATCCGATCCGGTGAACGATGCCTGGGATGCTTTCGAAAGTGCAGCTCGCGAGCTGGAATCCGAAAACGGCCACCGAGCCGCGAGTTAAAAGCGATGGAGAGCAAACAACAACGGCCAAAGCGGCGGGACGCGGCTCAGCGCCGGCTCCGCCGACGGCGACTCTTTATCACCGCCGCGATCAGTTCGGTTCCGCCGGAGAATTACGCGCCCAACGATGCAGCAGCCCTGGCGCTTGGCTCAATGAACGAGGCGAAGTGGGCCTATAAACAAGCAAAGCGACGGGAACTTGTACGGAGTCAGTCTGAGGAAACTCGCGGTGACGCTTTTGTAAAAGACAGCTCAACACCGATTAGGATTGCCCGTCCAAACCGCGTCTTGAGCCGACTCAATCGCAGCCCAACGTTTCCGCCGTTGGTTCCAGAGGAAGTAAAGATCGAGTCTGTTTTTCTCAATGAAATTCTGGGCATGCTTCGTTCTTACGCGGGAAACATTCCGCCGCACCAATTGTTGGATGCCTTAGCGACTGCTTCAGGGATCTCGTGGGAGAATTGCGCCGAAATCCTTCTTGGCTATGAGCTTGTTGCTCATCCGATCCCGCCTGGACACATCCGGGCGACTCGAGCCGCGCGGGCTTTCAGGAACCGGTATAGGGACGGTCGGACGCGATATTCAACCTGGAGTGTTGATACCGGGCCAGGAAGACTGGAAGGCGATTGGGCTTATTTTGATGAGGAGGACCTCGAGGCCTTGCCGCCAGAAATCATTATTCCAAAACGGTTAAAACGCCGCGACTACCTTACAAATTACGTGATCGAATCGGACGGTGCCGTCTTGGATGTCTACGGAGCCGCTAAACTTAGGCCGTTATTCCGTCACCCGTTCCCGCAAAAGTTTAGTCCATTAGTATTGGGCGCATTGCTGCGAAACGTAATACCTTAAAGGGTGCCAACGATCACCGTAAAGCTTTCCAAACCAGAGTTCGCGAGACTTGAGGCCGAGGCAGCCAAAGCCAGGCGAACTAAATCATCCATTGTGCGGGAAGCGTTGGCCCGCTCAACTGACCAGGCAACTTCTCTTCTTCAAGCGATGCGCCCATACATTGGGAAACTTTCTGGTCCGCGCGATCTCTCCACCAACAAATCGCGCATGAAAGGGTATGCCTCGTCGCGTTCTCGTTGACTCGGGTCCGCTGGTTGCCGTCCTAAATCGGCGAGATTCCCACCACTCTTGGGCCAAGCGCGAACTGGCCAATTTAACCGATCCGCTAGTTACCTGCGAAGCGGTATTATCCGAGGCCTTTTTTCTCCTTTCCCGAATTCGAAACGGTATCTCGACTCTGATTGAGTTGCTCCACGAGGGGCTCGTGTTCGGTGACTCCAATTTTTCTTTCGCTAAAGAACCTGGTGAGATTTTGCGGCATTTGGAACACTACTCCGCCGTGCCCATGTCATTTGCCGATGCCTGCCTCGTGCGAACTCGAAGACTCAATCGTTTTTACAACCGACCGAGGTTTTTTAATCTACCGACGTCATCACCGACAACCAATTCCTTTAATCAGCCCGTTCTAACAACCTTGGATCAATATTTCCGATCGGCCGGTAGGCTTGATTTAAGCTGCTAAAGCAATCGCCAACGTGGGGCGCAATCTACCGTTTGCTTGTTGCCTCCCGGGTTGAGCAATTACATGATTTTAATGTTGACCGGGTACCGATCGCGGAGGAACCCCCTTCACTCTTCCCCTCCTCGTCGACGACAATGACGAAGCTGGCCTTCGGCGGAACAGTAATGAAGTCACGGCGCGGCACGCGGTATTCGCGACCATCAGCCATGCGTAAAAACAAATGGTTTGTTTCGCTCGAGAGCTTTGACAATCTCACCCCGCGTCATCACCCCAAATATCTCCATCCAGACACTACCGGTCAAAATCCAAGCGCGTCATAATCCCATTCCACTTGGAGTCCGATGGCACCTACCGGTGAACACCCGCACAGAATCCGACCTTGCGCCTCAACGCGGCAAAGCGTGAATCAGAGCCTAGCGAATCGAGTGAACCCACACTGGTTATGTAAAATTGTTCCCTGTGTGCAGCCAGCAAAAGTAAGATAAAATCCGATGCCGATTTGGTTTAAAAACTGAGCCGAATTTGCCTTGCAATCACACGGCCGTGAGCAACGGTTTCATGCTAGAACAAGAGAGGAACATGGCAGTGGGCAGAAGGGACCAATTTGATGTCACTTCGAGGCGGCAGAGCACGTCGCCGGCGCGTCCTGATAGAGGCGTCCTCCGAATTATCGTGTGCATCGGTGTTGCGCTTGGCCAGTCATCGTTAGTGCGAGCTCAAGACGCGGTGCCAACGATCCTTCCAGAACCGACCATCCTTCCGGAACTTTCAAAGAGGACGGGGCCGGAGCCAATGAAGGCTAAGGCACCGCCGATACCTGATGAGGAGAAGCCGAGCATCGAAATTTTAGCAGGAACCCCAGGTGAAAAGCCTGCTCCGCTTGCGAAGCAAAAGCCTCCCCAAAAACTACGGCAATACCGGTCGCGGCGTTAGAAAAAAACATCTCCCGGCGAGGCACGCCATTGGAAAACCTTCTTGCGTGCATAAGCTAGGATGGAGCTAGCGAACCTTGACTGACAGTGATGCGTGATACCGGCTCAAGATGGTGTGACGATATAGTCCTGGAATATCTGCGACTCTTACCCAAACTCCTTCCGCCACCTTTTCTCGCCGCTCTGTGTCTGGCGCTCGCGACATCACCATTAGCGCAAGCTCAAGATGCGACCTCGATGACTCTCTCCGCAGCACCTTCAAAGACCGCAACGCCAGCACCGGCCCCGGACAAGCCGACCCTGGAAATTTGGGCAGGGACACTAGATCATCAGAAACCCGCTCCGGTCCCAGGTCAGACACCGAGTGAAGGAGAACCAGCAACTCCCGCAGCGAAAGCAAAACAAGGAACTAGTGCAAAAAGGCACGCAACTCCAGCGACGATACCCGAGGCGGTTGCGGACGATCCGAGGCGGCGAGTTTTTGGAAGCGAGGCTCTGGCGCCCCTGTCGTCCGCTCCGGTCCCAGGTCAGACACCGAGTGAAGGAGAACCAGCAACTCCCGCAGCGAAAGCAAAACAAGGAACTAGTGCAAAAAGGCACGCAACTCCAGCGGCGAGCCCCGAACCGGTTGTGGAGGATCTGACGTCCCTGGCGTCTGCAAAAGCCGACGTCGTTAGCGACCCGCTTCCCAATTACCCCTACCAAGCGAAAAACCACCATATCACCGGCGACGGGGCTTGCGTTATGACGGTTGATGCCGCGAGCGGCAAAGTAACTGAGTTAACCATGGAGCAAAGCACGGGTAATCCGATTCTCGATAAAACCACGACCGAGGCTTTCAAACAGTGGCGGTTCAAACCCGGAACGGTGTCGAGGGTCCGAGTGCCGATTACCTACAAACCGGCTTATGGCGTAATTCGGACGCGAATCGTCCTCGATCACGTAGAAGTTTACGAAAATGTTGGACCCCATTAGGGTTCGCCAACGCTTTTCACAGGTTCGGACGCCTTCGGTTGCCCTTACTCCTGCACCACTCCGGCTCAATCGATGTTCGATCCGCTTCGGAATGATCCGCGCTCCCAAAAAACTCGCCGCCTTGGAAGCACCGAAACAACAGCCCGAATTTTGTCGGACAAATTCCGACACGGGAACTGCGTACGCGGCACGGTTGGATCGAGGCGCAACCCAGCTGACCCAACCTATTGTTTCGCGAGAAGTCGGCGCACCGCCGCCATATGGATTCTTGTCCGGCGTGCTGCAGCCCACAGAAAGGCAGGTCGAAAATTCCATTCGAGTGACTCCACAGCATGGCACACACGCGCGTTATGCAACCAACCGCTAACAAATAGCAACGCACCAGCAGCAACAGCGCACTAAAAAATAGCAAGCTACCGGCAGCAGAAGCGGAACGGAGAAGATAACCTTCGATCCGTGATTCAGACGACTTCCGTGAAAGATTTGACCGTGCCGATTCTGTTGTTAGCGATCTGGCCGGCGACTGCTGCTCTCGCTGGCGCGCGCCACTTTACCTATGTCTATGAAGCGGTGACTTCAGCGCCAGGTAGCCTGGACGTAGAAAACTGGGTAACGTGGAGCCGCACGGACAACCCGCAGCGCGCCGACGAGGTCGATTTTCGTCACGAATTTGAGTTTGGCGTCACGGATAAGTTTCAAGCGAGCGTGTATGTAGCGGATTGGTTTTATGCGGCTGACCCCGAGCATTCCGGCTTCACCTATTCGGATTCCGCGGTCGAACTAATCTACAATCTTACCAACCCGGTGGTAGATCCGCTCGGATTGGCAGTCTACGAAGAGATTCGGGCCGGTGATCGCGTCTTTGAGCTGGAATCAAAAGCTATC
>Ga0306924_10008002_pt1 | contig 10641 bp, 8 predicted proteins | sample sta12Can44000111_FD_203756 | JGI IMG/M metagenome (GOLD analysis project Ga0306924, IMG submission 203756) | Lab enrichment of tropical soil microbial communities from Luquillo Experimental Forest, Puerto Rico - statanox.12C.anox.44.000.111 (v2)... | ecosystem: Environmental > Terrestrial > Soil...
AATGGCAGCGCCGCATACTCGTCCGCTGGGAATTCCACACTCAGAACTTCCTCGGCTTTGTCCAGCTCGCCTGCCTCGTTATCCTGTTCAGACAATTTTGAGATAGGTTCTATGCAGACCGCTCGTGACATGACTGCTTCGCTGCCCGGTCGGCCGATGCTGCATGCGTTGGCCAAGTGCTGGTGGCTGCTACTGCTGCGAGGGATCGCCGCAATTCTCTTTGGCATCCTGGCCTTCGTCTGGCCGGGATTGACCCTCTTCACCCTGGTGATCCTGTACGGTGCCTTCGCGCTCGTCGACGGCGTGCTTTCGCTCATCGCCGCCTTCACCGGCAGCGCCAAGCCGGTACCGACCTGGTGGCTGGTGGTGGTCGGGCTGCTCGGGATCGCGGCTGGCATCGTCACCTTCGCGTGGCCCGGCATAACGGCGATCCTGCTGGTGTTATTCATCGGTGCCTGGGCGCTGGTGCACGGCATTTTTGAGATCATCGGCGCGATCCAGCTCCGCAAAGAGATCGACAACGAATGGACGCTGATCCTCGGCGGTCTGTTGTCCGTGGTGTTCGGCGTCATCGTGCTGGCCGCTCCCGGCGCCGGCGCGCTCGGGCTGATCTGGGCCATTGCCGCCTATTCGATCGTCTTCGGCATCCTGTTCGTCGCGCTGGCGCTGCGGCTGAGGAAACACAGCCACGCGGCCCCCTCGCCGACGGCGGCATAACCCGACCGAGAAATGCTTCCCGCGCGCGTGCTATGGATACGAGTCGAAAAATCCAAACGGCGTGTGGTCGTCCGGAATCTGTGAGGGGGCTCGGGGTGAAATTCCCCGGGCCTACTCAGCATTAGCGCCCTAGGCGATCAAGGCAGCGCAGCGGCGCATGTCCGCTTCGCTTCCTGGTTGTGTAAAAACGCATCTGATTATTTGATTCGTGCTGTATCATTCCGCCGCGATTTGCGGAGGGATCGGATGAGGCGCTTCGTCGAGGGGATTGATCGCGAGCGGGCGACGCTGTTTCCGAAATACCTGGAGGACTGGATCGATGAGGACATAAACTGCCCTTTGGTTTGGACAGATACGCCGATGAGCGGATACGTTGTAATGGACGTGTGGTGCTGTGTACGTTTCTTAGCGATCAGTCTTTCCGGCACTTCGTCTTCAACCCGCCTTGTAAGGGTTGAACGGATGATATCGGCGTTTGCACCGGCCCGACCCGAGCCGCTCAACGTTGCCCGCCGTCGCGCTGCTTTTCCTGCCACTGCAGAAATTCGCGAAACAGTGCCTCACGGTGCTCTTGCGTCAGGTTTGCAGCTGCGGAACCGGACATTTTCAAAAAGGCTGAAAAATCGCTGCTCGCCCCCTGCGCGAGCGAACATCGGAACGAAAACAGCTGCAACCTAACGCGGTACCCGCCAAACGAGTGAGGGCCTATTTTTCCGATGTTTGCATCTTAGTTCAGCACGGCGGTCTTCGGGTGGGCTGGGTAGGTCGGCTTCTTCTGAACACCGCGAATAAGATCGAGCGCGGTCTGCAGCGCTTTGTCGTCCTTCGGGTCCTGAGGGATGTAAGACTGCGAGCCGGTCTGTTCGTCCCCTTCCGCCTTGAGGTGACCGCGCAGCGAAGCCTCGCCGATCATATCGCTGCTTCCCTTGATCGGCCACGACTGGCTGCTGTTAGCCGATCGGCCTGGGGTCATGATCGCCGAGGTCAACAATGATTGCATCTGGGCAGAGCAACGCCGATCGAACCGAGAAAGACTGACATCTCGATCTTCCAAAAGTTGCTCGTTACTGGGCGGGGCCCGATTGTGCTTTGGAGGAGGCGGCGCCCGGCGCGACCCGTACCATTGGAATTCTCGGACTATCTACCGATCATCGTCAATTGAGTTGATTGAAGGTGGCTTATGCTGCCGGCGCATGACCGCAAAATTTTTCTGTGGGATGGGTCAGCGTTGTGAGTGGGGCCGCAACCAAGATTATCTTACCTACGCCATCGACGGTGACGACTAAGAAGGCCCCAGGGAGGTTGATCGCCGGGGCCTTAGCGGCTCCGTTACAAACCCAGGGGGTTCTTCGCGGGGTCGCCGAAGGGACCATCAGCCAAAGTTTTGTCGGGACGGCGCAAATAGGGGGCGTCACTTTTGACGTTCCCGCCCGTCGCTGGGTCGTGACCCTATACAGCTGCGCATGTGCCGCGGATTTGAGCTGTTATGGCACCGACGTGTTGGAAGAATGATGCCACAGCTAACCCAATCACGCGACCGCTCGTGCACAACCATCGTTGCGCACCGCTCCAACTGACATAGTCGCGTCGGAGCTTTGCTTCGTCATAAGCGCCGGCTGAGGTACAGCGCGCAGCCTATTCAGCGCTACAGTTGCGTCCAGCACCACCGGAAGCCGCTCGGATATACTTGGCACCATCTTCCAGGGCCGGCGGGCTCTACGTGATATCCGTAGCCCGCACCATAGCCCGCACCTCCTGGGCCGTCGAAAGCGGCGGTCCAGATTCGTCCCCCCCCCTTAAGTGCGCTCGCGCTCGCCCACGCCTGCCTTGTGCATCGGCGCCTTCGCTGGTTGCGGGATGCGCATGTCGGCGCCGGTCACGCGTCTCACCTCGGTAATAGAGTCATACGGCAAATTGATCGCTGCATGTGCCTTCCGGATGGATTCCTCGTCTGGCCCGGACATGAAGCAGAATGCCTTCCCTTCCTTCAGATTCACGTGTGCGGCATGACCGAACACGCAGAGGTCTTTCGCAGCCTCCTCGAGCGCCGCGAATTGCTCGAAGAACTGTTCTTCGGTAAGTTCCTGCGCTGGGAAACTGCCTTTGTTTTTGTCGTGAGTGTCGATGAAGTACTTCATGCTGATGCTCCTTCTCGGCCATGTCGTGTAAATGCACGACTGGTGGCACTTGTATGCTGAGGCGACCTGATCTCTACATTGCGCATCTCCTTTTCAGGTTTAGGCTATATCTTTGAAGAAAGATCGTTACGTAGCGCGAATGAGGTCGTCTAGATCGGCCATGATAACGGACCATCTCCGGCTGCCGAGTTTTTGTCGCAGCGTCGCCTGGGCCTTCTCCCAAAATGGCAATACCTCGCGCAGTCGCGACCTTCCTTTCTGCGTAATTTCGACGGTGCGACTACGTCGCCAGCCCTCGTTACCCACCCGGATCAGACCCTCTCTTTCGAGTGGAGTCAGGTTTCGGGTCAGGGTTGACCGATCCATGCCCATTAATTTGGCGAGCGCGGTAATCGACATCACATCCTCGTTGCCAACTGCAACCAACACGGCCAACTGGGTGGCGCGAAGTCCGACCGAGCGCAAATTGTCGTCATAAAACCGGGTCACGGCACGCGATGCCATTCGCGTCCGGTGGCACAAACAACTATCCTCGTACAAGTTGCCGCTCCGCAACGATTCGCACGCCGTCGGATTGCTTGTCGTGCATATACACTACTGGAGCCGACCATGTCAAGAATCCCGCGTGCTTTCTTCGCTCAGTGCACTACGTTTTCCCGCGGTTTTTTGCTGGCACCGGCAAGTTTCACCGGGCCGCGGATAAAAGGCTTGCCAAGTGCCGGACTGCCTGCTACTTTAGAGACCGATCGGTCTCTTTTTGCAGGTACCCCGATGAGCAAAGGCGAAGCCACCCGCAAACGCATCGTGGAGCGAGCGGCGGATCTCCTCAACACGCAGGGCTATCTCGGCACGCCCGTATCCGAAATCATGCGCGTTGCCGGGCTGCAGAAGGGCGGAATTTACCGACACTTCGAAAGCCGCTCTGCGCTCACGCTGGAAGCATTCGAATATGCGGTCGGCAGGATGCGCGATCGCTTGCTGGATTCGCTGAAGGGCAAGCCCACCGCGAAGGAGAAGCTTCTCGCCTTGTTCGCGGTGGCGCGCAACGCTTCGCGCGAGGAGGCGTTCCGCGGCGGTTGCCCGATCATGAATCTCGCGGTGGAAAGCGACGACGCCGATCCCGCACTGCGCGACGCCGCGCGCAAGGCAATGGGGCAGCTGATCGGGCTGTTCGAGCGGGTGATCGCGGAAGGAATCAAGCAGGGCGAATTCCCCGCCGGCGACGACGCGCACGCGCGGGCGACACTGATCGTCGCGAGCGTGGAAGGGGGAGTCCTGCTGAGCAACCTCTACAAGGACCGCAAGTACATGGAAACCGTTCTCGACCATCTCGAACGAAGCATTCAAACGGGGTGTCGTTAGCTCCCCTTTTTTTGCCGGCAAAGAGACCGATCGGTCTCAAAGCGCAGCGAATGGAGATCACGCCATGCATCCGGCCGACAAGAACTCGCTCTTCAATAGGCGAAGCCCGGAGCGGCTGCGGCTGATTTTGCTCGTGCCGCTGGCGGCGATGCTTGCCGGCTGCATCGGCGAGGCAAAGGTCGCGCAGGAAATCGTGCGGCCAGTGAAGGTCGCGGTGGTCGGAGAAGCAGGGAGCGGACGGACCCTGACCTATTCCGGAGTGGTGCGTCCCCGCATTGAGAGCGCGATCGGTTTCCGCGTCGGCGGCAAGATCGTGCAGCGCTTGGTCAATGTCGGCGATCGCGTCGAAGTCGGGGAGGTGATCGCGCGCCTCGACGAGAACGACTTGCAACTCGCCGAGAACAGCGCCAAGGCCGCGGTCGCTTCGGCGCGCAGCCGCCGCGACGTCGCGCGCGACAATTTCGAGCGCGGCAAAGCCTTGCTGCCGCAGGCGATCATTTCGCAGCAGGCCTACGACACAAGACTCAACGAATTGGACGCGGCGGCCTCGGCGCTCGATTCGGTGGAAGCGCAACTGCGGCTCGCCACCAACTCAGTCGAATACGCAACGCTCAAGGCCGACAAGGCGGGCGTCGTCACGTCAGTCATGGGCGAGCCGGGACAGGTGGTGAGCACCGGCCAAACCATCATCACCTTGGCGCAGGCGGGCGAGACCGAGATCGCCGTTGCCGTCCCGGAGCAGGATTCCGGCCATCTCGCGATCGGCCAGCCGGCCAAGATCACGCTGTGGGCAGGGCCGCGCGTGAGCATTGCAGGGCGCATCCGCGAAATCGCCGGGCAGGCGGACCCGACTTCGCGCACCTACGCGATCCGCATCTCGATACCCGAGGCGCCGCCGATCATGCGGCTGGGAATGACCGCTTCCGTGGCGCTGCGGATCGATGACGAAGCCGCGGCCGTCGTGGTGCCGGTCGCGGCGCTTACCGAGAGCGACGGCAGCCCCGTCGTATTCGTCGTCGAGCCTGCGAACAAGACCGTGCGCAAGGCGGCGGTCACCGCCGCCGGCATCGCCGAGGATGGCGTGCGGATTACGAGCGGGCTCAGTCCCGGCGATCTGGTCGTGATCGCGGGCGCCCAGTTCCTGCGCGATGGCATGCGCGTGCGGCTGCCGAATGAGCGCCGGCAGGCGCGCTCAGACAGCCAAACCTAGGGAAGCTCGTCATGCGCAGGGAAACGTTTTCGCTCTATCACGACATGCCGCCCCCCGGCGCGTCGAGCGGCTTCAACCTGTCGCGCTGGGCGATCGGCCACGGCGGGTTCACTGCGTTCCTTTTGGTTCTGCTGCTGGCGGCCGGGGCGATCTCGTTCCTTCGCATCGGCCAGAAGGAAGATCCGGACTTCACGTTCCGTGTGATGGTGGTGCAGGTGCTATGGCCCGGCGCAACCGTCGAGGAGATGCAGGAGCAGGTGGTCGACAAGATCGAGCGCAAGCTGCAGGAGACGCCTGGCCTCGACTTCATCCGCTCTTACACGCGGTCCGGCTTCGCCAACATCTTCATCAATCTCAAGGGCTCCATGCGCGGCGAGGCGGTCAAGGATGCCTTCTATCAGGTGCGCAAGAAGGTTGGTGACATTCGCCAGAACTTTCCCGATGGCGTCATCGGCCCCACCTTCAACGACGAGTTCGGCGACACCTACATTTCCCTTTACGCCGTCACTGGTCAGGGCTTCACCTATCCCGAGCTCAAGAATTTCGCCAAGCGCGCGCGCGACATTCTGCTGCGCGTGCCCGGTGTCGCGAAAGTCGATCTCCTGGGAACGCAGGACGAGCGCATCTTCATCGAAGTCTCGTCGGCGGCGCTGGCCGAGCGCGGCCTCTCTGCGCTCGACATCCAGGCCGCGCTCGCCGGGCAGAACGCCATGGACCCGGCGGGGCGGATCGAGACCAGCGAGCGGTCGGTCCGCATCGACGTGCAGGGCGGGCTGCAATCGGTCGAGGACATTCGCGAGCTGAGGCTGCGCGCCGGGCAGCACACCTTCCGCCTCGGCGACATCGCCGAGGTGCGACGGGGCCTCGAAGACCCGCCCGTGGCGAGGACGCGCTATCAGGGCCGCGAGGCGGTGCTGCTCGGCACCACCATGGCGCCCGGCGCCAACGTCCCCGAAGTCGGCGCCGAAGTTCAGCGGACGCTCAAGCGCATCAAGCAGGACCTGCCGCTCGGCATCGAGCTGGGACGCATCTCCGATCAGGCCCAAGTCGTGACCAAATCGATCCACGAATTTCTCGAAGCGTTCGGCGAAGCCGTCAGCATCGTACTTATGGTGTCGCTGATCGCGCTCGGCTGGCGCGCCGGCATCGTGGTGGCTCTGACGATCCCCTTAGTGCTCGCCGCCACGATCTTCGTCTTGTCGTTGATGGGAATCGATCTGCACCGCATCTCGCTCGGCGCGCTGGTCATCGCGCTCGGCCTCCTGGTCGACGACGCGATGATCGCAGTCGAGATGATGGATCGCAAGCTCAAGGAGGGCCACGACCGGCTTGCCGCCGCAACCTTCGCCTACACGTCGACCGCGTTTCCGATGTTGACCGGAACGCTGATCACTGTCGCCGGCTTCATTCCGGTGGGCTTCGCGCAGAGCTCGGCCGGGGAATATGTGAGCACACTGTTCTGGGTCACGGGCATTGCCCTGATCACGTCATGGTTCGCAGCGGTCTATTTCACGCCTTGGATCGGCTACAAGCTGCTCAAGCCGCACGATAGCGGGGCAAGCGACCACGCCATCTTCAACAGCCGACCCTATCGCGCGATCCGTACTGTGGTCGCCTGGTGCGTGCGCCGGCGCTGGCTCGTGGTTTCGCTGACTTTCGCTGCGCTCATCGTAAGCATCGCGGGCTTCGCCTTCATTCCGAAGCAGTTTTTTCCGACCTCCAACCGTTCTGAAATCCTAGTCGACGTGTGGCTGCCGGAGGGCTCCTCGTTCGCCGAGGCCGAGCGCGAGGCCAGGCGTCTCGAACAGCAGCTTTCCAACAATCCCGATCTCGCTTACGCCGCGACGTTCATCGGCGAAGGTGCGCCGCGCTTCTATCTGCCGCTCGACCAGCAGCTGCGCAACCAGAACTTCGCCCAACTCTTCCTGATGGCAAAATCGATCGAAGCGCGCGAGCGACTTCTGGTGGAAGTGCGCGAAATACTTGCACGCGATTTCCCCAACGTCCGCTTCAAAGCGGATCGCCTGTTCAACGGCCCGCCGGTTGGCTGGCCGGTGCAGATCCGCGTCACCGGGCCCGACCGCGACGAGTTGCGCCGCCTCGCCGCCGAGATCGATGCGGTGATGCGGGCAAACCCAAACATCGCCAACGTGCACAACGACTGGCTCGAGCCGGTGCCGAGCCTGAAGCTCGAAATCGATCAGGATCGCGCCCGCGCGCTTGGCGTGACGTCGCAAAGCGTGCGCCGCGCGTTGCAGGCGATGCTATCGGGCTTCGCGATCGGCGAATTCCGCGAGCAAGACGAGACCATCAAGGTGATGTTCCGCGAGCCATCCGACACGCGCAGTCTGCTTTCCGCGTTGGACAATGTCTACGTGAAGACCGCCGCTGGCGCATCGGTGCCGCTGCGCCAGGTGGCCACCGTTCGGGTCATGCTTGAGCCCGGAATCCAATGGCGCCGCGATCGCCTGCCTTCCATCACCGTGCGTGGCCTGGTGCCGGACGGTGTGCAGTCGCCGGACGTCACTAAGGCAATCTTCGCCAAATTGAAACCGCTGCGCGACAGCCTGCCCGCGGATTATCGCATCGAGATGCAAGGCGCGGTCGAGGAGTCGGCCAAAAGCCAAACCTCGATCAACGAAAAAATGCCGGCAATGCTGCTGGTCATTGTCGTCTTGCTGATGATTCAGCTCCAGCACTTCGGCAAGACCTTGATGGTGCTTGCCACTGGGCCGCTCGGACTGATCGGCGCAGCGACCGCATTGCTCGTGTTCCAGGCGCCGTTCGGCTTCGTCGCCATCCTCGGCGTCATCGCGCTGGCCGGCATCATCATGCGCAACAGCGTGATCCTGGTCGATCAGATCCAGCAGGATTTGGCAGCGGGGCACGACGCCTTCACCGCGATCGTCGAATCGGCGGTGCGCCGCTTCCGGCCGATCACGCTCACCGCCGCGGCCGCGGTGCTGGCACTGATCCCGCTCGCGCGCGAGGTGTTCTGGGCGCCGATGGCGCTCGCCATGATGGGCGGGGTGATTGCCGCGACCGTGCTGACGCTGACCTTCCTCCCCGCGCTCTACGCGCTCGCGTTCCGGGTCGCTGCACCGATCAGCGGCGCGGCGCGGTCCATTGCCCACGTGCAATTGGACCCAGCGGCGCGACCGGCATTGCATGCAGTCGCGTAACTCCACGCCATATCAATTCCAGGGATCGCAGATGACCGAAGTACTTGCCGTTGCGAAAAAGAGCGTGCCCGACACAACAACTGACGCGAGATTTGCCGCCGTGCTTGCGCGCAGCGAACCGCAGGCTGCCGCGATCTTACCAGCGCTGCGCGATCCCAAGCTGCGCGCCCGACAGGCGATCCTGCACGGGCCCGTGCTGGCGACCATGCTCAGCCTCGCCTGGCCGACGCTCGTGGTGCTGGTCGCGCAGGTGGCGGTCGGCGTCGCCGAGACGTTTTACGTGAGCTATCTCGGCACATCGGCGCTTGCCGGCGTGGCGCTGGTGTTTCCGATCCTGATGTCGATGGCCATGATGTCGAACGGCGCGCTGGGCGGTGGCGTCGCCTCCGCAGTGGCGCGCGCGCTGGGCGCCGGGCGCAAGGACGACGCCAATGCGCTGGTCATGCATGCGCTCATCATCGCTGTTGCGTTCGGGCTGCTGTTCACCGGCGTGACGCTGCTGCTAGGCCGCGCGATCTACGGTGGCCTCGGCGGCACCGGCGCCGTCCTCGATGCCGCACTGACCTATTCCGCCTTTGTCTTCGTCGGTGCCGTGCCCAGTTGGATCGTGAGTTTGCTGGCGGCGGCGTTGCGCGGCGCCGGCAATGTCAAGGTGCCGGCACGCGTCACGCTGATCTCGGCCGTGGTTCTTGTCGTGCTGTCGCCGGCGCTCATCTTCGGCTTTGGCCCCCTGCCGCGGCTTGGCATCGCCGGTGCCGGCACCGCGGTGAGCGCCTTCAACGTGGTCGCCGCCATCGCGCTCATCCAGTACATGCGATCGGGGCGCAGCGTCCCGGTCCTCAAGTCCGTCCGTCTCGAGCAGCGCCTGTTCGCCGAGATCCTGCGCGTGGGGCTGCTTTCCGCCGTCGGCACCGCGCAATTCAACCTCACGGTTCTGCTGGTCACCGGCGCGGTCGGCTTCTTCGGCGCCGACGCGCTCGCGGGCTACGGCATCGCTTCGCGGCTCGACTATTTGCTGATCCCGTTGCTGTTCGGGCTCGGCACTGCGGTTGTCACCATGGTCGGCACAAATATCGGCGCGGGCGCCACGGCGCGGGCGCGGCGCATTGCCTGGACCGGTGCGCTGTTGGCTGCGCTGGTCACCGCAGCAATCGGCGCTTTGGTGGCGATTTTCCCGACCGCCTGGCTCAGACTGTTCAGCAGCGATGCCAATGTGCTGGCAACGGGCACGCTGTATTTGCGAATTGTCGGGCCGGCCTATGGATTCGTCGGCCTAGGCATGCTGCTTTATTTTGCCAGCCAAGGCGCCAGCCGCGTGCTCTGGCCCGTGCTCGCCGGCACGGTGCGTCTCATCATCGCGGCGCTGTTCGGGTGGGCGGCCGTGGTCTGGCTTGGCTTCAGCGAGAGTGCGCTGTTCACGGTCGTGGCCATTGGTGCCGCGATGTTCGGCGGATTGGTCGCGCTCGCGACGTGCCTCCAGTCCTGGAGCGCCAAATGAATGGGAGAAGTGATAGCTTCACGTCGGCCGGTCAGAATTGGCCGTCGCGTCCCATACGCGTTTGGCTGAACTGAGAAAAGTGGCATGCTGTTCGCTAAATGAAACATTATGGAACGGGGAAGGGTGAATGTCCGCTATGGTCCGAAAGCGACCAAATTGCTGCGTCGCGGCGATCTGCTGCTTTGTGCCAAAAGCGGACGTGAGCAGGTGCAGCAAACGGCGCGGTTATTTAGCCTGAGCCGCGCATGACTGGAGTGGGTCATTCTTTGCCATCAGGTCCCATGCCCACATCCATTTCACAGTCTGGATTGGCCTGAAAGCAGGCATATTCCAATCGGGTCATCATCGGCCCGTCATTTGGCCCACTAGACTAGCTGTGCAACAACGCCAAAATGGCAGCCACAGCGAGCGCGAGCCATGCCAGAATGAGTACGACTCCGCCGGTTGGCGCCGCCATGGGAAATAGGGGGTAGCCGACGAAAGCGCGAAGGGCAATGTCGCCAGCAAACAGGGCGCTGCCAAGCACCCACCCGC
>Ga0306924_10008003_pt1 | contig 10641 bp, 10 predicted proteins | sample sta12Can44000111_FD_203756 | JGI IMG/M metagenome (GOLD analysis project Ga0306924, IMG submission 203756) | Lab enrichment of tropical soil microbial communities from Luquillo Experimental Forest, Puerto Rico - statanox.12C.anox.44.000.111 (v2)... | ecosystem: Environmental > Terrestrial >...
AGCGGCTCGTCGACATGATCGATTTCGAGCGCGCGAAGGACAAGATCATCATGGGCACCGAGCGCCGCTCGATCGTGATGCCCGAGGAAGAGCGCCGCAATACCGCGTACCACGAATCCGGTCACGCGGTCGTCGCGCTGCTCCTGCCGAAGACCGATCCGGTGCACAAGGTGACGATCATTCCGCGCGGACGCGCGCTCGGCGTGACGATGCAGCTCCCCGAGACCGACCGCTACAGCATGGACCGGGATCGCATGCTGAACACGATCGCAGTGCTGTTCGGCGGGCGCATCGCCGAAGAAGTGTTCATGGGCCAGATGACGACGGGCGCGTCGAACGATTTCGAGCGCGCGACGCAGATCGCGCGCGACATGGTGATGCGCTACGGCATGAGCGATCTGATGGGGCCGATGGTCTACGGCGACAACGAGGGCGAGATCTTCCTCGGCCGCTCGATCACCCGCCAGATCAACATGTCGGAAGAGACGATGAAGAAGGTCGACGCCGAGATCCGCGGCATCATCGATCGCCAGTACGCGCTTGCACGCAAGGTGATCGAAGAGAACCGCGATCGCGTCGAGGCGATGGCGAAGGCGCTGCTCGAGCTCGAGACCATCGATTCCGACCAGATCTCGGACATCATGGCCGGCAATCCGCCGCGTCCGCCGAAGCCCACGTCACCGCCGACGACGGGCTCGTCGACCCCGGGAACGCCCGGCACCAAGCCGGATGCAACACCTGCCGGAAGTCCCGCCTAGATTGACAATCCGCACTGCAACGGAAAGGCGTGCTCGAGGGCACGCCTTTTTGTTGGTCACGTGAAAAACCGCGCAGCTGCTGCTGCGGCTTTCCTGCTCCTCGCGCCGGGCCCCCTGGCGGAAGTGCTGTCCGGCAACGTGCCGCTGTTCACGTTCCTGCAGCCGGTGCCGTTCCTGCTCGTCACGCTCACCTACGGCGTGCCGGTGCTCGTGATTCGCGAATTCGCCGCGACCCGCGACCTGAACGTGATCGGCATCGTGGTGCTAGGACTCGCCTACGGGATTCTGAATGAGGGCGTGATCGCCAAGACGCTCACCCAGCCCGACGGCGCGCCGCTGTACGACTTCGCGGGCTATGGGCGCATCGGCGCGTTGCAGGGTGGCTGGGCGATGTTCATCCTGGTGTGGCACGCGCTGCATAGCGTGCTCTACCCGATCCTCATCGCAGCGTGGCTCGCGCCCGGCGCCGACCAACCCTGGTTCGCGGGGCGCATGCGCTTCGTGTATTACGCGCTCGTGGCGGCGGTCGTGGCACTGTGCGGTTTGTATTTCACGAATCCCGTCCGGGCGGAGCCCGAGATGTTCGTGCTGTACGTCGTCACGGCGCTCACACTCGTCGCGCTTGCGCTCGTTTTTTGCCGACGCGGGGAGGGGCGCTACGCAAGCGTCGATCGCCGGCGCCTGCGCGTGCCGTTGCTGCTCGGTGCGGCGTCGCTTGCGTTCTACGTCGCCCAGTTCCTTTCGCCGGGTCATGTGCCCTTCGCACTCTATGCTGGCGCGTCTGCGGCCGTCATCGTGTTCGCCGTCGTGCGCATGAAGCGGGCCGGCTGGCGTCACGTCCCGCAACTTTTACTGTTCGGTCTGGGCGACTACCTCGCGTTCGCGCTGTTCTCGGCCGTCGTGGCGGTCGCCACGGGTCGCAACGCGCTCGAGGCGATCCTCTCGGCCGGACTCTTCGTGATCATCCTCGCGCTGCTGGCACGAAGGGTGATGCGCAATCCACTCGGTCGCGGAGTCGACGGCGAGACGTTGCGGTAGTACGCCTGCGAGGGTTTGCACGCGCTCGTTGGATCCGGTTCAGAGCGGCGATGCGGCGTTCACGTCTCGACCGGGAAACCCGGATGCAAACCGCGTTAGTTCTCGCGTGTGCAAGCTGCGCGTCCCCGATGGTGCCTCCGAAACGTGGTCTGTCCCGGTCTCGCCGGGTGGGTGGCGCACAATATGGCAATGCCGCTTGCCTCGCCGCCGGCCGTCCTGCGCCTGATCGGCAACACGCCGCTCGTCGAATGCACGCGCCTCGATACCGGGCGCTGTACGCTGCTCCTCAAGCTCGAGTCGCAGAATCCCGGTGGATCGATCAAGGACCGTATCGGGCTCTCGATGATCGAAGGCGCGGAGCGCAGCGGTCGGTTGAAGCCGGGAGGGGTGGTCGTCGAGGCCACCGCCGGGAACACGGGTCTGGGTCTCGCTCTGGTGGCGCGGGCCAAGGGTTATCCGGTTTTGCTGGTGGTACCCGACAAGATGTCCACCGAGAAGGTGCTGCACTTGAAAGCGCTTGGCGCGGATGTGCGCATGACGCGTTCCGACGTCGGCAAGGGCCACCCCGAGTATTACCAGGACTACGCGGCGCGGCTTGCCGCAGAAATTCCAAGCGCCTTCTTCGCCGACCAGTTCAACAATCCCGATAACCCGGCGGCGCACGAGAGCACGACCGGCCCAGAGCTATGGCTGCAAAGCGGCGAGGATCTCGACGCAATCGTGGTTGGTGTGGGGTCGGCAGGCACGGTCACGGGCTTGACGCGCTATTTTCGCCGCGTCGCCCCGCATATCGAATTCGTGCTCGCCGATCCGGTGGGCTCGATCCTCGCCGACTACGTGAAGACGGGGAGAACCGGGACGGCGGGATCGTGGGCCGTCGAGGGGATCGGCGAGGATTTCGTGCCGCCGATCGCGGACTTGAGCGGCGTCAAGCACGCGTACTCGATCTCGGATGAGGAAAGCTTTGGCACGGCGCGCGAGCTCTTGCGCGCGGAAGGCCTGCTCGGCGGGTCGTCCACGGGAACGCTGGTCGCCGCGGCACTCAAGTACTGCCGCGACCAGAAGACGCCGAAGCGCGTCGCGAGCTTCGTGTGCGACACGGGCACGCGCTATCTGTCGAAGGTCTTCAACGATCAGTGGATGTTCGACCAGGGGTTGCTGAAGCGCCCCAAGCTCGGCGATCTGCGCGATCTCATATCGCGGCGGTATGACGAAGGTGCGGTCGTCAGTGTCGGTCCCGACGACACGCTGCTGACGGCGTTTCAGCGCATGCGGGTCGCGGAGGTTTCCCAGCTGCCCGTGCTCGAGCAGGAGCACGTCGTGGGGGTCATCGACGAATCCGATCTGCTCGTCACGGTGCACGCGAACGCCGCGCAGTTTCGCGCGCCGGTGCGCGAGGCGATGACGACGGCCGTCGAGACCATCGCGCCGGATGAACGGCTGTCCGCCCTGCAATCGATCCTCGATCGCGGGCTGGTGGCGATCGTCGCCGATAATGAGCACTTCTACGGTCTGATCACGCGCTTCGACATGCTCAACCATTTGCGCAGGAGCCTCGCATGAAGAGAGATTCGCCGGATGCGGCGCGCGTCGCACGGCGCGGATTCGGAACGCGCGTGATCCATGCGGGCCAGTCGCCCGATCCCTCGACCGGCGCGATCATGCCGCCGATCTACGCGACATCGACGTACGTGCAGCAGAGTCCCGGCGTGCACAAGGGACTCGACTACGGCCGCTCGCACAATCCGACGCGCTTCGCGCTCGAGCGCTGCGTCGCCGACCTCGAAGGCGGCGCGCAGGCGTGGGCGTTCGCGTCGGGACTGGCGGCGATCGCGACCGTGCTGGAGACGCTCGATGCGGGCGCCCACATCGTCGCCGGCGACGATCTTTACGGCGGTACGTTCCGGCTGTTCGAGCGGGTTCGCAAACGCAGCGCCGGCCTGGCGTTCACGTTCGTCGACATGTCGGACCCGGATCGAGTGGCCCGCGCCCTGCGACCCGAGACGCGGATGGTGTGGGTGGAGACGCCGAGCAATCCCCTGCTCAAGCTCGCGGATCTCGCGGCGATCGCCGCGCTGTGTCGCGCTCGCGGCATCATCGCCGTTGCGGATAACACCTTCGCGAGCCCGTGGGTGCAGCGGCCACTCGAGCTCGGCTTCGACATCGTCGTCCATTCCACGACCAAGTACCTGAACGGGCACTCGGACGTCATCGGCGGCATAGCGATCGTCGGCACCGACGCGCGCCTGGGCCCGATCGCGGAACAGCTCACGTTCCTGCAGAACGCGGTCGGCGCGATCGCCGGGCCGTTCGACAGCTTCCTCGCACTGCGCGGCGTCAAGACGCTCGCGCTGCGGATGGAGCGCCATTGCGAGAACGCACTCTCGCTGGCGCAGTGGCTCGAGACGCAGCCGGAGATCGCGCGGGTACGCTATCCCGGTCTTGCCTCGCATCCGCAGCACGCGCTCGCGAAACGGCAGATGCGCGGCTTCGGCGGCATGATCTCCATCGACCTCGCAACCGACCTCGCCGGGACGAAGCGCTTTCTGGAGCGCTGCGAGATCTTCGCGCTCGCCGAAAGCCTGGGCGGCGTCGAAAGCCTGATCGAGCACCCGGCGATCATGACGCACGCGACGATCCCGCCCAAGCAGCGCGGGGAGCTCGGCATCGGCGATTCGCTGGTGCGACTGTCGGTCGGGGTCGAGGACGTCGAAGACTTGAAGCGCGATCTGCGGCAGGCGCTGGACGCGATCCAGCGGTAAGCGTTTTGCCCGATGATTCTCCGCTGCGGCCGCTATCCGCTGAATCTCGCGCGACCGCGCGTGATGGGGATATTGAACGTCACGCCCGATTCGTTTGCCGACCGCGGGCGCTGGTACGATCCCGCGAGTGCGCTTGCCTACGCGCGCCAGATGATCGACGACGGCGCCGACATCATCGACATCGGCGGCGAGTCGACGCGCCCGGGCGCGGAGCCCGTCTCCGACAGCGAGGAGCTCGATCGCGTGCTGCCGCTCGTCGAAGCACTCGCGAAAGATGGCGCGCTCGTGTCCGTCGACACGATGAAGCCCGCCGTCATGCGCGCTGCGATCGCCGCGGGCGTGTCGATGATCAACGACGTCAAGGCATTGCAAGCCCCTGGCGCGCTGGAGGTAGCGGCGAATGGGCACGTTGCCGTTTGTCTGATGCACATGCAGGGCGAGCCGCGGACCATGCAGCATGACCCGCGCTATACCGATGTGGTCGCGGAAGTGAAAGCATTTTTGAGCGAACGCGTGGCGGCGTGCCTCGCCGCCGGCATTGCCCCCGATCGCATCGTCGTCGATCCCGGCTTTGGTTTCGGCAAGTCGTTCCAGCACAATCTCGCGCTCTTGCGCGCGCTGCCCGAGATCGTCGCGCAGGGCTCGCCCGTGCTCGTCGGGCTTTCGCGCAAATCGTGGACGCCAGGTGGAGGACCGGCTCGCCGCGAGCCTCGCCGCCGCCCTCGCCGCCGTCGCGCGCGGTGCGTCCATCGTGCGGGTCCACGATCCCAAGGAGACGGCCGACGCGCTCAAGGTCTGGCGCGCCATCGACGGAGAAGTGTAAATTGACGCCCAAGGAATGGCGGTTGCGAGGGATAGCGCGACTGGGTGCGGTCGTCGTAACCTTCTCTTGCAGTGGGCTGCCTTCCCCGCGCGCGCACGTGTCTTGACACCGCTGTGACAAAAGGACGCATGCAAAGAAAATTCTTCGGAACAGACGGCATTCGGGGACGCGTCGGCGAGGCGCCGATAACGCCCGAAGCGGTCCTGAAACTCGGCTGGGCGGCAGGACGCACGCTGACGGCGACGGACGGCGCACGCGCGGGCGAGGGGCGGGGCGTGCTGATCGGCAAGGACACTCGCATCTCGGGCTATCTGCTCGAGGCCGCGCTGGAATCAGGGCTTTCGGCCGCCGGTGTCGATGTCTATCTTTGCGGACCGCTGCCCACCCCGGCGATCGCGTATCTCACACGCGCGCTGCGGCTCGGGGCGGGAATCGTGATCAGCGCTTCGCACAATCCGTTCGACGACAACGGCATCAAGTTTTTCGGGGCGAACGGGGCGAAGCTGCCCGATGACGTCGAGGGCGCGATCGAGCAGGCGATGGAGGCACCGCTCGAGTGCGTTGCGTCGTCGGCGCTGGGCAAGGCGTTTCGCGTCGGCGACGCCGCCGGACGCTACATCGAGTTCTGCAAGAGCACCTTCCCGAACGAGCTCGATCTGCGCGGCTATCGCATCGTCGTGGACTGTGCGAACGGCGCGGGCTATCACGTCGCGCCGCCGGTGCTGCACGAGCTCGGCGCCGATGTCGTTCCGGTTGCCGCGGACCCCGACGGACTGAACATCAACGCGGGCGTAGGCGCGACGCATCCACGTCATCTCGCGGAAGCGGTGCAGCGGGAGCGCGCCGACCTTGGCATCGCGCTCGATGGCGACGGCGATCGTCTCTTGATGTGCGACGCCGACGGACGCCTGTACGACGGTGACCAGCTCCTGTACGTGATTGCGCTCGACTACAAGCGGCGCGAGATGCTATCGGGGGGCGTCGTGGGCACGCAGATGAGCAACTTGGGCTTCGAGCAGGCACTCTCGCGCCATGGCATACCGCTCGCGCGCGCGAAAGTCGGCGATCGCTACGTGCTCGAGCAGATGCTGGAGCGGCGCTGGCAGCTTGGCGGCGAGAATTCGGGACATCTGATCTGCCTCGACAAGCACACGACCGGCGACGCGATCATCGCCGCGCTTGCCGTGATGCGCGCCCTCATCGAGCAGGAGAAGACGCTTGCCGAAGCTGCGGCGGCCGTGACGCTGTTTCCGCAGCGACTGATCAACGTGCCCGTGAAACGCGGCTGGGACTGGCACGCAAGCAGCACGGTGACGGCCGCGGAGCGCTCGGCGATCGCCGCACTAGGCGATTCGGGGCGCGTGTTGCTGCGGCCTTCGGGGACCGAGCCGGTCCTGCGCGTGATGGTCGAAGCGCGCGACAAGTCGCTCGCGGACGAGCACGCGGAAGCGCTCGCAGACACGATCGCGGCCGCGGCAGGACTGCGTCTTTAGGTGAGCGCCATATGGTCACGCGCGTCCTCAAGGCGTTCGAGTACGGGCCTGCCGCACATCTCGATCAGCTTGCCGCGGTCGTCGACGGCGTCTGCACCTTTCGCCCGCGGGGCGAGGCGTCGCTGGTCGAGCTCGTCGACTTCGTGCGCGCCACGATCGCCTATGCGCGCGGGCACCGCTTTCGCAAGCTCCTGATCGACACCACCGGTCTTAGCGGCGTTCCGATCCCGACGCTCGTCGATCGCTTCCTCGTCGCCGAAGAGTGGGCGAGCGAGGCCGACGGGACGGTCGTCGTCGCCCTCGTCGTGGAGCCGCGTTACATTCATCCGAAGAAATTCGGCGTGAAGGTGGCGCGCGACCTCGGGTTGATCATCGATGTGCATACGTCGGAAGCCGAAGCGCTCGACTGGCTGGCGTCGAGCTCCAAAGGTGATTGATCCGCGCGCAACCCCAGCAGGTCATCGCCCAGGCCACCGCTTTGCCGTGCGCTATCGGGCGACAACGGTATCGCGTCCTGGGAACGCCCTCTTGTAGGCTCGGCCCGATGACGATCACGCTTGAAGACTTGCTCGGCATTGAGTTACCCCTGATTCAAGCACCGATGGCCGGCGTGCAGGGCAGCGCACTTGCGATTGCGGTATGCAATGCCGGCGGTCTCGGCTCGCTGCCGTGCGCGATGCTGACGCCCGATGCGCTGCGAAGCGAGCTGGCCGCGATCGCCGATGCGACCCCGCGGCCGTTCAACGTCAACTTCTTCTGCCACTCCCCGCCCATCCCGGATCCGCAGCGCGAAGCCGCCTGGCGCGCTTCGCTTGCCGGCTACTTCCGCGAGTTCGGTATCGATGCGACCACAATTCCCGCGGGCGCGGGACGCAACCCGTTCACCGCAGAGACAGCCGACGTCATCGGAGCGTTCAGGCCGCCTGTGGTCAGCTTCCATTTCGGGTTGCCCTCGCCGGAACTCGTCGCGCGCGTCAAAGGATGGGGCGCGCGCGTCCTATCGTCGGCGACGACCGTAGCCGAGGCGCGCTGGCTTGAAGCGCACGGCGCGGACATCATCATCGCGCAAGGCTACGAAGCGGGCGGTCATCGCGGGATGTTTCTGACCGACGATCTCGCCACGCAGATCGGCACGCTCGCGCTCGTGCGACAGCTCGTGCGGGAAGTTCGCGTGCCGGTCGTGGCGGCCGGCGGCATCGCCGACAGCGGCGGCGCTCGCCCTCGGCGCGGCGGGCGTACAGGTGGGCACCGCGTATCTCCTCTGTCCCGAAGCGACGACGAGCAAAGTTCATCGCGCCGAGCTCAGGAAAGGCGCCAGTGTAACGACTGCTCTTACCAATCTCTTCACCGGCCGGCCGGCGCGCGGCATCGTCAACCGTTTCATGCGCGAGCAGGGACCGATGAGCGCCATCACACCCGCATTTCCGCTCGCGACCGCCGCGATCGCGCCGTTGCGGGCAAAGGCGGAGAGTGCGAGGAGCGCCGATTTCTCACCGCTGTGGTCCGGTCAGAATCCGGGAGGCTGCCGGGAGATCTCGGCCGCGGAGCTGACGCGCGCCCTGTTCCGAGTGTCCGACCGCGATCGGATTTGAAGAAATTTCCGAACCGTCCCCCGAGCTTCGATCCCCTCCGTAAGCCCGACCGGTTCGACCTCGCCGCTCGTCCGCCAAGTAGCGTCCGGCAGCCTATGCGCGGTACCTTTGAGCCCGCGAGTGGCCCTTCGTGCGATTCTTCACACCGCGCAGGGTCTGAAACTCTTGCCCTGGTCACAGGAAGATCGACGCCATGCCGGCGATTCTCTCCGCATATCCCCGCGCGGTGCAGGCGCTGACCCCGATCATGCGCGATCTGCCCGGCGTCATCGTGACCATCGACGGTCGCGACGGCGCAGGCAAGACGACGCTCGGCCGTTACCTCGCGTGGCGATTCAACGTCACGCTGATCGAGACCGACCTTTTCCTCATTCCGACACGCGATTATGTGATTCACCTGGACGACCAGATCAATCGCATCATCGAGCGTCGGCTTTCGCTGCCACGGCCGGTGATCATCGAGGGCGTTGCCGTGCTCCAGCTCATGAGGCGCATCAACCGCGTTCCCGATTTCAAGATCTACGTCGGGGACGCGAAGCGCTCGGCAAGCCGCGCCGTGCAAAGGATGCTCGCGGCCTACGACGCGGAATTCAAACCCGAAAAAACCGCCAATCTCGTCCTCAAGATCGAGCGCTAGAGCACCGCGTCGACGCATCCCGCGCCGCGCAATTGACTTCGGCGCCTCATCGCTCCCAGAATTGCGGCCCTGAAGTCGACGGCGAGAGGGACTCCCATGGTTCAGATCACGGCGTTGTGGCTTCCGGTGCTGGCTTCGGCGATCATCGTCTTCATCGCGAGCTCGATCATCCACATGGTGCTGCCCTGGCACAAAGGCGATTACCCGAAGCTCGCGAACGAGGACGAGGTGCGCAAGGCATTGCGCCCGCTCGCGATTCCACCCGGCGATTACATGCTGCCGCGGCCATCGAGTCAGGAGGACCTGCGCTCGCCCGAGTTCATGCAGAAGATGACCGAAGGCCCGGTGATGATGATGACCGTCATGCCGAACGGACCGTGGTCGATGGCCCGCAACCTCGTGCAGTGGTTCGTCTTCTGCCTGGTCGTGGGAATTCTCGCGGCTTATGTCGCAGGCACGGCCTTGCCACCGGGAACTCCGTATCTCCGCGTCTTTCAGCTCGCGGGCGTCACGGCGTTCATCGGCTACGCCGTGGCGCTGTGGCCGATGTCGATCTGGTATCGCCGCGCGTGGTCGCTCACGGTGAAGGCGACGATCGACGGCCTGATCTATGCGCTACTGACCGCGGGTGTTTTCGGCTGGCTGTGGCCGCGATGATGGGTTGAGTCGGTTGACGCTGCCGGTCTCTGCTAACAATCCAGCCGGCCCCGGTCAACTCCGGCTTCATCGCAGCATGGAAAAGGCTTTGCATCGCGGGTGTTCGTAGGCGTTGACCGAAGCTGACGTCGAGCAGCCGATCGAGGGCATCACAAACACTTGCGCGAGACCGACGGGTGAAGCTTTTGGACCTGACTGGCAGAAGTCCCGTTATCAATGCCGGCAACGGCTAGTGGGGGAAGCGAAACAGGGAGGAAGCATGAACAAGCGTTTCTTCGTTGCGTGGTTAGTGATCTTCGTCCTGTGGATGGCGGGGGACTTTGTCGTCCACGGCGTGCTGCTGCATGACGACTACGCGAAGCTTGGCAATCTGTTCCGGACCGAAACGGATTCCCAGCGATACTTTCCGCTGATGATTCTCGCGCACGTCATGCTTTCCGGCGCGCTGGTGTGGATCTATTCGCGCGGCGTCGAGGCGCGCGCCTGGCTGGCGCAAGGCATCCGCTTCGGAATCGCGATCCTGCTGCTCACGATCGTTCCCACGTACATGATCTACTATGTCGTGCAGCCGATGCCCGGCGCCACCGTCGTGAAACAGATCGTATTCGACGGCATCCTAGTCATGGTCCTGAGCGTCGTCACGGCATTGCTTTACCGCGCGCCGGACGTAAGGCGGGCTTGAGGAGGGCAGAGCCATGAGCGATCTCAATTCGACGCACAACCGCGCGGTGTGGTTCGACATCCCTGTCGCTAATCTCGATCGGGCGCTCGCCTTCTACAGCGGCGTTCTGAACGTCAAGGTCGGCACGGCCGACGCCGGCGGCACGCGCTTCGGTGTGCTGGAGCACGATCAGGGCAACGGGGGCTGCCTGATTGAGGCG
>Ga0306924_10008004_pt1 | contig 10640 bp, 11 predicted proteins | sample sta12Can44000111_FD_203756 | JGI IMG/M metagenome (GOLD analysis project Ga0306924, IMG submission 203756) | Lab enrichment of tropical soil microbial communities from Luquillo Experimental Forest, Puerto Rico - statanox.12C.anox.44.000.111 (v2)... | ecosystem: Environmental > Terrestrial >...
GCCGCCAAGATGAAGACATCGGTGTGGTCAATTTACCCGATACGCTCAAGGGCGACCTCCGCGCCAACACCATCATGAAGGCCGTCACCAAGGCTAAGCGCCGCGTCACCATGTCGATCAGCGGATTAGGCTTCTTGGATGAAACCGAAGTCGAGGATATCCCGCGCGACAACCCGCACGTCACCAGGCCGAGCGATATCGTGGATGTGCCTGCGCAGGACAATCCTAATCGCATCCCGCCCGGTGATCCCGATATCAAGCGGCTACCGAAGAAAGATGCCCGCGACATCGGCACCAAACTCAACCTTGAAATGAACGCCATTACCGGCGTCGAGGAATTGCGCGAATGGGCGCAAGACAATCGCAACCGGGTCGCGCTTTTGCCAGAGGATTGGGACCTAATCTTTCAGGGCCGCTATGTCGACCATCTTACTGAATTGCTCAACAAAACAGCAGCGATAGAAGCCGCGGCGAATCTGGACTGGCTCACTGAACTTGCGAATGCCTACGCCAAGTGTAACTCCGCTGCCGAAATCTTCCAGGTCGATCGCGAATTGTTCGAGCCGGTTCGTCCCACGACCTCACTCGAGGAACAACTCAAAGCCAGCGATATCCGCGAGGAACATCTCAAGCGAGTCGCACAATGAAACCACTTGAATGGAAACCGCCTCCAGAAATCACCGTGCAAAACGTCGGCTCTGTGCACGGCGATATTTACTTGCAATTTCCCGGTTATCAAGGCGGATATCCAAAAGTATTTGGTTTGACAGTTCACCAAGCTTGCCATCTGCACGCCAAACTCACCGAAGTCTTGCAAGAGCTGCGTAAGGCAATAGACGAATGCAAGCCATTAGAGGCGGTCAATGATCCTACCAATCTATGAGCATTTACAGCAGGAAAACCGCCGCTTGCGTTTGGTCAACGCGGATCTGCTCATTGCATTGCAATACGCCGCCGATGTCGTGGCCAGTTGCGATGATGGCAATCCGACGATTGAAACCGGCTGGGACAATGACGAATTGCTGGATGCTTGGCTAAAGATCCGCGCCGCCATTGCCAGCGCTAGAGACCCATAATGAATCGCAAACGCACGCCCAAACAACTCCGTAAGATGTGGGCTATGTTGGCCGATATCGCGAAAACGCATCCATGGGCCGAGTGGCTTGATAAGGATGACTGGAAGATTTTTTTTGCCGACTCGTCAACCAGCAATTTGACAGTCGAAGAAATGAGCGAGTTGCTTACTCGCATGCGGACGTGGGCTAACCGAAATGGCGTGAAGTTTTCCGACGAGCAAGGTCTAACATGGGGGAAGACAGATGGACGAGCCAAACAAAAGAGTGGCAGTGGATGACGCCGAGATCAGGCGCCAACTCCAAGAGCAACGGCGTCGGAAAAAAGCACAGGAATGCCAGGCCGATGGCAGGCCACGCGTCGCCAAAGGAAATGAGAATGATCCTTTGCTAGAGGCCCTGATCCGCGAGCATGCGAAAAGCAAATAATGCCCAAGTCCTACCCCCGGCGCTGCCTCGGACAGAGCCGCCGCGTCCTCAACGGAATGCGATTACGGCCCGTCGATGAAATCGAAGAACAAGATAAACAGTGCGATCAATAGTGCCAGCAATGCCGCCGAAATCAATACTCGTCGCCACGAGTTAGGTGGCGGGGTATATGATTTCCACATCGTCATCAGTCTCAAGTTCAAGCGCCGCCATCGCTGCCAATGAAAGATCTGCGACCCTGCCGCCGGTTTCCTCCTCATTCGGCCCCCAATCAGCGGGATAACAATAGACCTCGCGACCGTTAGCGGGATTGCGTACAAGTGCTTTGAATTGCTGTTGCCGCAGCAAGTCTTTCGGCACACCGGCATCGTATGGCCATCTGCACGCGATATACATCACTCGATCGCAATCGAGGCGCCGAGCTAGACCTGTCGTATCGGATGGTTGCTCAGGTAGAAATAAATGCGCAAATTGTTCCTCCTCGCCGGGATAGATGAAGGCGAGACCTTCCGAAGCAGATACGCCGTCATCATCTGGCCCGCCAAACCAACTGCACGGCCCGCGCACCGTGAACAGTGCACCGCTCGGCGGCTCAACCGGCGGCCGCTCGCCTTCCGGCGGCCGCCAGCCAATGTCCTGACGCGAGATCGTCTCGGCGATGCCGTGACAAATTTCCTCGAAATGTGCGCGCGCCGAATTGCAATCTCCGGTATGGTCGCAGAAATACGTCTCGATCAAAATCGCGGGCTCCTCGGTGGCATTCAAAAATGCCAGATCGCTGCGATACTTGGCCCCTCGATCGGTGAAACCGCCCGCAAGCGCAATCGCCTCCGATACCTCTCTCGCCAGTTGATCCTGCGATATATAAAGCACCTCGGTGCCATGCGCCGAATGGTCATAGCAGTTTAGATGCACACTGACATCGAGCGTGCGATCCTGCTCGTTATGCCAATCCACAATCCGATCGAGGTTTTCCGATTGCGTGGTCGAAATATCGTCATGAAATTTGACGCAGCCCACATCCTCAAGCAGTACGCACACACGGTCCACGATCTTGCGGACCTCGTCCACCTCATCATGCTGCGGCGGCACCGGATCGCCGCGCGCGCCGCGGATATATTTGCCATGCCCCGACGAAATCGCGATCCTCATTTTCTCTGCTCCGCTTCCTGCTCGCGCTTGGCGATTTGCTCCGAGGCTTGCTTATAGGCACGCCGCGCGATCTTTAACCCGTTGGAGAAATACTGCGGATCGCCGGCCTGGCCCTTGAGCCACACAGCCCACAAATTCAAGAGTTGCGCGTGATAGGCTTCCTTGAGAGCTTGCTTATCGAGCTTGAGCAAATCTGCATCAAGTGCAATGTCCGCATAAAGCTCTGCGCGCGTGAACGTCGAATTGACGGCCGAGAGCTGATAGGGATGCGTTTGTTCACTTTGGACAATGTAGCGGCTGCCATTATTCCGACCATTGCGCAATAGGAGCATTCCCAACATCGCGGCCATGAGCAGTTGCACAACCACAAAGAGGCCGATCGCCAAATTGGACATGCGTCTCCTGAGCCCCGTCGAAGGACGGACGGCGGGAAGAGTGGGTCAGTTCCCGCCGTCCCCGCGTCAGTCGCCGTCGTTTGTCCGTTCAGCCCGACGCGGTATAGAGTAATCAAAATGTTACGTCGTTCGCTATCTTGTATGCTCGCCGGCCTAATGATCGTTGTGCCGATCTGGCTGATTGCCTATGCGCCTGATTGGCATCCCCACGGCATCGTGATCGCCGTCATCATCGGTATTTGCATCACTGGCATCATGGTGCTCTATGACGAACTCACCGATATTGGAAGCGCTGCTCGGCACCGAACGCGGGAAATGCCGCAAGCGGCGTCACAGTTGGAGCGGCTAACGGAGCAAGACCGCCGGGAATGTATCCAGCCGCCAAGCTTGCCGGCGCCTCGGCGCGTATCGCCTCGAGAACCGCGGCGGCCCGATTCCTAAGCATGCGATCATACATAGTTCGCGCGCCATAGCCGCCGAGTCCGAGCGCAACATGTGGAATAAGCGTCGTGCCACCGCTTGCGATATGCCCCGGCAGAGCCATCAAACCCATGGCGCCGCCCATAAGTTTGTGTCGTGTCGGATCGAAGATCGACAATGACCGCAATGCTTGGGCCGTCATGCCAGGGCGGGTAACATCTTGCGCCGCCGCCAGAACCTCGGGAGAGACATATTTCGTTTTTGATAATGTGAGCGGCTCAACTGCCTGTCGGATCAAATTACCGACATTGCCGCCGCTGCCACGACCTTGAGCCTTCTCGATTGCATCAGCGATCCTTGCCTCATATGTGCCCGCGCGGCTGCCAATCGCCCAATTCTTGTCGAGTTCCTTCATCTGCGATACGAGTACCGGATCAAGATGATCATCAATCGCTTCCACAGCACGCAATGCCGCAGTGCGCTCGTCGCCGCTCAGCTTTGGAATGAGATTACCCGTAGCATCGCGACGCGTGCCACGTACCATTTCCATCAGATTCTTGCGCGTATCGACAACATCTCCGAGATCGCCTTGCGCCGCGGGCGTTCTCATATCCTCTATTTCTTTATAAACCGCTGGGGCACGTTTGGGACTCGGGCCATTGTCTATAACATGGTTACGCACCGTATCAGTAACATCGTTGAGCGTTCCCTCAGGGAGAACGTCACGGCGCAGATTGTCGCGCAGCGAATTGTATCCCGCGCTTGCGGCGTCTCGAATTTCACTTGTCGCTAAGGGCGCCCCCACGGCTGCACGCCTACTCACGGACGGCACCGATGGCAATTGTGTTAGCATCGCCAGGTCGGCAGCGCGCTTGATACCTTCTTCGCTCAGCGGATCAACGCGGCCAGCATAGACATCGCCAGGCAAGGTCGCAGCACTCTTACCCGCCTCATATAAACCCTCTCCCATGCCAACAGCCGATGGCTTGCCGAGGAAAGGCAAGTTGACTGGCGTGCCTAGCTCTCGCTGCGGTGTAGTCGGCTGTATTCCGGTCGCCTTTTGAATTGCCCAATCGACGCCGCGATTGAGCAATGTCGCTGCATCGGTGATCGGACCAAGCGACCAGCCGGGCGTCCCGCGAGGGGGTGCCGATGGCTGTTGTGCATCAAATTGATCAAAATAATTAGACGCGCTTTGCTGTGGTATCGAAGGCGTGCTTTCGCTGTCGAATTGATCGAAATAGTTAGCTGGCATTGGGATTGTAATCCATGCTTAGGAAGCGATCCGATGAACCCGGTCCATATTTCCGCTCGAACTGATCCCGTAAATTTGGATTTTTACGAACTGCATCGATTGCGCCTGCTGGAATACGGACTGGCGCCTGCGGTGCCGTCGCCGCTGGCGGTTGTGGAGCAGTCTGTGTTGCAACAGGAGGGTTTTGTGATTGTCCTTCAACGTGTGACTGGATACGATCAAATGTGCCCTGGTTTTTTTCGCTGAGAAGGCTGCTTGGTGCAAATTGCGACTTCATACCTTCGCTTTTCTTTTGGGCCGTTGCTTGCATCGCCCCATCAAGCCAATCAATCGCGCCTTTGATGGCGCCTCGCATTTCGGGGCCTGATTTTGCAGACTGTAATTGTGCCAAAGAGTGATTGACTTCCGACACTGAACCGCCTCCGATGCGAGCGGCATTCGTCATTTCCTGACCTAATTTTTGAGCCAAACTGTCATATTCAGCGCGGTCGGATTGATACTGTTTGTTCCAAGCGGAGGCCACCGTGCCGGCGCCGACGTTATAAATACCGCCAATGGGGCCGCCCACATCCGACATCGCAACCTTGGGAATAAGATTCCATAAGTTTTCCGCGTGCGTGAGTGCCTGATTATAGTTTTTCACTACTTGCGCGTCCTTGCCAGCGGCAAAACTTTTGGCTGTTGCCAATCGCGTTTGATAATCTTGTGCCCCGGTAAAATTCTGATCATAGCGCGAAGCAAGCGGAATCAGCTTTTGCAGATTTCGACCGCTCGCCGGCACGCGTCCCTCGGTAATATCTTGGACTGCTTTTGCGGTGATTGGATCTTCTTTTTGCAGCGCAGCCATGAATGCCTCGTCCTTGCCTTGTTCGTTGTATTCAGGCTGCACACGAGAGATCTCCGATGTTCCGCCTTGAACGGCCCCTGTAGCCGGCGTGATTTGGGTTGAACCAGGACTGCGAAAACCAAATATCTTTCGTCCGGTATAAAGATCGGTGCCCATATCCACAATTTGCGGCGCTTCCGCCAGCCGCATTTGGCGTTCGCGGTAGGCATTCGCAATGGCGTCCTGCTGTGCTTTGTAAAGCGTCTGTTGCCGTGCAAGATCGGCCTGCGCCCCAGCCTGGTAGCCTTCCAATGCTCGTCCCATGCGATTGAATGGCGTTGCAGCAAGCAATCCCATGCCGAGCCCGATCATGGATTGTGCACCAATGCCGCCAAGACCAGGAGCCTGCGGCATCGCTGGCGCTGCCGGAGCTGCTGGTCCCGGTTGCATCGGCGCAGGCGTAAACGCAGGCGCACCAACGCCGCCGCTTATCGGCGCAGCATCCGGCGCATTGCCGGAGGCATCGGCATAAGCATCCTGCGGCGCGGGCGCAAATCCGCCTTGCGGCGTCGGCCCAAGATAGCCACCCTGACCCGCCCAGCCGCCAGGAGCCTGATTGCCAAGCCCCTGGTAGTTTTCCATTTGCCAGATGTCGTAAGGGGAAAACAACGCCATGGCCTCACCTCTAGAGGAAATAGCCCAGCCCCGCACCGCCGAGCGCGCCGACGCCTGTGCCAACCGGCCCGAATGAAGAACCTAATCCGCCGCCGACAAGCGCGCCGCCAAGTAATCGTTGCAACGTGGGCGCCTGCTGCGGTGTTTGTGCCGTGACTTGCGTGCCGCCGAGTTGTCCCGCGCCGGCCAGGATCGCGGCCTCGCGCTCGAGTTGCTGCCACGGATAGGCTTGCTGCGCGTTGTATTGGGCAATCTGCGCATTCAAGTCGTTTTGCGCGCGCTGGCCTAGTATATCGCCAGCCGCCAGTTCCGTTTGCATCGGCGCCAACGATGCCTGATAAAATCCCGGCTCCGCTTGCGCCCATTGACCGGCTTGTTGCAAGCCTTGATTATAAAGACCCGCTTGCTGTTGATAGGTTTGTGCCAATCCCCCCGTCGCCTGCTCGGCAAGTTGCTGTCGCGCCATGTAATCCTGTGCCAATGTCGGGGCGATTGCTCGAGCTATTCCCGCGGTGTAATCGCCCGAGCCGTAGCGCCCCGCGCCGCTCATGGCGGATTGAACTTGGTTCATTTGCTGGTCGATCACGTCTTGCAGATAAGGATTTTGTGTTCCGATATTCTGATTGTAGATCTGCTGATATTGATTACCGGCTTGCCCTAATCCACTGATCGACTGTTGAATCCCCGGCGTGATACCCTGCTGATTAATGACGTAATCACCAAGGTTTTGCGCATCGGCAATGCCTGGAACGCCGGCTTGTGAATAATAACTTCCCATATTGAGCAAGTTACCAAGGCCGGCTTGTGCATAGGGATCAAGCGCCGCCTGCGTCGGGCCAGTATAAGGCGTGTAGCCCTGATTTTGCGCTCGCATGACGTCCGCGGTTTGATACATGCCGGACAGATACGGCTGTACGCCCGACCACGGATCGCGTGTCTGCGTCTGCGTGACAACCGGTGATGTTGCTCCGCTGCTCATAATTTGCGCTCCATCACGTAATGCGTGATCCGGTAGCCTTTCGGCTTCAACAACCGCGCCCACCCGGGCCGACAAATCGGCCTGATCTCGACGCAACCCCGATCACGCAGATACTGCTCCATTTCAGGGAGCAGATATTGCCATTGCTTCATGCCCTTGCCTGTCAACCAAACGATCTCGCCGATGGTATCGGTGCCACGCTGCACAAAACGCAAACCGACGAGTGCATGAGCCTTGCTGCCATCCCACACCAGGGCAACCTGCACCTCGCGCTGCTTGATCGCCGCCTCTAATTGCTCGATCGGCTCCTTCGAGCGCTTTGAAATGTTATCTAAGAACGGCCACCATAACGGAAACAATCTTGTCAGATCCTCGAATTGAAGCGGCATGAAATGCATCCCCGTCTCCACGAGGACAAGTCACAGCTTGATCATGACGTTGAGGAACAACGTCGGCTGCATCGTATTGTGCGCCGTGCCGCTACCTGTGTTCGCTATCGTAACCCCGGTCACGGCACCGTTAACGGTATTTGAAAATCCATAATAGGTATACACATTGTAGGTCGATCCAGGATCGACCGTAGTGGAAGCAAATCCTATGCAATAATTCGAACCGGTCGTATGGGAATGCCCCGGATCGCTCAGCGCGTGGCCATGGGCCGCGAGTTCTGCCGTGGTCAATGCATGATTTTCCTCACCGACATATTGGCCAAGCACGCGGTTGGCTAGGCCCGCGCCCGCACCATATCCGGCTAGCGCTCGACCCAAAGCGCGTGGCAGCTTGATGGTCTTGTTTGCCGACCAATCGGCCGCCGCCGATCCGCCGCGGCCGCCGGAAACCGGACACCAGGCGTCGATCACGTTGTTCCACAGCAATGTGAATAGCGCCTGACAATCGGCGTTGGCGCGGGTCGTGCCGCCCGAGCTCGCCGACCCGATGGTACCGTCGTTCATCAGCACCCAGCCGGCATCCGCAACGTTCTTGAGGCTCAATTTCACATCGCCGGTGCTGAACATGGTCGCGCTGGCGTTGACGCCCTGAATGTGACTAGCGTCGACCCACTGCGCGATCTGTCCTGCGACCGGCGTGCCGCTGCTGATTACGTTGCCGGTGCCTGGGCCAGCGGGGCCGGTAGGACCTATGGGGCCTTGCGGACCGGGAGCGCCATCGCGGCCGGGAGCGCCGCGGCCGCCATACTCTGTAATGATGACGATCCCGCCGCTGCCGTGGCCGCCGGTCGATCCTTGCCCGCTATTGTTCGTGCTGCCGCCGCCGCCGCCCGAGCCATAGCTCGTTGCATCGCCGCCGTTGACCGCAAGACCTCCGTTGGCCACGCCGCCAACGCCGCCGCCGCCGAATACGCTGCTACCGCCATTTGCGGCCCAAGCAACCACGTTGGCTACGTTGGTGGCAAAATTGTAAAGCCCCCCCGTACCTGGGGCGCCTCCAGCAGCGACATCGCCAGTATCGGGAGGCGCACCAGGGCCGCCGACAGTATTGGCGCCGCCACCATAGCCGCCGCCCGCGGAACAGAGTGAGCCGACCGAACTGGCACCGCCGGATGTGCCGTCACCATAAGGAGTACCCAGCCCAGCAGTTCCAACGGTTACAACCTGCGAGGCACCAATCTGTGCCGCCGTGGCGGTCGTGCGGCTATAACCACCGCTGCCCCCGCCTCCCCCCATGAGAAAGGTCGTCGCATTGCCGCTCGGAGTGCCGCCGCCGGCCCCGCCGCCGCCGATGCACTCGATAACGCAACTCTCCATCAACGGATCTGGAACGAACGTATAAGAGCCGGACGAGCTGAAAACCTGCGTTTGGATGATTAGTCCGCCGCCGCCGGTGACCAGATTGAAAAAAAACGAGCGCGAGTACAAGAAAACCCAGTTAGTGCCGTTCCAAAGAAAATCCGTGTAGCTATTTTCGGCGAGCTCGCCGCCGAGAAGATTTTTGCCTTTATCGTCCTTGATGAGAAAGTCGCCCAGGCCATCCATGTTCAAGGTGGCGCTGCCGGTATTCGTCAGACTGGCGCCAACCTTAAGTTTGACGACCAGCATTGCCGGCATGGCCGTGTAACTGACACCGGATATGAATGCGTGCGCATTAGGCGAGCCGGTGGTGACAATGGAGCCGTTGAGCAAATTGCGGTTCTTGGCATGCGCCGCCATCTGGCTGCGCGAACTATTGTTGACCGAAGCGCGTGGCTGACCCTCGGCCCAATTGATCGCGCTGTCGGCATTGGCGTTATCGGCCGCAGTTACCGACCAACTTTGATAATCTTCGCCTGCCATTTATTTTCCCCGATTGTCGACCCAGCCCTTGGTGACGATCCATAAACCAACAGTGCCGGTTCCAGTCACCGCAAAAGCGCTTTTGGTTTGAATCTGCCGCGCGGTATTGGTACGAATTTTCAAATCCGCTGCTGCTACGCCACCGCCAGCATAGGCCCATAAATTGCTTTGGAATTGCGTGTTATCAGGAGAATATATTTCAAGGTTTAGAGGATTCGTTACATCTGGAATAGCATTCACAGTGATAAAAGCATCAGTCTGAATGCCAGAAGGCACGGACGCCAGTGTCACCAGAGTTGCCGCAACTGCAATGCTACCACCCAATGCTGGGGCGCCAACATCATAACCTGGTGTGGTTATCAAAAATTGATCCCCAACTTGACTGAAACTCATGAAGTTGGAAGCAGCAATCGTCTTAATCGACCCGATGCGCCGTTTCACGGTGTAGCTCGCCGGCATAGTTGGTGCGCTTGCCGATAACGACATCAACACGTCGACAACGCCCGTATCGGTGCGCTCGATCAGATAAATATGATACCAAGTATTCGCCGCGACCGTCCCAGTATCGAGCGCGCCGTTTCCCGAGCCAACGGCCCACGCCGATCTCGTCTTGGTATAGGCCGATGTCAGCGTCATCAGCGTCGTATTATCATCAGACGTAGCAGCGCCAACAGCAATGCCGAATGTCGTCGTACTGACGTAGCTCAACGTCAGACCGCCGAGGTAGTTATAAAGCCCGATGCCTTGAATGCTGCTCGCGCTCGTCCACTGAGCGATCTGGCCCAGCGTCGGCGTGCCAACGGCCGTAACGCCGCCGCCGCCGCCGGGCGGGGCTGCCCAAGTCCCATCCGCGCGCAAAAAATTCGCCGTGCCACCACCAGAGCTAGGCGCAACTCCTTTCAGCGAGCTTGTGAACACGTCGAGCATTGCCGTGGTTTGCGTACCGGTTAGATCAATCGGCGCCACCGCGCTGCCGGCATTGTTTCCTTTGATCGTGTTGGCCGCCATGTTCGCCATCTTGGCATTCGTAACAGCGCCATTGGCGATAGTCGCGGTGATTGCCGTAGCTCCAGAACCTGTGACGTCACCGGATAACGTGATCGTCTGGTTGGCGGTCAGATAGCCTTGCGCGACGGCCGCCGTGA
>Ga0306924_10008010_pt1 | contig 10636 bp, 8 predicted proteins | sample sta12Can44000111_FD_203756 | JGI IMG/M metagenome (GOLD analysis project Ga0306924, IMG submission 203756) | Lab enrichment of tropical soil microbial communities from Luquillo Experimental Forest, Puerto Rico - statanox.12C.anox.44.000.111 (v2)... | ecosystem: Environmental > Terrestrial > Soil...
GGCGCCGCGATGACGCCCGACCGCGTCGATTTCGTCGATGAAGATGATGCAAGGCGCGTTCTTCTTGGCCTGCTCGAACATGTCGCGCACGCGGCTGGCGCCGACGCCGACGAACATCTCGACGAAGTCGGAGCCCGAAATGGTGAAGAACGGCACGTTGGCTTCGCCGGCGACCGCGCGCGCGATCAGGGTCTTGCCGGTGCCGGGCGGGCCCACAAGCAGCACGCCGCGCGGAATGCGTCCGCCGAGCCGCTGGAATTTGCCAGGGTCACGCAGAAATTCCACGATCTCCTGCAGGTCCTGCTTGGCCTCATCGACGCCGGCGACGTCCTCGAACGTGACGCGGCCATGCGCCTCAGTCAGCATCTTGGCGCGCGACTTGCCGAAGCCCATCGCCTTGCCGGCGCCGCCCTGCATCTGGCGCGACAGGAAGATCCACACGCCGATCAGCGCAATGAACGGCAGCCAGGAGACGAGCAGCGAGACGAACCACGGCACGTTGTCGCCGGGCGGCTTGGCGGTGATCTGCACCTTGCCGTTGTAGAGGCGCGTCACCAGCGTCGGGTCGTTCGGCGCATAGGTCTGGAACGAGGAGCCGTTGGTGAATGTGCCATGAATCTCCGGTCCCTGGATCACAACGTCGCGCACATGGCCCTGATCGACTTCCGTAAGAAGCTGCGAGAACGAGATGTCCTGCGAGGACGTGCGCTGGCCGGGATTCTGAAACAGCGTAAACAGCGCCAATAGCAATAGGACAATGATGACCCAGAGGGCGAAATTGCGCAGATTGGCGTTCATTGACGTTCCTTCGTGGTCGCGCGGATCGCGGCCTTGTTGTCCTTTGGACCTATCCCTGGGAAGCCACGAGGGAATCCCCCGGTCGACCGTATCACAATCTAGGTACCACTGGCCGTGCTGCCAAGGGAACCACGCAGGACTATTTACCGCATCCTAGCGCGATTCCGGTTCAAAAAATGGCGTTTTGGCGGGCGTTTTCGCAGGTGGTTAAGGTCGACCGGCGCAATATCCAGAAAAATGCGGCTCCCTTTTGCGAACGCTAACGCGCCGGCTGCGACGCGCCGGCGCTGGCTCGATGCGGATCTGTCCCGCCTTGAGGCTTACCAGCGCACCGGCAAGGGTCTGCTTCAGACCGGCTCCGACGGCCCTTGGCCGGCCTTTCAGCTCGGCTGTCCTCGCTTGTCTCCTTTTCCCTGCCTGTCCTCTGGCGAACTCCGTGAGGCTGCGGTCCAGCTGTCCGAGCAGAGTTTCGAGCTTGCCAAGCTCGGCCGGTCCCTCATGCCCGAAGCGGTCGATGCCGCGCATCAGGAGCCGTAACCTGATTTCCTCGGGCAGGGCCGCAAAGGCCGCTGCATCGAACACGATGCCGTTGCGCTCGTCGTGCAGCGCGCCCTTCCCTTTCAAAGCGAGATAACGCTCTGCACCGTCGGTCAGCACTTCCACCGCCGCATTGGCCCTCGCCAGCCGCGTCGCCAGCCGCGCCAGCGCACGGGCGTCTCCTCCTTCGGCTGCAAGCGCCGGCAGCAGCGCACGCAGCCGCGGCCGCGTGAATGCCGTGTCGCGGTTGGTTGGATCGTCGGCATAGCCGATCTTCGCCTTCTCCAGGGTGGCAATCAGCCGCGCCTTGGGAACATCGAGCAGCGGCCGCGCCAAAACAGCGCCGTCCCGGGCGCTCACGCGCTTCATCGCGGCAAGCCCGGTGATGCCGCTGCCGCGCAGCAGCCGCATCAACAGCGTTTCGGCCTGGTCGTCGCGGGTGTGCGCGGTGAGGATGTGGCTCGCGTCCGCGTGTCTTGCGGCCTCTGCCAGCAGGCGATAGCGCGCCTCGCGCGCCGCCGCCGGCAGGCCGGTCTTCGGCTTCTCGCCGCGCCAATGCAGCGTCCGGTGCGGCAGTTCAAGCGTACGCGCCAGCCGCTTGACCTCGCGCGCCTCACGGGCCGCTTCCGGCCGCAAGCCATGATCGACCGTGACCGCGATGAGCTTCGGACCGCGTGACATGGCGCGGCGCCAGCGCGCCATCAACCACATCAGCGCGATCGAATCGGGGCCGCCGGAGACCGCCAGCACCAGCGCCGGAGCCTCTCTCCAATCGGCAAACAGATGCTTCGCATCCTGAGCCGAGATCGGCGAATTGTCGTCCTCTGACATGCTTGTCACAGGCCCTGGAATTTCCGCCTCCTCTGCAACGGCTCTATCTTGAACCGATGGCGACGTGGTTCAAGACGCCGTCGCGAGAGATCGGGACGCCCGGCGAGAGCCGCTGCTGCGCCTCAGCACTTTTCCCTCTTCTGCTCGCGATCGACGGTGGCCTTCACGCCGGCGGAGGCGCGCGGATATTTCCGACCCACCTCGCCAAAGGCGGCGCAAGCAGCTTCCTTCTCCTTCAGCGCCGCAAGCGACTGTCCGAGCCGCAGCAGCGCATCGGGCGCCTTGGCCGATTTCTCGTATTTGGTGGTCACCGCGAGGAAGGCCTCGGCGGCGTCGCGATATTGCTGGCGCTGGAAGAAGCTCTCGCCGAGCCAATATTCGGAATCGCCGACCATCGGGTCGTTCGGGAATTTCTGCGCGAAATTGCGCATGGTCTGCTCGGCCAGCGCATAGTCCCTGCGCTGCATGTAGCCAATGCCGAGATCATATTCGTCGCGCGGCGAGTTCGTTGGCGGCGCAGTCGCAAGCCCGCCGGCGCCGCTCGGGTTGACCGGAGGCGGTGGCGGCTGGTTGCCTTGCGGGTAGCGCGGGCCACCTGCGGTGTTGGCAAGATCGAGCGGCTCGCCAGGTGCACGGCCGCCGGGCGCACCGACCGCATTCTCGGACGGAACGGGCAACTGGCCGCCGCCGAGCGGCCGCGGCGCGCCGGGCGCATTCGGATTCTGGCTTGGATCGAAGGCATCTCCACGTCGCGACACGCCGCCCGCGGGCGGTGGTTCCTGCACAATCGGCGCGGGTGCGGCGATCTGGGGCTGGCCATAGCTCGGCTGCCGGCCGTAACCCTGCTGAGCATAACCTGGCTGGGCCTGCGGCTGGGCATAGCCCGGCTGGGGCTGTGGTTGGCCATAGCCGCGTTGTCCGGGCGGCGCCGCGGCAACGCCGGGCTGGGCCGCTGGCTGACCCGCCCCGGCTTGCAGCTGCCGCAGCTGCTCCTCGAGCTGGCGGTTGCGGTATTGGAGTTCCTCGTTCTGGCCAGTCAATTGCCTGAGCTGATTCTCCAGCCGCTGGATCCTGATCTCGGGATCCTCGTCATCCGACTGGGCGAGTGCCTGGGATGACAGCGCGGTCAGTGCGGCGAGCGCCGCGACACGGCTCAACTTCTGGAATCTGGATGACATTTTGCCCTGATGACGTAATCCGCGTGACCGGGAACGGCCGCACCTTGGCGCAGGGAGTACGCCAAAAATGTGACTGATTCAAATAGGCTTCAAGTACGCCGCCGCTCTCTCGCAGCAAAACAAAACCGGCACCAATGGGCGCCGGTTTGCATAAATGTCGGCAAGGTAAAAGTCGTCAGGAACTGGCGTTGAGCACCGTCACCGCACGGCGGTTCTGCGACCAGCAGGAAATGTCGTTACAGACTGCCACCGGACGCTCCTTGCCGTAGGAGATCGTCCGCATCCGGCTCGCATCGATGCCGCGCGAGACCAGGAAGTTGCGGACCGACTGGGCGCGGCGCGCGCCAAGCGCGATGTTGTATTCACGCGTTCCACGCTCGTCGGCATGGCCTTCGACAGTGAATGAGTAACGCGGATAGTTCTGCAGCCACTGCGCCTGCTTTTCCAGGGTCACGATCGCCTGCGGGCTCAGATCGGTCTGGTCGCTTTCGAAGAACACGCGGTCGCCGACATTAACCACGAAGTCCTGCTGGCTGCCCGGGGTCGCGGCGCTCGCCATCGCGTCAGCACCAAGGTTCTTGTTGGCGCAGGCGCCCATGGACAGGGCCACCGCGAGCACTGCGGCCAACTTCAATCCCTGGAGGATACGCATAGGATGTTTCATTCGGGAGCCTCCACGCTCACGCATATCTACTGCTATCCGGTCTACAGGGGGTTGGTTAAGCGAACGTTCCGTCAACCTTGATGGGATGTTGCCAAGCCCGATCAAATGCCCCCAGACGGCGAAAAGCAAACACGATGGTTAATGCGTTGTAAATGTGGCGCGAGGGTGAAGGCAAGCGGAACCGAGACCCGGTTATCGCACGGATTTTGGGCAGTTTCCCGCTTTTCCAGAGCAAGCCGGTGTCGTCGGTGTAATTTCCGACCACCCTGGAATCAGGTGCGATCAGGCACCTAACCTCAGAGGACCGGGGCGATCGAGGTGAGCTGCAATTCCGGAACCTTGATAGCCCTGGCGAACTTGCGGACGCCGGAGCGCTCGAAAAGCATCCGTCGCTCAAACGTGTTCGAGCGCATGATGGGAAAACGAGCCACGACTCGCTCCCGAACGGTTCCGAAATCGCAGGCCATCAACGCGACCTTCCTCAAGACGTTCGGAAACGAACGTGGTTCGGCGATGGTCTCTTGCAGAAAGACACGGCGGTAAAACGCCTGATGCTCGGAACGAACGAGCGCGAGACCGGTATCGGCGTTGAAATAGTCGCAGGCCAGATAGGCGAGCCGCACCGTCGCATAAGGGAGCTCGGGAAACCGCTGGTGTTTCTCGGGATCTGCAACGAACCGAGCCGGATCGACGAAGACCTCGCCTCGATCGAGACGAGGATGAAGAACATCGCCGAACAATTCGGTTGAGTAGGACGTCCGCCATTCCGACGTCAGGACATGAAGGCGCAGAGAGCTGCAGAGTTCACCATCGACATAGATTCCGAAAATCCAGGCGTTGGGCGCGTCGTCATAACGATCGCTGACGCGCTGAGACTCCGACGGCAGGATCAATCCGCCATGGAGATAGGCCCGGTAGCGCATCGCATAAAGATGATCTCTGTCCTCCGGCGTTTCGATGAGCCGGTAATCGATGCGATCAAACAGCCCTGCCCCCCGCACAGAGAGCGGAGTCTGCGGTACGGCCCCGGACTTCATCTGATACTTCCCCACAGTTCAAAACAACTTCCGCGCGAGAAAACATTAACCGTTTCTTAACTAGATTGCAAAGCATTCGAAGCATTAGGGTTAACCGTAAAAAGCACCGAGGGGTGGTCCGAGGGCGGAACACGGTAGGGTTGTTCGAGCTGAAATCAGGCGATCGATCGCGAAGGAAGCGCGACGATCTGCTCGTCCGGCATGCGCCGGCCATGCGAGGCATTGAGCAGCTGGCGAATCCGCACCGCCGGAACCGGCCGGCTGAACAGATAACCCTGCGCTTCGGTCACCGAGCCGTCGGCGCTGATCAGTTCGAGCTGCTCGTTGGTCTCGATGCCTTCGACCACGACCTGCATGCCGAGGTCGGCCGACAGCCGGGCCACGCCGCGCAACAGCGTAAGCGGACGGTCGGTGTCAATGCCTTCCAGGAAGGAGCGGTCGATCTTGACCTTCTGCAAAGGAAAGTTGTGCAGATAGCTCAGGCTGGAATAGCCGGTGCCGAAATCGTCCAGCGAGATGCGCACACCGATGGCGCGTAGTTGCGACAGCACATCGTGGGTCAGCTGCGTGTTGCGCAGGAGAGAGGATTCGGTGATCTCGATCTCGAGCCGCTGCGCCGGCAGGCCCGAGACTTCCAGCGCATAGCGGATTTCGCTCAGCACCTCGCGCTGATGGAATTGCTGCGGCGAGAAATTGACTGCAACACTTACCGCTTCCGGCCATTTCATGCATTCCATGCAGGCCTTGCGCAGGATCCAGCGGCCCAGATCGACGATCAGGCCCATATCCTCGGCGACCGGAATGATGTCGACCGGCGAGACCGTTCCGCGCACCGGGTGATTCCAGCGCAACAGCGACTCGCAGGTGGTGATCTTGCCGGATTTCAGATTGACCAGCGGCTGGAAGAACAGCTCGAACTCCTCGTTCGCCAGCGCCTTGCGCAGGTCGAGTTCCAGGATGCGGCGCGACTCGACGATCTGCGCCATCTCCTGGTGGAAGAAGCAGAAGGTGCCGCGGCCGTCGGCCTTGGCGCGATAGAGCGCCATGTCGGCATTCTTGAGCAGCGTGTCGGCGCTGACATTGGGCGAGGTCAGCGCGATGCCGACGCTGGCGCCGATCTCGACCAGATGATTGTCGATCTTATAACGCTCGCTTAAGTGATCGACGATGCGCCGCGCCAGGATGGCAGCCTCCTCGTTCGCATTGATGTTCTGCTGGAACACCACGAACTCGTCGCCGCCGAAGCGGGCCACGAAATCCTGAGGCCGCAGCATTGCGCGCAGGCGGTCGGCGACCGCGCACAGGAGTTGGTCGCCGCAGGGGTGACCGAGCGTGTCGTTGACCTGCTTGAACTGGTCGAGGTCAACAAACAATAGCGCCGAGAAGTGGCCGGCATCCTGCGGCATTTTCAGCAGCCGCTCGATCTCGTCGCGGAAATTGACCCGGTTGGGCAGTTCAGTGAGCTCATCGTAGCGAGCCAGATGGCTGATGCGGGCCTCAGCATTGCGCCGCTCGGTGACGTCCTCGAGCAGCACGACGGCGCCGCCATCGGCCATCGGCTGGAAGGTCCATGACAGCGAGCGGCCCCGCAGCATATCAGGATCGGTGGTGACGATGTCGCGCGCTTCGGAATTCTGGATCTCCGCGAGGATGACCTTTCCGCTTGCCGCCGAGATCGCCCCGGATACCACGCAGGCCTGCACGACTTCGTCCGCCGTGGTTCCGAGCCGGACGAGATCGTCCGACAGCTCCATCATTTCGCTGAAGCGATGGTTCATGACCGCGAGCCGTCCATTGGCGCGGAACATGCACAGGCCGTGCGGCATGTTGTTCAGCGCGGTGTCGAACTGGCCCGCCAGCGCCGCCTCGCGCTCGCGCGCCACAAGCGCGCGCATGAATATCCTGTGCAAATTGCCCGACATCTGCATGACGACGACGAGAAATATCGCCGTCACGACCGACATGGCGATGTAATAGGGCGTGCCACACAATGCCAGCGCGATCACGATTGGGCAGAAGACGAGTACGGCCTGCAGCTGGAATATCCACTGTCGCCCATAGGCCCTGCCGGCGCCGCCGGACACGACGCCTGTGATTACGGAAAGAGCGATCATGTGGGCCACGGCGTCGTGGCTGCTCAGGAATGTGACGCAGCCCCATATGCCGATTGCAGATGCCTGGAGCATCGCCCCGACCTGATAGCGCATCTGCCACTGCGTGGCTTCACTGGCAGTCAGAGTCGGTTTCCGTTCTTGATACCGTCGCCAGTTGAATACCCGGACGAGGCCGGCCAGAATCAGAAGTGCGACACATCCCCAGATTATGTTTTCGCCGGTCTTCAATGCGGTCATGCTCGCCGCGATGGCCAGCATGACGATGCCGACATGCACCGGACGGGGCGTCTCGAATAGCGAATCGATCAACGCCGCCCGAATCGACGGCGAGATCTGCTCGTCAGGTATTTCCCGCTGATTTGCGAGCTGCATTTTTCGGGCGCACATCCTGTTCGGAAGTGCATAGCCTTATCGCTGTCAGATGAAGCCTTTCTGAGCGAACATCGTTAGCAGAAGGTTGCTTTCGATTTCGAAGAGTGAAATTTGCCCGTTAAATCAGCACGCTAGGCAAGCCTTGCCGAGCGCACCCGCCGGTATAATAAGCCACCTGCCCTCGCCCTTAGGACAAGAGCGGCGACCAGGCGGGATCGGAGGCGTAGCCCGGCGTCGGCTGCTTCAATTCGTTACGCCCGGTGATGTCGATGGTGTAGAGCGAGGGCCCGCTGCTGCCGCCGGGATCGCGGAAGAACATCAACACCCGCCCGTTCGGCGCAAAGGTCGGCCCTTCATTGTGGAAGCCGGAGGTCAAAAGACGCTCGCCGGTGCCGTCAGGCTTGATGATGCCGATCGAGAACTGCCCGCCGCCCTGGCGCGTGAAGGCGATATAGTCGCCGCGCGGCGACCACACCGGCGTCGAGTAGCTCGCATTGACGTCGTCCTTGGCAAAGGAGATGCGCTGGGCGTTGCCGCCCTGCGCCGGCATCACATAGATCTGCGGCTTGCCGCCGCGGTCGGATTCGAAGCAAATCTGGCTGCCGTCGGGCGAATAGCACGGCGAGGTGTCGATCGCCGGCGTGTCGGTCAGCCGCGTGGTCGCTTTCGATCGCAAATCCATCACGAACAGGTTGGAATTCCCGCCCTGCTGCAGGCTCATGATGATGCGCTGGCCGTCGGGCGAGAAGCGCGGCGAGAACGACATGCCCGGGAAGTTACCGACGATCTCGCGCTGCCCGGTCTCGATGTTAAAGAGATAGACGCGCGGATCGCCCTGCCCGAATTCCATATAGGTGATTTCCTGGCTCGACGGCGAAAAGCGCGGCGTGAGCACGAGGTCGGCGCCGCGGGTCAGGTAGCGCACATTGGCGCCGTCCTGGTCCATGATCGCAAGCTTCTTGACGCGCCGCTCCGCCGCTCCGCTCTCGTCGACGAACACCACGCGGCTGTCGAAATAGCCCTTTTCACCTGTCAGACGCGAATAGATCTGGTCGGAGATAATGTGCGCGATGCGCCGCCAATATTCCGGCGCGGTGACATATTGCTGGCCGGCGAGCTGCTGGCCGGAGACGACGTCCCACAGGCGGAATTCCGCCTTCAGCCTGCCGTCGGACTGCCGGGTCACGCGGCCGGTGGCGAGCGCCTGCGCATTGATGCTCTTCCAGTTCTGAAACTGCGGCGCGACATCGATATTGGTGATCTTCTCGATGAACGCCGCCTGGTCGATCGGCGCGAACAAGCCGCTGCGCTTCAGATTGTTGGTGATGACGCCGGTGACGTCGGCACCAACCTGACCGTCGGCCGGCGAGCCCGGCACGAAATTCGGGATCGCGATCGGAATCGGCTGGAACTCGTCCGGCGTCAATTTCAGTCGCGGTGGTTGCTGGGCGAGCGCGTGTTGCACTCCCAGCATGGCAATGGCGGATCCTGTCGCCATCATGAAGCGGCGCCGGGTAATGGAATTAATCTCATTCATCGGATTGCTTGCTTTCAAGTTCAGAACTCAGAGCATGTCTTTCAGGCTGAAAGTCATCCCAATATATTTCCAGGTATCGTACTGCTGCTTCGGCAAGAAGGCGTAGGCCTGGCATTGCACGACGGCGCGCGCGGCGCTCTCGGCCATGGCGTGGCTGATCGACGGCGAAGGTCCGCGCGCGGCAACGATGGTGGGCTGCGAAGCCAAGGTGCCATCGGGCCGCATATAGATATCGATGTCGGCCTCGAACTGATCCGCATCCATGCCGTTATAGGGGAAATTGAAGCAGCGTCTCACGGCGGCGACGAAAGCGCCCTTCCAGGTCGCGATGATTGCATCGGCATTACCGGTATGGGTACCAAGCGAAGCTGACGCGTTGAGTGCGCTGCCTGTAATCGACTGCCGGGTCGGATCGCGCTTGTCGAGCGCCGCTGCGATCTTGGTCGCATCGAACACGCGCTCCTGCTTCGGCTGCGGCGGCGTCTTCGGGGCAGCCTTGGCCTCCTGCTCGGGCTTCGGCTTGGGCTTCGGTTTCTTTGCCTCCTCCGTCTTCAAGGCTTCCGCGATCGGATCGACCTTGGCCGGATCTGGCTTCTTCTCGGCCTGCTTCGGCTCGTCCTTGGGCTTGTCCTCCGCCTGCTTCGGCGGATCGGGCTTCTTCTCGACCGGCTTCTCCACGGGCTTTGGCGCAACCGAGGTGGTGATCTCCTTCTCGGTCACTTTGCCGATCGCTTCGTCGACCGGCTTGGCGTCGGCGACCTTTTCGACCAAAGGCTTCGGCTTGTCCTTCTCGCCGTTCTTGAGGCCTTGCTTCATCTGGGCAAGCTGGTCGGTGGAGATGATGTCCACGGCAAGCGAATCCGGCTGGACTTCATAGGAGCGCGCGGAAAAGGAGACCAGTCCCCATCCGAGCACAAGGACGTGGAGCACAATCGACGCAGCCAGTGACTTGTCGACCTTGACCTTCACAGCTCCGGCCTACCCCTGATCCACTTCCGTCACCAGCGCCACGCGGCGGAAGCCGGCGGCGGACAGCCGTCCCATCACCCTCATCACCGTGCCGTAGTCGACATGCTTGTCGCCACGGACGAAGATGCGTTCATCCATCCCCCCGCGGGCATCGGTGATCGCCTTCAGCTTCGGCACAAGATCGTCCAGCGCGATCGCGGTGTCGTTGAGGAAAACCTCGCCCTTCAGGTTCACCGAAAGTGTCAGCGGGTTCTTGTCCTGATCGAGGCTCTTTGCCTGCGTCTGCGGCAGGTCGAGCGGCACGCCGACGGTCAGAAGCGGCGCCGAGACCATGAAGATGATCAATAGCACCAGCATGACGTCGACCATGGGCGTGACGTTGATCTCCGCCATGACCGGCTTGCGCCGGCTCCGGCCGCGACCGCCCCCGGACGAACTCGCGATGTTCATCGCCATGATGTAAAGCCCAACTCCCGCTGGCTCATCTTATTCATCCTCATGCCCGCTCGTCGATCTGGCGCGACAGGATGGCCGAGAACTCATCCGCAAACCCCTCCAGGCGTTGGGCCTGCCGGTTCACCTCGGACGTGAACTTATTG
>Ga0306924_10008012_pt1 | contig 10634 bp, 8 predicted proteins | sample sta12Can44000111_FD_203756 | JGI IMG/M metagenome (GOLD analysis project Ga0306924, IMG submission 203756) | Lab enrichment of tropical soil microbial communities from Luquillo Experimental Forest, Puerto Rico - statanox.12C.anox.44.000.111 (v2)... | ecosystem: Environmental > Terrestrial > Soil...
GCCCCCGAGGCCCTGCGCGATTCCGCCGGCGATCTGGCCCTCGACGAGGGCAGGATTGACGATGCGCCCGCAGTCGTCGACGGCGACATAGCGCAGCACGCGCACCTGGCCCGTGTCGACGTCGACCTCGGCGACGGCCAGGTGAGCGCCGTTGGTGAAGGTCCACGCGCCTGGATTGGTGTAGTGCACCGTCGCCTCGAGGCTCGGCTCGACGCCCCGGAGCTCGTTCGAGCGGAAGTGCGCCGCCCGCGCGAGCTCGGCGTAGCTCAGGCCTCGCTCGGGGCTTCCGCGAACCGCCGCGCGGCCGCCGCCGAGCTCGATGTCGGCGGCGTGCGCCTCCAGGAGCGCCGCCGCGACCGTCCGGATCCGCTCGCCCAGCGCGCGCGCTGCGAGCAGTGTCGCGCTGCCGCCGATCGGCATGCCGCGGCTCGCCCAGGTGCCGCCGCCGTAGGGCACCACGGCGGTGTCGCCCGAGAGCACGGCGATGTCGTCGACCGGCACGTCGAGCACGTCTGCGATGATCTGCGCGAGGGCCGTGTGAGTGCCCTGGCCCTGGTTGGTGACGCCGACGAGCGCCGTGACGGCGCCGCCGGGCTCCAGACGCACCGTCGTCCCCTCCTGACCCGAGATCGGAGCGCCGCCGACGCCGTAGAACTGCGCCCCCGGGCCGGTGAGCTCGACGAAGCACGCGAGCCCAATGCCCACGTGGCGGCCCGCGGCGCGCGCGGCCGTCTGCGCCCGCCGCAGCCCGTCGTAGTCGGCGACCTCCAGCAGGCGCGCCAGCGCGGCCTGATAGCTGCCGCTGTCGAAGACGTTGCCCGCCGCCGAGGTGTACGGAAGATCCTCGGACCGCACCAGATTGCGGCGCCGCGCCTCGGCGGGGTCGAGGCCGAGATCGCGCGCGACGAGATCGAGCATGCTCTCGGTCACGGCGGTCGCGATCGGATGGCCCACCGCGCGGTACTGCGACGTGACGACCTTGTTCTGCGCCACGACGCGCAGCGCGCCGTCATAGTGACGGAGGCGGTACGGCCCGGGGAGTAGCCGGAGCACCTGGCCGCCCTCGACGACGCTCGAGCGCGGATACGCGGAGTAGGGTCCAACCGCGGCGGTGATGCTCGCGCGCATCGCGGTGAGGATGCCGTCGCCGTCGGCGGCGACCTCGACCCGGATCGTCTGCTCGCGGGCATGGATATCGGACAGGAACGACTCGCGCCGGCTCGCGACGAACTTGACCGGCCGGCCCAGGGTCAAGGCGAGCGCGCAGGCCGCCATGTCGTCCTGATACACGTGAATCTTGATGCCGAAGCTTCCGCCGACGTCGGGGGCGACGACCCGTACACGCTGCTCGCGAAGGCCGAAGAGCTCCGCCAGCACGGCCTGCATCATGTGCGGGACCTGCGTGGAGATCCACACCGTGAGCGCGCGCGTGGCGGGCTCGTAGTCGGCGATCAAGCTGCGCGGCTCGATCGGCACGCCGGTGTGGCGGCCCGTCGTGAACGTGCGCGTCCACACGCGCCCGGCGGCGGCGAACGCGCGCTCGACGTCGCCGGCCGTGAGGCGCGTCTCGTAGAGCACGTTGTCGCCGAGCTCGGGGTGGATCACGGGCGCCCCGGCGGCCAGCGCCGCGTCCGGCGCGAGCACGGCCGGCAGCGGATCGTACTCGACGTCGATCAGCGCGGCCGCGTCGTCGGCCGCGGCGCGGCTCTCGGCGGCAATCGCGACGATCGGTTCGCCGACGTAGCGCACGCGGTCGACGGCGAGCGGGAGCATCGCGCCGGTCTTCATGCCCTTGTAGTGGAGGAGAACGCCGCGGTACGGCTTGCAGAGCCTGGCGGCGGCGTCACCGCTCAGCACGCCGACGACGCCGGGCGCCCGGCGCGCGCGATCGAGATCGACGCGGACGAGCCGCGCGTGCGCGTGGGCACTGCGGACGAAGGCGGCGTGGACCAGGCGCGGCAGGGTCACGTCGTCGACGAAGCGGCCGCGTCCGGTCAGCAAACGGGGATCGTCGCCGCGTTTGACACGCGCTCCGATTCGGCCCGCCGGCGCCGACACGGCGGGAATCTATCACGATTGACACTCGCAGACCGGGCTCCTATCATCGGCGCGTTTCGAGACACTCCACCTCGTGTTCACGACGGAGGTAGTCATGCATCGACGCCAGTTCCTGACGACCGCGACGACCGGCGCGACCCTCCTGGCCTTCCCGGCCGTGCTGCGGGCGCAGACCAAGGATCCGGTACGCATCGGCTTCCCGCTGCCGCTCACGGGCACGTTCGCCGCGATCGCCGCCGACCTGCAGAAGGGCGCCCAGCTAGCCATGGACGAGCTCAATACGAAGGGCGGCGTCATGGGGCGGAAGATCGACGTGCTGTTCCGTGACGATGAGCTCAAGCCGGCGGTCGGCGCACAGCGGACGAAAGAGCTGATCGAGAACCAGAAGGTCGACTTCGTCGTCGGCGGCCTCGCCGCCCACGTCCAGATGGCGATCAACGAGCAGAGCAAGGCGGCGAAGAAGCTCTTCATCTCGGTGAGCCAGTCCGACGAGATCAGCGCCAAGCCCGACACGAGCCCGTGGACCTTCCACGAAGCCCTGAACCCGACGATCACCAGCCGGGCCATGGCCAGCTATGGCATCCAGAACCTCGGGAAGAAGTGGTGGGTGGTCTACGCCGACTACGCCTGGGGCAAGCAGAACAACGCCGTCTTCACGGCGGCCGTCGCCAAGCTCGGTGGGACGGTCCTGGGAAGCACGCCCTACCCACTGGGCAAGCCCGAGTTCTCGGCGCATCTCCCGAAGATCCAGGCGGCCAAACCCGATGCGATCTACGCCGTCACCCCGGGCGCCGACAACGTTCCGTTCCTGAAGCAGGCGATCAGCTTCGGGCTGAAGAAGGACGCCCGGATCGCCCAGCCGCTGCACTTCCTCTACTACACGAAGGAGGGCGGCGCCGAGGTCTTCCAGGACATCTACGGAGCCACCCATTTCTGCCACGAGCTGGCGGAGACCTTGCCGCAGGCCAAGCGTTACGTCGAGGCCTTCACCAAGAAGTTCAATCAGCCGCCCGACGCCTATTCCGGCTACGGCTACAGCGGCATCATGGAAGTCGCCCGCGGCGTCGAGCTCGCGAAATCGACCGACTCCGACGCGGTGGCCAACGCGCTGCGCAAGAACCGCGAGTACGACCACTACAAGGGCAAGCAGTGGTGGCGGGCCTGCGACAACAAATCGTTCCAGGATCTCTGGATCCTCAAGGTCCGCTCGCCGCAGCAGGTGAAGGGCGAGTGGGGTTTCTTCGATGTCATCGGCAAGGTGGCGGCGAACGAGGAGCTGGACCGGACCTGCGCCGAGAAGGGGTTCGTGTAGCAGCGTGCCCGACCTCCCGCTGCAGGCACTCGCCGCTCAGGCCTTCACCGGCCTCGTGCTGGGCGGGATCTACGTCCTGATGGCCATCGGGCTCAGCCTGATCTTCGGGCTGATGACGGTGGTGAACTTCGCCCACGGCTCGTTCTACATGCTGGGCGCCTTCATCGCCTTCACCGTGATTGGGCTGACCAAGAGCTTCTGGGCCGCGCTGATCCTGGCGCCGCTGGTCGTCGGGGCGCTGGGCTTCCTGGTCGAGCGGTTCCTGATCCGCCGACTCTACGGGCGCAGCCCGGACGACCCGCTGCTCCTGACGTTCGGGCTGTCGCTGGCGATGGTCGAAGGCGCGAAGCTGATCTGGGGCAAGATCGGACTCCAGGTCGACCCACCCAAGCAGCTGGCGGCCGCCGTCGATCTGGGCTTCATGAATTTCCCGGTATACCGGCTGTTCGTGATCGCGGTGACCGCCGCCGTGCTCGTCGCGCTGTGGCTTTTTCTCGCGAAGACCAGCGTCGGGCTGGTGATCCGCGCGGGCTCGCGCGACGCGCTGATGGTGCGCGCGCTCGGCGTGGATCTCAACCGCGTCTGGCTGCTCGTCTTCGGGATCGGCATCGCGATGGCCGGTCTGGCCGGGGTGCTAGCGGGTCCGATGCGCGGCGTCTACGCCGAGATGGGCGTCGAGATCATCATCGACTCGTTCGTGATCGTCGTGGTCGGAGGCATGGGCAGCCTGGCCGGGGCCATCGTGGCGGGGCTGCTCATGGGCGAGATCGTCAGCCTCACGACGTTCTTCGCGCCCAAGCTCGCGGAGCTGATCATCTTCATCGTGATGGCCATCGTGCTGCTCGTCCGACCGAGCGGGCTCTTCGGCGAGGCGGGCCTGGCGGAGTGATCCCGGCCGCGCTCCGTCCAGTGGCGGCGTGGGTGTCGGCGCATCCGGTCGCGTCCTTCATCGTCTTCTTCGCCGTCTTTCCGTTCCTCGTGCCGTATCAGTCGCTCGCCACGCAGGTGCTGATCTACGGCCTGTTCGCGCTGGGCTTCAACCTCCTCTACGGCTACACGGGGCTCCTCTCGTTCGGTCACGCCGCCTATTACGGACTCGGCGCCTATGGTGCCGGCATCGCGCTGGCCAAGCTCAAGCTGACGTCGCTCTGGCTCGCCCTCGGCGTCGGCCTGGCCGCGGCGGTGATCGGCGGGGCGCTGATCGGCTTCTTCTGCCTGCGCCGGCGGGGCATCTACTTCGCGATGCTCACCCTGGCGTTCGCGCAGATGCTCTACTTCATCGCGTTCCACGCCGCGGACCTGACCGGCGGCGACGACGGGCTGCGCGGCATCCCGCTGCATCCCCTGGGGCTCTTCGGCGCGTCGGTGTCGCTGCGCACGCCCCTGGCGTTCTACTTCTTCGCGTACGCCTTCGTCGTCCTGGCGGTCGCCGCGCTCCGGCGGATCCTCGATTCGCCCTTCGGCGCCGTGCTGCAGGCGATCCGCGAGAACAGCGACCGCGCCGTCGCCTGCGGCTACGACATCAACAGGATCAAGCTGCTCTCGTTCGTGTTCTCGGCGCTCTTCACCGGCCTCGCGGGGTCGCTCGACGCGCTGCGACTCACGGTCGTGCCCGTGGACTCGCTCTACTGGACCACGTCGGGCCAGGTCGTGATCATGACCTTGCTCGGGGGCGCGGGGGCGTTCTTCGGGCCGTTCGTCGGCGCCGCCACCTTCCTGATCCTGGCCGACCGCCTGAGCCTCTTCATCGAGGCGTGGCCGCTCGTGATCGGCCTGATCTTCATGGCGTTCGTCCTGTTCCTGCCGCGCGGGATCTGGGGCACGCTGGTCGCTCGCGGGTCCGCGCGATGAAGGCGCTCCAGCGCGCGGTGGTCGAGCGCGCCGAGCGGCTCACGCGCGAGCGCATCGCCCCGCGGGCGAGCGAGTACGACGCCGCGGCGGCCAACCCGCTCGAGAGCTGGCGCGATCTCTGGCGCGACGGGTTCCTCGCGGGCGCGATCCCCGAGAGCCACGGTGGGCTCGGTCTCGACATGGCGACGTACATCGCGGTCATCCGCGCGATCGCCCGCGGCTGCGCCAGCACCGCCATGACCGTCCACATGCACTCGACGGTCATGCGCTTCATCGGCGCGGTCGGCAGCCCCGCGCAGAAGCGACGCTACTACGACGAGGTCGTGCGCCACGGCAAGCTCTTCGGCAGCTGGGGCAGCGAGCCCGCGGTGAGCCTCTCGCGGACCTTGCTCATGGAGACGGTGATCCGCCACGACGGCACCGGCTACGTCATCGACGGCGTCAAGCACTTCTGCACGATGGCGCTCGGCGCCTCGCATTACATGATCTGGTGCGCGCTCGACGGCGGCAGCGACATGGCAAAGTCGCTCCAGCTGGCACTGGTGCCAGCCGACTCGCCGGGCATCGCGACCGACGGCAAGTGGGACACGCTCGGGATGCGCGCGACGTTCAGCCCCTCGGTCACGTTCACCGGCGTGCGTGTTCCCGAGGACGGGCTGCTCGGCGAGCCGGGCGCCGCGGTCCAGGTGGGCGTCATCGAGAGCTTCGCGCTCGGCTACGCCGCGGTCTACCTGGGCATCGCCGAATCCGCGCTGGCCTTCGCCCTCGACTATGCGAAGAAGCGCATCGTGAAGCCCGAGAACATCGCGGTCGCGGCGGATCCGACCGTACAGCGTCACGTCGGGGAGCTGGCGGTGCACCTCGACGCGGCGGGGCTCGTGGTGGCCGACTCGGCCGCGCGCTGGGACGACGCGGACCTCGCCGCGCTCGGGCCGCTCGCGAACCGGGCGAAGTATCTGGCGACCGAAGTCGGCTTGCACGTCACCTCGAAAGTGATCCAGGTCGTGGGCGGCCGCGGGGCGTACAGGGACTTTCCCGCCGAGCGCGCGTTCCGCGATCTCAGGACCTGCACCTTGATGCCGCCGACGGTCGATCGCATGCTCGAGGCCATCGGCAAGAACGCGCTCGGCCTCGACACGGCGATGTTCAACGTCTCCGGACGTCGCCCGACCACCCCCTAAATACTTCACCTCCAGGGTCCGTCCTATGGGCCAGAGGGAAGGCAGACAGGTTGGCCCCCTCGGGAGGGACCGACATGAAAAAGGCCATAGTTTTAGCGAGCTTGATAGCGTTGCTCATCCCCGGCGCGGCGTTCGCGGGGGCCTCGACTGACGCGGCCCTCGGCCTCGGCGCCTTCGCCGTCTTCAACCAGATGATCTCGGGCACCGGCATCTTCGGCGCGTTCGTGCCGGTGCCGCGGCCGGTCGTGGTGGCGCCGCCCGCGGCGCCCGTCGTGGTGCCGGCGCCAGTCATCGTGCACGAGTACCGTCCGGTCTACGTGCGGCCGCCCGTCTACTACGCGCCGCCGGTTCACCGCGTGTATCACGCGCCGGCGCGCACGGTCGTGATCGAGAAGCGTGTCGTCGTCCCGCCCGGCCACGCGTGGAAGGGTCACCCGGGCCACGGACGGAACTGGTAGCAGCCCGGCTTCGTCCTCCGCCGGGACGCCGACCTCAGATTTCGAGGAAGCGCTGCTGAATGGTCGGGTCCCGGCGGAGCTCTCCGGGAGTGCCCGCGAACTGAATCTGCCCCTGATCCATCACGTAGACGCGATGCGAGAGCGCGAGCGCGACCTCGAGCGTCTGCTCGACTAACAAGATAGTCGTCCCCCGCCGGTTGATCGAGGCCAGGATCTCTGTGAGGTTCTGGACGAGGAGCGGTGCCAGCCCTTCCGTCGGCTCGTCCACGAGCATGACGGCCGGGCGGCTCACGAGCCCACGCGCGATGGCCAGCATCTGCTGCTCGCCGCCAGAGAGGAACCGCCCGCGGTGCGCGATGCGCTCGCGTAGCCGCGGGAAGTAGCCGAACACCTCCTCGAGGACGTCCTCGCCGCCGTTCGACGGAGACGCCGAGAGCATGCCGAGCCGTAGATTTTCCAGCACGGTCAGATTCGGCAGCACGCGTCGCTCCTCGGGGATCCACGCGATCCCGCGCCGGGCGATCTCGTGGGTGTCGAGCGCGGTGATATCCTCGCCGCGCAGCTGTACGCGGCCCCGCCGGGACCGCACGATGCCCATGATCGACCTCAAGGTGGTCGTCTTGCCGGCGCCGTTGCGCCCGATGAGCGTGACGACCTCGCCCTCGTCGACGGTCAGGGACACGCCTTGCAGGATGTGCGCTTCGCCGTAGTAGGTGTGGACCTCTTCGAGCGTGAGCAGGCTCACCGGCCGGCTCCCAGATACGTCTGCTGCACGCGCGTGTTGGCGCGAATCTCCTCCGGCGTGCCGTCTGCGAGCACCTGGCCCTGGTGGAGCACGGTGATCCGGTCGGAGATGCCCATCACGACTTTCATCTTGTGCTCGACCAGGACCACCGTGCGCCCGGCCGCGAGCTCGCGGATCAGCCGCGTCGTCGAATCGGTCTCCTCCGGGCTCATCCCGGCGGTCGGCTCGTCCAGCAGCAGCAAGATCGGATCGGACGCCAGAGCGATGCCGAGCTCGAGGTGCCGCTTCTCGCCGTGCGAGAGGTGCGCGGCGAGCAGGCCGGTCTTGGCGCCGAGGCCGACCGACGACAGGATGGCCGCGGCGCGGTCGCGCACGTCGGTGAGGTGATCGGCGCGTGACCAGAAGTTGAAGGACCGCGCGTAGCCCTGCACCGCGACGCGCACGTTCTCGAGCACGCTCAGGTGCGGGAAGATGTTCGTGATCTGATACGACTTGGCGATGCCGAGCCGCGCCGTCTCGTGCTGCGGCATCCCCGTGATGTCCGCGCCGTTGAACCAGATGCGGCCCGAGGTCGGCACCGTCTCGCCGGAGATCAGGCGGAAGAAGGTGGTCTTGCCGGCGCCGTTGGGCCCGATGATCGAGCGCAGCTCGCCGCGCTGCACGCTCACGTCCACGTCCGACACCGCCAGCAAGCTCCCGTACGCCCGTGTCAGGCGCTCGGTGCGCAGCAGGACGGCGTCGGGCATAGCGCGAGATAGCACGCGGGCTTTCGCCGTGTCAAGGCGCCGAGCTGTGCTATCGTGCCGCGGGCATGGCGAGTCACGTGGTGCCGCGGCGCTGGAAGAGCGGGATGATCGAGGTCGGCGCGAAGGTCTTCGCCTACGTGCAGGCCTCGGGGATCGATCCGACCGGCGACACCGGCGTCGCCAACTCCGGGCTGATCGTGGGCCCCTCGGCGGCGGTTGCGGTGGACGCGCTGATGGTCCCGTCGATGACGAGGCGGCTCGTGACGGCGATCAAGAAGACCACCCGCAAGCCGATCGCCCAGCTGATCAACACGCACCACCACCTCGACCACACCGGCGGCAACCGCTTCTTCCGACGTACCACGATCGTGTCCACCAACAAGTGCCGCGAGGCGCTGGCCCCGGGGTTTCCGCCGGTGCCGCTGCTGCAGCGGTTCATGCCGAAGTTCGCCGCCGAATTCCCCAAGCTCCAGGTGGTGCTGCCCACGGTCACCTTCGAGGACCGCATGGTGCTGTACGACGGCGAGCGCGAGATCCAGCTCTGGCATCCCGGCTTCGCCGCGCACACCGTCGGAGACGCCACCGCCTACCTACCGAAGGAACGGATCCTGTTCGCGGGCGACATCGCGTTCCTCTACGTCACGCCGCTCGCGTTCCAGGGCCACGTCGGCAACTGGATCAAGGCCGCCGACCGGCTGCTGCGCTTCGACGCCGACGTGATCGTGCCGGGCCACGGGCCGATCGGCACCAAGAAAGACCTCAGGCACATGCGCGACTACCTGGCGCTCGTGCGCCGCCAGGCGAAGCAGCGCTTCGACGCCGGGATGCCGGCGGACGCGGCGGCCGGCGACATCAAGCTCGGCGTGTACGCGTCGTGGAGCGACCCCGAGCGGATCCTGCCGAACGTGATGCGCTGCTACCAGGAGTTCCGCGACGAGCTGGATCAGCCGATGGACCTGCCGCGGATGCTGGCGGGGATGGAGCGACTGCGCGGCGCGGCGTCCGCTCACGCCTGCGTCTAGCGGCGGCCCGAGAGCTCCTTGCGCACCAGCGCCGCGCCGGCGGCCAGCGCGGTGATCTTCTGGTTGCACATGTAGCGGGGCGACCAGCCGAAGCCGCAGTCGGGGTTCACGGTCAGCTTCTCGGCGGGGCACACCTGGAGCACGCGCCGGATCCGCGCCGCCACCTCGTCGACCGTGTCCTGGCTGAACCCCTTGACGTCGATCACGCCGGCGCCGAGCTCGCGCCCCTCGCCGTATTGCTTCCAGAGGTCGACCTCGCTGAGCTCGCGGCCGGCGAACTCGAGAACGAACTGCTCGGCGCGCGCCTTCAAGAGGCCCGGGAAGTACGGCGCGTACGAGCGGATGAAGCGCGAGCGCCCGAAGCGGTTGCCGAAGCAGATGTGGAAGGCGAGCTTGGCTCGGACGCCCTCGGTGGCCATGTTGAAGAGCCGCGCCATCTCCTCGCCGGAGACGTTGCCGCGGGCGGGCTCGTCGAGCTGGATGAAGTCGGCGCCCGCCGCGACCAGTCCCTTGAGCTCGGCGTTGATGACCTCGGCGAAGCGCTCCGCGACGTCGACGACGCCTTTGTAGACGGTGCCGGGATGGATCCGCGAGCCGAAGGTCAGCGGGCCGGCGCAGGTGGCCTTGACGTGGCTCTTCGTGTGCGAGCGCAGGTACTCGAACTCCTTGACGATGCCGAGCCCGCCGCTCGGCGTGTCGATGCGGCCGATCGCCTCGTAGCGCGTCTGCTGGTCGTAACCCCACGGGCCGGCCTTGCGGCGGACGGGCAGGGGTTCGATACCCTTGATGATCGCGTAGTACGAGTCGACGTAGCCGTCGAGCCGGCGGACCTCGCCGTCGGTGATGATGTCGATGCCCGCCGTCTCCATGTCGCGGATGGCGGTGTTGGCGGCGTCGTCGAACATCTCGTCCATGTCGCCCGGGCCGAACTCGCCCTGCTCGAAGGCCTTGACCGAGGCGAACCACCAGCTCGGTTTTCCGTGAGAGCCGACGACCGCGGTCGGGATCAGGGGCAGCGTCATCGTGAACGTCCTCCGATTATCCGCGAAACCCTCGTGTCGCGCCAGGCGTCTTCCGCCCGGCCGCCGAAGATGATCTCGCCGCGCTCGATGACGTAGAGCCGCGTGGTGTAGTCGGGCACGTGGTGGATGTTGGACTCGGCGATGAGGATCGCGCGGCCGAGCCCGGTGATCGCTGCGATGCCGGTGCTCACCGCGGGAATGATCGCGGGCGAGAGCCCCTCGAAGGGCTCGTCGAGCAG
>Ga0306924_10008013_pt1 | contig 10633 bp, 8 predicted proteins | sample sta12Can44000111_FD_203756 | JGI IMG/M metagenome (GOLD analysis project Ga0306924, IMG submission 203756) | Lab enrichment of tropical soil microbial communities from Luquillo Experimental Forest, Puerto Rico - statanox.12C.anox.44.000.111 (v2)... | ecosystem: Environmental > Terrestrial > Soil...
TCTATTTAATCAGAATGGTTGTCGGATGCTCGCCCGGGAACGATAAGATGCGCCGAATCGCCGGCGCGATCGAGGAAGGCGCAAAGGCCTACCTGAATCGGCAGCTTCTGTCGGTGAGCGTTGTCGCTTTTATTATCTTTTTCCTGCTCGGTTTCACGCGGGACTTTTTCACCGCGTTTGGTTTCCTCATCGGAGCAACTTGTTCAATGGCAGCCGGCTACATCGGGATGCGCGTAGCGGTCATCTCAAATTGCCGGGTTGCCCAGGTGGCAGCCAACTCTAAGGAAGGCGCCGTGCGGATGGCTTTCAACGGCGGTGCGGTAACGGGCCTCCTGGTGGTCGGCCTTGGTCTTCTTTCGGTCGGGATCTTCTTTTTAATCGGCGAACAGCTTTTCGGACGGGAAAAAGCGATCTCGAGTTTGGTGGGTTTAGGGCTAGGCGCCAGTCTTGTTAGCGTGTTTGCCCGTTTGGGAGGCGGGATCTACACCAAGGCCGCTGATGTTGGCGCGGACCTGGTGGGCAAGCTGGAGAGCCATTGGGACGAGGATGATCCCAGGAATCCCGCCACCATCGCGGACAATGTCGGCGACAATGTGGGCGATTGTGCCGGTATGGCTGCGGACGTGTTCGAAACTTATGCGATTAGTATCATCGGCACGACCTTAGTCGGCTTTCTGACCATGGCGGAAACCCCGCAAGCGGTGATTTACCCGTTTCTGTTAGCAGGTATATCGATTCTTGGGGCGATTGTTGGCATTTACTACGTCAATAAGAGGAAAACAGATCCGGCCAGCTTGTTGGCTCAAGGTGTTGTGGTGAGCAGCCTGGTTTCTGCAGTGCTCTACTGGCCGGCCACTACCGTCTTGTTTCCTCCGACCTTTAAGATCGGGGGCGAGACGCATACTTCCTTCCAAGTCTATCTCGCAACTTTAATCGGATTAGCCATGACCGGGGTCATTGTCGCGATTACGAACTATTACACGTCCAAGAAGTTTTCACCGGTTCGAAAGATAGCGCAAGCTTCGGAGACGGGACATGCTACCAACATTATCGCGGGTTTAGCCGTGGGTGAGGAGGCGACAGCCCTCCCGGTCGTTTTCATCGTGTTGGCTATCCTGCTGAGTTATTCCACTTGCGGTCTATACGGCGTCGCAGTGGCAGTAACCAGTATGCTTTCGACGGCGGGAATTATTATCTCGTTGGATTCGTTCGGACCAATTACTGATAACGCCGGCGGAGTGGCCGTCATGAGCGGTATGCCGAAGGAGACCCGGCAGGTTACGGACAGTCTCGATGCTATCGGGAACACCACCAAAGCGGTTACTAAAGGCTATGCCATTGCTTCTGCCGGATTAGCAGCGTTGGTTCTCTTCGGTTCCTATGTGGCCGAGCTAAGAGCGCATTTCAGTCAGGCTGGGAGCAGCGCAGTTAATTTGGCTGATTTTTCGCTCGGGCGGCCTGAGGTCTTGATTGGACTCTTTATTGGAGGGCTATTGCCGTTTCTTTTTAGTTCTTTCAGTATGAAAGCCGTCGGCAATGCGGCGGGTGCTGTGGTCAAAGAAGTGAGACGTCAATTAGCCGAGAAGCCCGGGATTGTAACGGGCACAGAACAGCCTGAATACGGAGCATGCGTTGATATTGTAACTAAGGCTGCCCTCCACGAGATGATCGTCCCGGCCTTATTGCCAGTCATTTTCGTTGTGGCGGCGGCGTGCCTCGGGCCCCTGGTCCTGGGAGGTCTTTTGGTTGGGACGATCGTGACCGGGTTATTCCTCGCGATCGCAATGACTTCCGCGGGCGCCGCTTGGGACAATGCGAAGAAGTTTATAGAGGAGGGCAACCTTGGCGGGAAGGGTTCTCCTGCGCATGAGGCATCGGTAACTGGCGATACCGTGGGCGATCCGTGCAAAGACACGGCAGGGCCGGCGATTAATCCGGTGATTAAGGTTGCCAACATTCTTGCGATATTGATCATTCCGATTGTGTTTCATTAGCAGCGCTATGCGTTGGTTGCTGATTCCTAGAGCCTTTGGTCAGATGTTCGGATTGCCGCGAAGCGGTTATAGATCATTGGACCGCTGCGCGGTCGTAAGAAAATGTCCAACCTGCAACCCGGGGCTAAAATCCCCGGGCTGAGTCTCACGCCCCTTCGGGCAAACGTATTCAATATCTGCGTCGATCTGCCTGCGGTTGGCTTGCTACTGCGTCTTCTCCAGTGCAGCTTGCGCTGCCGCTAACCGCGCAACGGGAATTCTGAAAGGACTGCAACTAACATAGTCGAGACCGATTCGATGGCAGAACTTAACGCTTTCCGGATCACCGCCGTGTTCGCCGCAGATCCCTAGCTCGATATCGGGGCGGGTCTTGTGTGCTTGATCCCTCGCTATCTCCATCAGTTTTCCGACACCCTGCTGATCGATGGTGGCGAATGGGTTATTCGCCAAGATCTCCAGCTCTTGATACTGAGGCAAGAAACCACCGGAATCGTCGCGGCTCATGCCCAACGTGGTCTGGGTAAGGTCGTTCGTTCCAAAGCTGAAAAACTCTGCCTCACTGGCCAGGTCGTCGGCAACGATGGCTCCACGCGGAATTTCCAGCATGATGCCAACCAGGTACTTGAATTTAACATTCTGTTCCTTGGCGACTTCTTTCGCTACGCGATGAACGATTTCGAATTGCAGGCTCATCTCCCTGTAGAACCCAACCAGCGGGATCATGATCTCGGGTTTCACTTTGATGCCGCTCTTTTGAACTTCGGCCACCGCTTCGAAAAGTGCGCGAGCCTGCATCTCCGTGATTTCAGGATAGGCGATGCCGAGCCGGCAACCGCGCAACCCCAGCATCGGATTGAACTCACGTAATTCTTCGACGCGATGCGCGATCCGCTCGAAAGGAACGTTCACTTTCTTAGCCAGATCTCTCTGCTGAGGTTCAGTGTTCGGCAAAAATTCGTGCAGCGGCGGATCCAGGAAACGGATAGTCGTTGGCAGCCCTTTCATCTCGCGGAAAATTCCGACAAAATCAGCTCGCTGCAGCGGTAATAGCTTGGCCAGCGCTGCTTTTCGCTCGTCGAGCGTTTCCGCCAGAATCATTTCTCGCATTGGATCGATACGATCGCCTTCGAAAAACATATGCTCGGTGCGGCAAAGGCCGATCCCGGTGGCTCCAAAAGCAATGGCGGTCGCGGCTTGGTTCGGCAGGTCAGCGTTTGCTCTGACTTCGAGTCTGCGAACTTGATCCGCCCAACGCATGAGGGATGCGAATTCCTGGTAGACCTTGCTCTTTTTGGCATCGAGTCTGTTTTCTACCAGAACCTGTACCACCTCGGGCGCAGCGGTCTTAACTTCACCCGCATAAACTTCACCGCCAGTACCATCGATCGAAATGTAATCGCCCTGCCGGAGCGTTAGTTTCCCGGCGGTTAAAGTTTGGGCCGCGTAGTCGATCTGTAGAGCAGATGCACCGCAGACGCAGACCTTGCCCATTTGGCGCGCAACCAGGGCGGCATGAGAGGAAACACCACCTCGAGCCGTTAAGATGCCTTGTGCCGCGATCATACCTCGCAAGTCTTCCGGCGAGGTCTCGATTCGGGCGAGAACCACCCGTTCGCCTTTTTGAGCCAATTCCACCGCGTCTTTAGCGCTGAAAACCAACCGGCCCGAAGCCGCACCGGGACCTGCTGCCAATCCGGTTGCAATCTTCGCAGCCTTACGAACGCTTTCCCGATCAAAGATAGGAGCCAAGAGGTGACTCAATGAATCGGCTGGGATTCGCCGGATGGCTTCCTCCTTGGTAATGAGTTTCTCGGCCACCATATCCATCGCAATCCGAACCGCAGCGAATCCGGTTCGCTTTCCATTTCTGGTCTGAAGAATGTAAAGCTTGTTGTCCTCAACGGTGAACTCGAGATCCTGCATATCGCGGAAATGTTTTTCGAGTATCGCACGCACCTGCAGAAGCTCTTTATGAGCTCTCGGCATTTCTTGAGCCAACTGAGCCACTGGATGCGGTGTGCGCACACCGGCTACAACATCTTCCCCCTGGGCGTTGATGAGGTATTCGCCGTAGAAGACCTTTTCTCCAGTTGCCGGATCGCGGGTGAAAGCAACACCCGTCGCGCTGGTATCGCCACGATTTCCGAACACCATGGTCTGCACATTGACCGCTGTACCCCAATCGTGCGGGATCCCATATTTGCGGCGATAAACGATCGCCCGGTCGTTATTCCAAGAACCAAAGACTGCTCCGATTGCACCCCATAACTGTTCCTCGGGATCCTGAGGGAAGTTTTTGCCGGTCCGTTCCCGGATCAGGTGTTTGAACCGTTCGACCAAGGTCTTGAGGTCGTCTGCCGAGAGATCGGTGTCTTTCTCGGCGTGGGCCGAACGCTTGACCTCGTCGATGACGGTCTCGAAGGGATCATGATCTTCATCGCACCGTTTCTGGACGCCCATCACTACATCTCCATAGGTCTGCAGGAATCGCCGATACGAATCCCACGCGAAGCGCGGATTATGGGTCTTTTCCGCCACGACTTCTACGACCTGGTCGTTCATCCCGAGGTTTAGGATTGTGTCCATCATTCCAGGCATCGAGTCACGTGCTCCCGAACGAACGGAAACCAATAGCGGACTCGTGCGGTCACCGAACTTCTTGCCTACTGATTTCTCGACTTTCGCTAACGCGGTCGCGACTTGAGCTGCCAGCTCCGGAGGATACTGCTTTCTGTTAGCATAGAAGTAAGTACAAACTTCGGTGGTCATCGTGAACCCCGGCGGAACCGGGAGACCGATTCGCGTCATTTCGTGGAGGCCGGCGCCCTTTCCACCCAGTAGTGGTTTCATCGATCCGTTTCCATCGGCTTTGCCATCGCCGAACGAGTAAACGTAGCGGTTCTTCTTCGACGAAACGGGCGTTACTGGCGCAGCAGGACGAGCGGACGTCTTCTTAGCAATTTTTTTCTTATATAGCTTGGACATATGTACGAGTTCAAAAGGGGGAAGTTCAAAAGAGGGTTTTCCAATCTAGCCTCCCGCAATGTGAGCTATCCAGGAGACGCGAACCCACCATTAATTGGCGATTGTTTGTCCCGGGTTGTCTCCGCCCCGAGAGCGGCGAGCGGGCGGTTAGTAGTTTTCCTTGTCGTTAGATTTCGCCTGACGACCTGATATAGCTTGCCTCTGTGTTCGCGCAATCATCGTTGCGCCAACGCAAAGGAGGCTTCTCAATCGTGTCGCTTAGCATTTAACCTTTAACCTCCTCGGATAACCCCTCCAACTCCGGCGGCAATTCCAGTTCCTTCACCGCTTCCGGTTCCGGGCAATGCGCGTCGATGTACGGCCAAAAGTCCTCCTGGATCACGTCTTTGGTTTAGATCCAGGCGATTTCCCAACGATCCGGTACGGCCTCTTTCCAAGGCAGTGCGCCGACTATGACTTCGATGACCGGGCTTTCGATGTCTTCGATCGCGTGGACAGATATACCACATTGGTCAACCTCCGCGCGAAAAGTGCGATTCGGAACAGGAGCCGGCGGTGGAATTTCCGTCAGACGCTTGAGAAGTTTTTGCGTGTGGCGTCAACAGTTCTTCACTCACAAGCTGTCGCGGGGAGGTGGTGATTCATGCACCACATATATGCCAGAAGCACACATTCCGTCCATGATGCTCGCGATGGTCTTGAGCAAACCGTTTGCAGCGCTCGAGCCAAAGCGTATCCCTATCCCTCAGGCAAAAACCGGCGAGATTTTGCTTAAAGTACAAGCCTGCGCCGTATGCAGGACAGACTTGCATGTGGTAGATGGCGAGTTGCCGGAACCGAAGCTTCCTCTAATTCCGGGACATGAAATCGTCGGCAATGTTTTGTGGTGCGGATCTGGCCGATTTTCGGTCGGCCAACGCGTTGGAATTCCTTGATTAGGTTGGACCTGCGGCCAGTGCCGCTTCTGCAAAAGGGGCGAAGAAAATCTTTGCGAACGAGCGCAGTTTACCGGCTACACTCGTGACGGCGGTTACGCTGAGTACGTCGTTGCTGATGAACGCTTTTGTTTTGCGATTCCGGAGGCCTACACGGACCCAGCAGTCGCCGCCCCTCTTCTTTGTGCCGGGCTGATTGGATATCGGTCGCTTGTCATGGCTCGTAGCCTTGGTCGCGTTCGAAAGTTGGGTATTTATGGTTTTGGCGCGGCGGCGCACCTTGTGACCCAGGTTGCCCGGTACCAGGGACGGGAAGTCTATGCGTTCACGCGCCCCGGAGAAACAAGCGATTATGAGTTTGCAAAACGCCTTGGAGCGACCTGGGTAGGCGGATCGGATGAATCGGCTCCGGAACCGCTTGATGCAGCTGTTATTTTCGCTCCGGTCGGACCCCTCGTCCCTCAAGCACTCAAAGCCGTCGATAAAGGAGGTCGCGTCGTTTGTGGCGGAATCCACATGAGCGATATTCCCTCATTTCCCTACGATTGGCTTTGCGGTGAACGCACGATCTGTTCAGTAGCCAATCTGACCAGACGGGACGCCGAGGAGTTTCTCGACTTGGCGCCGGCCGCAGGAATAAAGCCCGAGATACAACGATTGCCTCTGACCCAGGCAAATGAGGCCCTTGATCGATTGCGCACCGGTCGACTCCAGGGGCCGAGTTTTGGTTCCGTGAGGAAAACCACTTTCGCCGGGCATGGGATCTCGACGTAAAGCCTGGTTAGCCGCAATGGCGATAATTTGGCTGTCTCGACGAAGCTCTATCGCAGGATCTGTGACGCTTAGGTCGATTGTGTTGTCGCCTTCGTACCAGAAGATATGGCTTGTTTCTATTTCCTTTTGGATGCTTTTGATTCACGTATAGCATCTTAACAGGCGCTAAGTAATCGCCAGCACAGGCGTCCCCTCTATGTTGCTGTGCTTCATATCGTGTGGGCCGCGATTCGCATCGGTCAAAGCATAGGCCGTCGTGCGTGGCTGGACGCGGGCTTCGACGGCCTCGGCGAGGAGCGCGTGGAGGTCTTCACGCGTATTCGCAGTCACGCTAAGCAGTTCACGTTCTTGGTAGAGATGCCGGGCGTAGTCAAGGCTCGGCACGTCACTGAGATGAATGCCAGCGATGGAGCAAACCCCACCGCGATCGAGCGCTTCCAATGTCGGAGGGACGAGCTTGCCGGATGGCGCGAAGAGCACCGCTCCATCCGCCTTGCCAGGCGGGTCGCGAAAATCGTTGCCCACCCACGCCGCGCCTAGCTCACGCGCCTGCCGGATGTGATTCTCACTGCGGGTGACAACCCATATCTCATGCCCGCGGTGCAACGCGATCTGGATGACGATATGCGCAGAGCTACCGAAGCCGACCAGCAGCAGCCGGCTCCTCTCCGGCACCCTGGAGGGTGGAGAGCCTATCCATCCATACCTCCCGCTTCAGGGGTTGCTCGCGTTGGGCTAAACATTGTGGGCAACAAGCCAAGTAATTTTTGAGTATAGCTGAGCTTCAGTCCTTCCAAGTACATCGGATCGTCCTCTTTGCCCCAGCCACGATCTGTAAACTTCGCCATTGGGGTTTACCCTCCGATCGTTTTCCATTAATGCCCGATACTCTTTACGAACGGAAGCCGGTCCTGATGGGCGGCGCTCCTCGGTTCGATTCAGCCATGCCTTCAGACCATCCTGCGAATGCAATTCTGATCGGTGCGCGGAAACGATATAAGCGCGGTAGTGGTCCGATGCCAGATGTTCGATCGCTTCAGCCGAGCGGAACAAACCAAGCCGCCCAGTATTGAGCGTAACATCGTATAGGGTTGGGTCATCGATTTCTACATTGAAATAGCGCCTCAAGTAACGGCGTCGTCCCTGGTCGCGTTCCCTGACCAGCTTGGCTGCTTCCGCGTCGGTCAGGTGATATTTTTCGACCTCAAAGCGCACACGGGTCAAATATGGTGCCACAAGCCGCACGTGAAAGACGTTGGGGAGCCGCGCTGTGACAATATTGCCACCGCGGCCGACCACTACAGCGTGGCCCAAGGCAGCGAGGCGGAGGATAGTCTTGGTCGTGTCTCGTACCAGAGACCAGGCAGGAGGATGAAGGCCTAACACTTCTTCGACGATGTCCTCGATCGGCAGCCGGACATCCTCGGTCATAAACTGTTCTAGCTGAAGTGGCAGTTTGTGATCTTCCAGCACCTGTTTAGCCAGATTGGCATTAAAAACGGCCCAGGGGCTCGTCGCCGGACTCTTCTCAGCGGCCGTCAAGTGCTGGGCCAGCAATTCGGCGATTGCCATGCCGCCTGCGCCTGCCTCGCGCGAAATGGTGATTGCCAGAGGCAGCGGTTCACGACGTTTGTCCGGAAGGGCAGCCTGCGCCCGGAGATAGCGGCTGAATGTATCTGAGAGTGAAGGATTCATAACAAATGACGGATTCATTCCCGTATCCTTTTTAAGCACCGCTGCAGAGAAGGAAGAAGGTCACCGCTCCGCCGAGGAGCCATAGGGCGGCCGCTTTCTAGGCAAAGGCCCAAAGTCGCGCTGGATCGCCGACTCATTCCGACCGGGTATCAAGGCGTCCGGCGACCGGTCAGATGTCAAAGCCGCTCTATCGGAGTTCCAATTTTCCTCTGGCATTACACACACCTGCAGCTGGCCTTAACAAGCTACCTGCTCAGTCTCCGGCTTCGTAACCAACATGCCGTCGTCGCCGATCGCTTCCACCGGGCAATTCTCCATTGCCTCCTGGCACAGGCATTCCTCTTCCTCCGTTTGTGGCTGTTTGAAGACGAATGAATGACCGCTCTCTTCGTCACGCGTGAAATTCATTGGGGGCGGTCTGCCGGCACAAATCGCAGTCAATGCATTGATCATCCACATAAAAGCGACCCCGCGCGTTTTCTGGATACCTGTTTGCAACGTCAGCGATAAAATCACCTCATCTCAAGTAAGTCGCAGCCCTCTTTTCGAATTAGACTACCCTTGATTGGTCAGAGCTCACCAACCCAACTTTGACCAAAGCCGATCTCTGCTTGGCTCTGTCTGTTTTCCCCCATTATCCTATTTCTCCCCGCGATTGGGGATGATTGCTTTTGACCTCAAGAGTCTTTATTGCCGGAATCCGAAGTTTTGCGATGGTTCTTGCACTCGAAGATCGGGCGAGAAACATGGAGAAATGGGGCTGACTTTCCGCAACTGTCTTGCGCGCTTAGTTCGATTGCTGCCCGCCGTGGGACGGCCCGGCTCGGAGATTCAGCGCTACCAATCTCCCTCAACCCTAATCTAACTCGTTGCGCCTTAAGAATTCTGCCCCTCCGCTAGAATGGCTCTGTAAGAACCATTAAAAAGCGATTCTGGATGCTGGCTTTCAACCTCACGAAATGCGGCTTGAACTTTTATCAGCTGCGCCTCTGCTCGCGCTTGCACGCCGTCGGTTCTTTCGTGGTGAAATTCGATTACAGCAGATCTCAGAGCTCTGAGAGAAGAGTCCATTTTCAGACCAACATCACCTGCTAACATTCTGCAATGGGCTTCTAGAGATTTGATAGCTGGCATGATCTCAACCGTGGCAGGATGAATTGCTTTCAAGTTTTTCGATGTGACTGCCGTTTCCATGTCTTTCACCGACTTTTGAATAGTTGACCACGCCACCTGCGCCGATAACTCGGCGCCGCTTTGCTCATCGTGCTGGCGATTCGCCGCCTTTTCCTCTGGGTCATGAGCCCAAAGACCCAATGTTGTCATGACACCTGTGCTGGCGGCCACGACAAAAGCCAAATTGATGTTTATCAGTTTCATAAGAGTAAGCGAGCTTTCTGCGAGCGCTTTCGCCGACGAACCAGGTCTTCGCAGGGCTGTCTACTTGACCTTGTGTCCGGGCGCGTTCGAGTAGCAAGCAGCATAGTTGGCGCCGCAGATTGAACATGTATGGGTATAATAGGTATGATAGCTACTATAAAGCTGCCTGTACCTGAACTCTGGGTTCCCAATGGTAAACAGCGTCGTATACCCCCCACAGCCAAGACAGAGATGTTTGGTCTTTGGCTCAAACCAAGCCAAAAAACCCTTCTTCTTACCTACTTCAGTACTCCACACGGTCTTGCACTTCGCGCACGCGAGTGTGACTTTCGACCCCGGAGGAAGCTGCTCTGCCTCTTCGCGCGACGTGACAGGGTGCCCGACTGCCTGAGAGATTCCTGCTGCCAGACCGGTAGATGCCGTTGCGAGCATAGAAGCCATTGCCTTCCCTACTGCCCAATTTAGACTTCTTAAAGAATTCATGGTTAATTTGTGGTTTCCTTTCCTCTGTTAACTTGCCTCCAAAAGTAGTTTATTTCTACGCATCGCGTACGGAAGAATGCGCATAACTTCGGATTCAACCTAGGACCACTCAAAAACCAAGGAGCGAGAGTACTGAGGTTCCACTTTCTCACCGGCAGCGACTCTCTCTCGAGCAGAGATCATTACCCAATGAATCGGGATCTAGCTTAGCTAGGAAGAATTGCTGCTGGGTTTGAGTCCAACGACAGGTAGCAGTGCGGAATCACGCGATGAAGAGCCCAAACAGCAGTCCACGCAGGACGAAAACGCGAATCGCAGGTGTTGCCCGTACGTAGCGAATCGCACCTGGGAAAGACTCGAAGGAACCTTTCCGCAGGCCCTTGTGATGGC
>Ga0306924_10008018_pt1 | contig 10631 bp, 11 predicted proteins | sample sta12Can44000111_FD_203756 | JGI IMG/M metagenome (GOLD analysis project Ga0306924, IMG submission 203756) | Lab enrichment of tropical soil microbial communities from Luquillo Experimental Forest, Puerto Rico - statanox.12C.anox.44.000.111 (v2)... | ecosystem: Environmental > Terrestrial >...
CCGGATGAGCGCCATCGCATGGAGCACGATCGCGAACCTGGCCACCGCATTGGGCACGCTGATCCTCGCCGTGGCTACGTTCTCGGCGGTCAGGTCGTCGAACCTGATGGCTAGGGTCGCCCGAGAACAGCTACTGATCCAGCTGCGGCCGGTGCTGACCACCTCCCGCCGGGAGGATCCGACGCTCAAGGTCAACTTTGGTGACGAAAAGTGGGTACGGGTCCCCGGCGGCGGCGCGGTCGGCGAGGTCAGCCCGGGTGAGGGATCCATGGGTCCCGACACGCCTGTCGTCTACCTGGCCATCGCGCTGCGCAACGCGGGCAACGGCATCGCGGTGCTGCATGGCTGGCACTTCTACCCGGATGCGCACCGCGACACCGAACACGCCCCGCTGGAAGAGTTCCAGCGGCAGAACCGGGACCTCTACATCCCGGTCGGCGACGTCGGCTTCTGGCAGGGGGCGTTCCGCGACACCATGGGAGCCGGGTACGAAGAGGCGCGCAAGGTCATCGAGGCTCACGAGTCGTGGACGGTGGAGCTGCTCTACGGCGACCACGAAGGCGGTCAGCGGGTGGTCAGCCGGTTCACCGTGTTCCCGGTCGGGAACTCGGACCAGAGCCCGGACGCAGGGCACCCCCAGGAGCTGCGCTGGCTGGCCACGGCCAGCAGGCACTGGAACATCGACCGTCCCGACCCGAGATGACCGCGCAGGCACCTCACAGGGAATCCTCAGCTCGATCCGGCGACTTCTGACCGGTTTTGCAGTGTTACCTCTGGTACTGTCGCACTCTGTCCATCACAATTAGGTATCGACCTAGGTCCGAAGCCACAGGGTTCGTGACATCGCGAGGCGGGTGACAGGAGCAGGTGCGGTTGCGAGCGGGGCGGCTCATGGGGCGGCACCCGGTCGTCCTCGGTGACGAGGAGCCCCGGCCCGGGGACGATAGCGGCCCGCGCAAGCGGGCACGTTGGTTCTTCCATCCGCCGGCCGCGGCCGCGCTCATCATCGCGCTGACGGTCGGTGTGGTGGTCACGGTGACCCCGGCCGCTGGAGCCGCCGGAGATTTCGCCTCGAGCTTCGCGCGGGCGGTGCGGAACCTGGTGTCAACCTGGCACAACGGGCAGGCCTTCGCGGGCACTCCGGCGGTCGGAGCGCTGTTCACGATGTCCGGGGGCAAGCTCGGCCGTCACTTCTGCACGGCGAGCGTGATCGGCGGTCCGCACGGCGACCTGGTCATTACCGCGGCGCACTGCGTGAGCGGCAGCTCCGGCGTGGTGTTCGTGCCGGGCTACGACCACGGCGCGAGCCCGTACGGGGTGTGGACCGTGACCAAGATCTACGCGGACCGGTCGTGGACGTCCTCCTCGGATCCGAACGACGATGTCGCCATCCTGCGGGTCGGCCAGCCCGGCTCGATCGTACCGATCGAGGACGTGACCGGAGCGGAGCAGCTCAAGACCGGTATGCCGGCCCGGCAACTGGTGGAGGTCATCGGTTACCCGGATTCCGCCAGTAAGCCGATCGCCTGCCGGAACTGGACCAGGGAGCCGATGCCAGATCAGCTGGAGTTCGACTGCGGCGGCTACACCGACGGGACGAGCGGCGGGCCGTTCCTGGCTGACGTCAACCCACGGACCGCGCAGGGCACGGTAATCGGGGTCATCGGCGGATACGAGCAGGGCGGCCTGACCCCGCAGATCTCCTATTCACCCATGTTCGGCGCGAACGTCGCGGCCCTGTACCAGCTGGCGGTGGCGGGCGGCTGAGCGCGGCCCCTGGACCGCTCCTCGCGCCTAGCGGCCGGGCGGGACGATCTGGTCGATCTCGGCCAGCTCAGCCGCGGACGGGATCCACTCCGAGGCTGCGGCGTTCGCCTTCACCTGCTCGGGGGTCATCGCTCCCGCGATCACCGATGAACAGCCCGGTTGGGCGGCCAGCGCGCCGATGGCCGTCTCCAGGACCGTTACGCCGTGCTCCTGGGCCCAGGCGATCAGCGCCTCGACGCTCGTCAGCTTCTCCTCGGTGACGTAGCCCGTGCGGCTGGCCAGCCGGCTTCCGGCCGGGATCGGCTGGCCCCGCCGGACCTTCCCGGTCAGCAGCCCGTTGGCCAGCGGGAAGTAGGGCAACACGCCCACGCCGAAGTACCGGGCCGCGGGCACGACTTCCGCCTCGGCCGCGCGCTCGAGCAGCGACCAGTGATTCTGGGCGGAGATGAACGGGGTGTGGCCGCCGATGGTGGCCAGGTGCGCGGCGTCGGCGAGTTGCCAGCCGGAGAAGTTGGAGTGGCCCAGGTACCGGACCTTGCCTTCGGTGACCAGCTCGTGGAGCGCCGCGATGGTTTCCTCGACCGGAGTCACCGGATCCGGTGTGTGCAGCTGGTACAGGTCGATGTAGTCGGTCCGCAGCCGCCGCAGCGACTCGCTCACGGCCCGCCTGATGTAGGCCCGGCCGCCCTTGGCGCCCGCCGCCGGCCCGTAGCCCATGTCCGCGCTCTGGTGGCCGAACTTGGTGGCCAGGACAATCTGGTCCCGGCGCCGGCCGAGGATCTCGCCGAGCGCGCGCTCCGACCCGCCGCCGAGGCCATAAGTGTCTGACGTGTCGAACAGGGTGATGCCGGCGTCAATGGCCGCGTCCACCACCGCTCGCGTCCCGTCGAGATCCAGCCGGCCGCCGAAGTTATTACAGCCGAGCCCGGCCACCGATACCACGAGTCCCGATTCGCCGAGTGGCTGATAGCGCATGAACCTATGTTGACCGGTACCTGCTGGCCATGGAACGCCTCAGCGCCATAGCCGCGAAACCCAACCACACCTCTGGCATCCTGACCGCGATCATCGACGAGCTGTAGCGTCACCAGATTCGGCCTCGGCTGGCGCGGGCAGGCGGGGCGGTGAGGGCGGCGCGGGCAGGCGGGGTCGGAAGTGTTGGGCAGAATGGGGGGATGAGCGCGGTGCCACAGTCGCAAGGAACGGGGCCTGGAGTGATCACACCGGATGGGTGCGCCGTCGACTTTTATGCGATGCTGCCGGACTTTGGCGAGCCGGCCATCGTGCACGAGGCGGCCGGGTCGGGAGCCGCCATCCTCGAACTCGGCTGCGGGGCCGGGCGGGTGACCCATCCGCTGATCGCCCTGGGGCACCCGGTCGTCGCTGTGGACGAGTCGCCGGAGATGCTGGCGTATGTCCGCGACGCCGAGACGGTATGCGCGCGGATCCAGGATCTGGCTCTCGGGCGCCGGTTCGGGGCGGTCCTGCTGGCCTCGCACCTGATCAACGCGGACGACGAGACCAGGCGCGTCTTCCTGGAGGCCTGCCGGCGGCACGTCGCCGATGACGGGTGCGTGATCATCCAGCAGCACAGCCCGGAGTGGTTCGCGACCGCGACGGACAGCGAGGTCACCCGGGACGGCCTCATCCTCCGGTTGCGCGACGTGACCCGTCCGGCCCCGAACCTGATCTCGGCCACCGCCGAGTACGTGGCGGGCGACCAACGCTGGACGCAGACGTTTACCACCACGCGCCTGGATGAGGCCGAACTGGCGGCCGCGCTGGCCGCGGCCGGGCTACGCCTGGACCGTTACCTAACCGAGGACCGCAGCTGGCTCCGCGCGGTCCCGGTGATCGGGTCGGGCTGAGGACGCTATCCGCCGCTCTTGCGGCGGAACGAGCGGCGGCTGACGGGCGGGCCGTGGGAGCCGTGTACCTTGCCGGTGTCCTGCGCGCCTTCGGCGCTGGTGTGAGTGGCGTGCTTACGGTCGAGTGCCTCGCGGAACTTCCGCTTCAGCTCGTCGAAGTCGGTCTGGCCACTCGGCGGCGCGTCGTCCCCCGGGCCGGCCGCCTCGGCGGGCTGAGCGGGTTGGGCGTTCCGGGCCAAGTCCGGTACAGCATCGGCTCCGGACTGCTCGACAGCCATGCGGACCTCCCTGCGACGTGGGTCGTACCTACGATACTTACGTTATGGGAAGGCGGGCAGGGCAGGCCCCGGCCGACAGCGTGGACGGCGCACGCGGCCACGCCGAGCTGTTGCGCGACGCCGACCGGCGGGCGGCGTGGATGCTCCTGGTTGACGGCGTGCCGCAGTCGCATGTCGATCTGGATGACCCCGGATACCTGGATTTCGAGTACGTCCGGCGGCTGGGGCACGTGATCGACACGGCGGCGCCGCCGGGGCAGCCACTGCGCGTGCTGCACCTGGGTGCCGGAGCCCTGACCCTGGCCCGGTACGTGGCGGCGACCCGACCGGGCTCATCGCAACTGGCCGTCGAGGTGGACGCCGCGCTGGTGGATCTGGTCCGGCTCCGGCTGCCGCTGCGCCGGGTCCGGGTTCGGGTCGGGGACGCCCGGGCGGTGCTCGAGCGGCTGCGCGCCGCCACCTACGACGTGGTAATCGCGGACGTGTTCGCCGGGGGGCGCACCCCCGCGCACCTGACCTCAGTGGAGTTCACGGCGGCGGCCCGCCGGGTGCTGAACGACGGCGGGGTATTCGCGGCCAACGTGGCGGACGGAGCGCCGCTGGCGCACGCCCGGGCGCAGGTAGCCACGGTGCAGGCGGTGTTCCCGCACGTGGCCCTGATCGCTGAGGCGGGCGTGCTGCGCGGCCGGAGGTTCGGCAACCTGGTGCTGGCGGCGAGCCCGGGGCCGCTCCCGGCGGACAGGCTCACCCGGCTGGCGGCCGGGGACCCGATGCCGGGCCGGGTGCTGCACGGCGACGAGCTGACCCGCTTCTCGGCGGGCGCGAAGCCGGTCCTGGATTCGAACGCGAGCCCCTCCCCCGCTCCCCCGGCTGAGGCGTTCGCGTGGTTAGCGGCGGCGTGGCGATCGGGCGGCCGGACGGCGGCCGGGGCGGGGATCGCGTTTGGCTCTGACGCGCACCGAGACCTGCACCGGGCTGCCCTCGAAGCCGAACTCCTCGCGGAGCCGCCGCTCGACGAACCGGCGGTAGGCCGCCTCGAGGAACCCCGAGGCGAACAGCACGAAGTGCGGCGGCCGGACCCCGGCTTGGGTGGCGAACAGAATCTTCGGCTGCCGGCCGCCGCGCACCGGCGGCGGGGTCGCGGCCACCAGGCCGGTCAGCCAGGCGTTGAGCCTGCCGGTCGGGACCCGGGTCTCCCAGCCGGCCAGCGCCTTCTCCAGCGCGGGCACCAGCCGGTCGGTGTGCCGCCCGGTGACGGCGGAGATGTTCACTCGCGGCGCCCAGCGGGCCGTGTGCAGCTGCCGGTCGATCTCGCGCTCCAGATACCGCTGCCGCTCCTCGTCGACCAGGTCCCACTTGTTGTAGGCGATAACCAGTGCCCGGCCGGCCTCGATGACCATGGAGACGATCCGCAGATCCTGCTCGGTGAGCGGCTCGCTCGCGTCGATGAGGACCACCGCCACCTCGGCCCGATCCAGGGCCCCGGCGGTGCGCAGCGCCGCGTAGTAGTCCGCGCCCTGGTTCTCGCGGAACCGCCGCCTGATGCCGGCCGTGTCCACGAAACGCCAGGTCGTGCCGCCCAGCTCGACAAGCTCGTCTACCGGGTCCCTGGTCGTGCCCGCCACCGGGTCGACGAGCGCCCGCTGATGCCCGGCCAGCTTGTTGAGCAGGCTGGACTTGCCGACGTTCGGGCGGCCGAGGAGCGCGACCCGGCGCGGGCCGCCTTCGGCCTCGTCGGCTTCCTTCGGTGCCTCGGGCAGCGCGTCGAGGATCACGTCGAGCAGGTCGCCGCTGCCACGCCCGTGCATCGCGCTGACCGGCACGGGCTCGCCGAGCCCGAGCGACCACAGCGCCGCGGCCTCTGGCTCGGCCTTGGCGTCGTCGACCTTGTTGGCCGCGACCACGACCGGCTTACCCGCGCGGCGCAGCACGGCGGCCACCGCCGCGTCCGCGTCGGTGACCCCTACGGTGGCGTCCACCACGAACACGACCAGGTCCGCGGCGTCCACCGCCACCCGGGCCTGGCCCGCCACCCGTGCGGCCAGGCTGGGTTCGTCTTGCGGCCTGTGGCCGCGGGGCTCGTCTTGCGGCTTGCGGCCGCGGGCGGTTCCTTCGAGCGCAGGATCCCAGCCGCCGGTATCGACCAGCGTGAACGCCCGTCCGCGCCAGATGGCGTCGTAGGCCACCCGGTCCCTGGTCACCCCCGGGGTATCTTCCACGACCGCCTGACGGCTGCCCAGGATACGGTTGACCAGCGTGGACTTGCCCACGTTGGGCCGCCCCACGACGGCGACTACGGGCACGGAGAGGGCGGAGGACTCGCTCGGCATCGGTGTCTGCTCTTTGCTATCGGGTCTGCTGGCGCGGGTAGGGCACGCCAGTGCGCTCGCGGGCCAGCCGGACGATGATATCGATCACCTGGTCGAGGTCAAGCCGGGTGGAATCAATCTCGACCGCATCGTCGGCTTTCGCGCTCTGCCCGGCGTCGAGCCGGTCGCGACGGTCCTGATCGACTTGGGTGGAGGCTGCTGACCAGCTGGTCTCCGCGGCCCGGCGATCGGCCCGGGCCGTGCTGTCGGCGGTGAGGAACACCTTGACCCCCGCGTCGGGCGCGACCACGGTGCCGATGTCGCGACCCTCGGCGACGATCCCGGGAGCGTTCGCGATGATGTCCCGCTGCTGCGCGATCAGATGCGCGCGGACTCGCGGGACGGCGGCGACGGCGCTGACCGCGCTGGTCACCTCGCGGGTCCGGATCGCCGCGGATACGTCGGTGCCGTTGACCTGGGTCCACGGCGCATGCGGGTCGGTGCCGACCTCGATGACCGGTTCCGCGGCCAGGCCGCCGACCAGCGCCGCGTCGCTGATGTCCGCGCCCCGCTCGAGCAGCCACCAGGTCAGAGCCCGGTACATCGATCCGGTGTCCAGGTACCGCAGCCCAAGGGCGATCGCCGCGCCGCGGGATGCGCTCGACTTGCCCGCGCCTGATGGCCCGTCGACCGCGACGATGAGCCTCGGTTCACCGCCTGTTTCACTTTTGTCGCGAATGTCGCTCTCCAGGCCTGGGGATGCATCCACCCGTGCGATGCTACCGGCGGACGGGACCTGGAGGAACGGGTCAGCGCTACCGGCGGCGGGGACCTGGACGAAGCCGCCCGGCGCACGCACGGCTGCGGAGGCACGTACCACGCTCCGTTCGGCAAAAAAGAAATGCGCGGTCCGGTGCCGCTTAGCGGCGGACCGGCCAGCCGCCTGCCTCTAGGGCCTCGAGCAGCAGGCCGGCCTCGGCGGGGCGGACGGAAAGCTCCGCGACGCCGACCGGGAGGCCGGGAGAGTGCTCGATCCGCACGTCCTCGATGTTGACGCCGGCCTGGCCGGTCGCCTGGAACAGGCGGGCCAGTTCGCCGGGCTGGTCGGGGATGACCACCTGGACCACCGCGAACTCGCGGGCCGCGCCGCCGTGCTTGCCGGGAATCCGGGCGACGCCGGCCCGGCCGCGGTCCAGCAGCGCAGCGACGCCTTTCTCCGGGTCATCGCCGTCGGCCAGAGTGCGCGCGGCCTCGGCCAGGTCGGCGGCCACCGCGGCGAGCACCTCGGCGACCGGGGCAGCGTTGGCGGACAGGATCTGCGTCCACAGCGATGTGTCGCCCGCCGCGACCCGGGTCACGTCACGCAGCCCCTGCCCGGCCAGGTCCAGGGCCTCGCCCGGGGCCTCCTCCAGGCGGGCGGCCATGGCCGCCGCCACCAGGTGCGGGGCGTGCGAGATGAGCGCGACCCAGCGGTCGTGCCCGGCCGGGTCGATACGGACCGGCACCGCGCCGCACGCGCGGGCCAACGCGGTGACCGTCTCGGTGGCCTGGCTTGTGGTCTCGGGCAGCGGGCACAGCGCCCAGGTGCGGCCGAGGAACAGGTCGGCGCGGGCCGCCGCCGGACCGTGCTTCTCCCGCCCGGCCAGCGGGTGGCCCGGCACGTAGCGGGCCAGGTCGCAGCCGTTCTCCCGGGCCTGGGCGACGGGCAGTTGCTTGACGCTCGCCACATCGGTATAGGCGTCGGCCAGTCGTCGTGCCTGCGCCTGCGCGAGCGTGGCCGCGACGGCGGCCGGGGGCACGGCGATCACGGCAATGTCGGCGGGTTCCCTGGTCGTGGCCGGCAGCGGGTCTCCAGCACCGAGGTCGACGGCGAGACGGGCGGCGGCGGGGTCCTGGTCAGTCAGCCAGACCGTCGATCCCTGCTCACGCACGGCCAGCGCGATTGAGGTGCCGATCAGCCCGGTGCCGATGACGATGATGTTCACTGGGCTGCGTCACTGTGCTGGTTCATTGGGCGATGTCGAGGCGCAGGGCGGCGGCACCGCGCAGGTAGACGTGCTGGATCGCGGACCGGGGGCGCTCGGTCTCGACGTGCGCCATTAGCCGGACGATGCGGGGCATGGCCCCGGGCACGGCGATCTCCGAGGCGCAGATCAGCGGCACGTCGTGGAAGCCGAGCTTGCGCGCGGCCAGGGCAGGGAACTCGGCGGTGAGGTCCGGCGTGGCGGTGAACAGCACGCTGATCACGTCGTCGGTGGTGAGCTCGTTGCGGGCCATAACCTCGTTGACGAGCTCGGTCGTGCCCTCGAGTATCGCGTCGCGTTCGTCGGTATCGATCTGCACCGCCCCACGCACCGCCCTGACCGTCATCCTGGCTGCTCCCTCCTGCGCCACACGTTACAGCCCGACGGCGGCGTAGAGCTCGCCGATTTCCCTGGTCGTCAGGTCGCGCGAGGCGCCCGGTTTGAGGTTGCCGAGCCGGATCGGGCCGACGTCGGTGCGGACCAGGCGGCTGACCGGGTGCCCCGCCGCGGCCAGCATCCGGCGGACGATGTGCTTGCGGCCTTCGTGCAGGGTGATCTCGACCAGTGTGCGGTTTCCCGAGCGGTCGATGACCCGGAACCGGTCGGCGGTGGCAACGCCGTCGTCCAGCTCGATCCCGGCCTGGAGGCGGCGGCCGAGGTCCTTCGGCGCCGGGCCGGTCACTTCGGCCAGGTAGGTCTTGGCCACTTCGAAGCTGGGGTGGGCCAGACGGTGGGCAAGCTCGCCGTCGTTGGTGAGGAGCATCAGGCCCTCGGTGTCGTAGTCCAGCCGCCCGACGTGGAACAGGCGTTCCGACCGGTCGCCCAGGTAGTCGGTCACGGTCTTGCGGCCGCGGTCGTCCGACATGGCGGTCAGGACCTGGGGCGGCTTGTTGAAGACCAGGTAGACCAGTCCGGGCTTGGCCGGGATGCGCTTCCCGTCCACCTTGATCACCTGGCGATCGGGGTCGACCCGGGCGCCGAACCGGCGGACGGTCTGACCGTCGACCTCGACTCGGCCTGCCCCGATGAGTTCCTCGCAGTGCCTGCGACTGCCGATCCCCGCTTCGGCCAGTATCTTCTGCAGCCGAACCCCGCCGGGAACGTCGGTCAGCGTGTCGTGGTCGTCTTCGTAGTCCTCGTCATCGTCGAGGTCACGGTCGGGCGTTCTCATTCTCGATGTCCTCGATGTCTTCCGGCAGGAACGGCGCGAGGTCCGGCAGGTCCTCCAGGCTGGCCAGGCCTAGCCGTTCCAGGAAATACGCCGTGGTCCGGTACAAGATGGCACCGGTTTCGGCGTCGGTGCCGGTCTCCTCGACCAGGCCGCGCAGCACCAGGGTGCGCATCACGCTGTCGCAGTTGACCCCGCGGACGGCCGAGACGCGGGCCCGGCTGACCGGCTGGCGGTAGGCCACCACGGCCAGGGTCTCCAGCGCGGCCTGGGTCAGGCGGACCTCCTGTCCGTCGCTGACGAACCGCTCGACCAGCGGCGCGCAGTCCTCGCGCGTGTAGAACCGCCAGCCGCCGGCGATCTCACGCAGGTCAAAGCCGCGGCCTTGGTCCCGGTATTCGTCCGCGAGGCCGTGTAGCTCGGCGGCGACCTCGTTCCTGGGCCGCTCGAGCACCTGGGCCAGGACCACCACCGGTACCGGCTCGTCGGCGACCAGCAGGATCGCTTCTAGGCTGGCCCGAAGGCCTGGGCCCTCGGTTTCCTCGTTTTCAGCGCTCATCTTTCGCTTCGTCGCTTTCCGTCAGCTCATTGACGCTATCAGCAGGGTCCTGGTGGCCGGTCCACGTCACGTAGAGCTCGCCGAGCGGGGTGATCTGCTCGAAGGACACGGCGTCCTCCCGGTACAGGTCGAGCAGGGCGAGGAAGGACGCGACGACCTCGTAGCTGCCCTGGGCGTTCGCGGTGAGCTGGCGGAAGCTGGCCCGGCCCAGCTTCCTGAGCAGGGCGGTGAGGATGCGGGCCTGGTCCTTGATGCTGATCACGGGAGCGTGGATGTGCTCGGTCGAGACCTTCGGCGGCGGCTTGGGCGCGAGCGTCAGCGCGGCGAGCCGGGCGAACTCGGCCGGGCCGAGGCCGAGGAGGACCTCAGGGAGGAGTTCGGCGAAGCGCGGCTCGAGCGGGACCCTTCGCGGGAAGCGGCGGGCGGCGGCGGTCATCCGGGCGGCGAACACGCCCGCTACTTCCTTGTAGGCCCGGTACTGGAGCAGTCTTGCGAAGAGCAGGTCGCGGGCCTCGAGCAGGGCCAGGTCCTCTTCGTCCTCGACCTCGCCGGACGGCAGGAGCCGGGCGGCCTTGAGGTCGAGCAGGGTGGCCGCGACGACCAGGAAGTAGCTGACCTGGTCCAGGTCCCAGCCGTCGGAACGCTCCGAGATGTAGGC
>Ga0306924_10008025_pt1 | contig 10628 bp, 12 predicted proteins | sample sta12Can44000111_FD_203756 | JGI IMG/M metagenome (GOLD analysis project Ga0306924, IMG submission 203756) | Lab enrichment of tropical soil microbial communities from Luquillo Experimental Forest, Puerto Rico - statanox.12C.anox.44.000.111 (v2)... | ecosystem: Environmental > Terrestrial >...
GTGAGGTAAGCCTTTGAAATATCGTAACTCATCCTGAGAGCCTGTGAAAGAATTCCCCGAAATCAACACTACACCGTCCACCGCGTCATTCCCGCGCAAGCGTCGCGCAAGCGGGAATCCAGGGGTTTCAATCGCTTGCTCTGGGCCCCCGCTTTTTCGCGTCGCGAAGGCGGGGGATGCGAAACCGCACCGACTCGCGTTTTTCCGCAGCCCGTTAGTTTAGGCGTCCAGCTTGAAGAATTCGACGGCGTTGGCGGCCCAGATCTTGCGCTTATCCACTTCCGGGACGTCGGCGTAGATCTTGTCGATCACGCGCCGCGAATTCGGCCACTCGTTTTCGATGTGCGGAAAGTCGGTGGCGAACATGATGTGGTCGACGCCGACATTATGGCGCTGCTCGATCGCCACCCGCTCGTACTGGACACTGAAATAGATGTTCTGCCGGACATAGTGGCCGGGCAGCTCCTTCAGAGGTTTGAAGCCGAGATATTCCTCGGCCCAGCCGAGATGGCGCTGGTACCAGAGATCCATGTGCTCGAGCCAGAATGGGACCCAGCCGAGCCGCGTCTCGGCAAAGAAGATCTTCAGTTTCGGAAAGCGCTCGAAGACGCCGGCCAAAACCAATTGGGTGATGCTGGTCGCCGGCGCCAGACCGAAATTGCACAGCCATTCGAGAAACGGACGGCGCAGCCGCTGCATTACGACCTGGTCTTCCTTCGGGTATTTGAAGGTCGGCTGGTTGGCGCGGGCACCGGTGCGGTAAAGCTGAACGTGCACGGTCACCGGCATGTCGAGGTCGAGTGCTGCGGCCCAGAATTTATCGTCCTCCGGTGTCGGGTAACCCTTGGCGCTGGGCAATGCGCCGAGCAACACACCCTTCAGCCCGAGCTTTTTGCAGTGCTTCATCTCTGCGATCGCGTCGTCGACATCGGTGATCGGGATGACCCCCATGCCGATCAGCCGGTCGGGCGCGACGGCGCAATATTCCTCGCCGAGCCAGTCGTTGTAGCCGCGGATCACCGCCTTGTAGACTTCGTCATGGGCGATGTTGCGCCAGAACACCGGTCCGGCGACCATCGCCGCGAACAGCACCTCGGCATCCATGCCGTCCTGGTCTTGTTCCCTAACGCGTTGCTCGGGGCCGCCGGTGCCGGCGGCGTCGGCGACCTTGAGCCCGAAGGGTTGCCAGGTGCCCTCGGCGCGGCCGGCGCGCAAATCGAGAAAATTCGCCTCCAATAACGGCTGGCCTTCGATCATCAGCGCGTCCCCACCGTCGGGCAGACGGATCGTGTGCGGGGCGCGATCGCGGTATTTCTCCGGCACGCGGTGCACCCACCGCTCGGGCGGGACCTCGAGATGCCCGTCGCTCGACATCAGATTGTATTGCCGCGCCATCACATTCTCCCTTTCCTGTCATTGCGAGCGCAGCGAAGCAATCGCATGCCGCCGGGATTGCTTCGTCGCTGCGCTCCTCGCAATGACAACCTCTTCATGCCGCCCCTTACCCCGGCCCCTCTCCCCGCAATCCCCGGTCAAGCCCGGGGAGGGAGAGGGAGTTGACGCCGCTAGATCGCTAACTCGTACTGCACCAATGCGCCGGGCGCCGGGCAGTAGTCCAGGCACTCGCCGCAGCCGGTGCATTTCGTCTCCTGCACTTCATAGAGATGTCGTGGTTCCAGCAGCGTCGGCCGGATTGCCGATTCCGGGCACACCTCGCGGCAGAGACCACAGGAATTGCAGATCGGGTAGTCGATCCGCACCTTCATCTGATGCCGCCGACCTGATGCAACAGATAAGCCAGCGCCTCCTCGACCGCCTGCTGCGTCTCCGGGGTGGCGCACAGAAAGTCGATCTGGAACTTGCCTTCCATGAAGTGCATCAGCTCTTCGTCGCGCTGGCTCAGATGCTCGTGCCGGACCAGCGGATCGTCGACCCGTTCGAGATAGGCCATGATGCCGATGCAGGCGTTGGCTTCCTGGTAATAATTCTGCGCGGCGCGGGCCAATGGGTGAATGTGCGGGAACATCATCGACATGCCGAAATAGGCGGGCAGCGGCTGGGTATTGGCCGGCGCGATGTCCATCAGCTCGCGCTCGTCCTTGATCCAGCCCTTGCCGAGCAATACGTCGGCGTGCAGTTTGCTGTGCTTGCACTCGTCCCAGATCTGCCGGGCGCGCATGCGCTGCAGATCGATGTAGCGCTCCTGATCGGCGATATCGACCGACAGCAGCTGGCCCGACATCTGCTTGATCGACATGTGCACGCCCTCGGCGGCATACCCGCGCAGTGCCTTTTCCTTTTTCCAGGCCTCGTCGTTGCTGGCGAGCTCCTCCTCGATCTCGGCCAGGGTGCGGTCCAGCGAGATCTCCCAGCCCTTGACGCATTGTTCTTTTGTGAGGCGCAGCCGGAACTCGGCACCCGGCGCGCCGGGCATCGTCGGCCACACCCATTTGTCGAGAAACTGTTCGAGGATCGGATGCATTTCTCAGACCTCCTGCCATGCCTCGGGCGGGGGTGGGACCAGCGAACGCCCGCTCTCCGCTTCGACGATCGAGCCTTCCGCCGGACAATACATCAGACAAGCGGTGCAACCGGGGTAGGTGCATTTGTCGATGTCGATTTCGATGCGGTGCAACGGCTCCAATGCCACATAGACAGCGTTGATGTCGATCTCGCGGCAGACGATGTAGCACATCCGGCATTGGGTGCAGCGTTCGTGATCGATCTTCAGAGCGGCCATGCCGGCATCCTTCAGTCCGTCACTTGGCGGCGCGGCGGTGGTGGCGCCGGTGTCTCGTGTCCGAGCACAAAGGCGCCGAGCTCGCCCAAAAACCGGTTGTAGTCGCGCTTGGCAACACCGCAGGCCCAACGGCAGAGCTCCGCGTCGACTGGCTTGCTGATGAACTCCTCGACGATGCGCCGGCCCATATTGACGTGGCTGCGGTTTTCGACGAACTGGCTCTCGAATACGCCCTTCAGCTCGGCATCAGTGGCCGCCGCCGCCAGCCCTTCCATCCAGCCGAGCTCGACTATCTTGGGACCGAGGTTGAGTGCTGCGATGCGGATCGAATGCGGATAGGTCGCCAGGTTGCGCAATGAGAAGACGTAATAGGCCAATGCCGAGTCGAGCGCGAATTGGCCATAAGGATGCCGGAAGGCGTCTTTCTGCGTGGCGACAAACCCGTTGTTCAGCTGCGCGTCGAGATAAAGCATCTCGTGCGTCGATTCGTCGACGATCTGCTTGGAGAACAGGTATTTGACCGAAGGCGGGAAGTCGTTCATTTCCAGCCCCTGACCCCAGCCGCCATAGATGTAATAAAACATCCGCTCGAGGGTCCACAGCCGGCCGAGCAGGCGATGCGTCCTGTCGGCGTCGATGCTTCCCGCGCGCACCGCCGCGATCACCGCCTCGACCGGCGTCGACCGGCTCTCGGCCCGGCTTTTGGCGATCAGCTCCTGCGCCAGCTCCTTACCCGGCAGCTCGGGCATTGATCGATGCCTCCCGCTAGCCCCTCACCCTCCGGCGGGGCGGGTTCCTCCCTCTACCCCACTCGCGGGGAGAGGGTCGGGGTGAGGGGCAATTACCCCGGTCAGCGGTCACGGCTGGTAGACGGCGAAGCACTTGTTGGAGTTGAAGATCCAGCTCTCGACATAGGAGGTCTCGGAGGGCCGCCGCCCGAGCTCGTTCATGCCGCCCATCAGGCACATCCAATTCAGGACCTCCTGCTGGCCGCTGTCCTCGATGGCACTCAACGGCCGCTCCCGCCACGCCGCGTAATCGCCGGCCTGAAGCGCGTTGTAGAGGGCGCGGTCGGCTTCGATGTCGGGGTAGAGCAGATGGTTCTTGCGGGTCAGAAATGCATGCGACCAGCTCGAGGAAGCGATCAGCGCGACCCGCCACGGGCTCTTCTCGACGACCCGGGCGCAGGCGGCACCGAGATCGAAGCACCGCCACGGGGCAGGGGAGGGGGGATCGAGCTGATCTTCAGAGGGAAATTCGCTGAGCCCGCGCACCCCGGCCTGCTGAGCGATCACCCGGCGGCCGTAGCAATTGACCTGAAACGGCACCACCGGATAGGGGAACCCCTTGCGGTCGTAGTCGAGAAACAACAGCGTGTTGAGAAAGGCATGGCCGAGCTGGTGATGCAGCGGCTTGTAAGCGTAGGAGACGTCGAACCCTGACTCCAACATTCCGCTGGCGATAAACTTGGCGCCGGCCGGATGGCCTTTGTAAGTGAAGGTCTTATCCTTAGGCTCGTTCCACACATTGGCGCCGCGATATTCGGCCCACGGCTTTGGCGTCATCTCCTCATAAGCCATCACGCAGAATGGCGGGATCACGTCTTCCTTGAAGTTCTCGTATTGATCGTCGCCCCAGATCACGACAAAGTCGGGATCAAACTCGTCGAGCACCCGGCGGGCATTGCGGAAGCCGGCTAGCAAGCCGTCGCGATGGCGGCGGGCCGCCGACACACCCCTATCGTCACCGTATTCCCGGCGCATCTCGCTCGGCCAACCCTCGGGATAACGAAGCGCTTCGGGGATTGCGGGATCGGCGAGGGCGCGCTGTAAAATTCTCCCCATGTTTTCGTCTGGCCCCGAAAGCGGCGGAAAGTGGGTGACACCGAGGCCGAGGATCTCTGCCATATCGTGCTCCTCCCGAAAGATCGTGCGGCGAGAATAGGCTTCGGACGAACCCGGAACAAGCACGGATCGCCCGGTCTCGCCAGCGCGCGCGTGCGATTCGGCGAAGGATCGTGCACTGACCTCTCGTGTCGGAAGGCGAGCGAGGGCGGAATCTGCCGCAGGCCGGTCCGATCGTTGCACGGCCAAGCGCGATCGTGGCAAGAAGCGACCGAGGTCACATCATCGACGAGGCATCTCGATGGCGCTGCGGGTGAGCCGCCGAAGCATCTTCGCGGCACCGCTCTTGGCTGCGGTCGGCCCCACGCCGGGACTGGCCAAGGCTGCGCAGGGCGATTTCTACGGGTTTCTCGCCGGTGTGCGGCGCGAGGCGCTCGGCCGTGGCATCCGGGAGTCGACCCTCGACGCCGCGTTTCGCAAGGTGCAGTTCCTACCGCGTGTCATCGAGCTCGACCGCAAGCAGCCCGAGCGCACGATGACGTTCACCCAATATATTGCCAAGGTGGTCACTCCTGAGCGCAAGGAGAATGCCCGCCGTCAACTGGCCGAGAACCGGGTCCTGCTCGAGTCGATTTCACGGCGCTACAATGTCGAGCCGAGCATAATTGTTGCCTTGTGGGGGCTCGAGAGTGATTTCGGCAGGCTCCCCGGCAACTTCCCGACGATCTCCGCACTCGCCACCTTGACCTATGACGGGCGCCGCGGCGCCTATTTCCGCAGCGAGCTGATGGCGGCATTGCGCATCCTCGATCAGGGATACATTGGGGTCGAGGAGATGACCGGCTCCTGGGCTGGCGCGATGGGCGGGCCCCAGTTCATGCCGTCGAGTTATCTCGACTACGCGGTCGATTACGACGGCGACGGGCGCCGCGACATCTGGAACAGCCGCGGTGATGTGCTGGCTTCGATCGCCAATTATATTCGCGGGCTCGGCTGGCGCGGCGGAGAGAGCTGGGGCCAGGACGTGCTGCTGCCGAATGGTTTCAATCCCGGCTTCGGCGGGCTCAACGCGAGGCGGCCGACGGGTGAATGGAGCCGGCTGGGAGTCCGAACGGCCGATGCCGGACCCCTTCCCAGCCGCGAGAGCGAGGCTGCGCTGGTCATGCCGGAAGGCGCCAACGGCCCGGCTCTGTTGGTTTATGCAAATTTTCGCGCGATCATGAAATGGAACCCGTCGACCTATTTTGCGGTGTCGGTCGGATATCTTTCCGACAGCATCGCCCGGAGCTGAGCTCGGCGTTAAGCAGGCGAGGGTAGCAGAGGCGGAACAAGGATGCGGATGGTGCTGCGAGTGGTCGCCTGCCTCGGTGCCGCGGCGTTGCTCGCGGCTGGCCTCGCCGCTCAACCGGCGGGGGCGGCGGCGGGAAAATCCAAGCCGAAGGCGGTTGCGGTCGCCGAACCGACGGCCAACTCGAGCGGTGGGATCGAAACGCAAGCGAAGCATGCGCTGATCCTCGAAGCGGAAACCGGCGTGGTGCTGCTCGACAAAAGCGCCGACGAGCGCATCCCGCCGGCGTCGATGAGCAAGATCATGACGGCCTACATCGTCTTCGGCATGCTGAAAGAGGGTCGCGCCAAGCTCACCGACCAGCTCCCGGTCAGCGAGCGGGCCTGGCGTCTCCAGGGCTCGAAAATGTTCGTGCCGATCGGCGGCAGCATCTCGATCGATGATCTGTTGAAGGGCGTCATCATTCAGTCGGGCAACGATGCCTGTCTCGTTCTCGCCGAAGGCCTCGCCGGCAGCGAGGAGGCTTTTGTCGAGGCGATGAACCAGAAGGCCAAAGAGATCGGTCTGAAAGATAGTCATTTTGCCGATGTCAGCGGTCTCCCCAGCCCTGATCATTGGATGACCGCTCGCGATCTCGCGACATTGGCAATCCGCACAATCGAAGATTTTCCCGAATATTACCACTATTACTCAGAAATTGATTACGAGTTCAACAATATCAAGCAAGGCAACCGTAACCCCCTTCTCTACAAGAATATCGGCGCCGACGGATTGAAGACCGGCCACACCGAGGAAGCCGGGTTCAGTCTCACAGCGTCGGTAAAACGCGACAATCGACGGATAATTCTCGTGCTTAACGGCTTGCCGACGATGAAGGCGCGGGCGCAGGAGAGCGAACGGTTGATCGCGTGGGCGTTTCGCGAGTTCAACGATTACCGGTTATTCGCCGCCGGCGACAAGGTCGATGACGGCGAGGTCTGGCTCGGCTCCGAGCCCAAAGTGCCGCTATCTGTCGTCAAGGACTTCATCGTGACTTTGCCGCGCAAAGCACGCAAGGATATGAAGGTGACGGTCGAGTACGACCGTCCGATTTCTGCCCCGATCCAAAAAGGCGATACGGTTGGGAAGGTGGTCATGACCGCGCCTGACGTGCCATCGGTCGAGGCGCCGCTGATTGCTGCGGCGAGCGTCGAGCGGATGAATCCGTGGGGCCGCGTCGCGACGCTCGCAGGCTATCTCGTTTGGGGTCAGCGGCACTGAACGGCCAACCGCCCGAGGCAGCGTCGCGCGGCCGGTTTATCACGATCGAGGGCGGCGAGGGCACCGGCAAGACGACCCAGATGCGCCTTCTCGTCGCGGCGCTCGAGCAGGCGCGGATCCCGGCAATGGCGACGCGCGAGCCGGGAGGCTCGCCCGGCGGCGAGGCGATCCGGCGGCTGCTTCTCGAAGGCGAGGGCGATCGATGGGGTGCGGTCGGCGAGGCATTTTTGCTCATTGCCGCGCGGAGCGACCATGTGGCCCGACTTATTGCGCCCACGCTGGCGAAAGGAATTTGGGTGGTGTCGGATCGCTTTGCCGACTCTACGCTCGCTTATCAGGGCCACGGACGGGGGCTGGCGCTCGAAGATCTCGCGACACTCCATCGCATTGCGCTCGGGAGGTTTGCCCCGGACCTAACCGTGATCCTCGATCTGCCGGTCGAGATCGGTCTCGCGCGGGCAGCGGCGCGGCAGGCTGGCGACGACCGATTTGAGCGCCTCGACCGAGCCTTCCATGATAGGCTGCGCCGCGGCTTTCAGCTAATCGCCGCGGAGAACGCCGGGCGTTGCGTGCTGATTGACGGGGCGCGCGATCCGCGGACCGTCCACCGTGCGGTGCTGAACGCTGTCGCGGAACGGCTGCGGGTAGCCCTCTAGGTCCGCCGCGGATGGCACGGGGCGCGGAGCAGGTTTTGGATGCCGCGGTCGCGATGCCGGCGCCGCGGGCAAACCCGGACCTCGTCGGTCACGAGAGTGCGGAGCGCGAGCTGCGGCGGCTCGTGGAGACCGGCCGGTTGCCGCACGCGATCCTCCTGAGCGGGCCGCGCGGCATCGGCAAGGCGACGCTCGCCTTCCGGTTCGCCCGCTTTCTGCTGGCGAAAGGGGACCGCACGAGCGCGCCGGCCGCCAAGAGCGGGCTGGCGATACACCCGCAGACTGGAGTCTTTCACCGCGTCGCCGCGGGTGGCCATGCCGATCTGTTGACCGTCGAGCGGGCCTACGATCCGCGACGCCGGCGCCTGCGCGGCGAGATCGTCGTCGACGACGCGCGCGAGATCGCCAGCTTCTTTCGACTGACCGCCGCAGAGGAGGGGTGGCGCATCGTCATCGTCGATGGTGCGGAGGAGATGAACCGCAGCGCCGCAAATGCTCTTCTCAAGATCCTCGAGGAGCCGCCCCAGCAGGCGCTGTTGCTGCTGGTCAGCCACAGCCCGGGTCGGCTGTTGCCGACGATCCGGTCGCGCTGCCGGCGGTTTCCGCTCGCTCCGTTGGCATGCGCGGCGGTGAAGCAATTGCTCCTGCGCTTCCATCCCAAGCTTCCGCCGTCCGAGATCGAGGCGCTGGCAGGGCTGGCGAAGGGAAGCATCGGACGCGCCCTCGTCCTCGCCGAAGCCGGCGGGCTCGCCCTCTACCGGTCGCTGATCGAGATGCTGTCGCAGATACCGCGGCTCGACGCGATCCGGCTGCATGCCTTCGCCGATCAGCTCGCAAGGGCCGATGCGGAGGATGCTTATCGGGTCGCCCAGGAGCTTGTGTCGCAACTCCTGGCCCGGGTCACCGCGAGCTCAGCGCGCGGTCGGCTCGCCGGCGCGGAGATCATTGGCGGCGAGAACGAGGTGATCGAGCGGCTCGCCGCCCGTGCCGACGCGGCGCGTTGGGCCGCATCGCGCGAAGATATAGAGCGCCGCTTTGCCGCCACCGACGAGCTTAACCTCGACCGCAAGCAAGCCATACTCGGCGTTTTCTTTGCGATCGACGAGCTGGCGCGGTAGAGAAACGTCAGCGACGCCGACCTCAGAGCGTATTCTGCCTGGAAAAGGGTGGAGGAATTTGAGTTTTCTCAGCAACTTGGCGCACCCATCTAATATGCCGCATGAGGATATTTCTGTTGCAATGCCATTCGCCCAATCGGCAGGCTAGGGGCCGGTGCTCGTCGACAGTCATTGCCATCTAGATTTTCCCGATTTCGCTACGGAGCGCGAAGCAATCGTCGCGCGCGCCCGATCGGCGGGGGTCGAGACGATGCTGACCATCGGCACCCGGCTCGACGAATTCGCTACGGTGAGGGCGATCGCCGAAGCGCACAATGAGATTTGGTGCTCGGTCGGCGTCCATCCGCACGAAGCGAAGGACTACGCGGCACTTGCACCACAGCAGCTGGTTGCGCTGGCGGCGCACCCCAAAGTCGTCGGGATCGGCGAGACCGGGCTCGATTTCCATTACGATCTGAGCCCGCGCGATATTCAGGAACGGTTGTTCCGCACCCACATCGCGGCATCGCGCGAGACCGGTCTGCCGCTCATCATCCATGCTCGCGAGGCTGATGGTGAGGTCGCCGGCATTCTCGACGAGGAACGGCCGCCGCCCGGGGTCATGCACTGCTTCAGCAGTGGCCGCCCGCTCGCCGAAGCGGCGCTCGCACTCGGGTTCTATATCTCGATTTCCGGCATCGTGACTTTCCGCAACGCCGAGGAGCTGCGCGCCATCGTGCGCGATCTGCCGCTCGACCGACTGCTGGTCGAGACCGATGCTCCGTATCTCGCCCCGGCACCCTATCGCGGCAAGCGCAACGAACCGGCCTATGTGGCGGCGACGGCCGCGGCCGTGGCGGAACTGAAAGGCATCGAGCTGCAACATTTGGCGGCGACCACGAGCGCCAATTTCTTTCGCCTGTTTGGCAAGGCGAGCGCACCGGTCCGATGAAGGTGACTCTCCTGGGTTGCGGCCCGTCTACCGGCGTACCGGTGATCGGGGGAAATTGGGGCCGCTGCGATCCCGCCGACTCCCGCAATCGTCGCCGCCGTGTATCGGTCCTGGTGGAAATTGGCGGTGTCGTCATCCTCATCGATACTTCCCCGGATCTGCGCGAGCAGCTCCTCGATGGCGGCATCGGGCGGATCGACGCGGCGGTGCTCACTCATGCGCATGCCGACCATCTCCACGGGATCGACGACCTGCGGTCGGTCAACCGTCTGATGCGCAGCACCATCCCGCTCTATGCCGATGCTCATAGCCTAGCCGAAATCAGGGGCCGGTTCGGCTATGTATTCGAACCGGTCGAGGAGCCGGGACGGTTCAACAAGCCGGCCTTGGTGCCGCACGAGATCGTCGGACCCTTCGAGGTCCGCGGGATTCCAATTTTGCCATTCGCGCAGGATCATGGCTTCAGCACGACGCTGGGTCTCCGCATCGGCGGATTTGCCTATTCGACCGACGTCACCGAGCTCGATGAGGATGCGTTCGCCGCGCTCTACGGGCTCGATCTGTGGATCGTCGATTGCCTGCGCCGCGAGCCGCACCCGACGCATTCCCATCTGGCAAAGACGCTCGCCTGGGTCGCCCGCGTGCGTCCGCGACGCGCGGTGCTGACCCATATGGATCAGAGCCTCGACTACCGCGAGCTCAGCGCAGAACTGCCGAGCGGCGTCGAACCCGGCTATGACGGGCTCGTTATCGAGTTGGATGGCGGAGAGGTTTAGGGTGGCAAATATTTTCCA